>Ga0315280_10000844_pt1 | contig 55409 bp, 52 predicted proteins | sample YL17G06_40_MG_FD_203697 | JGI IMG/M metagenome (GOLD analysis project Ga0315280, IMG submission 203697) | Sediment microbial communities from Yellowstone Lake, YNP, Wyoming, USA - YL17G06_40 | ecosystem: Environmental > Aquatic > Freshwater > Lake > Sediment | place: USA: Wyoming | collected... | reverse complement strand
CGAATTGCCTCATAATTAATGTTACTGAAAGTGGTATCGTTGCCTCAAAAATAGTGTTACTGAAAGGAGGGCAAAAATGACACGAGGCAGCATAGTTGAGTACAGTGAGGCAGTACGAGAGCGCTATCTTCGAGCCAGCAAGAAGGAGAAGAGGAGAATACTGGACGAATTCGTTAATGTTACAGGTTATCACCGCAAGTCAGCTATCCGCTTATTTCACCGAAGGCGGCAAGGAGCTCCACGGCGACGGCGTGGGCGCCACCAATTTTATGGAGCTCCTGTGGTCCAGGCACTAAAGGTAGTCTGGGAAGCCACTGATCGCCTCTGTTCCCGGAGGCTACAGCCGTTTTTACCGGAACTCATCAGAGTCCTAAGACGCTGTGGCGAGAAGGCTATGACCGCTGAGGTGGAAGCCCAGTTGTGTCACATGAGCCCATCAACTATTGACCGGTTACTTAAACCTTATCGCCGGCTGGGGGGACGTCGTCCCTTTACCACCACCAAGCCCGGGAGCTTGCTTAAGCGTTCTATCCCTATTCGCACCTTTGCCGACTGGGATGAGAACTGTTCTGGCTTCCTTGAAGCTGACCTGGTACCCCACTGTGGTGAGAGTAGCTATGGTTTCTACCTGAATACTCTATCTACGGTAGATGTAGCTTCGGGTTGGTCGGAGTGTGTTGGGATATGGGGGAAAGGTCAAGAGCGCGTGGGTGGTGGTGTGCACCGGGTACGCCAACGCTTGCCATTTCCTCTCCTGGGACTGGATTCAGACAATGGAGGCGAGTTCATCAACCAGCACCTCTACAACTATTGCCGCCGAGAGGGGATTATGTTCACCCGCTCCCGCTCTTACAAGAAAAACGATAGCTGCCATGTAGAGCAGAAGAACTGGTCAGTGGTGCGGCGACTCATAGGCTATGACCGCTACAGCTCCCGTGCTGCCTTAGAGGCGCTGAATCGCATCTATGATGACCTCCGCCTCTATGTGAACTTTTTTCAGCCTGTAATGAAGCTGATCGCCAAGACACGGCATGGTGCTAAAGTGCATAAAGTCTATGATACGGCGCGAACGCCTTATCAGCGATTATTGGAGGCTGGTGTGCTTGCCGAGGCCAAACAACAGGAACTGGCAGCAGTCTACCATGGTCTGAACCCGGTTTTACTTCTGCAGCAGATCAACGAGAATCTGGAGTGTCTATGGCGTCTGGCAGAACGCCCCAAACATCAACATACAGAGACTAAAAATCACAGTGTTTCGGTAACCGGGATTTATGAAGCAACGATACCCGTTGGGTAACAGTTTATTTTGACGCAACACGGCCCACAGCGGATTGCATTTTGCTTTGCGTAAATGTATAATCGAGTTGGTGTGTCGCAGGTGGAATAAGTGAACAACTCAGCCATACTTCAACTAAGGAGAAAGGCTAAGATTGACATCTACACAAGCAAGATGAGGGGAATTACCATTGCCGTGTTGACGATAGCAGTGGCCGCTTTAGTTGCGAGCTTGCAGCCTTTCTTTCTGGGAAAACTGGACATCAACACGGCCAGGCTGATGAGTTGCCCGATTGCCTTTATTGTGCTGTGTTTTCTAATACTGCATTTCCTGCAAAACTGGCGCCTGCTGGTGGCTCTGTTTAAAAACAAAAAATCGTACAGAATAAGCAGGCTGACGGTAACCCTGGCGATGATGGCGATTGGGATAACAGACATTGCCAGCGGCTGGATCAGTGCTGTATCAGGTGAGGAGCGCTATCTATTATTCCCGATGTGGGTATGGAGCTGGATATTCACGCTTCTCGTGGCCATTCATGTCTACCAGCGCCGGAAGTTGTTTCTGTCCTACTGGAGAAAGCTGAGCCAGAGGGCTTAAAGGGGAAGCTATGAAACTCGGAGCCACCCAATGACGGGGCGTAACGCGACCCAATATGAATTTTTTACCTGAATATGCTAAGATAGTAGTCATCGATTATCCACCAAAATAAAATGCTATAACCTCAAGTTAGTTACCAATTGAGTAAGGAGGAGAAAAATGAGGACAAAGAAGCAGTATATCCAAGGCCTGGCCAAGATGAAGCGGAACATCTACATCGACGGCAAGCTGATCGACCGCACAGACGAGAGCCAGATGGACTGCATCAATACCATCGGCACCACGTTCGATGAAGCGTCTAAGCCGGAGAACCAAGACCTTTGTACTGCCATCTCTCATCTCACCGGTGAGAGGGTCAACCGCTTTACCCACATCCATCAGAACACCGACGACCTGCACAAGAAGCAGGACATGACCCGCATGCTCTGCCAGAAGGTGGGCGGTTGCATCCAGCGCTGCATGGGCATCGACGCCACCAATGCCATCTACAACGTGTCCTACGAAGCGGACAAGTTGAACAAAGGCGCCACTCAGTACCATGAGAACTTCAAGAAGTGGCTCATCCGTTTCCAAACCGAGGACTTGGTGGGCTGCTGCGCTCAGACGGACGTCAAAGGCGATAGGATGCTGAGGCCTGCCGACCAACCGAACCCTGATGCCTACGTACGGATCAAGGAGAGGCGTAGTGATGGCATCATCGTCAGTGGCTGTAAGCTGCACATCTCCGAGGCCTCAGTGGCCGACGAGGTGCTGGTGGTACCCACCCGGTCATTGCGACCAGAGGACAAGGACTACGCCGTCGCCTTCGCCATCCCAGGCGACTGGGAAGGGCTGAAACAAGTAGTTACCATCCATAACCTCAGGCCCAGGGAGCATTTTAAGCGCGGGTTCTTGCCAGGCGCCACAGATTCCTACATGCTCTTTGACAACTGTTTCGTGCCCTGGGAAAGGGTCTTCCTCGCTGGCGAATGGCAGCATGGCGGCGTGCTTGCCCTCCTCTTCGCCCTGTTCCACCGCCATTCCTATTCGGGCTGTAAGCCGGCCATCGGCGATATCCTCTTGGGGACCGCGGCTCTCGCCGCCGAGGTGAACAACGTTCATAAGGCCCCCCACGTTCGGGAGAAGCTAGCCGAGATCATCATGACCACCGAGTTGGGTTACGCCGCCGGATACACAGCCTCTGACCTTGGCAGGCCAGAGGTCTACATGCCGGGCGTAGGATTCGTTCCTTATGGTCCCGGTTCCTACATTCCTAATTCGATTTACTGCAACGTTGGACGCTGCCTGACAGGCGAGGCGGTCTGGCGTGAAGCGGAGATACTCTGTGACATCGCTGGGGGTGTAGTAGCTACCTTCCCTCACGAGAAAGATTTCATGAACCCGGAGACCAGAGACCTGCTACTGAAGTACACCAAGCGGAATCGGGACATGCCAGTGGAGGACCAGGCCCAGTTCTGGCGGTACTTGGGTGATGTGCTCTGCTCAGCTACCGGCAGCATAAACAGTGTTGGCAATTACCATGGCGGCGGCTCACCAGTCATGGAGCAAATCGCCATCACTACCCAGTATGACATCGAGTCTAGAAAGAAGCTGGTCAAGTACATCGCCGGTATGAGCGGCGGGGACCACGACGCCTTGAGCAAGCAAAGTACCCGCCCAGCCAAAGCCCCCGCCGGGGCCGTCAAGTAGTTAGTCTACCAGTCCATCAGCCTCTCCCCGCTACAAGGGGAGAGGCATGTCTTTTATGGCAAGGCAAAAAAGGAATACCTCGGCTCGTACTGTCGATTCACTTGGACAGTTCTTTCACAGCCTCAACAATCTTGGGCAGAATCTCAGCGGTGCGCCCCTGAATTAAGTAGTCGGAAATTCCCTCGGCTGTCAGCGGGGTAGATTCGGCATTGACTTCGATTATCATTGTAGCTGCCTCGCTTTTCACAAAATAGAGGCCAGATTCCGTCTTTCGTTCTTGCTCAACCTGCCGCTGCCGGGTTATCCGAGGCAACTGAGCAAAAGGATAAACAACCGCCGAGGTTCCACATATCAGCATCAAGTCGCACTTCCAGGCTTCCTCAAGGCTTTCGTGGGCGACATCTGAGGGTATCGGCTCATTGAAGTGAACAACATCACCTTTTACCGGGCTGCCACATTTATCGCACCGAGGCGGCAATTTCTCTTCCAGCGCGAGCCTTTCCAAGTCATATTCTTCACGTTTAAATCTTGAGCTACAAGAGGGACATCTCAATTTAAAAACGCTGCCATGATACTCCAGAACTCGCTTGCTGCCTGCTTTCTCATGCAGGCCATCAATATTTTGGGTGAGCACGGACTTCAAAATGCCCATTCCCTCCAGCTCGGCAAGGGCATAATGACCAGGATTCGGCTTGGTATTCTCAAGGTTGCCAAGCAAGGAGCGCCCACCTAGTATGTCTTTCCAATACTCTTTGGGGTCTCGCAAGAACTTGTAATACGTCTGATAAGCTCTTTTTTCCGCTTCAGGATCCTTGGTCCAAATGCCATTTGTCCCGCGGAAATCTCGTATGCCAGATTCGGTCGACATACCGGCGCCCGTCAAAGCAATAGCGTAATTGCTTCTCAATAGATCTCTGGCAGCTCGCTCAATTAGAGATCCCATCTCCTCAGTATGTACCCGTTTCGGTTAGGGAATACTTATAGGTAGTCTCATTTGCGCTTTGGCGGGGTCAGCCTTTTTCCATGCCATTATCTGAAGCAATTCCCCCACCGCCACCTCGCCATGGCTGGGGTGACGCAGGGACAGATTGGCGTTAATGTGATATTGATTTTTCCTGCCCACCCTTTTCCGAGAAATATAGCCAGCCTCTTCCAGTTCAGCTATGATTTTGTGCGTCGTCCTCTCCGTAATGCCCACCGCTTGAGCAATCACCCGGGCTGTACTCCTGGGACTGCAAGCAATATAGCCCAGAACCAAACCATGATTGGTGATGAAAGTCCACTTGGCCATTTGACCGATTTCCTGTAAAGTCCTTGACAAAACTTGAGAGATTATGTTAGCTTAAGTCAGGTTAGAAATGTATTAACCTTCTGGTGAACGCAATTTCATCTATTAAATTTCATTACTCACGAGACAACTTATTATAGCTAGAGAACAGCTTTAAGGTCAAGGGGCAATAAATAGGAAAGGAGGTCAGGGGCAGTGGTTGTGAGGACGAAAGAGGATGCTGCTAAAGTTCTATCTGACACAAGCGGAGATAAAAGCTTCTTTTGCCATGATGGCTGTGTTTCCAAGAACTTACACCAGTTGGCTGAGTGCTTAGCTCATATGACTGAGGACTCCTATCGCCATCATGTGACGCCACTTAAGAATGACTTCAGCAACTGGGTCCGTGACGTGTTCGGCGATGATAAGCTGGCTAACGACTTGACTCGCTTCGCTAATCGTGCCGAAGCGGTTAAAGCCGTTAGAGACCGAATCGCCTGGCTGCAGAAGAAATTGAAATAAAGAGTACGTTTAGCAACTTAATCTGTCATTGCGAGCGAAGCGCGGCAATCTCAATGCCCCCACCGAGATCGCCACGTCGCTTACGCTCCTCGCGATGACAGAAAGAAGAACAGGGATTGCTTCGGGGGTTAAGCCTCTCGCAATGACAAAGTCTCATAAAGAGTAGTTTGACAAAAGCGGACAAATTAGTTTAAATATTTCAAATTAGGTTGACATGAAGTCTGCATACTACGCAGGGCTACAATCTCTAGCTTTAGCTTTAATCTTTATGCCTGAGCCCATTACCACTGTCGTGGGCGTTGGGCTGCTAAGCTATGCAACAAACACAGGACGGCAGGGACATGTTAGTGTGCGCCGCCTGACAAATACTTTTGAGGACCATTACAGTTACAGAATGGACATGTTACGCGGCACGACTATAACTTATCAGTTGTCTCCTAAAAGACATGGGCAAATGCCTAAGTCTTACCCGAGAATCGCCAAGTTGCAGGATAACCATCAAGTCTTGAAAGCCTTACGCGAAAGGACACAACGGCAATCCCAATTCATTAGTACACCCTTCTCAAAATTAGAACCGGCAGGCTTAATGAGGGGACCCAGGATAAGAGACCGCGCTGCACTGGCCACACCTAGATATATGCCGACCTCCAAATAAGCTCATGAATCTCTAGTCTTCCCAATAACGAGCTCCCTGTTGTATAATTTCAATCGCTACCCGATAAAACACCTAGAAGAGCTTTAAGCCGCAGTAAAACCAAAATATGAATTGTGCTTAGATAAACACATGTCATTCACAACTGCCTCCCCAGATCTTAAAAACCTGTTTCAACCTCGCTCCATAGCCATAGTCGGCGCCTCACAGGATGAATCGAAGTCAGGCGGAATGTTTGTTTCCAGCCTGCTGAAAGACGGCTACAAGGGGACAATTTACCCCATAAACCGCAAGGAATCCGAAATCATGTCCCTCAAGAGCTATCCCAGCGTTCTGGATGTCCCTGGAGAAATAGACCTGGCGGTGATGGCCATACCTGCTCAGGGCGTGCCCCAGGTAATGGCTGAATGCGCCCAAAAAGGTGTCAAGTTCGCCGTCGTTCATAGCGTCGGCTTCAGCGAATTGGGAGCCGAGGGCAAGGAGCTGGAACAGCAGATGCTGGAAGCAGTTCGCCAGGGAGATGTGAGAATAGTCGGGCCTAACTGCATGGGAATAGTCTCACCACAAGCCAACGTCAATACTATCGTACCTTACGCCAGATTGCCTATGGAGCCAGGCAGCGTAGCTTTCGTCGGGCAGAGCGGCTGGGCAAGCGAGAACATGACACGCCTAGGCAACGAGCGGGGACTTCGCTTCAGCGGCATTATAAGCATCGGCAACCAGAGCGACCTTACCATTGAGGACTTCCTGGACTATTTTGGCAATGACCCTGAGACCAAAATAATTGCTTTTTATATCGAGGGCTTAAAGCAAGCCGGCCGCTTTCTGAAGCTTGCCGAGGAGATATCCCCGAAGAAGCCGATTATCGTCTGGAAGGGGGGCAGCTCCGAGTTTGGAGCTAAGGCAGCCGCTTCCCACACCGGCTCCATGGCAGGTAACTACGCCTTGTTTGAGGCGGCTAGCCGGCAGAAAGGCATAATCTCTGCCCAGAGTCTGGAAGAACTCATGGACCTGGCCGTAGCCTTCAGCTGCCCCTGTCTGCCGAAGGGGAATGAGGTAGGCCTGTTGATAGAGGCCGGCGGTGGAGCTGTGGCCAGCTCTGATGCCTGCGCCAAGGCAGGGCTCAATATCTCACCCCTTCCCAAAGATGTTCAGCAGAAGCTCCGTGAGTTTCTTAAGGACAAGATACCACCCTCCCCCAGCCTGAAAAACCCGGTAGACCTGGTATGGGCTCCCCTTAGTGAAGCACCTTTCATTTATGCCACCTGCCTGGAGATCATGGCTCAGGCAGTGGACTCCTGCCTGACTATCTGCTATGCCTTTATCCATGATGAGTGGTTCCTGTCACGCCTGGAGAGCATCCGTGACCAGACCAAGAAGCCTATAATCGTCGTTCCCGGCAACTCCATTGACCAGCGGCAGGGCATGCACCTGGCAACCAGGCAAGGCATACCAGCCTTCGCCATGCCGGAGAACGCCGTAAGGGCTCTGGCAGCCATGACCCGCCGCGCAGAGTACCTTAGGAGCCTCGGACAGGGCTAAAAAAGCCCTGTCCCTACATTTACCCAGTTGTCATTGCGAGCGAAGCGTGGCAATCTCTAGGATTGCTTCGGGGCTTAACGCCCCTCGCAATGACAAACAGACACCCTCAATGACCAAAACATCAGGTGTTTCGAATTTGGGGAGGAGGAACCTCCCACAACATCGGATGCTTCGAATTTAAAGAATTTGAATTTTGATATTGTTTGGGATTTAGGGTTTAGTATTTAGGATTTCTTAGCGTATGTCGAGTCCCGCTCGGTAGCCTTCCTCTACAGCCTCCCTTATCCCGCGCGGCTCAACACAGTCACCTACCGAAAAGACCTGGGCAACCTTGCCCTGCAAATCGGTCAAAAGCTCCGTATTAGGCGTGGCACCGGCCGCCAGCACTACAGTGTCTGCCTCAACTACCTTTCTTTCCCCTGTGCCGGTTCTGATAACTACACCAGCCTCAGTAATTTCCTCATACTCGATTCCAGTAAATATGGAAACACCTCGGTACCGCAGCCTGCCTACCAAAGGTTCCCTGACAAACTGGTGGACCTTGGTAGCTAACTCCGGACCTCGCCTCATTATGGTAACCTTCTTGCCCTGCTCCACCAGGTACAGCGCCGTCTCACAGCCCACTAGCTCACCACCTATCACCGCCACCCGCTCTCCAGTCTCAGCCCCGACAAGGACTTCGCTCGCCTGGAGGACCTTCTTACTTTGTATTCCCGGTATCTGTGGAATAAATGACTTGACACCGGTAGCCAATATGACAACATCAGGCTTGATTTCATCCAGCACGTCTAAAGTAAACCTTTCCCGTAGCCGCAGCTCAACACCTGATTCAGTTACCTGCCTCACCAGATACTGTCGGAATGTCTCAATCGTATCTTTAAATGGCGGCTTCGAGGCAAGTAGCAACTGACCACCTAATTCATCACCATCATCGAATAAATACACCCTGTGTCCCCTCAGTGCCGCCACTCTAGCGGCTTCCAACCCACCAGGCCCACCACCCACCACAACCACCCTCTTGGGACTTTCCGCCGGCTTCAGCTCATACTCCCGCTCCCTGCCAAGGGTCGGGTTCACCACACAGCAAACCCCTTCCTTTCGCCAGTTCATGCTATCAAGGCAGGTCAAACAGTATATGCAGGGAGTAATGTCTTCCATTCTGCCCATCGCCACCTTCTGCGGCAGGTGAGGGTCAGCTAGAAGCGCCCGACCTATGGAGATAAAGTCTGCCTTGCCGTCACGAAGAACGCCTTCGCCAAGTTCAGGTGGAATCCGCCCCACAGTGATGACAGGCACAGAAACAACCTTCTTTACCCCTTCAGCCAGCGGCACAAACGTACATGGTGGCTGCGCCATCGGCGGGCGCCGAGCCGGTGCAACCGCATGCGCGGAAACGTGAATAGCATCCACGCCAGCTTTCTCCGCCAGCTGAGCTACTACCTGCGTCTCCTCTAAAGTTATTCCTCCTTCCACACCTATCTCCATAGCACTGAGGCGACACCACACCGGATAATCCTTCCCAACTCTTTCTCTGATAGCCTTTATGACCTCCAGCAGGAATCTAGCCCTGTTTTCGATGCTGCCTCCGTAAGCATCCTGTCGGTGATTGGACAGCGGAGACAGGAACTCTGAGATGAGATAGCCATGGGCACCATGAATCTCAACACCATCGAAGCCGGCCTTTTTAGCCCGCCCAGCAGCCTCAGCGAAGCGGGTCACAAGCGTCGCTATTTCCGAAAGCGTCAGCTCTCTGGGCTGCTCACCTCCTGGTACCGGGATAGGCGAGGGAGCTACCGGCTGATGACCGGTCCATTGGGCCGAAGTCTGCCGACCAGCATGGTGAATCTGTATCGCTGCCCTGGCTCCATGCCGCTTGATGGCCTCCGCCAACTTTCTCAAGTCGGGGATAAACCGGTCATCGTCAATAGCTATCTGTCTCACTGTACCCTTGCCAACGGGAGAATCCACACATGAGATCTCCACGATGACAAGACCAACGCCACCCTTAGCCCTTTCTTCATAGTAGTCTATTTGCCGGTCTGTCACCGTGCCGTCCTTTAAGGCAAAATTCGTTCCCATAGGCGGCATAACCAGCCGGTTCTTAAGCTCCATACTGCCTATCCGACCGGGCTCAAAAAGCTTCGGAAACTGCTTCTGACTCATTTTTATGGCACCTCCTGAATTTCTGCCAGGCTAACTCTATCCGCAGACAACTCGTCTAATCTAACATATTCTTTGGGTTGCTTCAACAGAAGAGTCGTTGAGCTGTTATTGTCATTACGAGATGTAGGGACAGGTCTTTAGACCTGTCCAAAGCGGACAGACCTGAAGGTCTATCCCTACATATACCGCTAATGTTCATTGTCATTGCGAGGCACGGACTGCCGTGGCAATCTCACTAGCGGGGGAGTGAAGTAAGATTGCTTCGCTACGCTCGCAATGACACGGCATGTCCCTATTCCGCTATTGGCACAAACCTCGTTACTCAGGCTATAATAAGCACGTTTAGGCTTATGAACTCTCGATTCACTTTGGAGAGCTTCAATTCCATATATTCCGACTGGAAGAAGCTTCAAGACAATTCGACAGCTAGCTCAATCTTCTCATCGCCTGTATGGTCAAAAATCTGGTGGCAGCAGTTCGGCTCTGACGCTGAGCTGCGCCTGGGCGCCGTCAGACACCAAGGAAAGACCATAGGAATTGCTCCGCTTCTTGTAAATGGCGATGTCGCTTCCTTTATCGGCAGCAGCGACGTCTGCGATTATCTGGACTTTGTTGTCGAGCCTGGCAACGAGGAGAGCTTCTTTCGCGAGCTACTGGATAACCTGAAAGCCAAAGGAATTATCCACTTAGATTTGGCACCCCTGAGGCCTGACTCCACAGTACTCAAAAGTCTCATAAAAGTAGCTCCAAGGCAAGTATGGCAGGTCTCATGTTCTAGAGAAGATGTTTCTGTGGAACTCGATTTGCCTGCCACCTGGGGGGAATATCTCCAGTTGCTCAATGGCAAACAGCGGCACGAGTTAAAGCGTAAGCTCAGGAGACTGAACGAAGAAGGCAAATTAAACTACCGTACTAGCCCGGATGCCGATCGACATGATGTTGACATCTTTCTGCGGCTGTTTCGAGACAGCCGCCACGACAAGGCAGCTTTCTTAACTCCCCAAATGGAATCGTTCTTCCGGGCAGTGGTAAGTGCCATGGCAGAGCAGGAATTGCTAATACTCAACATACTGGAGCTTGATGAAAAACCCATAGCAGCTACCATGTGCTTCGATTATAAGGATACAGTATACCTGTACAACAGCGGCTATGACCCAGATTATGGATGGCTGAGCGTGGGGGTGATTTCAAAGGCATTATGCATCAAGGACAGCATTGAGAGAGGTAAAAAACGCTTTGATTTCCTAAAAGGTGATGAAGCCTATAAATATCATCTTGGTGGACATGAGCTGCCATTGTATAAGTGCTCATTGAGTTATGTGGGATAGACTACGTCATGATAAAGCGACTTAAGATAGCCATGATTAGCATCCATAGCTGCCCGGTGGGCATGCTGGGAGGAAGGGATACCGGCGGGATGAACGTTTATATTCGGGAACTGGGACAAGAGCTGGGTAAAAGAGGCCATGCGGTAGATATATATACAATGGCTCATCAACCACAGCATGAGCCGCTTGTCAATTTAGGCAGAAACGTCAGGCCAGTTCACCTTAAAACGGGTATTGCCAAAGAAATGCCCAAGGTAGCCATCTATGCCCATATTCAAAGATTCGCCCGCGGCGTGGAGAATTTCAGAAGGTCTAACGACATCCATTATGACCTGATACACAGCCACTACTGGCTGTCAGGCCTGGTAGGCAAGCAATTACAGGCCTGGTGGCATGTCCCTCATGCTGTGATGTTTCATACCCTTGGTGCGGTCAAGAACAGCATCGGCATTGGTGAAGAGGAGCCCGAACTGCGGATAGAAGGCGAGCGAGAAGTGGTAGGTAGCTGTGACCGCATTATCGCCTCCACAGCAAGAGAAAGAGAAGAACTTGTAAAGTATTACAGCGCTTCTCCAGATAAGATTACTATCATCCCCTGTGGCGTCAATCTAGACTTGTTCAAACCTATAGATAAGGAGATAGCCCGAAAGGAACTGGGCTTAAATCATCAAAAGGTAATACTTTTTGTCGGCAGGATAGAACCCGTGAAAGGCATGGAGCAGCTACTAGGGGCATTGACCTACATAGAAGGCGAAAAACCACCACTGCTTATAGTCGTTGGTGGCGATGAGCACAGTCAGGGGCAGGTGCAGGTGCTACAGCGCATGGCGAAAGACTTACGCATTGAAGACCGAGTTGCCTTTGTCGGCTCTGTAGCCCAAGAGAAGCTGCCGCTTTTTTACAGCGCCGCAGACATCTGTGCCATCCCTTCATACTATGAAAGCTTCGGTATGGTTGCCCTGGAATCCCTGGCCTGCGGCACGCCGATAGTGGCCACCAATGTAGGCAACATGGGGTCTATCATCCGCCACGGCGGAATAGGACGCATAGCCAGAGATAATTCTCCACACAATCTGGCCAGCGAAATATCAGGGCTTCTTTCCCAGCGAGAAGACAAAGCGCAGCATATCAAAACAAGGCGAAACAGGATGACCGAATTCGGCTGGGCAAATATCGCTGATATGATACTTCATGAATACAATAGGCTTCTCGATGACTAAACAATGCAGGCTTCTGTTATCTAAACCGTACAGCTTAGACTTAAATGCAATAGGATACCATGCTCCATTCAACACTCCACCATGTTATCGCTGAATAGCGGGGTGCTGGCTTGAAAAGCAGAGTCCGTCAATCTGAATTGTCGTCCGCAATCCAGCCGTTTCTCAAGGCAAATACTACTGCTTCAGTGCGTGACCGTGCTCTAAGCTTGCCAAAAATAGCGCTAAAGTGGCTTTGTACTGTCCGTTCTGAGACGAATAGTCTTTTAGCAATTTCCTTGTTGGTTAGCCCTTCAGCTGCCAGTTTCAGCACTTCCAGTTCCCTGTGTCCAGGCTGTGATTGCTCCGGCAAGTGACCTTGCTCGCCGGCTACGTCATGGAGGTATCGAGCTGCCTTGCGGATGCACTGCAAGTCTACCACAGCCTCACCATTACAGATACCACGCACGGCCTCTAAAAGTCGGGATGCATTTACAGTCTTGGGCAGATAGCCTTCTATCCCAGCCTCTAAGCAACGAGCCAAGCAAGATGAGGTGGCTCTCGTGACCAAAATCAGGATAGCTATGTTTGGATGGGCGTATTTTACCTGCCAAATTCCTCGGGCTGGGTGTGGGTCGAATAGATTAGGGTCAACGATGGCAATACGTGGTCGGAATTCACCAAGTTGTTTAATGATTTCGTCCTGGTCACTTGCTGTTGCCACCAGACAGAGGTCATCGCTTGCCGCAATGGCATTAGTAATGCCATCTGCCAACAGCGGCTCAGCTACGGCAACAAGAACATCAACCTTGCCCATCATCATCAAATCTCGGCTGATTTGCCTAAGCATTTTTCGCAAAGCAACTGCGCTTCTTACCACCTATTTTAGCACATTTTACTGATTGACGCCTATGATATGTTACCTTAATATAGGGGTCACGGCTATCCGGTGAACGTGGCGGAGAAAGCTCCAATGAGGAACGGAGAATCGGCATACTAGGGGCTTTTGTTGATATTGGCAAAATTCCTGAGTGATGACTGTAATGGCTAAAATCGTGACGGAAGGAGGTGATATCTGGCATTGTTTGTGCTTTGGCCGTAGGTTATAGTTTAGAATTTTATAAGGAGGGAACAAATATGGAGTTTGGATTCACTGAAGAACAGGAAAAATTGAGAAAAGAAGTTCATGAGTTTTTTCTGAACGAGTTGCCTGAAGACTACGTGGAAGGCCTTGGCAGTATGAGTAAAGAGTTGCAGTCTTTTTGGATGCAACTGCAAAAGAAGGCTGGGGATAAGCGCTATATAACCCCAGGTTGGCCCAAAGAGTATGGGGGTATGGGTCTTAGTGGCGTTGAACAAGCGATTGTCGCCGAAGTAGAGCAGTCCTGGGGGGTGCTGTGGCCGAACTTCGAAGGCTACATCTTTCTAGGTCCTGGTTTGATGCTTTTTGGCACCGAGGAGCAAAAGAAGGAGTTTTTACCACCAATAATACGGGGAGAGGTGCTATGGATGGAGGGTTTTACCGAGCCTGATGCCGGGTCTGACTCAGCCAATATAAATCTCCGGGCTGTAGAGGATGGTGAATATTATGTTCTCAATGGTCAGAAGACATGGATTACCGGTTGGCATAAACCTGATTGGATCTTTTGCCAGACCAGAACAGAGGATACCGTACCTAAGCATAGAGGGCTTACCCTCTTTATGGTGAAAGCGGATACCCCAGGGATAACCTATCGCCCATTGCCAGGTATGGGTTTCGCTACGCAAAATGAGCTTTTCTTTGACGATGTAAGAGTGCCTAAGAAAAACATATTGGGGCAGCTGAACAACGGCTTTTACCACATGATGGCTATCTTTGAGTATGAAAGGGCTGGTGTTGGTGGAGGGGCAGGTGCTCAGGCAGCCCTAAGGCGGTTTATCCACTATTGCCGGGAGGAAAAGAAAAACGGGAAGCCACTTATTGAAGACCCAGAGGTGCGAGAGAAGCTGGCACGGATGGCAGTTGAGAATGAGATGCACAGGCTTATTGGCTGGCATGCGCAATGGTGGTTTGCTAACAGGGAAAGGTTAGGTCCGAAGCCCTACGATTTTTCTGGCTATTGGGCTAAACAACTGCCAACCAAGCACGCTGAGTGGATGCTGAATATTATGGGCCTTTACGGGCAGCTCAGGGCAGGCTCGAAATATGTTAAGTACGACGGGCGGTTAGAGCGTAGTTGGCTTAGTGGACGAGCCATGCATCATGAAGCTGGAACTATTGAGATAAATAAGAATGTGCTTGCGCAGAGAGGACTTGGTTTGCCTAGGATACCAGCGAAGTTTAACATGACGATTGCACAAGAACTGTCGAAAGGTGGTTGATGGGAAGAGGGTAAGGTGTTACCCATCAAGTTGAAAGGAGTTTTAGTATTATGAATTGTGAGCTCAGCGAAGAACAGGAAATGCTAAAAACGATGGCTCGCGATTTTCTGGAGAAGGAATGCCCTGAGAGTTTCGTGAGGGAAATGGAGGAAGACGATGATGGCTTGTCTTTGGAGATGTGGCACAAGGTAGCTGACCTTGGATGGTTGGGGTTGGTCTATCCTGAGGAATATGGCGGCACTGAAGGCAACATTCTCGACTTGGCCGTCCTCCACGAGGAAATGGGAAGGGCTATGCTTCCAAGCCCCTATCTTTCCACGGTAGTTCTCTGTGGACTGACTATCTTGAACGCTGGCAGCGAGGAGCAGAAAGCGGACTTATTGCCTAAGATAGTCAGCGGGGACTTGATTCTCTCCCTGGCTTTAACTGAGCCGGAGTTCAGTTGGGATAGTAGGGCCTGGGAACCCGAAGGGATAACAGCTCGTGCTACGCCGGATGGTGATGATTACATCATTGATGGCAGTAAGCTATTCGTTCATGATGCTCATATCGCGGATTACTTACTATGTGTAGCCAGGACTAAGGATGAGGGAAAGCCCGAGGAAGGGATAACCCTTTTTCTAGTAGATGCCACCAGCCCTGGAATAAACATTACCTTATTGAGGACATTTACTGGCGATAAGCAAAGCGAGGTTATTTTTGACAAGGTAAGGATCCCCAAGAAGAACATGGTGGAAGAGCTCAATGGTGGCTGGTCTCCTCTGTCTAGGGTTCTGCAGGTAGGAGCAGTGATGCTCTGTGCTGAGATGGTAGGAGCTGGTCAGCGTATGGTAGAGCTAACGGTGGACTATGCTAAGACTAGAATAGCGTTTGATTTGCCTATCGGCGTTAATCAGTATGTCCAGGAGCATTGTGTTTCCGCCTTGGGCGACGTGGAGGGTTCTAGATGGGTTACCTTTCAGGCAGCCTGGAAGCTTAGTGAGGGGCTACCCTGCGACTTCGAAGTGGCTCTAGCCAAGGCTTGGACTAGTGAGGCCAACGAGAGGTATTGCTGCCGTTGCCATCAGGTCTTTTCCGGTGTTGGCACCCTTTTGGACGACGGTGTTTTACCACTTTACACGAGGAGAGGTAAGAGTAAGCAACTGTACTTAGGTGATGCCTCTTACCATCTAAAGAAGGTCGCTGATGAGGTAGTTAAGTGGCCTCCTCTCGAAAAACCTAAGGGAAAGCCGCTTGGTATTTTTGATGTCAATTTATTGGAAGAGGAGCAAGTACCAGCTTGGGAGCCTTGGAGAGAGCGGTACGAAAAAATTGAACAAAGGAAAGCAGAGAGAAGGGCAAAGAAGAGCCAAAGTAAGTAGGAGGGCCAAGATTTGGTGAAGAACCGCTGCACGGATTGCGGGTCGTGTCGTGGCCGTCGTAGGCTTGCCTAAGGCTTGGTACGGTTCGAAGGTGTGCGATGTCTCTGGGAAAATGACGTCGGTTGTTTCATTGTTTTAGAAATGGGATATGGGTGTCCCGAGATGCGTGAGGTAACGGAAAGCAACGTGGGACCAGACCAGAGGTATTAACAAGTGTGAGATAGACAAACCGAGGCAGTGCCTTATGGCGAACAGGAGATAACATATGATAATACTGGCTTTTCAAGCGTGTGCATCTGGTGATACTAGGGCTGGTAGTTTACTATGACTATAGCTGCCAAGAGTAGAAATAAGCATTATGAATAGGGGGCAAGATGTTAAACAATGTATCCATTGATGAAACAGTAAAACACGCTGAGGACTTATTACACGGAGGTTGGGTCTGTGCTGCAGCGTGCCTGCAAGGTTTGCGGGAGGCTTTAGACCTGAGAAGCGAGGTTATCCCTTGGGTGGCTGCCGGCTACTGGGGGGCTATTGCGAGTGGTCAGACAATTTGTGGTGCTATATATGGGGCAACAGCGGCTATAGGTTTCGCTTGTGGGGAGAAGATGGCGGAGCGAAGCGAAACTGAAAGGCAAGCGAGGGACAGGGCTACTACAATGACTCGGGAGTTCTATCAGCGCTTCCTGAAAGAGTTTAACCGCCTTGATTGTCGCTCACTCACTGGCTGTGACTTCGGCCGCCCCGAGGAGGTGAAGAGATATTTTGGTAAGCAGGTTTGGACCGATACTTGCGACAAATATCTTGAGTTCGCCATCAGAACATGTTACGAGTTAGAGCAGGAGCAGAAAGAGAAAGGTGTCGAGAAGGCAGAGAACGCTTGTAAGGTAACAAATAGAGTGCTGGGTAGGACCCGTGAAGTTGTAGCCGGCTCGGCCAGTGAAGCTTGCGAGAAGTTGGGCTGGAAACGTGAAGATTGCGACGTCGAGAGAGTAGTGGAAGCATAGTCATAGTCATTCAATTGGGCTTTAGAGGCTGTCCGAAAACTAGGATTTAGGCGGTAAGAGGCGATTTGAATTTGAAGGAGGAGCAGCTATAATGGGGGCAAAAGCAAAGGACAAAGAGAGGTAATCATTCCCTATTTGGGCTATAACCAATCAAACGGCTATTTGCTTCCACCTTATCTGGAGGAGCTAATCTCTGCTGACCATGTAGCGAGGGTAGTGAACAAAGTGGTTGATTTGCTAGATATCTGGGAGCTGACTTCTCAGGAGAAAATCGAGGGCCGCCCAGCATATCATCCCAGGATGATGCTAAAGATTCTGTTTTATGCTTATAGCCAGAAGATGCCCTCTAGCCGTGTCATCGCCAGAAGATGTGCTGAGGATGTAGTCTTCATGTGGCTTTCTGGCATACAGAGGCCAGACTTTCGCACTATTAGCGACTTCCGCAAGAATAATATCAAGGTGCTGAAGAAGTTGTTCAAGCAAGTGGTGCAGATTTGCCACAGGTTGGGGATGGTAAGCTTGGGACTGGTAGCCATAGATGGGACAAAGGTCAAAGCAGCGACTAGTGATTACGGGGCCAAAACCAAAGATGCTCTGAAGGAGGCACTCAAAGCTGTAGAGGCAGATATCGAAAAATATATGGCTGAGGGGCTAGCCATTGATAAGGCTGAAGATACTCTCTATGGTGAAAACAGAGCGGGGCAAGAGTTGCCCAAGGAAGTGAAACAGGCATTGGAGAAGAGAGAAGCCATTGTAGCTGCGATTAAGGAAATTCAGGAAATTACGGAGAATGATAAGACGGGGAAGAAGGAACCAAAGCTAAATCCCCTGGAGAAAGAAGCTCGCTTTATGAAGCATAATGGTGGACGAATAAGACTGAGCTATAACTGTCAGGCAGCAGTCGATGAAAAAGAGGGCGTGATTGTGGCCGCTGACATAACCAGCGAAGCTAACGACAAGAGGCAGATGCTGCCTATGCTTGAGAAGGTAGAAGAAACGGTGGAGAAAAAGCCTGAGAAGGCAGAAAAGGTGGGGACCGATTGCTATGTAACTTCAAGGAGGTGGGAAGATGAGGTTAAAGGGAAAGGCAGTCGGGAAAAAGAAGAGGCAAAGGTAGTTGTGAGTACTTTTGCTAACTCACCATTACAAAAGGGAGTAGGAGCTGCTAAGGAAGATGGAATCATAGCGAATAGCGAAACAACATCAAACAGGGAGCCCGCTGATGCAGTAAGGAGAATGGAAGCTAAACTGCAAACTGAAGAAGGCAAGGAGATTTATTGCCAGCGTAAAGAGATTGTGGAGCCAGTTTTTGGAAAAATCAAGTTTAACCTGGGGTTTAGGAGATTCCACTTAAGAGGATTGGACAAGGCGGGTGGTGAATGGACATTGGTCTGCTTGATACATAACATCAAGAAAATCTATGTCAGAATTATGGCAAAAGAAGGAGGTGAGCTGGATGATTTGACAAGGGAATTACAAGCCGTTTATAATCCCGCTTAAAGAAGCTCGGTATTCTTCCGATCCGAGACAAGGCATGGAAGGAGAAAAACTGAGGCTACCAAGTGATCTGGTGGTAGCTAAAGTTAGAAAAAGGTTTCTGGACATTAAAAAGGTCGAGTTTTTAGACAATTTCTAAAAACGTTAATCTCAAGTTTAGATATACGTGAGGTGACGAAGTATATCCAACGAAATCAAGGAAGAAAGTTTAGGAGAAATGAAAGACCAATGGGAAAAGCACTATGAGCAAGCAATGAGAGAAAGGCCTGAAAGGAAACAGAGATTCGAGAATCTCTCCTGGATAAAGGTAAAACCTCTGTATACGCCAAGCGATGTTGAGGGGTTTGACTATGGAAAGGACTTGGGTTTTCCTGGACAATATCCATGTACAAGGGGCGTATACACCACAATGTACAGAGTGAGACCTTGGACGGTAAGGCAGGTGATAGGCTACGGCGGCGGAGTGGAGAGCAGCCAGCGGTTCAAATTTATGGAAGAACACGGGCAGACGGGCTTTAGCATTGTCTTTGATCATCCTACTAATATGGGGTTGGATTCGGATGAAGAGGTCGCAGAGGGTTTTGTCGGGAGAGAAGGAACCCATGTCGACACCCTTGAAGATATGAGAGACCTTTTAGAAAACGTTGACATGGAAGAGGGCGGCATTAATATTATCACTGCACATCCTGCCATACTTGCCATGGTGGTTGCCGTTGCTGACGAAAGAGGTATAGACTTAAGGAATCTCTCCGGGACTATTCAGAACTACCCTGTTATAGGGCATACAATGGGGAGCTGCTCGGAGCTCTATGCTTATGGAGGTGCACCTCATTATTCTAAGAGGTTTTGCATAGATACTGTGGAATACTGTGCTCGGAATCTCCCAAGGTGGAATTCCGTCAGCGTGGCGGTGAGAAACACCAGAGAGGCGGGCTGTACAGCGGTTCAGGAGATTGCCTTTGGCATCGGCTCAGCCCTTGCGGTGATCAAAGGGTGTGCAGAAAGAGGAATCGATGTAGATGAGATAGCTCCCAGGATTTCCTTTTTCCTTAACTCTCATAGAGATTTCTTCGAGGAGATAGCTAAGTTTCGAGCAATGAGGCGGCTCTGGGCAAGGATTTTGAGGGAGGAGATAGGTGCCAAAGACCCCAGGTCATGGCAGATGAGGTTCCACTGCCAGACCTCTGGTGATGCCATGACATATCAGCAACCTTTAGTAAATATCACTAGGGGCACTCTCTATGGGCTTGCCGCAGTTCTTGGCGGCTGTCAGTCGTTGCATATAAACTCCGCTGATGAGGGGCTCTCTATACCGATAGAGGAAACAGCAAAGCTATCCCTGAGGACCCATCAGGTTATTTTGGAAGAATCAGGGGTGGCGGATACGATAGATCCTCTTGCCGGTTCTTATTATGTAGAGTGGCTAACAAATAAGCTTGAAGACGAGGCAAGAAACATTCTAAACAAAATCGACTCGATGGGCGATTGGTGGGAGCCGAAAGTTCAAGAATGGGTGAGCCGGGAAATAGCTGATGCCTCATACAGATTCCAAAGAGAGGTGGAGACTGGGGATAGGGTAATGATCGGTGTAAACAAATACGTAGAGGAGACAAAATACCCATTCCCATTGTGGAGGGAAGACAAGGATTTCGCAAAAAAGCAGCGAGAGAGGTTGAGCAAGGTGAAAAGACAGCGAGATATGAAAAGATGGGAGGAGGCCGCAAATAACCTTAGAGATGCCTGCAAGAACGGAGCAAATGCACTGCCACCTACTATAGATGCAGTAAAAACGTACATGACTATAGGAGAGATTACCAAGATTTATGGACAGAAGTCATAGTTGGATTGCTGTGACTCGCATAGTATTGAAGCTGGGCCATTTTTAATAAGGAGAGCGTGATGTGGTAGCAAAAAAGATAAGAGTGCTTCTGGCTAAGCCACCCCTCGATTTGCATAGTAGGGGAATCCTCGTTGTGGCGACAGCATTGAGAGACGCCGGTATGGAAGTGGTATATCTGGAAGCATCACCAAAGGTCGGCCTGAGAGAGATAGTGCAGGCGGCGGTGCAAGAAGACGTAGATGTAATAGGCATGAGCATCTTGTCCGGCTCTCCAAGGATTATTCTGACGAAATTGTTAAAGATAAGAGACAAGATGGGGCTTAAAGATGTTCCTGTAATCGCCGGTGGCATCTTCCCAGAAGAGGAGATTGAGGAGCTGAAAGGTATAGGAATAGCCGGAATATTCAGACCCGGGACTCCTACCCAGAGTATAGTTGATGCTGTTCGAAGTTTAGCTGACGGTAGAAAACAAAGTTAAGCATTATGAGCCATGCAAGCAGCACTTAGAATCGGAACATGAATGAACCTAGTCAGACCATAATGCAAATCGATAATCTTCATCTTGCCTTCGGTGGTGTCGAGGCTCTTTCTGGTGTCAGTCTAGAGGTTAGAAAAGGCGAGATACTGGGTGTTATCGGACCCAATGGTGCAGGAAAAACTAGTTCTCTTAATTGTGTAAACGGTTTTTATCGACCGTACAAGGGGAAAATCTGTTTTGAAGGACGGGATATCACCCATTTGCCACCCTATAAGATTGCGAGCCTGGGTATCTGCAGAACTTTTCAGCATATTGAGCTTTACAGCGGCTTGAACACCTTGGATAATTTGATGGCAGCCAGACACACGCTTATGAAATGTGGAGCTTTAGCCGGGATGCTATACTTCGGAAAGTCGCATCAGGAGGAAATCAGGCATCGACAAGCGGTTGAGGGCATCATTGACCTTCTGGAATTGGAGCCGATAAGAAAGAAAGTAGTGGGTGCTCTACCCTATGGGCAACGAAAAAAGGTAGACCTAGCACGAGCCCTAGCTATGGAGCCCAAGCTACTTCTTCTCGATGAGCCTATGGCGGGAATGAATGTGGAGGAGAAAGAAGATATGGCTCGCTACGTAATTGATGCCCATGAGCTGCAGCGCATTCCTATTGTCCTCGTTGAGCATGATATGGGGGTGGTCATGGACATTGCTGATAGAGTGATTGTACTTGATTTCGGCAAAAAAATTGCTGAGGGAACGCCAGCGGAGATTAAGACCAACCCCGAAGTCATCAAAGCTTATTTAGGCAGTGCGCTAGCTCCGGCGTAGAATAGGAACATTTAATAAAGATATGTCAATGTTGGTAGAGAACACATTACCAAAACTGTTGAAACGCAATTACCAAAGATATGGCAGCAAAAAGGTAGCCATGCGGGTTAAAGACCGGGGCATTTGGCAAAGGTACACCTGGGAACAATGCTACCAGAAAGTGAAATATTTGTCTCTAGGGTTAATAAGCCTTGGCCTAGAGGTTGGAGACAAGGTGGCTATTTTGGGTGAGACTAAACCAGAGTCGTATTGGGCTGAGTTTGCCGCTCAAGCAGCACGAGGAACGGCCATTGGTATCTTTGCTGACTGTACACCTCCTGAGGTGGAATATTTCGTAACGCATTCCGAATGCAAGTTTGTATTCGCTCATGACCAAGAGCAAGTTGATAAATTATTGCCTATCAGCAATAAACTGCCTTTGGTCGAGAAGGTGATTTACTGGGACGCTAAGGGGTTATGGTTCTACACTGATCCACTTTTGATGAGTTTTGACCAGGTGCTGGACCTGGGTAGAAAATATGAAGCGTTACACCCTGGCCATTTCGAGCAGACCATTGAAGATAGTAGAAGTGATGATATTGCTGTGTTCCTTTATACCTCAGGTACCACCGGTTTACCCAAAGCAGCCATGATAAGCCATCAGAGTATTATTACTTGGGGTAACGAAATGAAGCAACTTCATCCCATTGATGATAGCGACGAATTTATGAGTTTCCTTTCGCTAGCCTGGATTGGCGAGCAATCATTTGGCATAAGTAACATGCTGCTTTCGGGAATGACAACAAACTTCCCAGAGAAACCGGAAACGGTCCAAGAGAACATCAGAGAAATAGGCCCTTCTATTCTATTCTATAGTCCAAAGTTGTGGGAAAACATAAATCGCACTATCCAGGCCAAGATGATTGATGCTCACCCATTAAAGCGCTTTTTCTATTACCTCTTCCTGCCCGTTAACTATAAAATAGCGGATATACGACTGGCTAATGAAAAACTAAATTTCGTTTGGAAGGTTCTGCATCTCGTGGGCTACACCATGGTAGTGAGACCCCTTTTGGATAAACTGGGACTATTGGGCAAAAAGGTGGTATACACTGGAGGCATCGCCATAAGCCCAGACATTATGCACTTTTTCTACGCTCTGGGGCTCAATATCGTAAATGTATACGGAATCTCAGAGACAGGGCTAATAGCAACACATTGGATGAACGGCTTCAAATCGGAGACTTGCGGACCTCCCTCACCTCAAGTACAGCTGAGGATATCCGAAGAGGGAGAAATCCTGGTCAGAAGCCAAGGTTTATTTGCGGGCTACTACAAAAATGCTGAAGCTACGCAACAGAGCATGAAAGGAGGCTGGTACCATACGGGGGATTTCGGCAATATAGATGAAGCTGGTCATCTTATTGTTATGGATAGAATGGCTGATGTCAAAGAGCTGGCTGGTGGCAATAAGTTTTCACCTCAGTATGCTGAGACGAGGCTTAGGTTCAGTCCTTACATAAAAGATATTTTAGTTGTAGGGGGGGGGGACAAGACCTACGTCAGTGCTATCGTAAATATTGATATCGAAAATGTGGGACGCTGGGCTGAAATCAGGCACCTCGCCTATACCACTATTGCTGATCTTTCACAGAAGCAAGAGGTAACCCAGCTTATCAGAAAGGATATGGACAGATTGAATAAGAACCTTCCCGAGTGGGCTAGGATAAAGAAATTTGTCAATTTGCATAAGGATTTCGATGCCGATGAAGCTGAGTTAACCAGAACCAGGAAGCTGCGGAGATCCTTTGTTGAGGAACGATACTCCGACATAATAGTTGCCCTTTATAGTAATGATACAGAAATCATGGTGGAGACTCCCATTGTCTATCGAGATGGAAGGAGAGGGGTAATGAAAAGGTCGATTCAAATTGCGCCTGTTGACTAGGTAAGAATCATGACTGAGTTCACACAATATCTGATGAATGGCCTTATGGTAGGAGGAGTTTATGGGCTCATCGCCTTGAGCATTGCTTTGATCTATAAATCAACCCGTGTATTCAACTTCGCTGTGGGCGATATCATGCTCTTGGGGGCTTTTGTGTTATGGTCACTTTTGGCTTGGTTAAGTTTACCAATCGTGCCAAGCCTATTGTTGGCTTTAGCAATCGCCTTTGGAATAGGACTCCTGATTGAGCGGCTAGCATTGCGTCCGTTAATCGGCCAGCCTATTTTAGCAGCAATTATGGCTACGCTAGCCTTGTCAATCTTCTTAAGGGGGGCGATGATTCTAATTTGGGGCACGAGTCAAATAGCTTACCCTACCAAGATTTTCCCCGGCACCTCAATGACAGTCGGTACGATAACGCTGTCCGTTGGCTTACTATGGGCGTTTTTGCTGGCTATGGCCGCATTCGGAATTTTGGTATGGTTTTTCCAATCCACTAAGATGGGGCTACAGATGAGAGCTACAGCCGAAGACCATCAGTTAGCCCAGTCTACAGGGATAAGCGTGAAACTGGTCTTTGGCTTAACGTGGGCAATGGCTTCGGTAGTTTGTGCTTTATCTGGTTTTGCGTTAGGTGATAGACTTGGTTTGTCTGTTGGCATGACTCCACTGCTGGCGCTTAAGGCCTTCCCCGCGGTATTTTTGGGTGGGCTAGAGTCTATTCCTGGTGCCATTATAGGTGGGCTGGCAATAGGGATATTGGAAAATCTCGTTGGTGGACTCGTAAGCCCAAACTTGATGGAAATAACACCATATATTATTTTGCTCCTGGTACTTCTATTCAGAGCTGAGGGTTTGTTCGGCCTGAAGAGAATTGAGAGGATTTAGCATGCGTCCTTATGGCACTTATGATGAAACCTATGCTCAAGATATGGCTGTTTGCCGCACCCGGCTGCAATGGAGCATACTCATTGGCTGGCTAATCCTTCTGCTCAGCTTACCTTTGTTCCTCGATGAATGGATGGTTAACTTCGTGAACTTCATAGGCATTTCGGTAATTGCTGCTCTTGGACTCAACATACTCACTGGATATGCTGGGCAAATCTCTTTGGGACACGCAGCTTTTATAGGTGTTGGTGCTTATACGACGGGGATGCTGGCTCGATACTTGGCGTTCCCTATATGGATAACCTTGCCTTGCGCTGCACTTACTGCTGGCTTGGTTGGTCTTATTTTTGGCTTGCCCTCGTTGAGAATCAAAGGCTTTTATTTGGCTATGGCTACCTTAGCTGCTCAGTTTATCATCCCGTGGCTGATCATCAATATCAGGCCTGATATTACCGGTGGGGCGCATAGCTTTAGGGTGCCAGCAGCTACGCTAGAAATAGGAGATATGGCTCTTACCAGCGAGACATCGCTGTTTTATTTGATTATCCCACTGGCGGCGTTAATGACCTTTTTTGCTAAGAACTTACATCGAAGTCGAGCAGGCAGAGCTTTTATTGCCATCAGAGACAATGATCTAGCTGCCGAAGTAATGGGGATTAACCTTTTCACTTATAAATCGCTTGCCTTTTTCATCTGCTCGGCATTTGCTGGGGTTGCTGGCTGTCTGTGGGCGTATTGGATGCGTGCCATAGCCGTCGACCAATTTTCACTGATGGAGTCTATATGGTATGTAGGGATAATAATTGTCGGTGGTTTGGGCAGCACCTCAGGAGTTATCATGGGCACAGTTTTTATCCGAGGTTTGGATCGGCTGGTGAAAATAATAGGTCCTACAATAGAAGGTGCTGTCCCTCAACTGACAGGCCCTTGGGGTGCTACTGCTGCCCTGGGTCCTATGGTATTTGGGCTGGTAGTACTACTATTTATAATCCTGGAGCCGAGGGGTTTATCGCACAGATGGGAGATATTTAAAGCTTCCTACCGGCTCTGGCCGTTCTCCTATTAAAAAGCGAGGTGCAAAGGAGGTGATCATGAAATAGAGGGGCAAAATTTCTTTACAATATATAGTTCAAATCAAAAAGGAGGTAAAAGGTGAAAATAGCAGCTAAGATATTATTTGTAGGGTTGGTAGTGTTATTCTTGATACCTGCCCTTGCCTGTGCACCAAAAGCGGGACCGTCGACACCACCGGAAGCGCTCAAACCAGAGGTAATAAGAGTAGGCATGATTGGTGATATGACTGGCCCTTATGCCTCGATTGTTGGCCCGATGCACGTTGCCTTTCTGGATGCTTGCCAGTATGTCAATGATCAGGCCGGCGGTATTGCCGGAGTACGGGTTGAGGCTGTGTGTCGAGATAGCGCTGGTAAGGTCGACTCAGCTCTCGCCCATTATATGGAGCTAAAGGCTATGAAGCCAAGGCCAGTGACCCTTTCCTTCTATGTCTCTGGGGAGGCTGAAGCGTGTCATGACCGCCTTGTCGAAGATAAATGGCCCGCCATGACGGTTGCCAGTTTAGCTTCTGTCTATCCCCGCGGTTACACCTTTGGCTTGTATGCCTTGTACCGCGATGAGGCGGGAGCTTGGATGGACTGGGTGATGCAAAACTATCCTGCCAAGAACAAGGTAGCTTTTCTTACCTGGGATACTTCCTACGGCAGGGACATCATTAACGACGAGATGCGGGCTTATGCCAAAAAGGTGGGCATCAACCTTGTAGCTGAGGAGTTATTCGGCATCAGAGATACGGATGTATCCACGCAGTTAACCCGAATCATGAAACTTAACCCTGACTGGATTTTTACCTGCACCGCCGGTCACGGACCGGGGGTAATACTGAAAAGCATGGCGGGTATGGGGCTTATTGGTAAGGTCAAACTTGCTGGCGATGGCGTCGGCTTTGCCGAAGCTGTTCCTCTAATCGTTGGCGACCTTGCCAACGGGTGCGTTGTCAGCCGCAGCTTTGCCAGCCTTGCCGAAACCGACATTGAGGGTATAAAGTGGATAAACTATTACTTTAATCTCAACAGGAGGCGACCAACAGACGCCGGAGGTGCAGCGCAATGTGCCTTCATGAACGTTCTGTTAACAAAAGCGACCGTAGAGGGTGCTCTAGCAGCAGCCGGTGGAGACTGGTCTAAAGTAGACGGCGCAGCCATAAAAGCACAATTTGAGAAACTGCAAAACTTTACCGCGCTTGGCTTGACCGACATTACTTACACCCCAGAAAGGTATCACCCTAACAAGGTGAGGATATTCGAAATAAAAGACAAAAAACATGTCCCTGTAAGCGGGTGGCTGCCATGTCCGACTGACGACACAACACCAATGAGGCTAAGGTAAGAACTGAGGCTGGGAAGTCCCGCTTAACACGCGGGACTTCCCAGCAAGGAATCTACTATGTTGCTGCTGAATAATGTTGAGGTTATTTACCTCAACGCTATTTTGGTGCTAAAGGGGGTGTCTCTTGAGGTGCCGAGTGGGAAGATCATTGCCTTACTTGGTGCTAATGGCGCGGGCAAAAGCACCACTCTCAAGGCAATATCTGGGCTGCTTAGGACAGAGGAAGGGGAGGTAACAGATGGCAGCATTGAGTTTGAAGGGATGAGGATAGATAGGAGCAGCCCAGAAGACATAGTCAAGAAGGGTATCATACAGGTGATGGAGGGGCGGAGATTATTTGAGCACCTGACTATAGAAGAGAATTTGAGGGTCGGCGCTTCTACCCGTAGGGAAAGTGGCAATCTGAGAACGGACCTAGACATGATTTACAACTACTTTCCTAAACTCAGAAACCTGCACTCTCAAACCAGCGGTTTTTTGTCTGGTGGCGAGCAACAGATGCTGGTGATGGCCCGGGCAATGATGGCACACCCCAAGCTGATGCTGCTCGACGAGCCCTCCTTAGGACTTGCCCCCTTACTAGTGGAAGAGATATTCAGCATTGTCAAAAGGCTCAATGCTGAAGAGGGCACCTCTATACTTATGGTGGAGCAAAATGCCCTAGCTTCTTTGCAGGTTTCTGAGTATGGCTATGTCATGGAGAATGGCAGGATAGTCCTTGATGGCCCGGCCAGCAAATTAAGAGATAATGAGGACATTAAGGAATTCTATTTCGGGCTATCTGAACTAGGGGAAAGGAAAGGTTACAAGGAGGTAAAACACTACAGAAGAAGGAAAAGGTGGCTAGCTTAAGGAACATAATCCTGAAAGCTTATGGAGAGAATCGCCGTGCTAGTTGCGGTAGCAATTTGAGCATGGCTTTGATGGAAAGTCGCCAGGTAATCTCACAAGGAGGTTAACTTAGAATCATATCCGGAGTAAAATTACCAATTAACTAATTTAGATTAAATACCCAAAAGGTTTATGTGTTTGACGCCTTTTGGGGGCCTGTAAATCAATGTAAATTGTATAAGGAGGCAAAATGGTAGGCATTACATCTTATGGTGCTTATATACCTTTGCACCGCTTAAGTCGAGATGAAATCTGTAAGGCATGGGGTGAAAACCCTCTTGGTGGCGAACGAGCTGTAGCTAATTACGACGAGGACAGTATAACAATGGCCGTAGCTGCGAGCAGGGATTGTATTAAAGGTATTGATACTCAAGCGATCGACGGCTTGTATTTTGCCTCGACTACTTCCCCTTATAAAGAAAAACAAGCAACGCCTATTGTAGCTGGGGCGCTAGACCTACGACGAGATATATTTGCCGCAGACTTCTCTAATTCCCTTAGAAGCGGTACAGAGGCAGTAAGAGCAGCTATTGACGCCATTAATGGCAACTCAGCCAAGAGCGTTCTGGTTTGTGCTGCTGACGTTCGTCTTGGATTTCCTCACGGGGATAAGGAGTTGAGTTGCGGCGATGGTGCTGGCGCTCTCCTACTAGGCAACACAGGAGTAATCGCCACTCTCGAAGGCAGTTATACTGTTACCGACGAAATCATCGATGTATGGAGGTCAGATAAAGATATCTTTACTCGTTCTTGGGAAGAGCGTTTCGGCCGTGAGGAAGGATATACTAAAGTTGTCCCTGAAGCTGTTTTCAGCGCTCTGAAGAAGTATGACTTGACACCGAAAGATTTTTCTAAGGCTGTTTTCTATGCGCCAGACGCTAGAACACTGAATATGGCAGCCAGAAAGCTAGGCTTTGATATCAAGACCCAAGTTCAGGACCCGTTGTATAACACAGTGGGTAATACAGGCACTGCTCTTTCTCTGATGCTACTAGTCGCGGCATTAGAGGAAGCAAAACCTAAAGACAGGATACTCTGGGTCAGTTATAGCGATGGCTGTGACGTTTATATCTTGAGGGTAACCAAAGAGATAGAGAATGTCAGGGATAGGCGGGGAATAAAAGGTCACCTGACGTCCAAGCGTATGCTTTCCAGCTATCAAAAGTATTTGCGGTGGCGGGAGATTCTACCTGTGGAACCACCAGCTCGCCCACCTCTGGAGCAACCATCTGTGCCGGCATTATGGCGAGATCGCAAGGGAGGCCTTGCCCTCTACGGTGTTAAGTGCAAGAGATGTGGTACTCCCCAATACCCAGCACAGCGGGTGTGCATCAAATGCCAAGCCAAAGATGAATTTGAGGATTATCGCTTTGCTGATAAAAAAGGGGTGGTCTTTACCTTTAGTCAGGATAATTTGGCTGTCGCCATGGATCCGCCGTCTTCTTGTGCCGCAATTGACTTCGAGGGTGGTGGCAGAATTATGTGCGACATAACTGATCGAGACCCTCAAGAAATTAAGGTAGGCATGCCAGTAGAAATGACATTTAGAAAGCTTCACTATGTAGGTAATTTTTACAATTATTGGTGGAAGTGCCAGCCAATAAGATGCTAAATTAGCAAGGTAAAGGAGGAAATTCAGATGGAAAGCATTAAAGACAAGGTTGCCATAGTAGGTATGGGTTGTACCAAGTTTGGTGAGAGTTGGGAGATGAGCCCGACTGACTTGATTGTTGAGGCGGCCTATGAAGCCTATGAAGATGCTGGGATACGACCTGAGGATGTTCAGGCAGCATGGTTTGGAACCTTGTGGACAGCAGAGGCAGGAGTGCTTCTTGCCCAGGCGTTGAAATTACAGTACAAGCCTGTTACCAGAGTAGAAAACTTCTGCGCTACCGGCTCGGACACCTTGAGAAATGCCTGCTATGCTGTGGCTGCCGGGGTATATGACATAGTCTTAGCCCTAGGCATGGAAAAACTAAAAGACAGTGGCTACAGTGGCCTTCCCAGCAACAAGTTGGCAGTTACTAACACTCAGAGGGACAGGACTCTTACCCCACCAAGCGCGTATGCCATGATGGCCACCCGCTATTTTGCCAAATATGGCTTAAGTCCAGAAGAAGGCAAGAAACTACTTGCCCAAATCGCGGTGAAAAATCATCATAATGGCACACTCTCTCCCAAAGCGCACTTTCAAATGGAAGTAACCTTGGAACAGGTAATGAACGCCCCCATAATCGCCTGGCCATTAGGGTTATTTGATTGCTGTGGTGTAAGTGATGGCGCTGCAGCGGCTATCATAACTCGTGCCGATATGGCGAAAAACTTCAGGCCTGACCCCATTTATATTAAGGCGTTACAAATTTGCGTCGGCCCAATGGAAGGGTTTATAAGTACTGAGTATGATTACACTCACGTAGAGGAGACTTATCGTTGCGGTCTAGCTGCCTACGCCGAAGCGGGGATAAAAAATCCACTTCAAGAAATCAGTCTAGCCCAAGTTCATGATTGTTTTACTATTACTGAGCTAACAATCTACGAAGACCTGCAATTCAGCCCTAGAGGGCGAGCTAGAGAGGATATTGAGGCGGGAACTTTCGCCCTGAACGGAAAACTACCAGTGAATAGTGACGGCGGCTTGAAGTGCTTTGGACACCCTGTGGGCGCAACTGGATTGAGGCAAATGTATGAGGATTATAAGCAGCTACAGGGCAAGGCTGGCCTGCGCCAAATCAAGAACCCTAAGTTAGCACTTACCCATAATTTTGGGGGGTGCCCAGGAGCAGCCGTCATCAGCACGCTAATTGTAGGCCTGTAACAAGAGCTGGTAGTACGTCTTCAAGGATGATGCTATCTACGAGCTCCGGCATTTCTGCTCAGTTCATTGGCGATAAAGCTCTTCCAATTTCCCTCTAATCCAGTAGGCTCTTAAGGCTACGCTAATTTAGCAAAATGAAAAGCTACCGGAGGTGAAGCACTGCGAGAAACGGAAATGGTGGCCGGCTTGATATTCAATATGGCAAAAACCTTCAGTCAGGCTGTAGAAGGAGATAAACGTGGACTTTCAATTGAGCGAACAACATAAGATGCTATCTAGCATGGTTCGTGATTTCATGGAAAAGGAGATTGAACCTATTGCTTTACAAATCGATAGAGACGATAAGTTCCCGGAGTGGTTATGGACGAGGTTGGCTGAGCTGGGCGTGCTAGGGACAACTGTTCCGGAGAAGTACGGAGGAGCTGGCTTTGATTACTTAGCGGAGACTATCTGCGGGGAGCAGATAAGTCGAATCTGTCCTGCCATAGCTTTATCTTGTGGGGCGCACTCAAATCTGTGTTGCGACAACCTGTACCGGAATGGGACTGAAGAGCAACGGGAGAAATACTTACCGCCATTATGCAAAGGTGAAAAGATTGGTGCTCTAGCCTTGACAGAACCCAACGCTGGCTCTGACGCTGTTTCAATCCAAATGACGGCGAGGAAAGAAGGCGACTACTATATCCTTAACGGAACCAAAATGTTTATCACCAACGGTACTATTGCTGATACGCTCATAGTATATGCCAAAACAGCTCCCGAAAGGAATGCCAGGGGTATTACTGCCTTTATAGTGGAAAAAGGTTTCCAGGGCTCGTTCACATCAAGGCATATTGATAAGATGGGACACAGAGGCTCACCGACTGGAGAGTTGTCATTTGAAGATTACGGAGTGCCTCGCCAGAACATATTAGGCGAAGAGAACCAAGGCATCAGGGTGATGATGTCGGGGCTAGATACAGAAAGGTCTATCATTTGCGGACTTGCCTTGGGCATGTTAGAGAGAGCTCTAGAGCTATCTGTGAAGTATGCTAAAGAGAGGGTCCAATTTGGGCAGCCAATAGGTAAATTCCAGCTAATTCAAGGAAAGCTAGCTGATATGTATGCAGCTGTTGAAGCATCGCGACTACTGGCATACAAAGCAGCAGTTCTAGCCGCACAATCAGAAAGGGGAGGTAGGGGTACTGAGATTCACAAACTGGCTGCGGCTGCCGTGCTGTTTTGTGCTGAAGCCGCAACTAAAGCTGCTCTGGATGCCGTTCAAATTCACGGTGGCTACGGCTACACGCTAGACTACCCGGTGAATCAGCTGTTGAGGGACGCCAAACTGATTGAGATCGGAGCTGGCACATCTGAGATAAGGAGGCTGATAATAGCCGAGGCACTTTTGGAGGGAGCTTAATTTGAGAGGAGAAACTTGAGGAGGCGAATGGCCGAAGTGCCGACATCTCACATTCTTCTCAGGAGTACGTCTGTCAAACCTTTTTTCGGGCTTGCTAAGTGCATCGATAGCCAGCAAGCAGCGGTTTCAACAGGGTCAGAGTAGTTGATATGACATTGTTGTCCGGCGGTTTGTCATCCTTGCTGGAGAGCATATTCCATCCCAGATCAGTAGCTATCGTTGGGAGAAGTGATCCCTGGGTGAGATGGCTGCTGAAGTTCGGGTACCGTGGGCGGCTGTATGCGATTCATCCGCATTACGAAGAGGTTGCAGGACTGAAAGTGTACTCCACTCTCAGGGACGTGCCAGAGCCAGTAGACCTTGCCATTTTGAACGTGCCGGCACCTCTCTTTCGCGGGATCATCCAGGACTGTGGGGCGAATGGTGTCAAAGCTGTAACCAGCCCGGCGTGCGGCTTCAGCGAGGCCGGTACAGAGGAAGGGAAGGGGCTGGAAGCAGAGATATCTAACCTAGCACGTCGATTGGGCATTCGCATCATTGGCCCTAACTGCATTGGCATCTATTGCCCGGACTCCGGACTGACGTTCTGCGATGGCATGTCATGCCAGAAGGGCCAGCTCGGCTATATCTCTCAAAGCGGCACAAATGCTACGCGACTTGTTCGATTGGCCAACCTGAGGGGAATCTACTTCAGCAAGGCGATCGCATATGGCAACGCCTGTGACCTTGGAGCCTCTGATTTCATTGAGTATTTCATGAACGACCCCGAGACCGAGATCGTGGCAGCCTACATCGAAGGAGTGAAAGATGGGCGCCGCTTCTTCAACGTGGTAAAGGAGTGCGCCAAGAAAAAGCCGATCATAATCCTAAAGGGTGGGCTCACTAATGCGGGCTCAAGAGCTACTAGCTCGCACACGGGTTCGCTGGGTGGGATCGAGACCACGTGGAGCGCATTCTTCAAGCAAACCGGAGCAATCAGGGCGGATAGCGTGGAGGAGATTACCGACATAGCCATGGCTATTCTATACCTGCCTTGCCCCAGGGGACGAAGGGTTGCCATACTAGGAAGCGGCGCAGGCGGGGGAGTTGCGTTAGCTGATGCCTGTGAAAGGGCCGGCCTTTCTGTGCCCCCGCTTCTCGATGAGACTAGAAAGGATGTGGAGAAAGTTCTGCCTCCCGTCGGAGGCAGTGCCAGAAACCCGGTGGATGGCGGTCCACCGGTCCCCAGTTCCAGCGTCATACGAAAGGGATTGAGGCTGGTGGCAGCGGACAGCCAAATCGATTTCATAATGGTACACATGAACGTAGACCTCGCCTGGTTCTTTGATAGTCTGGATGAACTACGAGAAAGGATCAGTGACCTTATCAGCGTAGCTAGGAGTCTGTCCAAACCGACTGCGGTTGTGCTCAGCGCCACGCCAGGCACTGAGGAGCAGAACGTGCTCTCTGAGGCGCAGCAAAGGTGTCTAGAAGCTCACCTGCCAGTGTATACCACCTACGAGGGAGCAGCCAAAGGCACGGCCAAATTCATTAATTACCGCGAATTCATTGGAGGCATCAGTGCCTAGAAGGCGGGACACGAGTCTCAAAAATGCAAAATGCGCGATATAAAATGAGTGCCTGCATGACTTTAAACAGCCTCGGCGCTGGAGTGGTAGCCTAGGCTACTAGTAAAGAGATTTGGAATCCCACACAATTGGTGGAACCGATAATAAGGTTTGACTATTGCAGCGGACTGACAAAACGACACACCTCTACGCTAAAGATCGTAAGATAATAAAAACCGGATTTAACCCGCCTTTTGCACTTATCTCCAAAAGGGCGGGGAGTTCGGTATCCTTACCATTTGGTAGGCCGTGCAGAATAAAGGCAAGAACTTTCTCGAAATCGTTTTTGTTCGCTTGAATTTCGTTCCGGGTGTTGTCTGCAATCCCAGCCAATTACACAATGCAGGCTTATGTTCAATGCGTAACCTTCTTCCAGAATGGCTTTCTGCCCTTGGACAAACAGTCATTGCTGTAACAATCAAAGATACCACACTATCGGCCCACACTTCTACGACTGGGTTTACTGGTCTGCCTCATTATTTCTTTCAACCATTCAAAGACCTCGGGATCTTCTTTCCAGAATCGTCCCCAGTGTTCCCAGTAACAATAAGCCTCATCGGGGCCTCCCACTGTAACCACACCTGGCCTTGCTGTTCTAGGCAGGCGATGTTTGGCTTTCAAAAGCTCTTTTCCCACCAGAGGCAAATTATCAATGGCTTCCTGAAGTGCCACAGTTGCTTTTTGTGGCTGCCCTAGTTTAAAAAGAGCCAGGGCTCGCCCATAGAGAGTCTCAGGCATTATATCGTCACGATACTGTTCGGTAATTTTGAGGGCATCTTCAAATTTGCTTAGCTGGAACAGTGCCTCTTGGGCCATAGCCCGAACCCCTTGGTTATCGTTGGGATTGAGCGAGAGTAACTCTTGGAACAACGTCAATGCCTCCTCCATTTTGCCCTCCTCATATCTGACCAAGGCTAATCCATGAAGGCATCGCAAAAATGGTCTGTTCGCCATCCAGCCCCATTCAAGGCAATCTTTACCTACCTTGAAGTCTTTGGGGAATGCCTTACGACCAATACGAACAGCCTGCTCCCAAAGCTTATTAGCTTCATCGATTAAATTTCGCTCTGATAAAACTAGGGCTAAATGATGAATCGCATCTAAATGGTCAGGCATCTGGGCAAGTACCGCCCGGAAAACCATCTCAGCTTCATCGAGATTGCCTTCCTCGTATAACTCACACCCTGCATAGAACTCGTCCATTAGGTCATCATAGATGTCTGGATAGACAAACTCCCACTCGTGCGGAGCCGCTCGGGTTAGTTTCAGCATGACCCCATTCCTCTAATGCGAAGCTATTGACAATGACCACATAATCAGCAAAACCATGGTTAGTGTATCACGTTATTTTGTTTTATTCGATGTTCGCTTCAGCGATTGGTTCTGTGCATCTTCCATATGCGCCTAATAAAGTATTAAAATAGTTATGAGCGGACTTTGACAACAAATGGAGTCGGAACGGGCAATGAGACAGCAGAAAAGAACACTACGTGAATATCAGCAAGCATTGATCGATGCCTACTACGACATGTGGCTGCATTCTATCCTGGATCCCCTTTACGAAGCATTCCAGCAGTGGAAGCGAGGTGACCTGCAACATAGTGAACTGACAGCGTTAATTCACAAGGTTCATAGAGAGAACCAAAAGGTGTATAGCTTCTTCACCCAGAACCGTACTTCTATTATCAACTGCATTAAGATGGATGGAACCTGGTTTGAGAATTGGAAAGCGACTCATCCACCTCCTCCCGGAATAGCGTTATGAACTTTGATAAATGCTAACAAAATGAACTAGCGTTATCTCGAGGCACTGCCATGCAAAGAACCGATTTCTCCATTAGAGGCTGCTTGCTAACGGTCTGAAATATTGTATATCCAGGATGTTACCCTGCCGCTTGTCCTTAAACACTGCTTCAACCCGCATGCCTATCTTTATATTCTCCAAATCTACTTCACCCAACACATGAGTAAAACCAGTATCAGCACCATCGAGCTGAATAACGCCGTACGCAAAAGGCGGCTTTAGCCACTCGCAAGAGGGAGTATAATGAACGATAGTATAAGTTAATAGCGTACCCTTACTGTCGAGTTCTACGCATTCATGCAATTTGCTGAAGCATTTGTTACATACCGACCTCGGCGGCACGATGACACGATTACATTCTGAGCACCTCACCCCCATAATTCTCTTATTATCTCGCAGCTCTACAAAAAACTTGCTTGCCAAAGCTCCCACTGAATACTTATAAGGCATTATAATCCAGCCTGGAGTTATTATTGGCTCTTTGCCTGTAATTTTCTGTCCCATTTTTTCTTCCTCGACTCGTTGAAATTCGTTAGATAGTTCTAAAATATAAAATATCGAAGATATTTTCCTGGCGTTGCTCCTTAGGCTTAAACACAGCCTCGACACGCAAACCTGCTTTGATCTTGTCAGGATTTGTTTCCTGCAAACGGTGTTGAAGTGTAACCGGAGCGCCATCAAGCAATATAATGCCCACGCTAAAGGGAACTTCCAGCATATCGCCAGTTGTCGGAACCAAAAATGATTGCTCTACGACAGAAAAGCCAATTACAGTGCCTTTGGGGCCTACCTCGACCCACTTTCCCCTTTCTTCCATCCTAGTGTGGCACACACCACATACCGGCCATGGTGGGCAGCGAAATCTCCCACAATTGGGACACTTGTTAGCGTAGATTCTCCCACTGTCTCTAAGTTCCTGAAGAAACTCTCCAATATATTCACCGGTCGACCATCGGTATGGAATCTTGAGTAGCATCTCCTGGGTAATCAGTTCAACATCTGCTTTCGGTTCCATTATTTTCCCTCCAATTAATCCGCTTAATCTGGCGTTCTACTCAAAAGCAGCAAGTCAGTCCAGAAAGCTCCCCCAAAACCGCTAACCAGAGCAGTTTTTACATCGCGAGTAACCTGGTGTTCACCAGCATCGCCCCTAATCTGTAGAACAGCCTCAGCCACACGAACAGTACCAGAATCACCAATAGAATTAGTGCAAAGAACACCACCAGAAGGGCAAACAGGAAACGCCCCCTCTCGAGCAGTTACTCCCTTTTCGACCATTTTCCAACCTTCGCCCTTGCCACAAATTCCAAAATCCTCCAGCCAGGACATTTGTACGAAAGCGCAAGGGTCATACATTTCAAAAACCTGAATCTCCTTGAGCGGCTTAGTTATGTGGTTCCTTTGTAGCAGTTTTTTCCCTGCTACCATTTGTGTCGTCGTACGTGGGAAGCCAGGTAAATTAAACTGATTGTGGTAGTGATTACCATTATATTCGCCATGAACAGTAATATGATCCTTTACCCACACTGGCTTCTTGGTAATCTTCTTCGCCTTTGCCTCTGAGGCTAACACAATAGCACAAGCACCAACGCTCGTGGGGCAAACCATAAGAAGGTTGAGAGGGTATAGAACAATTCTGGCTTTGAGTACATCCTCAACGCTATACCGTTTTCTCAAGTGAGCATTAGGATTTCTGAAAGCATTTTCGGAAGCCTGAGCTCGAACCATAGCAGCATGTTCCAGTTTACATCCAGTTCTGTTCATATACTCACCGCAAATTAGGGCCATTCCTAGCAACGCCCCAACAGTGAATGGCCGGTCAACAGATGGATCCGCAATCGTCGATATGCATGAGGTTGTTGGTCCCTCATCGTGTTTCTCCCATCCTATAACCAAGCAGGTATCGGAAAGCCCTGAAGCAACACAATAACAACCTGATATGAAAGTCATGGTGCCTACTGTCCCTCCGGTGTTCATTTTGAAGCCCGCCTTTCCACAAGCGCCGGTATAATCTACCAACATGGCATCATTAAGGTAATGGCCTTCAAAAAAGTCCATGTTGCCACTTACCACAGTATCAATGTCCTTAATCGCTAATTGGGCATCTGCTAAAGCTGCGTTTACCGCCTCACTGATCAGTTCGCCGTCGTTGACGTCGGGCCTTCGTGATGTATGCCGAGTTTGTCCTACACCGACAATAGCAACCTTTTGCGCCATTTTATTTACCCCCTTTCTCTAACACAAAGACACAATGCATTTGTCCGCAGACACCAGCAGTGCCATGAGCTAGGGCTATCTTGGCACCAGGTATCTGATGGCTACCACACTCTCCTCGCAACTGCAAAGCTGCCTCAGCGACCCTTGACATCCCAGCAACAATCACAGGTACACCTGAGAGCAACCCTCCAGAAGGATTAACGGGGAGATCACCTTCCATTCGACTTGCCCCACTATCTATAAGGCGGCCACCTTCACCCTGCCCGCAGAGGCCAAGGCCTTCCATCCACAGCAACTCCTGATAAGAAAACATCTCTGACATTTCGACAAGATCAACTTCCTTGCGGGGACTAGCTATGCCTGCCATGCGGTAAGCTCGCTTGCTTGCCGACACCAAGGAATCACAAGCAGCTAGGTCTCTGTCTCCAAGGAAGTGGGCGTCATAACAATTACCAACCCCCTTGATCCAAACAGGTTTATCGGTTAGCTTCTTAGCTCTATCCTCTTTGGCTAGCAAAATAGCACAGGCACCATCTGATACAGGCTTGGCATCGAGTACAGTAATGGGGGAGGCAAGCATCTTCGAGTTAAGCACATCTTCTACGGAAAGCTCAAGCGGAGCTTGAGCATAAGGATTACTTCTAGCATTGCCCCTATTCTTGACTACCACCTTGGCACATTGTTCTCGAGAAATGCCATATTTATGCATATATAGATTGGCTTGCATAGCCGCACACGAGATAAAATCAAGCCCCAGCATACGATGATAAATGTGGTCAATTGCACAGTTTTGGATAATTCTGGCATCAGTTTGCGATTCTGAGCAATGGCTCACTACCAACACGATATCATGGTGGCCAGAAAGAATGTGCATCACACCATATAGGACAGCATAAGCTCCATCGCCAGCCACTTTTGATTCGTCCTTAAGATGGGAGCCAGTAACATCGGGGATTGCCATCGAAGAAATGGTTCTTCCGTCCCAGTGGTCCTGAGAACAACTCACCACACTGTCCACATCGTCAATGAGAGATATGCCTGTTTCTTCGAGTATCTTATCAGTTACCTCAAGAACAAGCTCCATAAGATGCTGCCTCGGTTTCGCTGCCTCATGTTTTGTTTGAGCTACAGCTACAATTCCAACTCTTTGTGGCATTTTCCTAATCTCCCTTTCCCTTTAAAGTCAACCTTTGCAAGTTTAGTCTATTTTTGCCCTGTTAAGTCTTTTTGACTTTATTTGCCAATCACTTCATCTAAGAATGAGACACTCGTGGATCGTTTCACCAGATACAGTATCAACACTCCCCTTTACCTTAATTTCAGCTTTATAATCAGCGAGAAACCTCCAGTTATATTGCGGCCAGTCAGTTGCTTGTGGAAGCCTCCCACACTCAACAACCCGCTTTGTATTCAGTTGGCACTGAAACTGGACACCTTCCTCCCCCCGGCTCTTTATCAAAATATCCCTTGCAGTGGACTTTCCCGTAATGCCATCAACCTCCTCTCTCTCTACAACAAACTGGAATTTATCCGTAGCTAGGATCGGCTTATTGCCCTTAGCTAGGTATAGGAATGGGAGACTTTTTTCTGCTTCCTTTAGGGGAAGCATCCATGCATAGATGAGCGTACAAGTCGGGTCAAAGAGGCGTCCCCAGTACCAACCCTGAAAGCATTCATACATGTTAACGCTTCCCCAATTATGGTCATGATACCCGCGCCCCTTAACCGGTATAACTTGCCCACCGAGGTAAAGATTTCCTTCCACCTCACCCCTGGGGACAGCAATGGCCCAGCCCTGCTCAGCCGCTTTAGAACGATATATAAAACCAGACGCTGGCTTCCATCCTGGGAGCAGGTTTCGAAATACCAGTTCAGCTCCAACACCTTTGGCATGCATCGTAACTCTATAAGCGCCATCCTCTTGACGACAAAAGCTGTCGCCCATCTGAACATCACAGCGATCCTCACGAGCTTTGCATTCCTCTGGTTTCACAGCGGCCATTCCGATATGCCGCTTTCCATCCGGGGCATAAGTGAAGATCTGAATGGTAGGAATGTGTGGCTTTAAGAAGGCGTTTCGCCAATGCCATGTCAAGACGCATGAATATCCATTATCAAACTGAGCATCAAAGTACCACCACTCATAATAACCCTCACCACCCTGATGATGAAGCCCATCATCCCTATCCTTATACCCAGTCAGAGATTGTTTTTTCATGGTTTTTCCCTCCTTACTTTTAAGGTTAAACTTTATTGAAAGTCATGAGAACAGTTCACAAACTACCAGTCGTTACCAATTTACTTTATCTAATCCTTTGAGCCCTAAAATCTGCCTGGCTTCATTAGGTGTAGCCGGCTCCAGCCCCAACTCACGGGCTATACGCGCTATTTTCCCCACCTGCTCAGCATTGCTCTTAGCTAAAACACCTTTACTCACAAAGAGGCTATCTTCCATACCGACCCTGGCATTACCCCCCATGGTCAATGCCGCGGTACAAATGGGGATTTGATGATAACCAGAAGCACACACCGACCACGTAAAGTCGCCAATTGTCTCGCGAGCAGCATTATGCAAAGTCACTAAGGTACTCGTTGTTGCTGGGACACCACCTAAGACACCCATAACAAACTGAATATGGACAGGTTTTTTCAAATACCCCTGTCTAATCATGAAAGCCACATTATTAATCATACCGAGGTCATAGATTTCTAGTTCAGGCTTTGTGTCATTCTTGGCGAAAACACCCAAAAATTCCCGCAGAGTTTTGAATGTGTTGGGGAAAATATAGTCCTCGCTACCCAGAACACGCTGCTTTTCCCATGGAAACTTAAACTCTTTTATCTTCTCCGCCAAAGGGAACATAGAAAAGTTCATGGAACCGAAATTAAGCGAGGCTAACTCCGGCTTGAAGGTGGGAACTACAGCCACTCGCTCTTCTGTTGTCATTCCAAGGCCAGCGCCAGTGGTAAAACAGATAATCATATTGCACTTACTCTTTATGCTGATTGCTACCTCACGATAAAGCCCAAGGTCTGAGCTGGGTATACCAGTTTCCGTATCGCGAACATGGATATGGGCTATCGCAGCTCCAGCTTCGTACGCACGGACAGCCTCAGCAGAAATTTGCTGAGGGGTGATTGGTAGATAAGGAGACAGAGTAGGGAAATGAACCGCACCGGTAATTGCTGCTGTGATGACGGCTTTGTCCATAGTTTCTTCCTTCCTGTTCTACATCAATCTTGCCCGGAACATTGTATTATCAGCCTTCTTAATTCAGACGCCATAAGACTTTAGCAAGAGGTAATGCTTTCAATGCCACCTTTTTGAGAAAGAGCTACTGCAAAATTCATCTTTGGTAGTGGTAGAACCCCTCTCCTGTCTTTCTTCCCAATTTGCCTTGCTTAACCATTTCAGCAAATAGGGGACAAGGCTTGTACCTTTCCTCTTTTGTAGCTGCATAGACTGCTTCAAGAGCTGCCAGAACCACATCTACACCAGCCAAGTCGGCTATTTGGAGCGGACCCATGGGGTGGTTTGCTCCCAATCGCATCGCTGTATCAATATCTTCGGGCCTAGCCACCCCTCGGTAAACCAAGTTGGCCGCTTCATTATAAAGGAGACCCAAGAACCTGTTTACAATGAATCCAGGGATATCCTTAACCACAATCGGGGTCTTGCCCATTCTTTGGCATACCCCACTTGCGATTTCCACTGTTTCCTCAGAGGTTTTCTCTCCTTTTACAACCTCAACCAATTTCATTACCGGCGCAGGATTAAAAAAGTGCATTCCCACCACTTTCTGCGCTCGATTGGTAGCTGCACCTATTTCGGTAATACTGAGAGTAGAAGTATTAGAGGCCAAAATGGTTTCAGGTGGTGTAAGAGAGTCTAGTTTGCGAAACAGGTTCCTCTTCATTTCTATGTTCTCGGGAATGGCTTCGAGAATTAGATCAGCACCTGCGACTGCCGCCGTTAGATCCGTCGTCGGTTTAATTCTGCTGAGGATCTCTTCGGAGACTCCTTGGCTAATCTCACCCTTTTCCACCTTTCTCCCGACAAACTTGCGAATGGTGCCAAGTGCCTTTTCCAAAAAATCTTCTCCAACATCGCCAAGTCGCACCTCATAACCAGCTTCAGCAGCTACTTGAGCAATCCCAGCTCCCATAGTCCCAGCACCTATTATTGCCAAACTTCGTACCACCATGATTGCCTCCGTTGGCCCCATAGTATACGTTGCTCATGGGGCCAAAAGTTTCTTTTCAGGAACGCCAATAAACGTTCACGTCTTTGTTGGTTCGCCAATCATACCATTTTAGATTTCTACTGTTACCCGAAATCCAGCCTCCTTGAGGTCTCATGATAGGAGACGGTAAGGGCTGAGAGTACCAAGCTCTGCGCCAAGTCCATGGAATACCACCTACTCTTCTCTGAGAAAAAACCCACGAAGGGCGAGAAAGTACAGCCACACTCTTTGCAGGTGACTTGAAGTAGAGCACTTTCTACCTTACCATACCGAGTGTAAAAGCCTCTTCCCCTCTTTCCCCTGCGTTCAAAACCTGGACTTTTGGCGCGCTGATTGCTCTGATGCGACAAAATTCTGCCTTTTAGTCTTCCTTATCTCATGCGGCTGCCTACTTTGGCAAGGAACCGTTTGTATGCCTTGCACTACCATCTCGGCAAAAAGATCCGCTACTTGCAAGGGGGACCACTTGCCATCAAGTCTAAACCACTTAATCATCCAATTACACATTCCAAGCATTCCCCGCACCATCATTGCTACATCCAAATCAGCTCGAAACTCACCACGTTCTATTCCCTCTGCAACAAGCCTTCTCCAAACGCTTTCGTATTGATTGCGTTCTCGGACTACTCGCCTCCTCTGCATGCTCGCGAGTGCGGTAAGTCTTTCTTCGAGAAAGACACAAGCCCTCGGATAGTCTTCAAAAAAGAACTCCACGTGATGCCTAAAAGCACATCTCAGTTTCTCAGAAGAACTTGCTTGGGATTCAACAATCTCATCAAGACCGTTACGGAGTTCCACAGTAAGACCAAGGAGGGCTTTAGCTAACAAGTCTCTCTTGCTTGTAATGTAGTGGTATAGGCTGCCTTTCAAGATGCCAATGGAACCAGCGATGTCCTCCATACTGGTTTTTTCGTACCCTCTGATGGCAAACAGTTCGACTGCAGCTTGCACAATCTCCTGTTCTCTGTTTCGCGGCGCCGTTAGACCAACCATTTGTTTGATTACTTTACCGCATTGCCTCCTGGTTGTCAATACCTCGAATTGTCCCGAATTGTCTGCCTCTCCATTTCTATCGGAGAGGCAAGCATGAGATACCACCGTGCGCATCAGGGTCGGACCTTCGAGCTTCGCAGATTGAACAAAGCGCCCCTTTGTTACTTCTAACGTAACAAAACGGGCTAATGTACGACTTTTTCATACCATACAGCTTCTCCTTGTAGCTGAAAACCCAAGGAACGGTAAAGTGCAACGGCCACAATGTTCTGGCTGTCTACGGTTATGTCTATGAGCTCCTGACCCTTGTTTCTAAGATGTAACAGACCTGCCCATAGCAACTCCTTGCCCAAGCCCCTGTTTCGGTAGTCGGTGTCCACACCCAGCATATAGACCCGCCCCTTTTTCTTGCCCGTGGATAAGTCCTGACCACATCCTGCCTCAGTCCAACAGTAGCCGATGACCTCACCTTTATCCATCGTCAAAATGATGTCTTCAAAGCAATTGCTTTTAACTTTCAGCCGCCAGGTTATATCTTCAACGGTGTTCGGATTATATCCCCAGGTGCCAGCAAAACAACGGTTCTGAATATAGACAAGCAGCTCCTCCTCACCAGCCTTTAAGCAACGATATGCCCAGCCAGGTTGGCCAGCAACCTCAAGAGTAACCTCGGAAATGTCCGACCTCATCTCATAAAAATGACGAACTGCCCTAAATCCCAGATTTGATAGAGCTTCTGCCTGTGCTGTCTCAGCCGAAGGAATGCTTACGTGAGCGACTCTTGCTCCCAATTTCCGTGCCCGCTTCATCGTGCGGTCAAAAAGCCTCTTAAGTACAACTTCTAACTTATATGAAGAACTGACACCGTAGTCGATGACTACACGCCCGATGCCAAGCTCCGGTAGGACATTTATATAGCCAATGATTACACCATCAGCTTCAGCGAAAAAAAGATTTTCGCTGACCTGGTAATCAGGCCTGCTCAACAGGTGGGCAAAAACCGCCCCTACTTTGAGCTGCTCGTAGGCGGCAGCATCCCGCGGTTCCTGCGGATGGCAGTTCCTGACCGTGAATTGGTAGTCCATTTGATAATGCCTATCTGTCATTGCGAGGGGCGTTAAGCCCCGAAGCAATCTCTGAGATTGCCACGCTTCGCTCGCAATGACGTATAAACATCTCCTTGCATCTTCAGATTGCTTCTTTGTGCCCTCACCTTATTCCGCTCCCCTTCCCCATATCCCAGCGGGAGTAAATTCTCGCTGGATGCCTGCCCACCCATCCTCCCCTCAAGGGAGAGGTTAGGTGAGGGGGGTTCCGGATTGAAATTGTATCAAGGCAGGTAGTATCATACAATCTCATGCAAGCACCTTTGCCATGGGGGCTTGAAACATGACAAAGAATTTTTATGCAATGGTGATTACACCTCACGCCGACGATGCCGAATACGGTATCGCCGGCACTGTGGCCAAATGGACACGCGAGGACAAAGAGGTCATATATGTGGTATGCACCAACGGCAACAAAGGTAGCAATGACCCTGGGATGAAGCCTGAGAAATTAGCTGAGATTCGTGAGCAGGAACAGCTAGCTGCAGCCAAGTTACTAGGGCTAAAGGAGGTCATCTTCCTGCGACATGAGGACCAAGCTCTGGAGGATACACCGGAGTTTCGCAAGGAGCTTGTCCGCTTAATCAGAACCTATCAGCCAGAAATCGTAGCTACCAGCGACCCCTACCGGCGGTATATCTGGCATCGCGACCACCGCATCACCGGTCAAGTTGTGCTGGACGCTATTTTCCCCTACGCCCGTGATTACTGGGCCTATCCTGACTTGATTGAACAAGGGCTTGAGCCTCACAAGGTTAAGGAGGTCCTTCTCTGGGGCGCTGAAGAACCGAATTACTTCAGCGATATTACTGATACTTTTGAGATAAAGATGGCAGCCTTGCACTGTCATCACAGCCAGGTGGGCCATTTTCCTCGCGAATGGGACGACCTGCTCAGGCAAAGATACGAGAAGTTTGCTGAAGGGAGGGGTTTCGCGCTGGCAGAGGCTTTTTACCATGTCGAGATATGGTGGTAAGCCACCTAGTAGCCCATGGCAGTTTTTCTCTCCACTTTGTGGGAAAAGTTATAGCTACATTGGTAATACGCATTAAACATGTAGCCCCGAGGCTTTAGCCTCGGGAACCCGACCCTAAAAGGGTCGGAGTTACATTTTCGGACAACCTGGGGTAATTATGAGTACAGCCAGAGAACATCCCCGCACAGGTTCGGGTCGTGCCGCCTCGAAGCGAAGTCAGCAAATTCCTTCTTTTCCTTACCTAATACTGTGGCATCACCATGGCCAGGATATACCTCGGTATCATCAGATAAGACGAAGAGCTTGTTTTCTATGGACTTCACTATCTGCTTGAAGTCAGCAGGTGTTCCAGTTTTCCCCGGGCCGCCCGGGAAGATGGTATCCCCTGATATTAAATACTTGCCCACCAAAAGGCACAGGCTCCCCGGAGTATGCCCCGGTGTGTGTAATACTTTGAGCTTGAGCTTCCCTACTTCTACGATATCGCCGTCATTAAGCTCGATATCCGGGCGAGACGGCAGCCTGGCAGCATCCTTCGAATAAACTGCCACCGGTATTTTCAGCTTTGATTTTAGCTCTTCAAGCGCTCCAATGTGGTCAATATGGGTATGGGTTATCACGATGTACTTTGGCTTGGTGCCAGCCAGTTGGCTCAAAACCTCATCAGCTTCACCCGGTGCATCCACCACTATGCTATCTCCGGTGGTCTGGCACACTACTATGTAGGCATTGGTGCCGAAAGGGCCAAGTTCCAGCCTGGTTATTCTGACATTACTGTCCAATGCCACATCTGTCATACTGCCCAGCGCACTCCTTTCTTTCCATCGCCTGCCGCATTGAACGGCGAAATGTAGTTGCGACCTTAGGGTCGCCTTTTTGCAGCGAGGCTAAAGCCTCGCGGCTACATTAGTAATCAACTCCCCAGATATCAACTCTTGCACACACGGCTGAAGAACCAAGCTAAACCGAGCGCGGCAATAAGAGCACCCAGGAAAACCATAAGAACGTCAAGGCTGAAGTCAATGCGGAAACGCCCTATCCCTGAGATAAGCAGATAGCCGATAATAAAGTTGACCATCCCCCAGATGACATTCACCACCGCCGACGACTCGCCGGCAGCAGGAGGTGAAGCAAACGGACTTCGAAATTTCCTCCCTGAAATCCCGTTAACGAAGTGAGGTACGCCATTGGCCAAGAACAGGCCGGCAATGAAATAAGCTAGATAAAAATACCACATGCGTTTCCCCTCCTTTCTTCTAGTTTATTTAACTTCCATATAGCGACCAATTGTTGGCAAATGCCCTTATACTATTCTGAACCACCTCCTGTCATTCTGAGCTACCTCCTGTCATTCTAAGCCCTTCGCCTGTCATTCTGAGGGAGCAAAGCGACCGAAGAATCTAAACTCAGGGTAAACTCCGCGAAGAATCTAGACCCTTCACTTCGTTCAGGGCGACAAAAACCCAGATTCAGCACTATTCCGCAAGGCAGGTTCCGCTCCGGTTTCAAATTCTAACACCACCGATTTGGCCGGTCAATAAGAATAAGCCACTTCTTGAAAATAATTCACAGATGGCTTGAGATTGCTGGCTTCATCGTGTTAGGATTTAAGCATCCGACTACCTTAGATTTTGGGAGGTGCAGAAATGTCAACTCAACCGGCTGAAGCCGAACTTGTCGCCGTCTGCGGGCTATACTGCGGTGCCTGTCCCGTCTTCAGGGCCAGCGGAGACCGCGCCCTCGCCGAGAGAATTGCCCAAAACATGGGAATTCCCGTCGAGCGAGCCAGCTGCCACGGTTGTAGAGCGGAGGAGGGCCACATAAAGCTGATGGGAGAACCCATCTGCCCCACATACCAATGCTGTGTAAAGCAAAAAGGCCTGCAATTCTGCTACGAGTGCGCGGATTTCCCCTGCCTCAAGCTGGCACCCTGTGCCGACAAAGCCCAAATACTGCCTCACAACACCAAGGTTTACAACCTTGTGCTGTTGCAAAAGCTTGGGCTGGAGAAGTGGCTGCAGATGGCGCCGCAGCTCTGGAGCCAGTACTTCAGGGGCAAGAAGGAGCGCGGCGGGGATAAGCTCAAGGTTTAAACTTTCGTGGTAGGGAACTCCTTTCTCTCCTCCCCCTTTGCGGCAGGAGGCTCTTTCCCTTCCTCTCCCTTGAAGGGAGAGGAATAAGGTGAGGGCGAAATTAAAAGAGGAGGTAAAATCCTATGTCTTGCTATTTTCGCCATCTTAAGGAAAGCTTCGGCGAGGCTGGCATTGTGGTCACCTCCGACAACAGGAAACAAATCGACCAGGCCATTCATCAAATACTCGGCATTACCTACAAAGAATGCCCGCAAGCCTGGAAAACGCTGAAACAGCAGATAATGAGCGGTGGGCAGAAGCGGCAGGACTTTATCAAAAAGCTTCAAGCTGCAACCAGTTGAGACAAAACCATCATTGCTTGAATAAGAGCCATGGGCATCGTCAAAAATAGCGAGAGCCACTAGCAGCCTGACTCACGAGCTAACTTTTCGTCAAATTGTGCTGCACTTATGCCGTGGTACTCACTTTGCGGGTAGCACGCCTACGCCGAGCACATGGGGGCCAACGTGGGTGCCAATCACCGGCCCCACCTTCATCCAGTAAATGCGCTCTGGGGGAAACCTGGAATAAAGCCGCTCGGCTAATATTTTAGCTTCATCCGGCGTGGTGGCATCTTCTATAGCTACCTCTTCGACATCGGGAAAGCCTATAGCAAAGTTACCTAGATAATCAATCGCCTTGGCCCTGCAGCGAACCCTGGTAACTCCCTCAGTAAGGCCGTCCTTTATGGTGAGAATGGGATTCACCTTCAGCGCCGAGCCAAGAAACGCCTGAGCAGTACCGATGCGCCCTCCCTTTCTCAAATACTCCAGCGTGTCGAAAGCCAGGCGAAAGTCCACCCGGCCCATACTGCTGCGGACAACATCAATCACCGCGTCAAGGCTGGCTCCTGCCTTAGCCGCCTTAGCCGCCAATATGACAATCAGACCCAGCCCTACCATCGCCGAGAGAGAGTCGATTATCTCAAGCCGAGCCTTGCTCTTCATCAACTCCTTACCATCAACCGCCGCTTTATAGGTAGCACTGAGCTTGGAGGAAATAGTAATGGCCAGGATTTCATCCGTCTCTTCGGCCAGTTTGTCATAGACTGCGGCAAATATTCCCGGGGCAGGTGCTGAAGTAGTCGGCAAGGTCTTGCTCTGTTCGAGTCTCCGGTAGAAATCCTCGGCCGTCAGGTCAACGCCATCGCGATAGGTCTCGGTACCAATCTCAGTACTAAAGTGAACATTTAATGGCACTACTGTGATTCCCAGCTCACTGGCTATCTCAGGCGTCAAATCAGAGGTACTGTCGGTAACAACCTTCACTGCCATTGCTTTTCAACCCCCCTTTAATTTAGCTGAATTTTCGCCGGCCGAAGCCTTCTCATTTTCTGCGAGACCCTGTCATGGCCAGATTAGTCCCCTGCATTAGCCTGCTGATAACAGTGCAAAAATGCTGCCATTCAACTGAGCGGCCGGCCAGAAACTGGCGGCCTTTATCCGTTATCCGATAATACCTCCTTCCCCTTCCCTCGGTAACCTGCTTCCACCTGGATACAACCAGCCCGTTCTTCTCCAATCTGATGAGCGACGGGTAAATCGTGCCGCTTTTCAGTTTGAGGTAGCCGCTGGTTATCCGCTCCAATTCCTTGATGATCTGGTAACCGTACATAGGCAGTCGGTCGACGATGGAAAGAATGATAGGGTCAATAAGCCCTTTCAGTAGCTGCTGAATATACGCCAACTTAATTTCCTCCTGAGCCTTGTACTGATATGCCTTGCACTACTACCTATTGTAACGGGAACTATTCTCCATGTCAATACTCGTGTAGCGCGATTCTCCGCTTGACGCAGAATAACATCGGGTCTAGTATACTTAAGGCTCAGGGAAAAGGCATATCTGCTTTTGTGCTCTGGAGATTGAAGTGATTATAAAGAACTGGGATGAGCTTGCCACAACCAAATTAAGACGCCAGGCTCTGAAAATCATCGAGTCAGGCATAGAGCGTGTTCTCCCTAGAGCTATCATGAAATCAGCTGTAAGCTATGACGCAGTAAGCAAGTCCCTGAAGGTGAAAGACACCACGTATAGTACCGCCAAGAGTAGAATTTTCGTTATCGGCGGTGGCAAAGCATCAGGACTGATGGCAGAAGCGCTGGAAAACACAATAGGCGCAAAGAATATCTTCACTGGCATCGTCAATTGTAAGGGGGGAGGTTATAGAACAAAGAGGATAAAAGTAATAAAAGCCGGTCACCCGCTCCCGGACAAAAGGGGCTTTAGCGGCGTGAAGCAGATGCTGGCCTTAAAAGAAAAACACTCCATAAATGACAATGACCTGGTTATATGTTTGATTTCCGGCGGTGGTTCGGCTTTAATACCCTGCCCCATTGACGGTATAAGCCTTGAAGACAAACAGAGAACCACTGAATTGCTATTAGAATGCGGCGCCGAAATTCACGAGATCAATGCGGTGAGAAAGCACCTGTCCAGAATAAAGGGAGGCCGGCTGGGAGAGTTCTATTCGCCGGTAAGCGTAGTTTCACTGATAATATCCGACGTGATAGGAGATGACCTTGACGTCATCGCCTCCGGGCCAACATGCCCGGACTTTTCAACCTTCCAGGAGGCCTACGCTGTCCTTGAAAAATACGATTTGGCGGCCAGTGTTCCAGAAAGCGTTCTCTCATACTTAAAAAGGGGCTGCCTCGGTGAGGTTGCAGAAACACCAAAGAGCTTGACCAACTGCCACAATCACATAATCGGCAATAACCGGCTGGCTCTGAAGGCCATGGCAAAGAAGGCTGAAGAACTGGGATTTACGCCTCTTATTGTTACAGCTGAGCAAAAAGGTGACACCGCCGAGGCAGCCTATATGAGAGCCAGGGAAATCCTGGATGGCAAATATCAAGGCTATGATGCCATTATGATTGGCGGTGAGACAACGCCGAAATTATCGGAGAATGCCGGCAAGGGTGGCAGAAATCAGCATTATGCTGCAATGTCGATGATGGCAATGAAGTCATATCCAGGGTACTGGGTAGTTGCCAGCGTGGGTACAGACGGCTCGGATTACCTGCCCGATGTGGCCGGAGCTATAGTGGATAACAACACCCTGCTCAGAGCTACTTCCCGTGGCATAGATGTGAAGGCATACATTGACAGGTTCGATAGCAACACGCTATTTAAGAAAATCGGTGGCTCACTCATCATAACCGGCAACACCGGAACCAACGTCAGCGACATGATGCTGTATTTGCTAGGGCAATAGGCTCTTTTCCATGAAGCATTACATCGCTTATAGCTCTTACGCTGTTCTTCAAATCCTCTTCATTAATAATCTCTCTAATGATTCCCATTTGCTTTCAGCATTAGCAAAGAAACAAGATTGCCACGTCAGTGCGTCTCCTATGACGCTTTGAGAGGCTTATCCGATCCCGTTCAACTTGTTGTAATTTCGCCAGTATTGACTGAAGAACCAGCTAAGTTTTGTAGGCACCAATCCATCGAGAGTTACTCCCCAGTTTCTGACCATAGCCCCGGCTTTAGCGAAGTATTTGTCAATGGTCGCCTGGTTCAATGGCACCTGACCACCTTCTATTAAAGAAATTATGTCCTCCTCATACTGCTTTATCTGGGGCTGGATGGCATTCACAGCAGCCATAAAGTGCCATAATGCCTGGCGATGCAGCTTCTCGCATTCCCACCAGAAAGATTTCGTATCATAACTTGCGTCCCCCTCCAGATACCCGGCAGGGTTCACCGTGTCAGGAAAGAAAATCGGATAGTACGGGCTCAGACACGGATTAGAGGCGCCGGTAGTGTAGTAGAACTGCGCGTCCTTTCCTAACTTCGCCACCATGGAACATACCGACTGACTGCGGCGAATCAGCTTATCAGCAGCGTGCATACAAATAGTCCCGCCGGACTTGCCAGGAGTCCAATTAGGACGTCCGCCATGGTCACGGAGAATAGCCATAAAATCGGCGGTGGTTAGCGCACCTTTCTTCCGTAAAAGCATTTCACGGGAACGTGCCTCACGCGGTGCCCCCTTGGCACCCCACGTTATTATCCTATCGGAATAGCACTTCCGGAAGTTGAAATCGGCCTCGCTCTTGCAATAGCCTTTCTTAACGGCGTTCTCGATTAACCCAGGCGAGCAGGCATCAAAGTCCTTCTCCAGAGAGATTATATTCGATATGCTCCAGAAGTCCTTGACCCGCTTCCACGCCCACCAGGATTTAACCGCCTCCAGCACATAGGCTTCTTGATGGTCAGCAATCAAGAAGCTATTCATATAGAGAAACTTCTGACGGTAGCCGCAATTACCACCCTGTCCATATTTCTCCAGGAGTTCGACGATGGTCTCCAAAGCCTGCTTGGCGCTTCGGCTCCGCTCCAGAGCCAACCTCAACAAATCCATACCGGTCAATCCGGTGGCATCCGGTTTCTCCTTGGTGAACAGGGCTTCATTGCCTATGGCCACGCCATATTCATTGGCGCCCATCTCGGCGCCGAACATCCAGAAGGGCTGGCAGAGCATGATTCTGGCTGTCTCGGCAACTTGAGGAATGGCTCGATAGGTACACTGTGCCATTTCACCCGGCCTATGCTGCTGGTGCGAGTATATTTTGATGTTCTGCACCTCGTCAGGTTCTCGGTCACTGTTCTTACCAAAGAGAGTAACTACATCTTTGGTAGCCGAACCAAGAGCAACAATAGTATCGCACATCTTTTCCCTCCCTTCGCCTCATGTCTAGTTACCAAGAGATTATTGAATACTTGCTGGGCTCATCATTTATACATCGTAAATCAATCTCTGTCAATGCCACCGTGTGCCTTGCCTCGTTTGGCTGCAGCATTTATACTATAAGATGCGCTTTAAGGAGAGAAAATGCCGCGTGATATAAAGCTGGGCGAAATTTTCGGGATTCCAGTACGGGTGCACTACACCTGGTTACCTGCCCTAGTTTTAATAGTGATAGCACTGGCGCAGCAATTCCATGGATTCTATCCGCTGTGGCTGAACATAATACTCGGAATCGCTGCCAGCTTGCTCTTCTTTGTCTCCATGTGCGCCCGCACGCTAGCTCAAAACTCCGTAGCTATCAATAGGCGCATGCCGGTAAAAAGCGTCACCCTGTATGTCTTCGGTGGGGTGCCAAGGATAACAGAACAGGATACCCGCCCTGTCCCCGAGATACTGGTGGCTATAACTGGCCCATTGGCCAGCTTGGTGATAGCCGGGATATTTTACGCACTCTCCTACGCTCTGGCCGGCACTGCAACCTCCATACCTGCCGAATTCATGCAATGGCTGTTCTTTTTCAACATTATGATGGCCCTGTTTAACCTTATTCCAGCTTTTCCTTTAGACGGGGGCAGGGGACTACGAGCGATCCTGCAGCTTACAATGAGGGATTACAGCCGGGCAACACGAATTGCTACCTTAACCGGACGAGTCATAGGTTTCCTGCTCATCGCTGTCGGTATTTTAGCAGTTATCCTCCCAGGTAATTGGTTTGCTGGCGTAGCCACGGTTGTGTTCGGCTGGTTCCTGGAAGACGCCGCCACGACTGGCCGGCATCAGGCGCTGGTACGCGATGCTCTCCGCGGTATAACAGCTCACGATATGATGACCCAGGACTACACCCCCATAAAGCAGCAACTTACTTTCGGACTGGTTCGGGAATATATTATCAACTCGGGGCAAAACTGCTTCGTAGTCATTGAGGACGGCAAACTAAAGGGAATCGTAACCCTGGGTGACATACAGATGCCAGAAGAGCGCTGGGAGACGGCTCGCATAAGCGACATAATGACGCCCGCCGAGAGGCTCAAGACAGCTCAACCTGACCAACCAGCCGTAGACCTGCTCGAGCAGATGGATGACTACGATATAGGCCAGATACCAGTAATACAGGAGGATAGGGTGCTCGGCATGGTAACAAGTGAGCGACTGCTTCGTTTCCTAAAAGCTCGAGCCGTGCTTAAAGCCTGAAACCTTGAAATGCAAAAATCAAAGATTAAAATGCAAAACTACAAATAAGAAGTCAAAACTAGGGAAACTTCTTCAAGTCTGTTCGTTTATAAAGAACTGAAGAATTTTTACATTTTTATCTGCCATTTTGATTTTTAACTTTTGTTCTTTGACTTTCCGTGTTCAGGCCTTTTATTTGGTTGTAGCAGCCTCCGGCAGCGCCGGGATTTCATCAATGACTTTTCTTTGCCGACTTTCCTGGTAATAGACCCTCCACTTAGCCTCGAACCAGCGGAAAGGCCTTTCAGCCCGCGACCACGCTTGCACCCTCAAGTCACGCGGGTTATCGGTTGCCCACGATGCCTGGTAGACCTCGGCCAAAGGCGTACCGGCTACTACCTCGATTTCATAATGGTCGCGCTTCGTTCCCTCAGGCAACAGCCCCTGACGATAAATGCTCCAGTCCACCTGGATATAGTTTCTGGGGGCAGCCCTGGTCCGCAGGTAGAGGCGGCAATCCTCCGGATTATCAGGATTCAGCCAGCGCAGCTCCTCAATGCTGGTAAAAATCGGTGATGACCTCACTTTACTGACTTCATAACGGCTCCTCAGGTCTTTTTCATAAGTCGGCGGGTAATACTCCGCTATGTCTTCCCACTCCTGCCACTTGGTATAGGACTGGTTCCAATGCCATAGCCTGCTGCTAATGCCAAAAACATCACCAATGATATCCTGCCAGTAATCCGTTCCCAGCAGCGAGCCAGCCTTATGCTGCAAGCCACCGTCTCTAGCCAGGACAGAGCATTGTATAGTCCCACCGAAGATGTATTGTAGAATCTCCCCTGCCATGAAATCAGCTACCACTTTTATAGTGTGGAAGTCGCTATGGCCGTATTCGCCGTAGTAGATTACATCGGCGCCGTCAGAGTATTGAGCCGACATCGGTAGGGCGCCGTCATCCATATCCCTGGGATAAGCATCAACCCCACCATAATCAAACTGCGGGCTCAATGGTGCGTTTTCGCCCGATATAAAAGCTAACCAATGCCTGTTCTGACTCACCCACTTGCCGTCTTCAAAGCTATCATAGGTTGCCACTGAAGCACAAACCCCTCGCTCAGACTGTAGCAGCCATCCAGCGTGGCAATAGTCGAGAAACGTCCCGCCACCACTAAGCTGATATCTGTCCAGGCTTATAATCGGGCTATTAATAGTGACTACAAGCGCCGTCCTTTCAGCTAAGTTGCCAATATTCTTGGCTACAGCATAAAGCGCTGACTTGCCTCCCATGCTATGGCCAATCAAGATCACATTCCCCTTGCCCGGCAAGTATTTATCAATGCTCTCAGCGATGTTCTTAGCCCAGGTTTCGACATCCACATCGCTCGGATAACATCTATTCAGAGTATTGACATTAACCTTAATGCCGGGATTAGCCTGCTCATACTCAAGTATGTAGTAAGGTATCTGCTCAAGGACAGAATCAGCCAGAAGCTGCGGACCACAGGGATTGCCAGCAGCGCCGTGAAGAAAAACAAAATTCAGCTCCTTGACCCCAACAGGGCTCTCCACGGCTGAGCCGGCTGAACCAGAAAAGCCAAGCTCAAGGCACAGCACGATGGCCAACACAATTGATAATCGCTTCATAACCTGATTTAACATTACACCGACAATATTATTGCCTACCCAAAGAGGATGTAACAAGAATACCACATGTCCAGTAATATTTCACGTTCGAAAAGGAATGCATCAAGGCGGGCATAAAGTGCGTAGCCTATCCGCCAGAATGGAAATAGCAGTCTTATTTCAATGTTTTCGTCCAGAGATGTACGCATACGAACTTGCGTTTTTTCTCCAAGACCGTTATACTTTGCTAGCGGTGCTGATCACACACGCTTTTAAGTAAAATTACGCATTAAGCTAAATTGCGAAAGGAGGCGTTAACGCATGACCTGGGATCCAGTAACCACAACTAATTTCGTGCTATGCATCGTAATACTCGCCCTGGGCATCTGGGCTTACGTCAAGAAAAAGAATGATGTGCCTCTTTATATAGGCATAGCGTTCGGCCTTTTTGCTGTGTCACATCTTATCACACTCCTTGGGCTCGCCGCAGGCTTGACCGTCTTTCTTATCGCGATCAGGCTAATCGCCTATCTGTTAGTAGTGTTCGCTTTGTACAGAATACTGGCCAAAAAGTAGCCGAAATAGACGGCTGGGAAAAAACGGCAGCGCGGTTGGCTTCGAACCAGCAAATACAGTATGTCCTGTGTGAGGGCGAAATCTAGGCCTTGGGGAACCCAATTACCTAGTGAAGTCCAAACACTCGTTTAGCGTTCTCATAGAGGAATAGCTTCTTTACCTCGTCGTCCAGTCCGAGTGCATCCAGGTCCTTTAAGCACATGGCTGCGGTAACCATGGGGTAATTTGTGCCGAAAAGGACCTTTTTTCGCCCATTTGCTTTCAAGTAGTCTACGA
>Ga0315280_10000843_pt1 | contig 55422 bp, 59 predicted proteins | sample YL17G06_40_MG_FD_203697 | JGI IMG/M metagenome (GOLD analysis project Ga0315280, IMG submission 203697) | Sediment microbial communities from Yellowstone Lake, YNP, Wyoming, USA - YL17G06_40 | ecosystem: Environmental > Aquatic > Freshwater > Lake > Sediment | place: USA: Wyoming | collected... | reverse complement strand
GGCTTTCGCCAGAAAAAGTCTCTTTGGCTTGCTGGTTGATACAGAGCAATCATTAGTGTTGTGAGTGATCCGAAAAGGGAAACCCCAATCGCGAAAATTAAGATGATGCTTAGTCGCGTTCTCCGAGGCATGCAGCGTCGCCTAAACTAGTGCTTTAATCTGTTGTATTATGCCCCTGCCGGCCATGTACCAAAAGATCCTTCGCTTCAATTCGTTGCTCGAGAATATGCCTCTGAATCTCCTTCCCCAGGAACCGTAGAAGCTTCGATAGCACTCGTAGAGCTCTTCCTGCACTTCGGTTCTTGACAGTGTTTCTGTGGGCATTATAGCGTGAATCATGTCGTAGTGTGACCAATTGGAATCCTCGATCCACCCGTTTCTTTTGGCTTCCTCAAAGACTTCGGTTCCAGGAAACGGTGTGAGAACGCCGAACATGACAAAGTCCGGGTCCAGTTCATTCGCGAACTCTCTCAATCTTGCAATAGATTGGGCAGTGTCTTTTCGTTGACCTATGATAAACATTGCATGTGCGAAGATATCATTATCTTTAAGCAGTTTTACAGCTGTTCTTGCATCTTCGGGAGTTATTCCTTTCTTGAAATCATTAAGAGTTGATGGTTCAGAGTTCTCAACTCCGAGAAGAACCCAGTTAAGCCCAGATCTGCGCAGTTTAGGCAGAACCTCTTTATTTCTGACGATGTCGTCGCATCTTGCCTGTACAAACCATGTTGCGCCCTTTGATGCGTCGCGTTCAAGGATTTCGTCAGCGAGATCATTTGCTCTTGTGCCTGCGCCAAAATTGTCGTCAGTTAACCAGATGAACTTGCTCCCGTAATTCCGATAGCAGAACTCCATTTCATCAGCGACCCGTTTAGGCGACTTTAATCTCCATTTTCCTTGCCAATGTTTCCACTGTGTGCAGAACGTGCATTCGTGCGGGCATCCGCGCGCACCCTCAATCAACGCGTAGGGAGCATCATGTCCAGCCATGGCGGCAAAATGATACTTATGGACAATGTCCTTAACGAGGTGATATCCAGGGTATGGCAGCTCTTCCAAGTTTTCGATCAGTGGCCGAGGCGGGTTATGGATGATTTTTCCCTTGTGCCTGAAGGAGATGCCTTCAACCTTTGGGAAGGCTGATTTCTTGTTTGCATTGTTTACGAGTTCGGTGAGTGTTTGTTCTCCTTCTCCCCTCACTATGACATCGATTTCACGGTATGTTTCAAGGCTTTCCAGTGCAGTTGCTGTGAAATGCTGACCGCCCGTAACCGTAAGTATGTTTGGGTTTACTTTTTTTGCGGTTTCAAGCGTTTTGGCAACTAAGTAGGTATTGCAGGTAGCCAGTGAACTTGAAGCCACAATGTCAGGATTTGTTGCTTCGATTCGCTTCTCCATCTGCTTCCAGTCTACTTGCTCAGCGTTGCAGTCCAAGATTTCAACTTCAACGTTTTTGGCCTCGTTTTCCAGATATGCTGCAAGCTGAATGATTCCATAGGGCGGTGGAAGGTACTCGCCCATAACAAACCAGATGTCCTTTGGCGGTTCAATGAATAGAACTTTCATGTCCATTCTTTCCTGAAGAGTGTTTTATCCATACTTATCTTTTAAGGATACTGATCGGCCGAATGATAATAATTTTTAAGTCAGAAAAATTACCTAAGAGTCAGGTGGGTCTTGTGAGTAGGGATGAAAGGAGAAGGCCATCAGGTACAGATTGGATTGACATTATTTCTTTCGGATTTTTCATTCTAATGGTCGGCATGGTCTGGATAATCAGTCCAAAATTTCATGATGAAGTCACAAGTTTTGTGAATGATTTTCGCTTTGAGAATTTAACTGGAAACGTAGGCTTCCCTGCTCCGGTGAACAATCATCCAGTCCTATACACGGCGATCATGCAGTTGTGCTTAGTTGTTGGCGTCTTCCAAATCGTTATTCTAGCATTGCGATTTCTCTTTCATGAGTCAGTGGAGAGGAAGGCTGGAACCATTTCTGGCATGACTTTCTTTTTCAGCGCCGCCTTTTTCCTAAACATGTTGGCAGGTGGGTCCATAGGATGGTTCGGCTTCATTGCCGGTCTTATCATATCCGTGGGACTGACAATTATCGCAAGTAGCGTTGTCCGGCTGTTTAGATGAGCCTTTTCATCAAAAATAGGTAAGATAATATTGTCTTCAAGTCTGTAGCGATAATTGAGAAATTCACAAATATTCACCGCCTGGAGACAATTCGGATGGGAAACTATAAAAGTGCATTCATGCTCTCGGACTGATGAAAGAATTTAAATGCTGATTAAGGCTTTATGGTTTTGTCATTGCACGGGGGAGACCGCATGGTTAAGTACGTTTTTGTGACGGGCGGTGTTTTGAGTTCGGTTGGCAAGGGGATTTTGACTTCCTCTATCGGCAAGATGCTTCAGGCTAGGGGTTTGAAGGTTACGGTTATAAAGATCGATCCTTACGTGAACGTTGATGCTGGCACGATGAATCCGTACATGCATGGTGAAGTCTACGTAACTGATGATGGCGGTGAGACGGATTTAGACTTGGGATGGTACGAGCGCTTTCTCGATTTGGACTTGAAGAAGGAAAACAACATTACTACAGGTTTGGTTTACAAGGCGGTAATTGAGAAGGAAAGGCGGGGCGATTTTCTTGGGAGATGTGTGCAGATTATCCCGCATGTGACTAATGAGATTAAGCATCGTATACGTAATGTTGCAAAAGACTCTAACGTTGACGTAGTTCTAACAGAGGTCGGCGGCACCGTCGGAGACATTGAGGGCTTGCCGTTTCTCGAGGCTATTCGCCAGATGCGTTTGGAAGAGGGGTTTGAAAACACTTTATACGTGCACGTTGCTTTGGTGCCTGTCTTGGACGTTACAAAGGAAATGAAGACAAAGCCGCTTCAGCACAGCGTAAACGAATTGCGGCGTATAGGTATTCAGCCAGACACAATTGTTGCAAGAAGTCCGGAAATGATAGATTCTGAAGCTTTAAGAAAGATTGCTCTGTTCGGTACGATTCCTGAAAACGCGGTTTTCTGCTCCTACAATGTTGAATCAATCTATCAGGTTCCACTGATTCTCGACGAGCAAGGAATGAGCGACTTCGTCTGCAAGAGACTTGGATTTTCAGAACAAAAGGAAGACCTTAAGGAATGGAAAAAATTTGTGGAGGCTGTTTTAAAGCCTGAACATGAAGTGAAAGTTGCATTGGTTGGCAAGTACGCTGGTTTGGCTGACAGTTATGTCAGCATGAGTGAAGCCTTGCGGCACGCTGGTGCAGCTTGCAGGACAAGAGTCTGCATCAATTACCTTGAAGCTGAAAGGCTTGAACAGAATCCGAAGAATGTGGAGAGTCTCGGGGATTTTGATGGTATATTTGTGCCGTATGGATTTGGTCCTAGGGGAACTGAAGGAAAAATAACTGCGATCGAGTTTGCACGGGAAAACGGCATTCCGTTTCTTGGAATATGTTATGGTTTCCAGCTTGCTGTGATAGAATTTGCGCGCCACCTTTGCGGTTTAAAGGATGCGAATAGCACCGAAATTAACCCGAATTCGCCTAACCCTGTGATTGACTTGATGCCTGAGCAGCGGGGAATAGAGATTAAGGGAGCTACTATGCGGCTGGGGGCTCATAAAATAATCGTGGGGCCAAACACGATCGCCTGTACGCTTTATAAAAGTGAAGAAATCTATGAACGGCACCGCCACAGGTTTGAAGTTAACCTTGATTATTCGGACGCCCTTAGGAAGAATGGTTTGGTCTTTTCTGGAAAAAGCACTGACGGCAGAAGAATGGAAATTTTAGAACTGCCTGATCACTTCTTCTTTTTTGCGTCGCAGTTTCATGGAGAATTCAAAAGCCGCCCGGGAAGACCTGACCCAGAATATTACGGTTTCATAAAAGCATGTTTAGACAAAAGACAAGGTAAACGTAAACCTGAATTCAGCCAGTAAAAGTACTATCTGCCTAAGCCAGGATTCTGCCACTTGTGGAAATCGAGACGGAAGGAATTGTTGAATTGCCACTGATCAGTGCATCACTTTTGTCCTTGGCCGCTTGGAAAGAGCTTCTTGTGTTCTTGCATCATGCACCGGTTCATGATGACTGTTATGCCTGCTTCTCTTGCCATCTCTGCGGCTCTTTCATTGATTATTCCAAGTTGCATCCAAACCACGTAGGGTTTGTCATATCGTTCTTTCAATTTTACGGCTTGTTCGACTATTGGAGGAACATCTGCCGAGGGTCTGAAAATGTCAACGATCTCTATGGTTCTTTGGATTTCCGCTGGCATTTCCAAGAGGCTTTTATAGCTTTTCGCGCCTAGAACTTCGTCTGCCGTAGGGTTTACAGGTATTATGCAGAAGCCTTGGCTCTGTAAGTATTCTGCTACTCTGTGGCTGTCCTTGGAAGGATCGCGGGATATTCCCACGACAGCGACGGTCTTGTACTTGGTCAAGATTTCTTTCACATCATCTTTCGCCAAGTTTTCAGCCTCTCCAGAACTAACAGGTTGAAAGTTGCTTTTGGTACTTAAAGGCTTTAGTTTCCACAGCTCATATAAGATGCGAGTGAATGGTACCTTTTTGTGGGATAGACTGATGGACGAAGGTGAATCTTCAGTGGTTGAACGATACCGAAGTCGCCTGGAAAATGCTGCAAGTTATAGTGAGGTCTGGGATATTGTCAAGGATACGGTAGAGTTTGCATTGCACAAGCGCAGAGGCGGTATGATGCTTTTCTTAGACGATTTGCCCATTCAGTTAGGTGCATATCACCCGTTGGGAACGAATAACATTGTTTTAAACAGGGTTTTAGTTCAGATTGTTGAAGCCGCGATTGAGTCTAGAAAAGTGGTTAATGCCTTAGTTTACAACCTGTTGCTACATGAGTATCTGCATGCTTTGGGTGAAGTTTTTGAAGCCGGCGTCAGAGAATTGGTTATTGAGGTTGCTAAGAAATGCTTTGGTGAAGACTACATCGTTACGCAGGTCGCTGTAAAGAGTCCTTGGGCTTTGCTCAAAGGGATACCCTTGGAAAGCGTTAACGTTCCAAAACGCGTCATGGAAATTGTTAAGGATTTTGAGAAGACAGACAAATACGTAGTGTGAGACAGACTTCTTGTAGACATTTGACCGACAAGCCTTTAAGTGCGCTTATCTTTCCATCCTTCTTTCAATCGGTGAAAATAGAATGGTTGACCAGAGAATCGAGAAGCTGGCAAAACTCTGCGTTCGTTACAGCGTAAAGGTGGAACCCAAGGAGGCAGTGGTCATTCAGGGAAGCGTACTGGCTTTCCCATTGATGCGTGAGATTTATAAAGAATGTCTGTTAAGCGATGCTTACCCGCAGATAATGCCAGTTTCAGAGGTTCAATATATTTTCTACACGTTTGCGAAAGAGCATCAACTACAATTTGTTTCACCTTTTGACAAGTTTCTTGTGGAAAATGTTGATGTGTGCATAGGTATATTCTGTGAGCCTAACCCCCAAAAAATTGACAAATGTAGACCCGGGAAAGATTAAGATGCACAGTGCCGCCAGAAGCGAGCTTGTGGAGATCTTGAATAAGCGAGAAGCTGAAGGAGAATACAGATGGGCAGGTCTACCCTATCCAGTAAATGCTGAAGCACAAGAAGCTGCGATGGCATTACAGGAATACGAGGACTTTGTTTACAACAGCTGTCTCCTAGATAAGGATGACCCGGCTGCGGAGTGGAGGAGAATCAATGGAGAACAAGAGAGAATCTGCAAGTTTCTTAATCAAGCAAGCGAGATTCGCGCGGTAGGCGAAGATACAGACCTGACCTTCAATGTTGAAGGCAGAAAATGGATAAACTGCAGCGGACAAAAAAACTTGCCCGACGGCGAGGTGTTTACAGCGCCAATTGAAGATTCGGCGAATGGCACCATAAGATTCACGTTCCCGGGAATATTCTCTAGCAGAGAAATTGAAGATATCCAGCTCACTTTTAAGGATGGCAAAGTTGTGGAAGCATCGGCAGCTAAAGGAGATGAGTTCCTGCAGCAGATTTTGAAAATTGATGGCGCAGACCGGCTGGGAGAAGTCGCCATTGGAACAAACTACGGAATAACAAGGTTCACGAAAAACATGCTTTTTGACGAAAAAATGGGCGGCACAATTCACATGGCGCTTGGGTTTAACCCGGCTCCAGAAACAGGCGGGTTAAACAAATCAGCAGTTCACTGGGACATCTTGAAAGACATGAAGAAGGACGGCGAAATCTACGCAGATGATAAACTGTTTTACAGGAACGGCAAGTTCATAGAGATTTAACGTTTTATCGAAGTTTTGGCTTTCAGATTGAGACGTAGAAGAGAAACCTCTATGCCTGGGATTGATGGTATTGGCCTAATTGGTGATTTGCAATGGTAATTAAGGAAGGAATAGGCAAATCCACCGTGAACCCTTATCAGAAAGATGGAAAAATCCTGTTGAGTAAAGTAGCCAGTACTGGCAATTTGAAGGAAGACATTTTGCAGTCCGTCAACCTGATCGGCGGTTTCCAAAAGGTCACTGAAAAGGGCGATGATGTGCTGTTGAAGCCAAACTACAACAGTGCAGATCCTCCGCCTGCCTCCAGCGACCCTGATTTTCTCAAAGCTGTCGTGGAGTTACTGTTTGAGCATGGTGCTGAGAAAGTTGTTGTTGGCGAATCGTCTATGCAAGCCACTTCCACTCGCAAAGTAATGGAGAAAGCCGGAGCACTGGCGAAGCTACAGGACACTGGGGCTGAAGTCGTGTTTTTTGATGAAGGGAAATGGGTTAAAGTGAACGTGGGCGGGAAATATCTTAAAGCTGCGAGCTTGGCTGAAAGAGCTTTACAAGCAGACAAGCTCATTTACTCTTGCTGTATGAAAACGCATTTTCGAGCAGACTTCTCCCTGAGTCTGAAATTGGCGTTCGGTTTCACTAAGCGAAGCGAAAGAATGGCATTTCATATAAGATACCTGAAGGAGAAGCTGGTGGACTTAAACTCGGTTGTACATCCAAACCTGATAATAATGGACGGAAGAAAATGCTTCATAGCAGGCGGACCTTTCAGCGGCGAAGTTCGAGAGCCAAACGTCATACTTGTTTCCGGCGACCGCATAGCCATGGATGTTGAAGCCACAAAAATCATTGAAAGCTTCGAGGGGGCCAAACTAAAAGATGACCCATGGAGCTACCCTCAGATTCACCGCGCTGTTGAGCTCGGACTAGGAGTGAAAGGCGAGAAAGAATACAGAATCGTTAGTCAATAAGTGTTGTTTTGCATCTTTTCACGTTTGGGGGGGATCCTGTGCGCAACATATTCTAATTCTTGTGTAGCAACGGGACTATCTTATTTTCTCAAAGTGGATAGTGTAAACAAGCTGGTCTTCATTCCACTCTCCGTGAATCTCTTTCCACATTTTCTTGAACTCCTCTAAGGTGTAGCCACCTTCTCTCTTTGCATCCTCCTCGTCAAAATATTTCAACCGCTTCCTCTCGATAGACGTAATACGCAAGTCTGCAACGTGAGGCTCCCAAATTGCGGCGTGGACTATTGCTCCTGCCTTGACTTTGGAATCAGGCAAGGTCGTTCTAGAAGTCTGGGTTTTAATACCCTCAAGTAAAGGTTTCTTGTCGATGGCATTGAACTGCATTTCGTACGGAGCTTCAGCTACTTCATCAATGACTTCCTCAACTGGCTTTTCGGGCTCACGAGCCACCTTCTTGATGACTTGGCTTCTGTCTTTGGCGGGGAGACGTTTCTCTGCAAGCTTTTTGATCACTTCCACTCTTTTCTCTGGCTCTTCAACTGAACGTCCGACTTTGAGTGCTGTGACATAGTCGATTTTGCCTTCTGGCACCTGCCCAGAAACGGTTGAGGGTGCAACATATTTTTGAGCCTCTTGCGGAACAACTTCAACCGTTCGGAGCCAAAGAGACACAGCGTCCCCGCTGACGCCGATTTTCTTGGCTATCGCTGTCTGAGAAGGATATTTTTCCGAACAATTCTCCAGCAGATATTGGCAAACTTTGCCTTTTTCAATCGCGTTAAGTTCTTCTCTTTGCACGTTTTCAATCAGGTTCAGCTGAACTACCTCATCGTCACTGTATTCCCTGACGATGGCAAGCACTTTTTCAAGCCCAGCCTGCTGCGCAGCCCTGTACCGCCTCTCTCCTACAACGACCTCATATTCATCATTTAACGGTCTGACAATGATCGGTTCAAGCAAGCCAACCTCTCTTATACTCGCTGCAAGCTCATTCAAGCGTTCAATGTTAACCTCCAACCTCGTGTTAAGCTTGCTCGGACGAATTTTTCTGAGTTCAATCTCCTTAATTGCCTCTAACATGAGTTTTTACACGCAACCTTCTGCCAGTTACTGCAATATGTTTCGCTATTTAAAAAATACTTATTGTATTTTGGGCCTCGGACTGGCTATATCGCTTATTTCATAGTCCAATCTGCGGCGCTGATTCTTTCAGTCCGTCTAATGCAATTTCAAAGAACTTCTCTATTGGAACCTCAATTTGCTCGCAGAAAAGTATTCTTTCTCTATCAGCGCCCCTTGCAAAATCCTTATCCTTGAACTTCTTTGCGACCGACTCAACTTTCACGTCAGCCAACTTCTTAGAAGGCATGACTAAAGCACAAGCAACCAATAAACCTGAAATAGCGTCGCACGCGATCAAAGCCTTCTCCATCCGACCTTCCGGCATCACTCCAGTGTGTTGAAAATTGTGACTTTTTATGATTGTAATCATCTCGTCTGGAATCACTCCAGTCAGTATGTCTTCGGCTAGAAGACCGTGCGTCTCCGGTGTACTCTCCGTTTTCTCATAATCGATGTTCGTGGAGTAAACCAACCAAACCCCAGCGATCTTCATCCTCCCCAAAATGTTTTGCAAGGCTTCGCATTATAGCTTCAACCGCAAGCATATGATAAACAACATTCTTCTTCTGAACATTCTTCTTCTGAACATTCTTCTTGATCAAGTCAAGGGCTTCATCCCGCGTTAGCACGCCTACCACTTAGACCTCTGATGTAAGGCTACCGCTTTCATAATTTTTTAATGTTGCCCAGTGAGAATATCGTGTAAGTACTCAAGAGCATACCCCGTTTAAACATTGGCAGGTCAATGTGGTTGAATTCTGGGATGTCGACAGAGGATTGTCGGAGCAACAGTCATTTCGTAGTGGATATTGGTAAACTATATAATTATGCTCTGTGCCTTTCTGCTTTCATTGATAGGTGCTAGCGCTCTTGACTCAGCCAAAGTACAGAGTTACATGGAAAACGTTCATTTTCCCACTCTTGGGACTTGCAGCATTCTTCGCTTACATATATATTTTCAACGTTGACATCCAGCAAATCATTGCAAAGGTGCAGGGCATTAACCTCCGCTTTTACGTGTTGGCCGCAATCGCATCCCTGCTTGATATATTCTTCTTCAGTCTTGCATGGCACTCTCTGCTTAGATTCCTTTCAGTGAAAATTTCGTTGTTCAGGTCATTCCTGTTCGTATGGGTCGGAATATTCATCGACACAATGATTCCAGCAGAGTCAGTGAGTGGAGAGATCTCTAAGATCTACTTCGTAAACAGGGAACAAAACGGAGCTGCAGGAAAAGCCACAGCTTCTGTGGTCGCTCAAAGGCTGATTGGGATGAGCATAAACATTGTGACTCTATCAATTGGAGCTGTCTTGTTGTTATTCGATCGATCGATCGATCGATATGGAATGATACTTGCTCTGATATTATTTCTAGTCGCCGTAACCTTCGTTTTCCTAGCTTTGATTCTGCTCTTGTGCAGGAAGGAAAACTGGACCATGCGGATAGTTGACAAACTGATTCGGTTTGCGGAACGCATAAGTAGAGGTCGCTGGAAACTAGCCAAGCTAAAGCAGGAAGTTATTGAAGCCACCAAAGCCTTCCATGGCGCAATTAGAGATTATGCTCGCGCACCAAAAACACTCTTGGTCGCTTCTTCTTTTTCAGTCATCTCATGGATACTTGCCCTAGCTATTCTTTACTTCACATTCTTGTCCGTCGGATATCCACAAATAAGCTGGAGTGCAATACTCGTGACCTCCGGCATTTTCGTAGCCGTAAAGTCCATACCGGTAGGAGTTCCATTCGAAGTCGGCTTGCCGGAAATAACGCTAACAACTCTGCTTATACTGTTCGGTGTACCGCCAGAAATAAGTGCGACAGCTACGATTCTGATGCGACTTTTAACTTTGTGGATGCGATTTCTCATAGGTTTTGCGGCTCAACAGTGGGTAGAGATAAAATCCATAACCACGAGCAAAAATGGCGGGGTAGATGTCGCTCAAAAGTGAAAAGCCTAAATTGTCCCCTTGCCTAGTTTTGAAAAGATGTGCTATATGCCAGTGACAGTAGAAGATGCGTCAATTAGACATTTAGACAGGTTATACGAAATTGAAATGGAATGTTTCGAAGAGGAAGCATTCACAAAAAAGCAAATTGCCCAGTTATTGACAGATTACAATTCTGTAGGCCTAGTCGCCAGAGAGAACGACAAGATCGTAGGCTTCATTATAGCCATGATGTACGTCGACAGAAACGCCTTAAGCGGACACATACTTACAATCGATGTTTCACCTGCATATCGTCGAAAGGGAATTGGGCAAATGCTTTTGCAGGAAATCGAGAAGATCTTCAAGGCTAAAGGCGTTAAGACTTCTCATCTTGAGGTAAGGGAGGACAATGTTGCCGCGATAAGCCTTTACGAGAAGTTGGGATACCAAAAAATTGGAAAGCTGAAAAACTATTATGGAAATGCTCATGGAATATATTTAAAGAAGGTTTTAACGTAGTTTCAAAAGCTTTAGCTTCGTTTCTTCGTCAAATGCTCTTTGCAGGTTTATGCCGCTGACCTCGATAATCACCAATTCTGCTGTTGCACCAACATGGGATCCCTTCATCAAGTGTCCGCCGAAGGCTTCACCTTTCTCATTTGAAACGACCACATGTGCATGAATTACTATTTCGCCTTGTTCGTCGACCGCAATGTTACCTGTACATGAAGCTATTTCCAAGGGACCATCCAATCGCACGGTCTTATATTCTCCTTCTTTATAGTACCCAAGCACGGTGTGCTTCAAACTTCCAACTAGAATAAAGACTCCGGCTTTTACGCTGCTTTCCTCAGCTCTTTTTCTGATCGATTCAGCCAAGTCTTCGCCTTCAAGTAATCGTGAAAAACAGATTCTTCCAACTTGCCCCTTTAACATTGTATATCCTCTTCGCCTTTCATTTGAACCTTGATGTTTCTATGTTTTGAACGCAAACCCTAAAAACTTTTGCTCACATATATCATGGTTGTGAAGATGTTGACTGGAAAAAAGAGTGGAGATACGCAGAGGCTTGTTAGAGCAATAGTGGTTCTGATTCGTAACACCACTTGGAGATGCGGAAAACTAGAACGTCTCATAGTGAAGAACTTGTACAGAAGAAATGTCGGTTTCGGTAAGCCTGGAATGCCGGTAAGAGAGATGATTCAAAGTTTCAAGTTGACTGGCAAGAAGAGGAACGAGTTCTTAGATGCTATAAAGAGATTGGAAAGAAGGAATATAGTAAGAATCTTGGTAATGTAAATCCAGAGATTTCGAAGCTTTTTCAGGATTTTTCAACGATTTCTTTCGCGTTTTCAATCCATTTTCCGGTGATTTTCGGTGAAATCTTCAAGTTTGTGGCTAGATCTTTCGCTGAAGCTTTTGCCAAGTCTTCAATGGTATTTATGCCTAGAGCTTTTAATTGTGCCGCCCTTTTTTCTTTGATTCCTTTGAGTTGCGTAAGCCCGGCTGGTTGGGGTGGGGCTTCACCAGCAAGTTCGATTTTTTCTTCTTTTACGACTTCTGTCGTGACTGGCTGTGTAAGTGGTGCTGGTGGGGGTGGAATCGGGGCGGTTGTAGTTGCTGCCGTGGTTGTAGTTGGAGTTGTTGGTTTGGGCCTTTGAGAGTAGCCTAGTCCGATGAACACAAGTCCCAGCACTGCTGTTGTGACGATCCAGAGCTGGTGCTGCTGTTCTGCCAATCCATAGTAGGCGGCCACTATACTGGTCAGGATGAAAAAGATTATCGCCACTGCGTATAACATATAGTCTGAACGCATACGTTTTTCTCCCCTTCTTATGTTCTATGGAAGTGTTTAAATAATTTTCTGAATCTCAAAGGCAAAAAAGGGAGAATTTAGCGTTGTCTATGGTAATCTATCTTTTCTCAAAAGTCCATTTACTTTAGCAACTTGTCTTCCGGCGGCATCGGTTTAATCAAGCCTTGCTTCATCAAAACCTTAACAGATTCCCTAGCGTTCTGAATTATTGCTGTAGCTCTGTCGTAGAGTTCTTTCTTGCTCGGTTTGATTCTTGCCACGCCTTCGTCGATGGACTTCAATGCGCATGCTACTGCTTCCCGCGGGAAAACTTCCCATTCTTCCATCCTTGGCAGAATGTCTTCTTCACGCATTCCGCGTTCCTCGGCGAATTTCGCCAATTCCTGAGCTGCTGCTATGCACATGTCGTCAGTCACAGTTTTTGCTCTGACATCTAGGACGCCTCGGAATATTGCTGGAAATCCTAGGCTGTTGTTAACCTGGTTTGGAAAGTCACTTCTTCCTGTGGCTACGATTCGGGTTCCTGCTTCTTTAGCTTCCCATGGCCATATTTCCGGTATGGGGTTTGCACATGCGAAGACTATTGAGTCGTCAGCCATGGTCTTTATCCATTCTTTCTTTATCGTGTCAGGTCCAGGTTTTGACGCTGCCACCACGGCATCGGCGCCTTTGAAGGCTTCACTTATGCTGCCTGTTCTGCCTTCAGCATTTGTCTTTTGGGCTAGATCATATTTCCATGGGTTCTCATCTTTGACAATGTCTTTTCTACCTGGGTACACTAGGCCTTTGGTGTCCACCATCATTATGTTTCCTGGTTTTATTCCCCATCTTATCAAGACGTACGCTGTTCGCAGGTTTGCTGCGCCTGCCCCTACTAGCGTGATAAGGGCCTCCTTGGGATTTTTGCCCACTATTTTGAAGGCGTTCATCAACCCTGCAAGAATCACTGTGGCTGTTCCCTGTTGGTCGTCATGCCAAACTGGGATTTGCAAGCGCTCTCTGGCTTTTTCGAGGACGTAGAAGCATTTAGGTTTTTCAATGTCTTCTAGGTTTATGCCTCCGAAAGTTGGTTGAATGAGTTCACATGTTCTAATTATCTCTTCAGGGTCTTTGGTTTTCAGGCAGATTGGGAAAGCGTCAACGCCACCTAGATACTTGAACAGCAGTCCTTTTCCTTCCATTACCGGCATGGCTGCTTCTGGACCTATGTCACCTAGACCTAGTACGCGAGTGCCGTCTGAAACCACAGCAACATAGTTCCAGCGGTTTGTAAGTTCGAAGGACTTATCCGTGTTTGCCTGAATTTCTTTGCATACAGCTGCTACGCCCGGCGTGTACCATATTGCAAAATCGTTAGGGCTTGCAACGGCGCATTTGGGCATTACTTGGACTTTTCCTTCATAAAACCTGTGTAAAGGCGGGGCCAACATCGCTGGTTTTTTAGCCTTCGCCAAAAGCTCATCGACTGTCGGTTTTCTCTCTTCTTTTTTTGGTTGAGGCATCACAATTTTCTCCTTTAAAGCGCTGTTGATGTTTCCAATATTTGAGCTTTAAAGGTTACGGTAACCTTAGAGAGAAAAGCATAGCCAAATTTACTTCTTCTTTCAGCAATAAACAATGGGTTGAGTGAGAAAAATGAAATTAACAGGGTTAAGACGGGCTGCGTCTACGCCCGTGTTAATATCGTCTTTGTCTGTAGCCGCCTCTTCTGTCTCTGTCTCTTCCGCCGAAATCTCTTCTTCCGCCGAAGTCTCTTCTAGGCTGCTCGTACACCTGATTTGACACGTTGTTTGCCGTGTTAACTTCGCCTTCAATTGGGTGCTCTGCAATCTCTAGCGTGCCGTATCTGCCAACGTTCAGGCGCATGTTGCCTCTGAACAAGTTTACGTAGCCGTTTTTAACGCTTATAGTGTCTCCTTCGTTTACTTTTTCAATGTTGTCATCCCAAAGCGTTAGGTAAATACAGCCTGTTTCGTCGCCCACCAATGCGTCGCTTACTTTGTGCGGTGCTCCGTCGCGGCCAGCGGCGATGTTTCTGAGTTCGCTTTTAGAGACTACCTTTGCCAAGACGTTTACTGCTCTAGAAGAGGGATTCAATTCGCCCACTTTCGCGTCTACGGGCTGTCTACTTCCTGTGAAACCTTCAACTGCCAATCTTTTTCAACACCTTACATATTTGACAATTCAACCATAACATTACGAGCACACTTAAGGCTTTTGGTGGTGAATTTTGCGCTTTAAATGCTACATGACCCAAACCTTTTAGGCCTCCTGAACAGCACTATCCCATTCTTTTCTGTTACGTAATCGTAACCAGCTACAAGTATCTTTTTGGCTTCTTCTACATCCGTTGCTGTAGATCGATCGATAAGTTTCCAACAAAAGCTTCAAGTGACATTTTCATTTCCTCTTTCTGGATAATTCTTTGTCATCTATTTCACATGCTTGTCAAAAACCGCGGATTGTCTGATTAAACTTCTATCATGATTCCAAATTCATAATCTACATAACACACGAGCAGGCATCTCTTTTTGTAAGGCCAAACGATGATGGTGTGCGTGCCAAATGAGATTCGAAAAGAAATTTCCCAGAAAATTCAACCACAAGGAAATTCTCGAAGATTGTTTTTTTGCGTGAGGGTGAGGTCACTCGTGCGGAAGAAAATTGAAGCGCCTCGCGCGTGGAATTTTGATAGAACGTAAATCAAGAGCAGAATGCATTTTTATGGGGGACAAGATTGGGTCAAAAAGAGATTTTTGAACTCGTTGTTTGTCCTGCCACTGGGCAGAACCCGCGAAACACGGAGGCAGACATCATTGAACTAAGAGATGGGAGACTGTTGCTGGGGTACACTGACTTCTATCATTGTTCATCGCACGACATGTCGCCAGCTAGGATATCGGGCAAAGTCTCCGCAGATCTTGGCAAAACATGGAGCGAACCATTCACGATTCAAGAGAACATCGGGAACGGATAACGTTATGGAATCAGACCTCCTGAGATTAAGGTCAGGGGAAATTGCCTTGTTCTTCTGTGTTAAGAATTCGGAAGCTGACTGCAAGCCTTACATGAGAAAATCCTTTGATGAAGGCAAATCATGGAGTGAGCCAGCACCGATTGCTAAACCTTATGCTGGTTACTATACCCTGAACAACGACCGCGCGATACAGCTCTCTTCAGGTAGACTGCTCTTGCCGTCAGCAATGACCCCCAACGTCTGGGCATTTCCTCAACTTGTCTCTCTTTGCTTCTATTCAGATGATAATTGTCGCACCTGGTTCAGAAGCAAGAATGTGGTCAGCCTGCCAAGCTCTGTCGAGGTGCAGATGAGCCTGGAGTCGTGGAGCTAAGGGATGGCAGGGTTCTCATGTGGTTTAGAAACACCCTCGGCCACATTTACAAATCCTATTCCGAAGGCGGAGGGGAAACTTGGAGTTCTCCAGAATCTATGACCGTCGTTTCGCCATGTTCACCCCAAACAATTAAGAGAAATCCAATTAATGGCCACTTGCTTCTTGTATGGAATAACACGAACCGTCCGAGACGCAATCCACTTACAGTAGCAGAATCCAGAGACGAAGGCGAAACATGGAAGGATCCCAAGGACATTGAGGTTGACAAGAGATATGAGTACTCCTATCCCAGTGTGACATTCGTCAGAGATCTTGTCCTCTTGACGTATCAGGTCCATGATAGGAAGAATTCATTCCTACACCTAAAATTGAAAACAATTCCTTTAGACTGGCTCTTTAATAGATGACGTACGTTCTGGGCAGAGGCTCTGGAAGATAAGTTCAACACGTTGATTAATTATCGTGATATATGACGTTACGTTATTCATCCCTTCTTTATCCTCATCTCAATAATAATAATGTTATTGTTGTCAGCCTTTGTGAAAACTTGGTTAAAGATAAAAATGTGAAACGGTATAGATGATTGACGAAAAGAAATGCGCTTGGGACTTTCAGGAGGTGGAAAGAAATAGAGGCTAGAGGAGGAATCAAGGGTCTGATAAACGTAGCCACTATAATCTACTTTGTAGTTCTATTAATACTTACAGTGTACTTCGCGATGCAATCCAGTGGGCTCATACTTAATTTTATGATCCTTGTGTTTGGATATACATGGGTCTTTTCCATAATCTATCTGCTTATCAAGTACACATCTGACTAAAGGAGCAGCTTGTCTTGCGGCGCACACCTAATAGCCCCTAAGCCTCGGACCCTTGTTCTTTGCTTGGTATGGTAGCTCCTTTGTCCTAAAAATCACAAGCCTGTCTCGAAACTCTGCCAAGTAAGCCAGAACAAACCGCTTTCCCCTATCGGTCAGGGCATAGACTGGGATGGTCACGCCGATTTGGAGTAATGCTCTGCTGCCGATTCCTTTTCGAATTACTTTCGAAGCACTGGCACAAACTAGGTCTGCCCTTGCTATGTGTTGCACATCCGCATCAACGACACATGTGTTGCATACGGAGAAGATCAAGTTGTCCATCTTTTTGCTTCTTTCAAAGCCGCGAATTTCACTGATGGCCTTCGCTTGGAAACCTGCAACACTAACGGCAACACGATTAAAGCCTTGGTCGAAAGCCCGCTTAACGCCTTCAACTTGGTCGATGCGCGCACTAGTTCTGTCCAAGACAGTCCCACCATCTGCTTCAACTCGCTCAATAATTTCTCGAATGGGCGAAGTTTTAATGATGCCTGTCAGACGGGCGCCGATGGCTTGCACAAGCTTGCCATTGCTCGTAATAACCGTACCTGCTCCCTCGCAAACAACAATTGCACAGTCAATAAGCCTCTTGTCAAGCCAGACGCTCATCATTTCCGAAGCCCCATAGGCCACAATTGGCTCAGCATTGAAACAGCGGTTTCCACAACAAAAACCAAATCGTGCAATTTTAGTTTCAACGGTTTTCCTTACAGCTTCAGCATCAATATGTTTAGTTCCGTACATTGCCTCATGCAAAGGACAATACTCGACAGTAGGCTCGGTTAAAACCTCTACGCCCTTTCCTGAAATCCGCACACGTGCCCCGCAACAGTATATTTCATGCTCACCTGGCACGAGCATTTTTCGTTTTTCCATCATGTGCACCGCTTGATTTTTCCTTCTGCTGTTAGCCGAAGGTGACTAACGTTAAGGAGATAAGGATTCCCCATAAGCATGAATATACTTTTGTCTTTGGTTGATAAAGAAGTAAATGAACGCGGTTTGTCTGCTATTTCTGCTGTTCCTTGTTTGCCATTTCATTTATCTGTTGTTCCATCATGTGGCCGCGGCAGTAGATTAAGGCTTTTTTGACGCCGGCGACCTTCAAAGCAGCGTTCTTGATGTCCATGGCCAGTTTAAAGGCTATGGGGCAGAAGGGGCTGGAAGGGATGAATTCAACTTTGAAAACCCCGGGCTCTTCCTCTTTAACGTTGGTGATCATTTGCATCTCAGCAAATGTTAGACCTGTCTCTGGATCAACGACTTTACCGACAGCTTCGCGGACTTTGTCTTCTAGTTCCGTCAAGTTGTTTACACTTCCATTCGTATTTCTGTGGATAAGAGCAGATTTACAATATATAATCGTTGCGTGGGATTTCGAACCTTTTATTTCTTTTTCAGATGCATGCGCCAGCTTAAGGCCATAGTCCTGGGATGCGAAGCTTTAACCTCATCCAACCGCGAAACAGCAGTGTTATGTGGCGCTTTTAATACATTTTCAGGATTTGTGTAAGCTTCTTGGCAGATTTTCCGCATGGCTTCAACGAATCGGTCAAGTTCTTCCTTTTCAAAGGTTTCTGTGGGCTCAACCATTAGCGCTTCATCAACAATAAGCGGAAAGTAGATTGTTGGCGCGTGCAAGCCGTAGTCGAGCAAACGCTTTGCAATGTTCAACGCTGAAACGCCAGTCTCGGTTTTCAGCGTCTTAGCACTGAGGACGCACTCATGTTTTCGTGGTTTTTCACTGTCGTATGGAAGATTGAGTCCCTTGATCTCTCTAAGCTTCTTCATGACGTAGTTAGCGTTCAAAACCGAGACTTCCGCCGCCTCTTTCAATCCTTCAAGGCCCAAGCTTAAAATGTAAGCATAAGCTCTCAGCAGAACAGCAACATTGCCGTAGAAACTTCTAATTTTTCCGATGCTGTGTGGTTTGTCATAATCTAGGCGGTAATGTTGGCCGTCTTGGACTATGCGCGGAACTGGCAAGAATTGGGCCAAGTCTTTTGAAACGCCAACCGGGCCAGCTCCAGGGCCTCCTCCGCCGTGAGGCGTACTGAAGGTTTTATGGATGTTTATATGCACTATGTCAAAACCCATGTCTCCTGGCCTAGCCTTGCCAAGAAGTGGGTTCAAGTTTGCACCATCATAGTAAAGCAGTCCGCCAACTTCATGAACAATCTTGGCTATTTCCTCGATGTCTTTCTCGAAAAGCCCAAGAGTGTTAGGATTCGTAAGCATCAAACCTGCTGTTTTCTCAGAGACAGCTGCCTTCAAAGCCTCTAAGTCTATGCAACCGTCCGCACCTGATGGCAATACCACTACGTTGAATCCAGCCATGGCTGCACTTGCAGGATTCGTGCCATGTGCAGAGTCAGGCACAAGTACTTCGGTCCGTTTTTCGCATTCTCCGTTCGATTTGAGACAAGCGTGCATCAATAAGGTGCCTAACAACTCGCCATGGGCCCCTGCAGCTGGATGCAAGCACACTTCATACGTGCCTGTTATTTCGCTGAGCCAACGCTCAAGCTTGTAGAGTATCTCCAGTATCCCCTGCACTGTGCTTTCATCTTGGTATGGGTGAATCGTGCCCAGTGTCGGCAGACCTGCGAGCAACTCGTTTATCTTGGGGTTATACTTCATCGTGCAGCTTCCAAGCGGATATAATCCTGAATCAATGCCGTAATTCATTTCCGACAGGCGTGTAAAATGACGGGTAACTTCAACTTCTGAAAGCTCTGGAAGGTTAAACTTGCTTGTGCGCCGCATGGTTTCAGGAATGAGTAAGCTTACGTCGCCGACTGTTTGCTTAATTTTCTCTTCAACTTCTGGCAGAATGTGTCCTCTTCGTCCATTTCTTCCAAGGTTGAAAATTGCCGCTTCGTTCCAACTTGCTTGTCTGTACATTGACTTTTCATCTTCCTCCTAGAATTTCTTCTAAGGCTTTTGCTAGGCCCTCAATTTCTTCTTTTGAATAGATTTCGGTTACGCAGTAAAGGGCGGTTTGACCCAGTTTTGGAAATTCTTTTGACAGGTCTTTGCCGCCGTGAATTTGACGCTTCAAGAGCCTCTTGTTGACATCTTTGACGCTTAGGCCAGTTTCGTCGAAGTTGACTGTGAATTCTTTGAAGTGGGCAGCCTTGAAGATGGGGACTTTTACGTGGTTTATTTTTGAAAGCAAATGTATGGCGTAGTTGGCCTTGTACATTATTGTCTCTCCGAGTTCGCGGAGACCTTCGGGTCCGAGCAAGGCCATGTAAACTGCAGAGGCTACTGCACATAATGCTTCGTTAGTGCAGATGTTTGATGTTGCCTTCTCGCGTCTGATATGCTGTTCCCGGGTTTGCAGAGTCATGCAAAAGCCTTGTTTGCTGTTGTCTTGCGTTGTTGTGAGCCCAATTATTCTGCCAGGCATCTGTCTAATCAGGTTCATGTCGTCACGGCAAGCAATTATCCCTAAGAGTGGGCCGCCAAAATTCATGGCATTCCCTAGAGGCTGGGCCTCGCCAACAACTATGTCAGTGTCATATTCCCCTGGTGGTTTTAAAATTCCAAGTGATGTCGGGTCGACGCCTGTGATGAAGAGGGCGTTGTGAGAATGGGCTTCTCTGCCTATTTCGTCGACTTGAGTTTCAATGAAGCCTAGGTAGGATGGGTTTTCAATGTAAACTGCTGCTGTTTTGTCTGAGATTTCGCTTCTTAAATCTTCAAGGCTGATCTGCCCGTTTTCAGTGTTGTACGCAACTTGCTTGATTTTGATTCCGGCGGGTTCAGCATAAACTTGAAGAGTTGCGGCTCTTTCTGGGTGAATGATTTTCGGGATCAAGATTTCGTTGCGCCCCTTTATGCGGGCTGCCATGCGGGCGGCTTCACCTAATGCTGAAGCCCAATCGTACATTGAGCAGTTGGCAACTTCCATACCAGTTAACTCGCACATCATGCTTTGATATTCAAAGAGAGCTTGCAGCATGCCTTGCGAGATTTCAGGTTGATAAGGTGTGTAGGAAGTGAGCAACTCGCTTCGTTGAACAATTTCTTTAACAACTGCTGGTACATAATGGGGCCAGCAGCCGGCACCCAAGAACACTGGCATGTCATTGCAGATCTTGCTTTTTGAAAGTAGGCCTTCTACATGTCTTTTAACTTCAAATTCCGACAATCCTTTCTGGGGCAGGTTTAAAGGTTTTTTCAATCGGTACTTTTCAGGAATGTCCGCATATAATTCTTCAATGTCCCTTATGCCTATTTCCCGCATCATTTCCTCTTTGATTTCCGGTAGCGAGTTTGGGATATACGGATGACTATGTTTGCCCAAGGTAATCCACCATTGAGAATTAACTCTAAATTGAGGATGACTTCTTTAAGCTTTTTCGAGTGCTGGCGGAGTTTTCAGCTTTCTGAAAGAGTGGGCAAAACAGCTTTCAAAAGGATCTCTGTGCTTTCTTTAACTGACTGATGGTGAAAGGCTTGTAGCCATCCAGTTTCAGTTAGAACATCTGAAATAACCTGAGCTGAAGCTGCTTCAACACTTCTGTATTTGGCAACTGCAAATATGGCAGATGTCTCCATGTCTACAGCCAAGACACCATTATCCCTGAACTTTCGAAATTTGCCGCGTGTTTCTCTATAGATTCCATCTGTGGACCAAACAGAGCCGATGGAATGTCCAATTTTTCTTTCTGTCAAATGTCTGATCAGTCTTTCTCTGAGCTGCTTGGAAGATTCGACTTTCACTTCTGGTGGAAAATAATGATGTGAGGTTCCTTCATCCCGGATTGCTTCAGTTACAACAACCAAATGGCCTGGTTGAAGAAAGGTCTGCAGACTCCCGGCCACGCCAACTTCAAATATTGTCTTTGCTCCGCAGGCAATTGCCTCCTCAAGTGTCATGGCCGCTGCGGGTGCTCCTATCCAAAACCGGCCGACCCCAATTTCCACGCCATTATGCTTCCCGATACAGAAGGGCTGGACTTCGCCGTAAAGCCATTCAACACACTTTCCATTAATTAGGTTTTTTGCACATTCGTATGTGCTTCTCTGGTAAGTCAGCAATAGGCGTTGAGGGATTCTTATGCTGTCGACTGGGACTTTTCTGTTTTCAGCTATGTTACGGATGACATTATCTGAGGTGAAAATGACGTCGTCTTCGCTCAATATTGTATCCCTTTGGTCGTCACCGTTTCTTTCGGATACTTGATATCTTTAACCTCATTTACAAAGTCTGCCCGGTCCAAGAGCTCCTTTGGCGCAAATCTTCCCGTCAAGATAACGTCAGTCTCTTTTGGGATTTCGTCTAGAAATTCTAAAACTTTTCTCACGTCCAGAAGCTTGCAGTGCAGAGCCAAGTTGATCTCGTCTAAGACGAGCAGACTTGGCTTTTTCTCCTTAACGATTTTTTCAGCAAATTTTAGGGCCTTCTGGGCCAATTTTTTGTCTTCATCTCCGAGATTGCTTAAACCAATCCAGCCTTTGCGTCCGAACTGATAAATTTCGTAGTATGGTGCAAGCATCTTCTTAATCTTGAATTCGCCGGTGTTTTTCCACCATTTTAAGAATTGGATTATGATGACTCTGTGTTTATGTCCGATCGAGCGGAGTGCTAAGCCGAGAGCGTTTGTGGTTTTTCCTGCTCCTGTTCCAGTGTAAAGGTAGACGTAACCCATTGTGCGTTCTCCTTTCCTTATCATTTTTCCATATGGATTGATTTATAAGTTTTGACAGTATCAACTGCGCAAGTAGCAACTTTTGTCCCTACTCTTTTTTATGTTTTGACAAACTTCAGGTTCAAGAGCCGTGAATAGATGTGGCCCTTCGGCTGCAAAAAAAGAAAGGAGTTGTAAAAGGCAAAATCTTGAACGAGGCGTAAAAGCCCGCGGATTAATAATAAGTTTGTAAGCAAGGCTTCGCAACGAGGTCGAAAGCACGTACTATCATACGTTTAGGCATGGGCGCTTCGCGTAGAGTTTGGAAGATGGCAACGGTAAAGATTCTTAGAAGCTTCTACTTCATTGATTTGGCGGCGTTAAGGTTTTTCGTACCTGTTGGATGGTTAGGGAATATCCTGAGCACTTCTTCAAACTCTTTCTCAGCTAGGTCATACTCCTTTTTGTAGATGTGGATGAGCCCCATGTTGTTGTGGGCTGCGGCATTATCAGGGTCAAGCGCCACTGTCTTTTTGTAACTCTCCAAAGCCTTGTCGAAGTTGTTCAGTATCTTGTATGTGATTCCCTGAAAGAAGAACGCTTCACAGAATTTTGGATCTGCCTCGCCGGCCTGAACGAAGTTTTTTAATGCTTCTTCAAGCTTCTTTTGTGCAGAGAGGATGGCTCCCTTACGAAACAGGGCACATGCAAAATCAGGGAAAAGTGAAAGGGCCTTATCGTATTCGCGGGTTGCTTCTTCCAACCGTGCGGTGCTGATTCCGAGCCAGCCTTGGGCCATGTTTTCGTAAACAAGTCCGAGCTTGTGATGGGCCAAGGCTTTTATCAGGGATTCATTACCTCTATTTTTGTCCATGAATCTCTGAATGGCTTCATCTTGGTAAGCCACTTCTTTGGGCATGAGTTGTTTGGCGCGCTCAGGGGCTCTCCATTGAATTACGAGATCTTTATGCAATCTCCTCTGCCTAATATCATCCAGCACGGTCGTGGACACTGCCTGTAAAGCTTCGTCGTACTGCTTGTTCTTCAGAAGTTTATTAATTTCAAGGCTCATTTTCGCTTACCTCCATAGATATCACAAAGCGTTTATGTGATCGACCTATCCTTTAATAGTTTGCCATTATTCCCAAATGGGCGATAAGATTCCCGCGGGTTGTGGCTTGATCCATTTTCTGATGAAGGGAAAGTGAACATGGTTTCTTATTTCAGATTCAAATAGTTTTTAATAGTATAGTGTGTCATGTTTTCTGTTGGAGGACTATCAGATGGCGTATGACTACGAAGAACTGCTGAAGAGGGCTCGTTCCCAGCTTCCAGAAGTGGGTGTGAAAAGCGAACGTTTAGAACTGCCTAGGCTTCACTATGCAAGGATTGGCATGCGCACTGTGATCTACAATTTTAAGGAACTTGCTGACGCCTTGGACCGTGACCCGCAACATTTGTTAAAATTCTTAACTGGCGAAATGGCCACAGCTGCAACTATACAAGGGTCAAGGATGATCTTTCAGGGAAAGTTTTCAGAAGACACCCTCTACAAACTTATACAAAGGTATATGGAAAGCTTTGTTGTCTGTCCAGTGTGCAAGCGTCCTGACACGAAGATCGTGAAAGAGAAACGCTTATCGTTTCTAATTTGCCAAGCATGCGGAGCTAAGTCATCGATAAAGCAACTGTAAGAGCGTTTGAAGATTGGAAGTTTACATGAATCTCAAAAAGATCGGCAAAAATGTGCTTCTCGCTATGTGTGACGCTGAGATACTTGGAAAAACTCTGCGTGAAGGGAAGATAGTTTTCTGTGTTAAGGAAGAGTTCTACAAGGGTGCAAGAGTCAACATTGAAGAGGCATTGTCAATGATTCAAAACTCCACCATTGTGAACATGGTAGGCAAGAACGTTGTTAAAAAGGCTATAGAACAGGGCTATGTGCATCCAGAGGCTGTCCTAAATATAGATGGCGTCCCGCACGCGCAAATAGTGAAGATTTGAAGCTAGGATTTGAATTTGAATGGGCAATTATTTTAAGCAAGTCGTGCATTTTTAGATTGATATGTTGAGGTGCTTGATTGGGTAAGAAGAAAGTCCTGAGCGAGGGAGAATTGAGCCAGCTGGTGCTTCCATCTGCAAATGATGTTTTAGGAGTAGCTGTTAAGCTGCTTGGCTTCGATCGTGTGCTTGTTAGATGCCAGGATGGGCATGAACGTTTGTGCCGTATACGTGGCAAGATGAAGAGGCGGGTTTGGATACGTGAGGGAGATGTTGTTTTAGTTTCTCCGTGGGACTTTCAGTCTGATAAGCGGGGCGACCTGATTTGGCGTTACACGAGGGCGCAGGCTGAGATGCTCCGCAGTAAAGGTTACATAACAATATAGTTCTAAGTTGATTGTTGATGGAGGGATTCGCGTGGCTTTTCGCAAGCGGGTTGATAAAAGGCTTTTGAAAAAGGAGAAAACCTATGAAACTGATCAGTTGATGAAGGAGAAGCGAAGCGAAGAGTATGAAGTGTTGGAAGAGGTTTTTGACCGTTCGACTCTTATGCTGATTTATGATTTTTTGAATAAGGGTACGATAAACGAGATTCATGGTGTTGTTAGGGCTGGCAAGGAGTCGCGGGTCTACTGGGGCAAGGACAAGGAAGGAAAAGAGCTGGCGATCAAGATCTATTTGGTTGTTTCATCAGAGTTTCGTAAAGGTCTTGTGAAATATATTGAAGGTGATCCGAGGTTCAAAGGTTTGAAGCATGACACTCGCTCGTTGATATTCGCGTGGGCTCAGAAAGAGTTTAAGAATCTGGAGCTTGCGACTCGTGCCAAAGTAAGGGTGCCGAGGCCGATTGCCGTCAAGAATAACGTGCTTATTATGGAGTTCATTGGTGAAAACGGTGAAAGTGCGCCTTCGCTGAAGGAAAAGACTCCGAAAAATCCGGAAAGAGTTTACAAGGCACTTTTGACTTACCTGCAGAAGCTTTACTGCAAGGCCGAGCTGGTTCACGGCGATCTGAGCGAGTATAACGTTATGATTTGGAAGGGAAGGCCGGTGTTGTTTGATATGTCTCAAGCCGTTCTCCTTGTGCATCCCATGGCCGATTTTCTTTTGCACAGAGATTTAACGATTTTGAACAAGTATTTCAGCCGCTTGGGTGTCAAGGTTCCTTCGATCGATGAATGCTACAAGAGGGTAACAGGTCTTGGCGAGAGCTAATACGTTCTTGAAGATTCCGAAGGAACGTGTGGGCGTTTTAATCGGACCTGAAGGAAGAACTAAGAAAAGCATTGAGGAAAAGCTCTCAGTGGAGCTTCAAATTGACAGCGATGCAGGCGACGTCACGATCATTATGGCTGAAAAGGCTACTGATCCTTCGATGCTTTTCAAGGCAAAAGACGTCATAACAGCGCTTGGAAGAGGTTTCTCACCTGAGCATGCTTTCCGATTAATCCGAGACGAAGAAGCCATGCTTGACGTCATAGACTTGCGGAGTGTTTTCGGAAAGTCTGAAGCAGACATCAAGCGCGTCAAGGGACGGATAATCGGAATGAACGGCAAAACGCGGAGGATAATAGAAGAGCTTACGGACACAAATGTGGCAGTATTCGGACACACTGTGGCAATCATTGGAACCATCGAACAGGTTGAAGCTGCGAGAGAAGCGATAGAAATGCTGGTTAAGGGAAGCATGCACGGCACAGTTTACAGGTTCTTGCATAGAAAACGCAGAGAACTCAAAAAGAAAATGCTTGAACTTTGGGAAAAACCACCTGAAGAAAAATAGAAACGGATAAATGATCAAGCCGAACGCATTGCGCGTCATTTTTCTGACAAAGCAAACACTGTGCGTTTCCACTGCGTCAAGGCAAAGTGCATGATTCTGTATACAAAAGCATCAACGCGGTGCATTCTCCCAGTCTCTTTCAACATTACCTGACCAACAGACTAGGGTAAGCAGTCGAGAAGTTCTCTTCCAACTGTGAGGCATGGACTCTTGAGTGGTCTGTGCCTGGTCAGCCTTAAATGTAAGACAGCGCTATGTAAGACGATACTGCATTCAGGCGGAGATCTTATGGCTAACGATGTTTCCATGGAAGAAGCAAAAGATATTCTGAACAGGGCGATCGAGAGGCTGCGGGACAACGTTGAGTATGCAGACGCCATTTATGAAAAAGTCGAAGGGGTTACGATAGCAAAGGATAAGGCTGAAGAACGAGTTTCTAACCCTGTGGCATTTCGTGGCGTCGTGATTAGAGCGTATAAGTCAGGACAGTGGAGAGAGGCGAGTACTGATGATTTTTCCAACAAAAACCTGCACGACGTCGCTGAGAAATTCGCGATTTTTCAACCCTTGTCGAAGACTTCAGTCAAGCTGCAGCAGCTGAAACCTTGGGAACTAGACGCAGAGCTCAAAGTCAAGATTAGGCCCTCTGACGTAGAGACAGAAGAGAAGCTGGAGCATATTCGAAGGCTTTACAACGACGCTATGAGCTACGATAAAAGAATCGTAAACACGACCGTCACGTACATAGACAATACTCTTGAGAGAGTTTTCGTTAACACCGAAGGCAGTGTTCTGCGGCAAATAGTGCCGCGAGTGTCTTTCTTCATACTGCCTATTGCGTTGGAAGCTGGCAAAATGGACTATGATTACCTATCTTGTGGGGGTACGGTCGGATTCGAGCTTGTGAAAGATTTGGAAGAGAAAACTGTGAGAGAAATCGTGAGCAGTTCGATTGCTCTGTTGAAGGCTTCTGCTCCACCTTCGGGACACTTTGCTGTGATTTTGGATCCGGGAATGACGGGGACTTTTGCTCATGAATCATTTGGGCATGGCTGTGAAGCTGATCAGATAGTGAGGAAAAGATCCTATTTAGTGCCATATTTTGGAAAGCGTATAGGATGCGAGAAACTGAACATCTGCGATGATGCCACGCTTCCGGGCGGCAACGGGTCATTTCTTTTCGACGATGAAGGGGTGAAGAGCAAGAAGAACTATATTGTGAAAAATGGGGTTCTTAAAGGTTTTCTGCATGAAAGATACTCAGCGTCGCTGATGAATGTTGAACCAACTGGGAATGGGAGAAGGGAGAGCTTCCTTCGAAAACTGTTTGTCCGAATGACAAACACCTACGTTGAGCCTGGTGATTACGGTCTTGATGAGATGATTGAAGAGATTGATAACGGCGTTATGCTGGTGCGTTCAGTGTCAGGTATGGAAGATCCGTTGGCTGGTGGAATGGAGTTAAAGTCCAAGAAAGGTTATGTGATAGAGAAAGGAAAGGTTGGAAGGGTTCTTTCTATGCTTACGTTGACTGAAAATGTTCCAGATTTTATCGCTTCTATCGATGCCGTGGGCAAGAAAGAGCAGTTTGGAATGGAGAGGGGAACTTGTGGCAAAGGATACGAAGATCATGTTCCAGTCGGAGACGGTGGCGTTTATATACGAGCTAAAGCCGTGGTGGGTCAAGGATGAGCGAAATAAGTTTAATCCAGAGGATTCTGAAAGATGAAAAAATCGGAGAATGGGATATATATTTTGAAAAAGCTGAGGAATATGAAATTCAACTGCGGAACTTTGACGTTGAGATCGTGAGAGGTCCAGTGGCAAATTCCGGATATGCTGTAAGAGTCATAAAGCCCAAAAACAAGAAGGTCGGCATCGGAATTGGAACTAGCGATTCCCTGAGGTCTGAGAATATTAGAAGATGTTTGAAGACAGCTTCTATCGGAGCCAGCATCACAGAATTCCCCGGCTATATCATGCCAAAACCCGCAAGGTATCTGCAAGTAAAAACTGCTGACTGCAAGATAGTGTCAAACGCCGAAGCAGTTGTAGAAGACAAGGCTGAAGAGTTACTTTCCCTTCTTGAAGAATCAAAAACTGTTCTACCGACATTTGGAAAAATCCGAACGTACAACGTTTCCACAATAATCAACAACAGTGAAGGAGTCCAAGCAGAAAAGAAAGAGACTTTTTTCTATATTGAACTGGCACTGAAGGCTGAACGAGGAGGCAAACTTGCAGAATATTGGCCCATGGCCTTTACAAGACGTGCACAGGACGTACAACTAGACCGGCAGATCCCGAGATGGATAAAGCTGGCTGAGGACACGTTGAACGGAAAAGTTCCAAAGACCATGAAGACCACCGTTATTTTCACCCCTCGCATTCTAGGTGACTTACTTCCAGATACAGTTGGTTTCCACTCTCGTGGCTCATCTGTTTTCAAGGGCCTCTCAAGGTTCAAAAAGGAAGAAAAGGTAGGCGCAAACGAACTCACTATTTATGATGATGGGACCCAAGATTACGCCCTAGGTTCATCACCATTCGATGATGAAGGCGTGCCCCAATCCAAAACCCCTATGATCGAAAACGGAGTATGCAAAAACTATCTTTACGACGCGATGTACGCGGCTGCGTTGAATACCAATTCCACTGGAAACGGCCAGAAATTGCCGGCCGTTCCGCTTGTATTCATGATGGTCCACCTTAAGTATTCGTTGCTGCCTTCCACGCAGCCCACAAATATAGCTGTCAAGCCCGGAGACATGAGTTTAGACGAAATGATTGCCACCACAAAAGGGGGAATTTACGTGGAAGCGCTCTCCAGCACGTCTTCTGATTCTTTAACTGGATCCTTCGGCTCAGAAATTAGAAACGCGTATCTCATTGAGAAAGGAGAACTCTCGACACCGCTGAAAGGGGGCCAGATCAGTGGATTTGTACTAGACAGCCAAAGCCCACAGGGTGGAAAAGTACTTGGCTTGCTCAGCCAGATTTCCGGGATAACTAATGAAGCTGAATTGGCAGGCAGATGCATAGCCCCTTACATGAGGTTTGACGGAGTCCAAGTAGCTGGCAAATGATCTTGTGTAATAACTTCTGAAGACAAAAGGTGGGGAGATGTTAAAACCGATACAAAGGCAGTTGGTCGGTACTACAAAACTCTGCATTGGCGTAGGTGCTTCGTATGAATGATGAAGAGAAAAAGGTCAGAAAACTAGCGCGCGAAGTTGTGAATGCTTTAGCAGCTGAAGGCGAGGAACTTTTACAGGAGCTTCTGAAGGTTGAACGTGTAGGGCGCATGGGAGAGGCTACTATCGGAACAAATTATGGAATAACAAAGTTTGCGAAAAACATGCTTTTCGACGAAAAAATGGGTGGAACAATACACATAGCTCTGGGTAACGCTTATCCAGAAGCATGGAGATTAAACAAATCAGCCATCCACTGGGACATCCTGAAAGACATGAAGAAAGGTGGAGAGATTTACGCAGACGGCAAACTATTCTACAAAGACGGCAAGTTTCTGATATGATCCGCACGGTCAAGGTTCCATGTTGAATGATGTTGGGGCATGTGACTATTCGCCATGATGAACGCTGTAGGGTTTTGAGAGAGACAGGAAGGCGAGATAGCAGGAAGGGAATGTTCTAGACGCGAGTACTACTCAGTGCGCGCCTGTCACGTTTCCGTCTTTGTCTTGGGTTTTCTTACTGCGAGGTAGACCGTTGTTGCTATCAGGATTGCAGTCATTGACATGAAGATATACATTCTATTTATGATGTTGTTTATCTGGTCATACAGAAAGTTAACATGTTTCTGCAGGCTGTCCCGTGTGGAGTTGAATTCTATTTTCAAATTGTCGAGTGACCTTTGTAGTTCTTTGCATGTTAAGTTCAAGTCAGCAATTTGTTCTTGCGCAGTGTTGGTCTTATTTTGCAAGGAATCATACTTTACTTGTAAGTCCGTGAAATTACCAATCAATTCATAGAGCGTTGAGTTCAAAGAATCTAGGACTGAGGACATCTTAATATTTTTGATCAGAAGACTCCGATAGGCCGTTCGTATTTCTTCCATTTCCGGAACGAAAGGCTGCATCAGTGGATACCTGTCAGTATTGACCTGGTCAATAACATATGGAAGATCCCCAACCCAATCGTAGCCTGTTTCATTCTGAAATGGCCCAGAAAACACGTCACGTCTAGGATAGTTACTCCAGTAGTTCCCGCCAATAGAATAACCTGCATCCCAATCGTTCTTAGAAAGTAGCGCATTGGCGACATTTTGGGTGTTGTTCAAAAAATTGTTATGGTAAAACATGTTTTCTGTTGAGTTGTGTATGTCGATGCCGCGGTTGTTGTCTTCTAGATTGTTGCCAAAGAAGGTATTATTAGTCGATAACTCATATAGGCCGATGCCGACTATGTTTCTCGTCACATTGTTTAGGCTAAGAATGTTATTGCTAGAGAAGTATTCAATTGAGATGCCGCTGCGATTGCTCCCGTAGATATTGTTTAGGCTGATGACATTATCGCAGGAGTTGTAGAGTTCAAGGCCAACAATCTCGTTTTCGGCTATGTTATTTGCGAGTATTTTGTTGTTCCCTGAATGAGAGAACTTGGCGCCCTTTTCGTTTCTTGTTATTGCATTTGCAAGTATGCTGCTTTCTGAAGAATTTTCGGCCACGATTCCATACTCGGTGTTTGTTGATATGTTGTTTTCAGAAATGCCGCTGTGATTTGAAGAAGCATAAAGACAGATTCCGTCGTGATTGTTTGCTATGGTGTTTCTGTAAAGGGTGTTGTTTGAAGAGTTTGAAAGCCAGATTCCCACGGTGTTGTTTGCTATCTTGTTTCCAGATATGCTATTGGTTGAAGACATGTCCAGAAAAATGCCAGTTTCCTTGTTCTTTGTTATGTTGTTTCCTGCTATGGTGTTGCTTGAGGAATTGCGAAATAAGATGCCATGTCCATTGTTGCCTGTTACGTTGTTTACGTATACGGTATTGTTGAGAGACGACCAGAGTCTGACGCCGTGAGTGTTGTTTGCTACAGTGTTTTCAGATATAGTGTTATCGTTTGAAGACAAAAGGAGATCGATGCCAAACCCATTGCCTGCTATGCTGTTTGCGAAAATGCTGTTAAAGGTTGAAGAATTCGTGAGACAGATGCCAGTTGCCTTGTTTGCCGTTACATTGTTTCCAGCAATAATGTTGTTGTTGGAGTTGGTTAGCCGAATTCCATAGGAGCTGTTTGTTGCTCCGTTGTCCATGACCACCACGTTGTTACATGCATGGAGTTCGATGCCTGATGCACCGCTTTGACTGGCATTATTATAACGCAGAAGGCATTCTTTGCAATTAGAAAGAAATATGCCTCCGTACCCAGAGTTGTCGGCTACATTGTTTTCCATGATTATAACGTCTTTCGCGTTGTCGGCTTTGATTCTCCAGTAATTGGCGTTGACATTTGTGATATTGAATCCGTCTATGGCAACATTGTCTGCGGTAACGTATATTCCGCTTTTTTCACCAAGCCCGTTCAATGTTGCGGTCCCGTTTGCAAGCAAAATTAGGCTCTTGGTCACGTTGATTTGTCCCTCAGCGTACGTGCCTTCTGAAACTACTACGGCGTCTCCGGGGCTTGCATTGTTTATGGCTTCTTGTATCGTTGTGAAGTCTGCTGGTTTATTAGCGTCTACGGTCAATATGTTCGGCGTGTTCCTAGTTAAGTCGATGTACTGATGCCCGTACTCTAGACTTGACTCTATTTCTGTTCCTTCCAACCACTCATTGAAACTGGTGATGGCATAGCCGTCTGGAGAGCATGCTTTCGCTATTGACCAAGACAATCTGTAGTAGGTGCCATTGTATCTATCAATAATTTGTACTGGCTGATCTTTTGACAATGCAGAGTTATTAAAGCCCGGCATAACCGTGGCTACAAAGATCTTGTTCTTCAAGCTAGCTATGTTAGAACCCTGATTGTAGACTTGGAGAATTTTTGAAATGCGCTGGGAGAAGCTGATTGGACTGTATGTGTGTATGCCGTCGGTAAAGTTTAGGAAATACTCAGCGAAATGCTGAACTTCGCCTTCGTATGCCCCGAAATCCATGCATAGGAAGAAGTCAAGACCTTTAGATTTCAACCGGTCAGCAACAGTTTTCCAACCGTTATCGAAGAAAGGTTCTGGACTGACAATTTCCGCCTTCGAATTTTCAATGTAAAAATAGTCGACGGCCGCCCACTCACTATTCCAGTCTAACATGCCGCCTGCAAATGATTCCGCTCTTATTGAGACGTTTTGGCCAGCGTACTCGCTTATGCTGAAATTCAGATCCAGCCAACCGTCTGAAAAATTGACTATTGTATCATCCAACAATGACCTCCACTCTGTTCCGTTCTTTATTTTTATCCTAAAACCTACATCCGAAAATTCCCCAGCGTCATTTCTCATGTCAGATATCCCAACTTTCAAAACGTACGTCTCATTTGGCGGGAGAAAAATGGGTTCTGCGCTTTCAATGTATCCTATTCCACCGTATTCGGGTTCTATTGGAAAAATTCCGTATCTGGCTGGTCTTCTAATACTCTCAACCAGCCACCAATAGTCTTGCGCACTTTTGCTTTCTTCTATATTGTTCCCGTATAGTCTCCATGCCTTTGGCTTTAGATTGTCTCTTGCTCTTGAGTACACATAGATTACGGGTCGGCCGTCTATCTTGTAGTAGGCACTGCTGTTGGCATAGTTGTTAAAGATGTATGTAAGTTCATCTTCCGTCTGGTTTATGCTTGACGTGCTTTCGTAGTAAAATGTGAAGGTGAAATTGTTTTGTTCGCAAACGTTTCTGATGCGTAACGAGGTGTTATCTTCGAAGGTTCTTATTCCCCACCATGAAACTATAAAACCGTCAATTCCGGCTTCCTTGGCAATATCGATATGTTCTTTGATCACACTTTCATTGCTGGAATCGTACACGCCTGAAAGTGGATAGTGCGCTGTGGCTATGTCCCTTTTCTCATTTGTGATTCTGTTAGGATCATGGTCTGAAGCGTTCCATTGATACCACTTTCCCGAGCCATCTGGGGTTCGGTACCATGGGTAATAAAAGGCAAATGTTCCCAGTCTTGACTTCGTGTGTATGCCTGGATTAGGCTGTTGGACAAGAAAGTTCTCGTTCTGTTCTGCCTTCATAATACTTGAATCAATTTCTTTGCTAAAATGTGACTGTGAAGCTCCAGTGTAAAGGGGTGCCATGCATAGGATTAAGATAATCTCTAGTGAAAGCAATCTCTTCAAGTTCAACACCAGAATGGTTCTTGCCTTACTTCTAAACTTATAATTTTTGGAAAAAACCTGTTGAATGTCGAACTAGGCGCGGTTTAAGAAAAGAAAAAGATGAGGCGCTGCTTGGGACTTAGCTGTTTCGGCAAAAATCAGAGAAACTACTGCTCAGTGGGTTCACAATACGATGGCGGGCTCCGCACTCAAGATCACAATCATTAGAGATTCATAGGGCCAGAGTCGTCATCGCCCGCTATGCAAGACTAAAAAGTAGCTTGAATAAAAGCTTATACGAACTGTGCACAGGTGTGCTGAGTGGTCATGTTGAAGCGTATTCGCGTTGTTCCGCTGGCTGCAGAGAGTTTCGGCGTGAGATCTATGTGCACGTATGTTGAAACCCCAGACTCAAGAATTCTTCTAGATGCTGGAGTTTCACTTTGTCCGAAACGCTTTGGCTTGCCACCCCATCCGTCGGAATTTAGAGCCATAGACCAGTCTCGTAGAGGAATTGCTGAAGCCGCAAGCAAAGCCCAAGTGATAACCATAAGCCATTATCATAATGACCATCACACGCCTTCTTTCGAGGATTGGCTGTGTAACTGGACGGAGGCGAATGATACTGCGAGGGAGATCTACGAAGGGAAAATCGTGTTGGCGAAGAATCCGAGGGAGAAAATCAATTACAGTCAGAGGCGAAGAGGTTGGTTGTTTCAGCAGACAAGCGGAAAATATGTGGATAGGCTTGAGATTGCTGATGGCAAGGTTTTCACTCTTGGAAAGACAAGAATTGGGTTTTCGGAACCTGTTTCTCATGGGCCTGAGAATTCAGAGTTGGGATGGGTTTTGATGGCAACCATTGAGTTTCGAGGTGAAAAATTTCTGTTCGCGCCAGACGTTCAGGGCCCCATGTCAACAGGTACGCTTGAACTTATCCTTGCAGAAAAACCTCAACTGGTCATGATTGGTGGACCACCGTTGTATCTGGAAGGATTCAAGGTTGATGAAGACCTGATCAAAACTGGACTCAGGAATCTGGAAAGGGTTGTTGAAAACGTGCCATGTGTAATTATTGAACATCATATTCTAAGAGATGAAAGCTGGCATGAAAAGACAGTCAACGCCTTTTACAGCGCATACAAGTCGGGAAACACCCTCCAAACCGCAGCTGAATTCCTAGGAAAAGAAAACACTTTTTTAGAAGCCATTAGGAAAAAACTGTATACCGAGAAGCCACCGTCAAAAGAATTTGAAGCATGGATGCGTACCAGCGAGGAAACGAGAAAGCATACAAAGCCGCCAATTTGGGCCAGTTAAACACGCAAAGCTATATGCTCTCTCTATTGATACCTGTTGGTTAGCTGTTCGCTTTTTAGAACCATTTTGTTCTGAACCATAGCATTATAGCAACTGGGGTCTTTAGTGTTTTCAGGGCGAATCGTTTGAATAAGAGAATTAAGATATGGCTGGCATTGGCTGCGGCCATGGCAATTGCGCTTTCAGTATCAGCGGCTTATGTGAATCAGCCAAACCAAGCGGGTAGGTCTTTCGGCGCAAATGCTGGATTGATGTCAGGTTTGGATCTGAGCGGATCGAGTGAAATCCGGCAGTTTGTTAGGGAAAACATTCAGGGAGAATTGAGAAGGGGCTCGTTTGAAACGGTGGTCGAGGGTTTGAGGAATTTGACTTTCGATTACGGCGGCAGGGTTCCATGTTTAAACATGGCTTACCAAAATGATCTTTGGAGTGGAACGTTAAACTGCAAGGTTCCAACAGAAAACATGACTTTGTTCACTTTTGAGGTGAGGCAGCTCATAAGCGAGTATGGAAAGGTTAAGCACATCACGATAAGCGTGACCGAAGTTGAGGCGGATCAAAGTGGACAATCGAAGGAACCGCTCTCAGAGGTAAGCGTAAACCTGAATGAAATTGTTGAAGGTGAGTCACCAATACTGAGCCAGTTAAGCACGGTTGTTCCTTGGCTGATTACGGGTCTAGTCTGGACTGCACAAGGCTTAGTCATAGGCGTGCCACTTTGCTTCGTTTCTTTAGGAATAGTCATAATGGTCGATAGAGGAATAATTCCGCTGTGGAAAAAACAATTTAAGGACAAAAGCTTGAACCAGACAACTGCTTAACATGATCTAGTAAAGGACAACATATTATGAGTAGCCGCGCATTTGTGCCCGTCTTGTCGGTCATGCAGGCGAAGCTTTGAATAACACGCTCTACCTAGCTATCTTAGGTTTTTTGAGCAGTCGCTTTTTAGGAAGCTTAGGCTTTCGAACACGTTCCGCATCAGTTACACTCAAGCGCGACCATCATGAAACATAGTGTTCCGTCCTATTAAGGTAAACAGCATCAACGAAGAGCTTCTGGAGGGTCAGGGCCGGAATTTGAACCCGGCGCTGGGCTCCACAGACAAGAACCACCACCGGGTTCTCGTTCACTCCTGGAACCTAAGCTGATTCAAGACTTCAAGGACTTTCTATGAATTGAATTACGGCTTAACTTCAGTTTTTCAATGTAATGATATGGCAAAGGTACTAATTTATGGTTCAGAAGCCAGATTCTTTGGTTTCGCTGGAATAGTCTCTTGGCATATCCAAAAATCTCCAAGTAACCTTCCCTCTTTATGCCTACGAGGTGACTTCCGGCGGGTCCGTGAACCACCCTCCCTCCATATCCTTTGTAGTCGCGGATTGTGTCACGGTCTCCGCCGATGTACATCTTAAAGAGATCAGTCAAATCCTCATCAAGTATCTGCGTATGATAGCCTAAACCCCAGGCAATTTCCATGAGCTGATTGCATCGTTCTTTTATATGCTGCCCTTTCTAGTAATGTTAATCCTTGTCTTTCTGTTTGATAGCTTGTTCGTAAAGCTTTTATCTACAGTGTTACTTGCTTCATTCACAGGCTCCTATTTCACCTCCATGTGAGTGGATGGGCCGAAGGCTGCAGCGTCGTGGTTGGTGGCCGGCCTTGCAGCCTTTTTGTCTCTAACTTGTGCGCCTCGTATCCGAAACAAAATAAAGGTGCTAAGCCATGAGTGAAGTCAAGAAATGCGTTAGGTGTGGCGGAGAATTGATTGAGGAAGGCAGACTGATTGCCCGTACACGTGTATTGGCTGGCGTTTCTCTTGCCCAGAAAGGTGACATAGTGGGCGACAGGATTATTCCCTACTATTGCAGGGAATGTGGTTACATTGAATTCTACAAAGAAATGAAGCTTGGAGAACAGGCATCAGCGCTTGGTTTTCTAAAGAGGTGCGTGAAGTGCAGCAGACAAATACCGATTGCTTCTGAAGAATGTCAATACTGTGGAGCAAAACAGAAGCAAAAGGAGGAATAAGTCTTGGGTGAAGAAAACGAGTTCTCTCGGCTAGTTTCTGTCAAAAAATGTCCGAACTGTGGGGGAAAGCTTGAGAAAGGATATTTCAATGCACCTGTAGGAATTTATTGGGACATCAAGAAGCATGGATCAGGAAGGGTATTTGCAGACGCGATGCTGCATGGAATCGTCAGCGATTTCGCTCTAGATAATGCTCCTGCTCTACGATGTAAAAGATGCGGAATCGCAGTCTTGGATTACGGACTGATAGGAGAAACACCTAGAAACTTTCTAAAAAAATGTGTTCAATGTGGAAAGGAAATTCCAATAGCTTCAGAATACTGTCCTGAATGCGGAGCAAAACAAAAGGAGAGTGTTACGCGATGAATGAGCCTAAGTTTAAGCAAAATCACTCGAGTAAAAGTGAACGCACTACTCGAGTCATTTCCCATAAGAAACAAGCCAAAATAACAGTTGGAATAACTATATCACCACAAATCCTAGCTGAAGCAAGAAACCGCAACCTCAACATCTCCAGAATCTGCGAACAAGCTTTGCAGTCAATCCTAGACTACATTCAACCAGAAACACAAACCGAAAGCTCCGAATTTCTTAGCCCTGGTTCTTTTGTAAAGAAAGAGGAGGGCCGGGGCCGGGATTTGAACCCGGGCGCTAGGCTCCACAGGCCTATAGGCTACCAGGCTACCTCACCCCGGCCACTTTTCGAGTGACTTCGCCTACTGGCGATGTTGGCTTTCTGAGTCATTTGCGTTTCCTCAGGAATATCAAGTTATCCTTTTGGCAGACATATTCGAGGCCCACTTCCAGTAGTGTCTTGACCTCTGCGAGCGCGCGAAAAAAGAAATTCATCTTTTGAATAGTAGAAAAGAGTGAGAGTTAGGGTTCTTCCTTATGTCTTAGTCTGCGTGTTCGAAAGTGATTAAATCATATTCGAAGAGGTATTCTGTTGGATTCCATGCCCATTTGAACTTGGATGCTTCAACATCTATGTCTTCAGTGAGTACCAGCCATATCTTTCCTCCACGAGGATAATTGACATCGGTTTCATGTGGAATGGGCCCTGTATCTACGTTTCCAGAGAGATGCAAGTTGCCGCCTCGATTGCAAGTTCCCGTCGCCAAAACAACTATGTCAGGTGGGACTGTCCAAGTACCCGGACCTGGATCTATGTAGTAGATTAGCGAGTATTCAACGTTTTGCTCCAGACGGTGTCCATTGAATGTGAAGTTGAAAGTAGATCCAGCAACGTTATATTTCATCTTTCCCCAAGCACCGCCCGCAACTATTTCCCAACTCTCTGGGTTCTTCTCGTAGAGGTATAGATGTGCAACGTTTGAACTTCCAGCTTGACCTTTATACTTGCCTGTCTCGAAGTCTTCATGCAAGTCTATTGGTCTGCCAAACACTACTGACATCGCCAGTAACGACATCGGAATTCCTAAGAAGAGTAGCATCAGATGTCTGTTTTTCAATTTTTTCACTTCCTTGTATATCACAAGTATGAAGTCTTAATAAACATTACTGCTCATATGAGCTACACAAATACATATCTCCACGCGCCCCTCGCAAGTTTCCTTTTTTCAAACTTGGTGCGCGTATACCAAAAATACAGAAAAGCGAATTAAGAGTGATGGCTAAGAGAAATGTCTCCGCTCGTCGATGTCTGTTTGACTACAAGACTTACATGGCTAAGTGGAAAGCTGGCTGGGTGCAACTGTAACGATGCGTATTCAACCTTGAAACTTCTATTCTAGGCCCACTTATACACAGATACGGCCACATAGCACAACACGAGAGGACTCTGGGCATAGAGTGCGTTTGGCTAAAGCCCTAACTCAGCTTTTCTTGCTTAGTAATTGATCTTCTCTTGCAGACTATAATTGCCAGAGTGTTGCCATAATGATCAAGGGTCCAAGATCGCGCGCATGCTTGTTCCTAGATTCGTTTGCGAGGTGGCTTGTGCTGCTGGTTTTGCTTCTCGAACATATTTGGATCATATTAGACCCGGGGGTAGGCTTTCCGCACACGCGCACACAGCTCAGCTAAAATCCGAAGAACCATCAGAAAACAACCTGACCACAATGTCTGAAGCCGGGAGGCGCGCACACCTTTCAAGTTGTCAGCAAGGTGACATGTGATTCTGGTTATGCATCGTCCATGAACGGCGATGTTCCTGCGATGCGAGAAGTGATGGTTGGAAGACGCGATCCCGCCCTATCATGGTTGAAAAGGGAAATTTAGGAACACGCATGCGCGCTACATTCTTCAATAACATATTCTTCTCTTTGAATAAGAAAGAATGCAAGGTTAACAGTCTCTGGAGATTATGCTTTTCCATAGACCGGTATAGAGGCTCCGCTGATCGTTTTTGAATCATCTGACACTAAGAACAACATTACTTTAGCAATGTCTTCTGGCCTGACCCATTTTGATGAATCTGCTTCTGGAAAATTGCGTCTATTGTCCAGCGTGTCTATAGTGCTGGGCATTATGCAACAGACATTGATGTCGTATTTCTTAACCTCTTCCGCAATTGTCTCCGTCAAAACAATGACTCCGGCCTTAGAAACTGCGTAAGCTCCGCTCTTGCTTCGAAACCGTCTTTCAACTGCTGTTCTTGAGGCAACGCTTACAATTTTGCCGTAGTTCTGTTTCATCATATATTGCAGAGCTGCCTTTGAGCACAAGAACGCCGACTTGAGGTTGACATTCATCATAAAATCCCAGTCACTTTCCTTCGTGTTAGCTATATCTGCACCACCTTTGTAAGCGCCCACGATGTTCAGCAAAATATCAATTCGCCCATACTTTTCAACTACTTTCCGCAGCAATGCTTGAACACTTAACTCGTCAGTCACATCGGTCTGAACCCCGGTCAACAGTCTCTTAGTCTCACCTACAAACTCAACCAACTCCCTTTGTTTGTCTTCACTTCTGTAGGTTGACACGATATACGCGCCATTTTCCAAAAGAGTCTTGACAACAACCCTTCCGAGTGCGCCCGTAGCGCCAGTAACGACCGCAACTTTACCTTTCAACGACATAAAATACCTCCGCTGATAGCTTTCGTAGCGGCACAACCTATTTTCATTTGCGGAAGATCAGCTGAAACTAGACATTAGGAAGATTTTGAAAAAGTTTAATAGATGGCGAATCGTAATACTTAAGTAACCAAAAAGGGTCTGTGGGGGAATTTTATGAAGAAACTGAATGCAATATCTCTGATTTTTGTTGCACTATTTTCCTTGTTTGCTGTGCTATCTTTGGCTTTAGCCGTCGATAATTCAATTCAAAAATCGGTCGTTGTAACATATGCGATTCCACCAACAGACGATTCCACGACCAACCCACATTATCAATTGTTGAGCTTTCACTGGGATACGACAATCAACTATTACATCAACCCTAGCAACAAATATGGCTTCTCAACAACAGCCGTTGTAAACACTATAACGACATCAGCCAACACATGGGACGAGAAAACAGATTTCGAAGTTTTCAACTACAAGGGCACAACTAGGAAGGCTGCAGGAAGATATGATGGCTACAATGTTGTTTCATGGGGCTCATATAAGGCCGGGGTCATTGGAGTCACGTACATATGGTTCATCGGGACTCAAATAATTGAGACCGACTGTCGAATGAACACTCATTACAGATGGAGCCTATCTGGCGAAGCTAGGAAAATGGACGTTCAAAACATCATGACACACGAATTCGGCCACTGGTGCGGCCTCGACGATCTGTACGATAATGCTGACTATTGGTTGACGATGTACGGCTACTCAAACTATGGAATAACATACCAGCGGACACTTGGACTCGGCGACATCAACGGTTTAGAAGCAGTTTACGGTCCGTAAGCGCGACTACGCACTTCCGTCCCTTTTTTCTCTTTTTGACTAGCGATCATGCAGACCAGATTGTTTCGAGAGTCAGGTCTTTATCAGAAGTGTTACAATATGCTAAGAGGCAAGCAGATGGTTGCGTAAGGATGAAACTGTTAGCCAGCCAGTCAAAGAAAAGCCGTCAATTCGAATTGTTGGGAGCTGCTCAATCATTTAATCGCTCACTGTTTACTATTGCGCCAACTTTTCCAGTTCTGACTATTAAGAATCTGAATGTTTAGAATCTGAATGTTTCAAGCTTCCTGAGAAAGAAAAAAAGGATTCACGAACATTGTCGAAGTATATAAGGCGTAGGAACGAAACGTCGATCATTCTGTTTTGCTGATTTTCAGCCATCTTGCCAACATTTATCAAATAATGGTGGAGTAAGGAGCATCATGGACAGAGGCAATTTTGAGACCTTTTCCCTAGAGGTTACATCGTTATGATGTTTGAAGCGTTTCCGTAAATCGACGAACCTGGAGAATTTCTAATGAAAAGATAAAAATTCACACCTCGGAGCGTCGAAAAAAGCGCCCAAGCTTTAAATTTAGTTCCACCTTGATCCATGCGGACCGAGGACAGAATGCGAAGCCAACGTCAGCACGCAATCAACCCTGCATTCCGAGACCGGGGCAGGGGTTGATGGTTGTGATTGAAGGAAACGGGATATTCCTTGCGTTTCTTTTGAGGATTAGGACTAGGCGATGCCTCCTATCACCAGTGAGGCGATAACGGCGATTGCGACAATGACTCCGGTTTCTAGTAGGGTTATTTTCCAATGTACCTTTGATCTTTTGGCGCGGTAGCGAACTAAGAAGAAGCCTACAACAGCTGCTACTATAGCGAGGGACAAGACAATGTGAAGGGGTTTTGGCAGTATGAAATAGGCCAGTATAGGTATGATGCCTGCGAGAAAGGTGGTTGTTCCGCATATTATGGCTGCGAAAAGGTTTGACCGGCTTATCTCCTTATGCAAGACGGTGAAAAGATTTTTGACAAGCATCAATGATTTTTCTCGTTCCCCCTTGTCAGGTATGTCACTCAAACTGTAATTCATCAATGTCTGCAGCGTCATCATATCGGCCAGATCTTCAGTTATTCCGCCAAGCAGGAAACTGGAAAAGTTAGTGATGGCAACGGATGACAAAGTTAGGAAGGCTGCGAAAGCTAATGTTTTCAGTGTCAAACCTGCGACAAAGGCTGAAATAATGACAACGAGTCCCGTGATTGAACCGTCGACCAATCCTGCCACAACCTCAAGAATAGGTTCCTTCTTCAAAAGTAAACTTGCCCATTCTTTACCTAACTTGGCGCCCTGCACGCTCAGCTGCACCATCCCGCCATCATTGAGAATCAATCCTTCAGAAGTCATCTCATTCAACGCTTTATCCAAGTCGCTCATTTCAACGCACATGTAACCCGTGCAAACCTTGTCAATCTGGCGTTTAAGCACGGACTTCTGCAGTTTAGCTCCTTTGCTCAGGTTTACAAGGACAATTACTCTAATAATATCCGGCAATTCTTGTATTTCAAACGACAAGCCAACTGGTCACCGTTAGCTGTTTGAAATCAGAAAGCCAAACTAATAACTCTTGTGCAGCGCGCCTATCATGCGAGAAGAATGTATCGAAAGCCCTCGAAACTTATAAATACATAAAAAAGAAGGCTGCGAACTCGCCTGCTTATCATTCTTTACGAGCATTTTTCGACTTCCCTATTATAGGGACTGCATCAGTTTCGAGCATTCATGATCTTATGACTGCGCTTTTTCCAATTCTACAAGGATTGCTGTTCGTTGGGCTGTGCGAAATAAGGGCGAACATAAAGAATTGACAACAAAGAATTAAAAAATAGCCGGACCTTATTTAGAAAATGCACCAAAACCGTAAAACTAATCATCATACACACCTCCCGAAAATAAGGACGGCTCGAACATCAAGACTTCGTAAAGAATAAAGAAGCTCAACGAGATAGCAAAAACTTTCATGAAAGAAAAAGCAGACTGAAAACCTGCTATTCTGAAAGTGAAACACTAAAGTTGACTGAAAACGTAGTCAATTATTCCTTGGACAATTTTCTTGTGCACTTTCTCCTTTAGTTGCAGCTTGTATGAGCGGGATTTCCATGTTGGCAACCCCTTAAGTGGAAGGTCGCCTATTCTGACTATGCCTGCTACTTTCTTGTTATAGCGGTTTGCGAGGGCGTACAACACTGAAAGTTCCATATCAACCGATATTGCACCTTGCTTTTGCAGATCAGTCAAGAGTTCTTTTGTTTCCGATAGGAAGAAGGGAACCGTCGCATGCATTCCGCTGTGAACTTTTGTGCCGAGATTTTGTAAGGCCTTCTCAATTGCGATCCTTAAGCTTCCACTGAGTTCTGAATCTGCATTTGCCGGCGCTTCAGGGGGCAAGAATATTTCTAGCACCTTATCAAGTCGTATACATGAGGTTGGCACGTTAACGTCTGCGCTCTCCACATCTTTGCCTATTCCAGCGCCTGTTCCGACGAATATTATCTCCTTTACATTTCGGCAATGACAAAGAACATAGCTTGAGTCTGCAAAATTTGATGCACCTATGCCCCCCTCGCAAAATAACGCTCGTTGGTCATTCTTCCAAACCAAGTAACCATCGCCCACCTTTTCAAACCTCAATGCATTATTGGTCAGAATGGTCTGAAAATCTTCAAAACATTCCTCAACCTTGAGAGGAGTTATTACTATTTCAGGAGGCATTGATGCTGGGTCAAGGCCAAAACCGCTTTGTGTAGCCCATTTAAGCGCTCTATTTCCGAGCTCTCCGTACGCCATCCTACTGTTCACCCGCAACTTGTATGATCACTGTTCTTCTCCTTGGGTGAACGTCTGTTTCCACAAACATTAGCGATTGCCAAGTTCCAAACTCTGCGTGGCCGTCAATCACAGGTATGGTCTTGTCTGGAGGCAGAAGCATTGATCTCAAATGCGCGTATGCGTTAGAAGGGTGCCTGTAGCCTTCGTGTCTCGGAATTACTTTTTCAAGAAACACTCTGATGTCTTCCAGCAAACCATAATCATTCTCTGTCAAGATCAATACGCCTGTGGCGTGAGGTGCAAAAACGTGCACGAACCCATTTTTTACACCAGATTTGGCAACAGCTTCCTGGACATGATCTGTTAAGTCTATGAATTCTATTTCGCCTTTCGTGGAAAAGTTGAAGCTCGTATTAAAAACTTTAAAGCTTGGCATAGAGACCTCACTCCAACACTCTAGTCATTATCACTTCGTCAATGTACTTGCCTTCCTTGAAATGCTTTTTCGGGATTAAGCCGGTCTGTGCAAACCCAATCTTCTCGTAGACGTGTATCGCGCGTTTGTTACTTGCGAAAGCGGAAAGCGTCAAGACTTTCAAGCCTTTTTTCTTAGCTTCGCCTACCAAAGCCTGATCATCCTCGTTCCTATTCCTAAATCTCTGAAGCCCTTCTTAATGACAATGCCTATTACGCCGATGTGCTTCTCATAACCTCTTAACGTATGTATATCAGAAGAAGCGACAACCTTGCCGTTGACCTCTGCAACCATGTAGAATACTTCATCTTTCTCCAAGCTGGCAAGAGCCCTCGACAACCAATCGATCTCCGCCTCTCTCGACTCAACCTTTTCATCTCTGCTTATTTCCCCTCCCTCTTCAACAAGCGAATTAATGAGTTCCAGCAAGTCGTCCACGTCTTCCCACCTAGGCATTCTTAAAACAACCTTCTGCCCATTCTCAGCGTAAAAGCTTAGAACAGTCTTTCCAGTCTTCATAAATCAGACATAACCCAAAAGCACTTTAATAGCTTTCAGCCTCTTCCCCTCAGAACAAGCTCAGAATTAGGGAACTGCGTTGATGCTTTTGTATACAGCGGCCTAGGACTTGCTCCTGTCAGAGATGCTGGTGAAATGGAAAATTCATGAGTAATACCGATACAACCAAAGTCACCAGTCAGTAAAAGCCTGATCTGAAGAGAACGGAAACGTCGGCCACATAGCCTACAGTAGACAGAACAACTTGGTATCCTCATGGAAAAGAAGCCAGGAAATCGCCTCGCTAAACTCAGAAATCCAACATACAAAAACTGGTGAAAACCCCTCAAAAGCAAGTTTCTGAGCCACAGGCCGTATACGAAAGCATCAACAAAACTCACAACCAAATCTACCTAAACGTGCGAAAACTAAATTCTGAAACTGGAGAAGGGAAGAAGAGCAAGGCTGAAACCCCATCTGATAGGTACAGCCCTTCAACGGCGTCAATATTTCAGCTCTACCCAATTGACAGGTCAAAGTTTTTTTTCCTCGACCTGTCAAATCAGCACCGACCCCTAGATCTAGTTCCACGGATTGAACAATATGGAAGTCCAAAAGAATGTCAAAGAATGAAAGAGCTTAGAGACTCATTGAAGATCTACGAATCACAGAAGTTCAATACGCTACGCGCCCGTGAGATCATTAAAACAATTCTAGCACGGCTCAAAAGGTGAAAAATCCTGAAAAAGCTTCGAAGTAGCTACGAAGCAAAAGCCGAAAGCTTCGCATGGAGATTTTCACATGTTTTTATATGAGGCCACGGGGAAGTCCATGCCTTAGGTTAGAAAGCAAGGCAGAAAAGGCCAGAACAAGCTTCTTTCACAATTTAGAGCCCATATCAGGCTTCTCAATATCTTGTCCGACAAATAGAATCCGCACAGTTCCAAGTTAAGACGGCTTCGAATGAAAACAGATTTGGAAGCCGACTTGAGTTGAAGAAAGGGAGGGAAAAGCAAGCAAAATCAGAAAATAGTCAATTCGGAAGCTCGTTCAAACTTCTTGCTAATAGGCGCAATTTTCACTGTTAGACTGGTTTATGTTATGAGTTTTTTCATATTGTTAATTCTGAAATAACCGCTTTAATCACTCATCACACAGTCTTCTATCAGAGAAGGCCATACAGGGGTGTCAGGTTTGCCCTCTGACTGTTTTAGAAACGATGTTGAAACGCTTGAGAGAAACGTCAACGGAAGAAAAGTCAAAGTAGAATGGGACTGGGGAAATTTCAAGAGCACCGAGGGCTTTCCGGTTGATGACAACCTCATAAACTGGGCTATAGGACAAGAACAGGCACTGAAAGAATGTTTCCTATGCTTGGATGAGTGGGTGCACAAGCTCAAGTGGCTGGAAAGAACCAAATGGTATGAGAATTGGAGCAACCCAGACAAGTCTAAACCCGCGTCTAAAACAGTGATTAGCCCTGGACCTTACCTGCTTCTTTTAGGCGACCCTGGAACAGGCAAATCCTTGATTGGCAAGGCTTTAGCAGAGAAACTAACCCAGGTCTACAAGGAAAACGGCATAAAACTGTTCGACAGCATATGCTGGAAAAACCCAGCACTGCCAAGCCAACCCAAAATTTCAATTCACAAGGCTGGCGAAGGAAAAAAGATTCTGCAAAAAGAACAGATCAAGGACCTTAAAAGAAAATTCCTCACAAAGATAGGGCTTAAGACATTACAAATGTTTATGATATTAATAGGAGTTTTTCTAATATGCCTAGGATTCTACTTCATGTATCAAGCTTGGCAGATGTGGCAAGCAAACCCGATGATTACGGGCGGCGATCATCTCCAAAACTACTATGACAGTTTTGCAGACTTCCTCATCCAAAGGTTCGTAGGCCTAGTTCCTTTAACATTCATACCGGGCGGAAGTCTAATCTTCTTCGGAGTATTCTTGTGGTGGTTCTCCAAGCTTGGCGGAATGGGCAACATGAAAGGCATCGGCGGCGCCCAGCAAACCGATGTTCCAAAACTCATCGTTGACAACAGCCCAGGCCGTGCACCATTTATCGACGCGACCGGGCATAGAAGCGCTCAACTCTTCGGCTCAATAGCTTGGGATCCCTACCAAACTGGTGGTCTAGGTACTCCTGAACACCAGAGAGTCAGCGCCGGAGACGTTCACATTGCGTGCCTAGGCATTCTATACATTGATGAAGTAAAGAACCTTGACCCTGAAGAGGCTGTGACACTTTTAACAGTGCTTGAGGATGGACAGTTACCTATAACTCTGCGAGGCAGATTCCACGGTGGAGACACAGCGGCCATGGCAGTCTCAACTGAACCGGTTCCGTCAATAACATTTCTTGTTGGCGCCGGAAACTTTGATAGCATAGGCCAAATCCATCCAGCTCTGATGGACAGAATTTACGGTTATGGCAAGGTTGTCAGAATGAACAACGACATGCCTAACACCGTAGAAAACAGGCGCAAGTACGTGCAGTTCATAGCACAAGAAATCAAACGCTTCAACTTTATCCCATTCACCCGAGAGGCATGCCGAGAGATAATTGAAGAAGGCAGGCGTAGAAGCAACAAAAAAGACGCTTTGACAACACGATTCAGACCATTAATTTCAATTATCAAGACGGCTTCGACGTTAGCAATAAATGAAGACTGCAAACTAGTCGAAAAGAGACATGTGATAGAAGCAATAGGACAACACTGCAAGACAATTCAGAGGCAAATACTGGAACATGACATGAATGAAAGAGGCAAATTCCTGGAAATAAAGCCAAAAGGAGTAAAACCAGGACAGATGCACGGCCTAGCAGTTGTCAGAGACCCCTACAGCGGAGAAATGACTGGCAACGTGTTGAACGTAAAAGCCCAAATGGTCAAGAGAAGCGAACTTCCGAGAAACTACTCTTTCAAAGGGTACTACAAAGTGACCGGAGTGGCCAAAGGCCAAAGCTTCATCTCCGACAGCATAGCCAAAGTTAGAAGCGTAATCCTGCAAAAATACGGCGCTGACATAGCACAAGACTATTTGACACACATCGACTTCGCCCAATCCTACGGCGTCGACGGCCCATCAGCAGGCGTGACAATGGCCATACTGTTATGCTCGCTTATCGAAGGGAAACCCATCAGACAAGACGTAGCTGTTACCGGAGAAATCAACTTGGGCATCGGAGACTCAATTCAAATAACGGCCGTAGGAGGCGTGTATGAGAAGATAAAGGCCGCTGAGGCTTGGGGATTCAAGAAAGTGGTTATTCCACAGAAGAACTATGAAAATTCTATCGACGTTAACGATTATTCCATAGAGGTTGTACCTGCTGCAACCTTGGATGACTTTCTGAAGGAGTGCTTAGTTGAAAAACCTATGCTAAAGGTTCCAGTTCAAGCTTATAAGCGCAGAAAACCCTAGAAAGTTTTAGGTCTAAAGAGAAAGCAGACAGAATTCAATGCTAAAATTCCTTTAGGCTCGGAGAATCATCAGTTGTGAGGCAAGTTGATAAAGATGCAATTCGCAGATGGCGAAAAAGAGGCTTCTACAGCGAAAACGCCCTAGTCAAACTTCTACAAAAACATGAATACAACTCTGTACGAGTTCCAGTCAGTAACCCGAGTCTCAACCCATTGCCCGACATCATAGCGAGAAAAGGCTCTGAAATTTATGCTTTTGAAGTTAAGAATGCTAGGTACTACGCTTACTTTCCAAAACAGCAAATTGAAAAACTTTTCAGATTTCTCGATCAACTCATTCCTATGGAGAATGATCATAAACACGCTGTGCTCGCAGCACATCTGGGCAAAAGATGGATCTTTAAAGAAATAAGTTGGAAAGACTACGACAAAAACAAACTGCCAGAAAAAGCAAGAATCCTAAAAAGAGACAGGGGAAACCTCGACTTGAGAGAGGCAAGCTGAAAAGACCAAGTACGCAAGACATTGGTTTTCAGATCTTTCCTATCCCGTCTAAACGTTGATATTCATGAAGGACCGTGCAAGTAAGGGAATGTACCACAAACTCTATTTTCTGGATCATCTGAAACTCTATAGTGTCGAACGGGTTAGGAACCGAATAATCATCATACAACATACTTTAGAAAAGCAGGGCTTAAGCGCATGAACCTTCATCTCAAGAGTCTCATTTTTTCAACTTCATTGCATAGGGACGAACCAAGATGAAAACAACCAAAATTGCGGTGTTCGCATGCTCATTAGGTAAAATCTACAAAACAGGAGTTACTGAAGTTGAGGTCCTGAGAGACGTGAACTTTAGGAACAAAAAGGGCGAATTCACAGTCATTAGTGGCCCCTCTGGATCGGGGAAAACAACATTTTTAAACATCATGAGTGGCATAGACAAACCCACAAGCGGCAAAATCACCGTTTTCGACGAGGACCTAACGGTCAAAGATGAAGATTTCCTCGCACGTTTCCGATGCGATAACATCGGATTTGTTTTCCAATCCTACAATCTCATATCCACGTTGACCGTTGCTGAGAACATTGCATTTCCAATGGAATGGCTCCAAAAGACAGGAGACCACATAAAGAAACGCGTCGCAGAACTGCTGGAAGTCGTAGGCTTGCAGCAGAGGGCGGAACATTTTCCGTTTCAACTGAGCGGGGGCGAACAACAACGCGTGGCCTTTGCACGTGCATTAGCAAACGATCCGCCATTGCTTCTCGTTGATGAGCCAACTGGAAACTTGGACACGAAAACAAGCCTGAAGATTGTCCAGCTTTTGCGCAGGCTCAAAGATGAAGGAAAGACCATAATCGTAGCCACGCACGATGAGCGGATTTTCCAACTCGCTGACCAGACGCTATGCCTGGAAGATGGGAAGCTGAGGAGCCAAAATGAGTGAAACATCCTTCTCGATAAACGACCTGCTGCGAAGAAAGCTTCAGACGGGCCTAGTCATCACCGGCTTGTCATTATGCGTTGCTTCAACGCTTTTTCTTCTTCTCTTCGCCACAAGAATAGGATTCGGCATCTCGTTAGCAGTTGAGGGCAAGTTGACCTCTGGTTTTTCATTGGTCTTCTCGCCTTTCATAGTGCTCCTCGGGATTTTGGTTCTTGTTGTGGGCATGGTGATGGTTTCTTTCATGGCTTTCATTATGATGTCGCAGCGGACTAGGGACATAGGGCTTATGAAGGCTGCAGGTTGTCCGAATGACCTGCTTTTTGGGTACTTCTTTACTGAACTTTTAATCGTCGCATTTGTCAGTTGCTTTTCAGGAGTCATCTTGGGACTGGTCGCAGACTTTGGCTCATGGAGCCTCTTCACTAGTCTCGGCCTTCAAATTCCCCAGGAACCAGTGAATTTTTGGTTTGTTCTCATCATCTTTGCCGTGTTATTTGCAGTTTCACTAGTTTTCGGGACTAAACCCATTCTCAGCACAGCCAAAACTGGGCCAGCCAAGGCGATTTCACCGACATATTACTTTGGCTTGGACAAGACACCGGGCTTCAAGGTTGTTTCAAAGTCGGGTTTTACCATGAAAATAGCCTTAAGAGGCCTGTACCGTCACAGGTCGGCGACCATTAGGATTGTTCTGTGTTTGAGCACTGTTTTCCTGCTAGTAACGGTGGCTGTTGCGGGAGGAACGATCGCCAGCAGCACAACAAGCAGCTGGGTTGAGAAAGCCATCGGCAGAGATATAGTGTTGATAGCTCACAAAAACATGACCAATCAATACAGGCTCCTCCTCTCCAAGTTTTACGAGGCGCAGAAGGATTCGCAGTTTAACTACACAGATGAGAGATACCTGATATCGGCGGATCTTACGAATCAGCTTCGTCTTATTCTCGGAAACGCTCGGCTTGACATTCGTCTGGTTTTGAAGGTTCCTGTTAGCGAGGTTCAAGGCGTCATACTTGGAAACACCAGTGCAGACACCAAGACTGTTGGTCGCAATCGCAAGGGAGAGTCTCTAATGATAGGCGTCGAGCCGCAGGATGTACTGAACGAATGGTTTCTAGAAGGCAGGTTCCTAAGCGAAGATCAAGCCTCAGAAGCTATTGTCGGCGATACTTTGGCTCAGAAAATGTTCTCCGTGCCGCTCGCTCAGAAAATAAGGTTGTTCAACGAAAGTTTCAAAGTGGTCGGAGTCTGCTTGGATCCGATTGATAACGGAAACGTCACCTACGTTCCACTAAAAGCCTTGCAGGACGTCACAGGCATATCGAAACCCAACATTATCATGATCAAAACCAACGCCTCAAGCAATCGAGAGGAAATTCTGGATCAGATAAGAACAGTCTTGGCTGCTGTAAATCAGGAGTTTGAGGTTTCTGACCTGAATGAAATCTTGGACAAGAGTCTTGGTTTTCTAGGATACATCTGGTCCACGATAATGTTTTTGCCGATTTTTTCATTGGTCGCAGCGTCCCTGTGCTTATTAGGTTATGTCATGCTCGCTATTAATGAGCAAAAGCAAGAATTTGGCATTTTAAGAGCCTTAGGTGCCCGGCCTAGAACTATTGTAAAGATTGTCTCAGGACAGAGCCTAGTGGTTTTGCTGTCGAGCTATGCAGTGGGCATTGCGTTCGGGATAAATATTACGCTGCTAATTTTGGTTGAGGAGCCGATTGTCACAGGCTACACGGTCATGGCCATAGCAGGATGGCTTCTGATCGGTTTAGCGGCAACATTTCTATCCAGTCTGTACCCGGCTCTGCGATTTGCCAAAAAGCCAATATTGGAAACTATGAGTCAATCTTGAAAGACGGCCCTGATTTTTGGAAATATTTCAGGGAGTCCACGTAGGCTGGAAGTTGACTTATAAAATCCTGCAACTGAAGTATTGGAATAACGGGGACATTATCGTGAAATTTGAATCTGCCTGCAACAAGGGACAAGACTGCAGGAACAAGCCTCACATTGGCCGCGGAAAGACATTCAATTTTAACCGCAGGATTCGGCAAAGACTCAGCCAAAGCTGAGGTTCGCTCCACCTGTTCTTCGACGATTCTCTTTAAAGTCGACTGATTCAACCCATGATGCCAATGCTTGCAATCCACACATATAGCCAAAGGCTTTTTACAACCCACGATGTCTATCTCAAATCTTCTGCCACCATGCCTGAAACGCAAATTCTTCTCAACTCTATAGCCGTTCCGTTCAAAAGCAATGGCAGCTATACCTTCGAATTCTTTCCATTGCAGGAAACCGCTTACTTGTTCAAGGTCAGCGCCCGATTGCAGAGCGAGGATGGCCAATTTTGTACGTTGAAGGTCGCTTGCTTCTACGATTTTCCCCCGCACATAAAGCAGTCCATTGTTTTGCAATTTTTTCAGCAATTTTTGAACAATATCGAGCGGAAGATTGGCGTCTCTTTTGATTAATTCATGTGAAACAGGCCCTTCTCTGGTAAGCTTTAGAAGTGAAATAATCATTTTAGCTTCAATATCCATGCGAGTAGTCTCCTATTCTGCACATGAGAATGCCAAAAAACAGATGCTTCCTGGGACCCGTTAAAAGCTTTGCTATAATAAGATATAACTGAGAAACAAGTATGAACAACGAGACCTTTCCCAGTCTCATTTCTCTCCGATCACATATCTCATAATGCGTCTGGTTTCAGAACGGCGGAGGACCTCAACAAATCCAGCTTTGCTAAAAGCAGAAGCCACACCGGTATAAGCGAAGGGGTCGGGCGTTTGACCTTTCTTGGGCTCGACTGGATATCCTTCAACGATTTTGCCTCCTCTCTTTCTGGCATAGTCTACGGCGGTTTTCAATAATTTGACGGTGAGCCCTTTGTGCCTCAACTTTTTAGCTGTGAAAAAGCAGACAACTGACCAAACAGGTTTATCATCGATACGTTTGAGTAATCGAGATCGTTCCAACATCGGATAAGCTTCTCTTGGAGCCACGGCACACCAGCCAATAGGTTGATCTTCTGAATAAGCCAGAATCCCAGGGATGTTGCCAGAATCTACTATGGTCTTCAAAGCCCTTTTGTTTCCTTCACCTTTCTGCTGGATAAATTGGGAGCGGCTCGATCTCCACCACATACACCAGCACCCTCCGGACGCTCCGTGCTCACCAAACAGCTTTGCCAAATCCGACCATCGATCAGGGGTTAACGGATGGAATTCTAGACCTGGAATCTGATCATCTTTTGATGACATTTATTGCCTCCTCTGAATTTACACTATCATTGGGCATCTGAAACGTTTTAACCTTACGTGACATCCTATGCCCGTTCTCGTCACTGCGAAAAACTCGAAATGGATGCCGTATTACTAACTAAGGAAGGACGAATCGCTGCAGAAGTTAAGCTTGTCAATGCTTTTGTATAAAGCTCAGATTAAGGATGGAAACCATAATAAGACGGTTTAATGAAAACTGAAGGAATGTAAGAGGCTTATGAAAATGGTCGACGACTACGCTTCAAGAACTATGAAATCCAAGGTCCTCTATGACAGGGCTAAGAGAGTTCTTCCAGCAGGAGTTTCTTATGGGATACGCTATTTTGAGCCTTACCCTTTTTACACTGCCAAAGCGAAGGGAAGCAAGCTTTATGACGTTGACGGGAATGAATATGTAGACTTTTGGCTGGGACACACGGCGCTCATACTTGGTCACAGTCCACCTGCCGTCGTGAAAGCCGTAAAAGCGCAGCTTGAGAACGGCACCCATTATGGAACATCGCACGAACTGGAAATCGCGCTAGCAGAACAGGTTGAAAAGATGGTGCGAAGTGCCAAGATGACGCGGTTCACTAACTCTGGGACGGAGGCAAACATGTATGCCACTCGTTTGGCACGCACATGCACGGGGAGGGACAAGATTGCAAAGTTTGAAGGGGGATGGCACGGAGGCTACGATGCACTGCAGGTAGGCGTTAAGTATCCATTCGACATTCCAGAATCCGCTGGTTTAACAGCCGGAGCCATTCAAGACACTATACTGTTACCTTTCAACGACCTTGAAGGAGTCAGAGAAAAACTGAGGAACCAAGAAGTTGCCTCGATTGTAGTTGAGCCTGTTCTCGGAGCTGGCGGAGGAATTCCAGCGGAGAAAGAATTTCTAAAGGGGCTGAGAGAACTTTGCGATGAAAAGGCCGTTCTGCTCATCTTTGATGAAGTGATCACCGGCTTTCGGTTAACTCCTGGCGGCGGCCAACAATATTACGGTGTGAAACCGGACATAACTGTTCTTGGGAAAATCTTGGGAGGAGGCTTCCCAATAGGTGCTTTCTGCGGAAGCAGGGAAATCATGGAGCACTTGGACACGATCGCCTACAAGCGTCCACGCTACTCGTTTCACGGTGGAACCTTTACTGCAAACCCGATTACGATGGCTGCCGGCTTGGCGACATTGAAGCTGCTGGAAGACGGTCAGCTGATAAACAGATTGAACAAGACTGGAGAGAAAATAAGAGAACAGCTAAAAAACATTTTCGAGGCACACGGGATTGATATACAAGTTACGGGAGCCGGCTCTGTTTTCAACACTCATTTCACAAAGGAAGAAGTGAAGAATGCCTCAGCCGCCTATCAGGCTGACAGGAAAAGACTTGTTGAGTATGATTTGGCATTAATTGCAAACGGGGTATTCTTCTTGCCGACGCATAACGGAGTCATAAGCACAGCGCATTCTAGGACCGACATCGAGAAACTATTTGTGGAAACAGAGAAATATGCAAAGTGCGCTAGGACTGCATAGAGAAAGCACATTTACATTGAATTTCATTTTCTACTTTTAGGCGTTTGACTAACATATCGTTTCTCGGACTTCAGCTTCCTCGTTCGCGATCGATCGATCGATGTTCCGCCAGGAAAAGCGGAGGAATTCTTGAAGCACCTGAACCACCTCGAAATCCTTAAGAAGAGCTTTTTCGATACAGTTTCAGCTTGTCCTGTGTGCGGCTCAACATCCATCACTCTACATTATCGCTGTTCGAAGTGCAGTAGCCGCCACATTGTCAAGGCGGGATTAACTGAGCATATTCCATGCGGAAACATTGATGAAAGAGATAAGTACATTCAGGAGCATTTGATGCCTACGTGCCCTAAGTGCGGGGTTAGATTAGTTGAAGGCGAATATAGAGATATGGGCCTATGGTACGTCTGCAGAGAATGCGGGGAAAGGTTTGAACACCCACACTTAGACATGACTTGCCGCAAGTGTGATAAGCAGTTCACAATTGAAACAGCGATCGTACGGGAAATATTGAAGTATGCTCTTAATCCCAGTAGGGAACAAGAAATCAGGCAAAACGTTACAAGCTTGGAAAGCATCTACAAGCTTCTGACCGCACTGGATTTCAGCGTGGAGATGCCCGCCTCGGTTATGGGAGAAAAAAGCGGGATTCAACACAAATTCAGTCTTCTAGCTAGGAAGAAGTTCGGAGACCGTGAAAGCATTATAGCTATTGATCATGCCGTCGGAGACGTCGAAGTAGGTTCACCCCCGCTCATACTCTACATCTATAAGATTTCAGAAGTGAAGGTTGATTTACCGATTTTTGTTGCCATTCCAAAGTTGAGTGAAACTGCAAAAAGGATAGCACAAGGCTACGATCTACTGGTCATTGAAGGCATCCCCAAAGAAAAGGAACGGCTAGCTGTACTGAATGATGAAATCCAAAAGAGGCTAGATGAAAGAATTCGAATGCAAGCAGCTGAAATTGCGCATCAGTGGATTTTTCGTAAAGGCAAGAGAGTAGACGTTTGGCGAGACGTTACGGGTAGGTTTGTGGGCAAGAAAAGGAAGAACGCCTATGGAAGCAAAATAGACTTAGAGAAATTGCCCCTGTTGGAAAGGACGACAGAACCTAAACCCAAAAAACCAACTCTAATAGAAAGAATAAAGAAAGCGATAAAAAAAGAGACTGACAACGACGGGAACGAATAAACCATACAATGTCATAGCGATGCCAATGATTTTTAGCGAAAATAGACCTGCTAAGCGGTTTTTCTTTGCTGGAAACCCGTTGTTCATCACAGACCTTGGCGCGTACGCCTCATCTGGCTCGATTGTTTTGACAATTACCCCTAAAAAATCTTGACTATAGTGCAGCCAGTTTCAGATCCACAAATGAATCTGCACACGGGTACACGTTCCATTGCAGAATGTGCAAGTTGCGTTAAGAGTTGAGTCAGGCCAGCTAGCTCGCATTTAGGCGTTTAAGCATCAACTCAGTCTTTTTCAAATCTAATGGAGTGTTAATATTGAAAAAGGTCCTGAGCTCAGGATCTAACTGTTCTAGAACAAGCGTTGAGACATAACGAATACTTCGAAGCCTATCCACCATGGCCTGCACATTCAATGCCCCGGCATACAAAGCATTTCGAGCAGCTTCTAGCGCAGGTT
>Ga0315280_10000842_pt1 | contig 55463 bp, 49 predicted proteins | sample YL17G06_40_MG_FD_203697 | JGI IMG/M metagenome (GOLD analysis project Ga0315280, IMG submission 203697) | Sediment microbial communities from Yellowstone Lake, YNP, Wyoming, USA - YL17G06_40 | ecosystem: Environmental > Aquatic > Freshwater > Lake > Sediment | place: USA: Wyoming | collected... | reverse complement strand
TGCCCGTTGTTTTGTTTGAGAACGTCATGGAGATGTTGCGACACGGAAACCCTCAAACGGTGAGTGATCGAATATCGTTGTTTGCTGGATTCCGGCAAGTCGCCCACGTCGACTCGTTCCGATCTCGTGGAACGCCCGGAACGATTGTTGACATTCTGGCGCGAGAGGTGCGAGTCTTCCTATCGAACAAGACGAGTGACGTATTCTCGATCGCCGCTTCCGTGCGAGGCTCCCTTTTCGGGTTCTGCGACGGAACGAAGATCACGAATTGGCTTCGTCAACAGGTGGCCAACCTGCGGCCGCAAGTGCAACACAGTCACCCAAGAGAGAAACTTCTCTCGTCAATCTCGCATATCGCTGCTGCGGGAAAAGACGCTACCAGGCTCGGAACTTTCCGGGCTGACAGTCGAATGGATCGCGAGGGGATAGAGCGCTACCTTGAGGATATGCAGCGCGACTTGGAAACGCAGTTTTCCTCGCGTGGCGTCTCAGGGGTCGATTGCGAGGACTTTGTGGAAAACTTTGTGCGTCGCGTCAGGGCCACATACTTGGCGTCGGCTGCCCCCGACGGTTCCTGCGCGTTTAGCGATCTCATCGACAACTTGTTACGGAATAACGGAATTGACGCAGCCCTCGTCAGCGACAAGACGACCGTCCGCGAGATCGCATTACTGGTGGGATTTAACGATAAGTTGAAGGTTGCGAGCGACGCGCTCGGGCTTTCGCAGCCGGTCGTCGCCAGTGACATCCCAATTGACAAGTGCCCTTCAGAGATCGTCCAGAGCGGGCTGCAGCGCCTACGAACGTCGGGGGCACTCCGGGCGCAAGCCGGCGACCTTGTCGATTCCCACCTTGCAACTTTAGCGTGCTACTGCGACCTTACAATTGTGGACAAGCGGACGAAGACATACCTCAACCAATTCAAGGGGCAAGATCAGACGGCAGCGAAGCTAATCGGAAAAGTCGTATCCCTTTCAAAGTACACGGACGTTCTTCGCGAAGACCTTGGGCAGTAGGATTTGGCGGAGCGAAGCGCACCCCCAGTGACACGACACCCGCGAGGCCCGGGCGTCGCCCTTGCCTACCGCTCTGGCTATTTCGAGCGGTACGGCATGAGGGCCAAGCCCAGATAGGCGGCCAGTTTGCCGGCCGTCTCCAACGTGATGCCGCGCTGGCCGTTGACAAACCGCTGGAGCACCGGCGCCGCGACGCCGCTGGCTTGGGCGATGGCGTAGAGCGATTGCCCCGTGGCCGCAATGGCGGCCTGAAGCTGGTGGGCCAGCGGGACGTCGCCCGCCCCTTTGCGCCAGCTCAGGTATTCTTCGATGCTCATGGGTCCGGCGTACTGGCCGGACCGGAGCAACTGGGGCTTCGACGGCCGTGCTGCGAACTCCGCTCGCGCTTCGCGGAGCCGCGAAGCCTCTTCGGCAGTGAGTCGGCGGTTTCGTCGGATGCGCTCGGGCATGGCTGGCGTAGGATTCAGGGCTCGGTTTCGTAAGCAGTCACGGGATACACGGCCAGCGGGTCCTCCTCAACGACGTCGAAGACGACTGCGAGGTATTTTCCCGTGCTCGTGTCGCCGAATGTGATCGGCCGGCCGGACGACTGACTGGCGACGACTTCTTCGGCGGCATACAGGACATCTTCGACTTCTTCAATCGTGATGCCGTGCTCGGCGATGTGGCGGACGTTGCCCTCGCGATCGTCGTCTAGATCCCAGAGGATCCGGCTGATCCGCATGTCCTGTTCCCGGTGTCTAGAATTATACCATCTGGTATCTATCCGTCAAGCCGTATCGCTCCTTTCCGACCAACGGGGATTGCGTTTCAGAGCGAATATCAGATACGGTAGGGGCAAGCGGAGCATGGGTCAAGAGCCGCCGGTGGGACTGCGCTGCGCTTGTCCCACCCTACCTGTACTACGTGTACTGCCGCGTGATCCGATCATGGACTTCGAACGCCACAATCGCCGCCAGATCGAGATGCTCAACCAGCGGGGTGGACGCACGCTGAGCATCGTGGATCTGATTCAGGCCGGGACGATAACCGTGCCGATGGCGGCCTGTGCGATGCGGGCCGTGCATGAGGGGGCGTCGATCCTGACCGGGGCGCGGCCCGGCGGGGCGGGAAAGACGACGCTCCTGGCTGCGCTCTTGAACTTCCTCCCGCCGGGCGAGGAAATCGTCACCGTGGATGGGCCGGAGGTGCTCGACGAAGCGGCCGCCGCTCTCCCGGAACCGGCCGCCCTCACCCTAACCCTCTCCCAGAGGGAGAGGGGACCTGATTCCGCGCCGACGCCCGAGGGCGAGCGCTTCTGTTATCTCGTTTACGAGATCGGCTCCGGGAACTGGTATGGATATCTCTGGGGACAGGACGTGGCCCGGTATCTCGGGCTGGTGGGCGGGTCGCGGCGGATCGCGTCGTGTCTCCATGCCGACACGCCGGAGGAGTTGACCGGGATTCTCTGCTCGCCCGTCCTGGGCGTTACGCGCGAGGCGCTGGGCGGCGTCGGGCTGATCCTCTTCATGCACGTCAGCCGCGATGCCGGCGGCATGCGCCGCCGCGTGGCCACCGTGTACGAGGCCGACGGCCGCGGCGCCCACCGGCTCATGTTCGCCTGGGACCTCCACTCCGACACCTTCCGCCAGACCGCCGAACCCCGCGACCCACAGGGGCTCAAGCGCTACGCCGACTTCATCGCCGACCTCGCCCATCCAAAAACTTCCGAAGTCTCCAAGACTTCGGAAGTTTGCGGCTCCGGCCACGCCGAGGCCGAACGAGTGCGCCGGAGGGTTCTCGCCTTCTACGACCGACCGGTGCCGGGCAGACTGTAACGCCTGTGCCGACGGCAACGCTCCGGGCCGTGACGTAGAGTATTGAGAGGGCCCGGGCACGCCGGCGGTTGCGGTAAACGAGACCCTTTTTCAAGGAGAACCCGCGGTGAGCAGTTTCCACGAGCTTTTGTCCACGATCTTGGCGGACGGGCGGATCGACGACGCCGACGTTACGTCGATCCGGGAGTATCTCTACCGGGACGGAAAACTCGACCTGGACGACGTCAAAGTCCTGGTGGAACTCTACGGCGAGGCCCGCCAACGGACTCCGCCATTCGACGACCTCTTCTTCGAGGTCCTGGAGCAGGTCATCCTCGCCGACGGCGAGGTCCAGCCCAGCGAGCAGTTTTATCTCTTGAAGATGCTCTACTCCGACCGCGAGGTGCGGCCGCGCGAGAAGGAGTTCCTGCTGAAACTGCGGCGCAAGGCAAGCTGCACCACGCCGGAGTTCGAGGCGCTCTGCGACGAGGCCCTTCAGGCCCATCCGACCGCGTGGGACGAGGGCGGGCGGTAGCCTCGGTGGCGCACCCTGACGGGTTATGCTTCAGCATAACGCGGTGGAGCTGACGGCCAAATACGAAGCACGAAATCCGAAACAAATCCGAATGCAAGGCGTGCGCGTTTTGGATTTCCGTTTTCGGTCATTGAGATTCGTTTCGGATTTCGAGCTTCGGATTTCCCGTCGCCCGCTCCGTTATGCTGAAGCATAACTTACGTTGCTACATTTCCCGGCTGACTTCGCGGACCGCGGAGACCATGGCCCTCATGTTCTCCACCGGGGTGTCGCGGGGGTTCATCTCGCCGGTGTTGAAGAGATAGCCGCCGCGGGAGTAGCCGACCCGCGTGATCCGCTCCGCCTCCCGGGCGACCTCGCCCGGCGTGCCGCGATAGAGGACTTCGATCGGGTCGAGATTGCCGCTCAGGCAGCACTTGCCCGAGAGCGCGGCCAGCACTTCGCCGATGTCGGCCGCGGGTCCGCAGTTGATGATGTCTGCGCCGGTCTCGACCTCGGCCAGGAGGTAGGGGACGAGGATCTCGCTGTTGTGCAGGTGGACGATCGCGCCGCACTCGTGGGCCCGCTGGATGAGCCGCTTGCAGGGCTCCAGCGCAAAGCGGCGGTATTGCCCCAGCGAAAGCATTCCCGAGAAGGCGTTGCAGTCGCCCAGCCAGATCGCATGGGCCCCGGCTTGGACCTGGGCCTCGATCCAGCGGGCCTGGACTTCGACGAAGAAGTCGCAGGCCCGGGCCAGGAGATCGGGCTGGGTGAGGGCCAAGACCATGGTTTCTTCCAGGCCGAACAGCAGGCCCACGGAGCTGTACGGCGCCGCGCAGCTCCCCTCGACGAGCACGCGGTCGCCGAAACGCCCGCGCAATAGCCGCAGGGCCTTGAGCTTCTCCGGCATGCGCCCGGCCTTCTTGGGATCGGGGATTTCGAGTTTATCGAGCGTCGCCGTGGTCGCCGGCAGATAGTCCTTGGTGGCCCGAAGGATGTTTCCCGCGCCGTGCGTGCCGACGCCCAGCGGCTCCAGCTCGAAGCAATCGTCCACCTGGAGCCATGCCCAGTCGTAGTCGAACTCCTCGACGGCCGCGGTCCAGACCTCGGCCATCTTATCGCCGCTTTGGCAGACCTCCTCGTAGGCGTACTTGCCGTGCCAGCGGACGTCGAATTCTTCGCTATGGGCGAAGACCGGCAGCCGCCCGGGCCTTTCGAGCGCGATCGCCAGACGAACGTCATTCAAAAGACCGTCGTAGGCCATGGGACCCCTTCCGGTTTACGGCGTGAGCCAATCCTCCAATCGCAATCCGGGAATGTTCACAAAGTGGGCCGTGTTGTGGGTCACAACCGTCAGGTTGTGCACCAAAGCGACGGCAGCGATCATCACATCGGCAGTGCCGACCGTTGCTCCTTCTCGTAGCAGCTTGCCACGAATCCGACCGAACTCCCAAGCACACCGCTCATCGTACGGCAGGACGGGAATATCACCCAGCAACTCATGCACGAGAGTCAGGAGCGGCTCCGGGTCGGCCCTACGATGAGCCCATGCGTAGAGTTCGCCAAGCGTGACCGTGGACAGGTTCAGCCTGCCGCCGTACTGAATGAACCGATGAGCCAGTCCGGGCGGCCGGCGCAAGTGGGCTGAGCAGATGTCGGTGTCAAGGAGGAAGCTCATTCGGGAATCTCGCGATGGCTGTCCCTCTTCCGGTCCTGGTGGAGTTCTTCAAGGATCTTATCGTCCTCGTCGGTCCAGAACTCCGCCATGGCCCCGGCTGAGCGGCGGATTCCATCGCCCCACGCCTGCGCGGCCTCCGGGACCCTGACAGTGATCTCCACCTCTTGGCCGTCAGCAACGCCGGGGTTTTCTCTCAGCTCGATGGTCGTTCCGTGAACGACGCCCTGCATTACTTTGATCACGGCAATTACCCTCCGATAGGAATTCTAGTCCATTTCTCCTCCATGACCACCCGGAACCCGACGTTGAACACGTTCTGATACGGCGCGTAGTCGAGGCGGAAGGCGGAGGTGCAGCGCTTGGGGCGATCGTACCAGGAACCGCCGCGGACCACGCGGCGCCCGGCGGCGGCCGGATCGTTGCGGCCGTCGTCGTCGCGGGAAGGATAGGGCCGGTACAGCGACCGGGTCCATTCCCAGACGTTTCCATGCACGTCGTAAAGCCCCCAGGCATTGGGCTGGTACTTGCCGACATCGACGGAGATGAAGCCGCCGTCGTTATAGCGGTCGTCCTTCGGAATCCAGTCGTCGTACTTGTTCGGGTTGGAGATGAGGTGGACCTGGATGTACGTCTCCAGGGCAAACTCGCGGAGCGTGGCGTCGCCGAGGTTGGCAAACTTGGAGAAATCGGCGTCGAGGCCGCCGTAGTAGAAGGGCGTCGCCGTGCCGGCCCGGCAGGCATGCTCCCATTGGGCCTCCGTGGGCAAGTTGAACCGGCGGCCGGTCTTCGCGCTCAGCCAGCGGCAGTAGTCCATGGCCCGATTCCAGGACACCCGCACCACAGGCTGCTTTGGCCCATTGGCCGGGTAGCCGTGGATGCCGAATTGGTAGCCGTGCATGGGCTCGAAGTGGCTGTTGTGGGCCGGATCGAAGCGGGCGAACTGGGCGTTGGTCACCTCGCAACGGCCGATCCAGAACGGCTTGGCGATCTTCACCACCGCGGCGGCGCAATCTCCAGTAGGACCGGCGTCTCGCCGGTCCCATTCGGGCGGGGCTTCTGCGGACCGGCGAGATGCCGGTGCTACTGAAGACCGGCGAGACGCCGGTCCTACTGCTTCGGAAGGGTCGCCCATCACGAACTCGCCGGCCGGGATGCGGACCAAGTCCAGCCGGACGCCTTCACCCAGGTCGATCGACTGCACCACGGTCCCCTCTCCCTTTGGGAGAGGGTTAGGGTGAGGGCCGCTTTCCCTCACCCCGGCCCTCTCCCCGAGGGAGAGGAGACTCTCAACTTGCCGCCGCCGCGCCTCGGCGGCGTCGAAGGGCCAGCCGGGACAAGTCGAGACCGGTGCTGCGGCAGGAGCACCGGAAAGATGCCCGTACCACCCTTGTGGCACGACCGGCTCGATCTTTCCCGGAGGGGCCGGCGGGATTTCTTCCGGATCCACGGCCACGCCCGCGTAGCGCTTTAGCATCGCCCGGCGGCGCGCCCGCTGCGGGTCCACCTGCGCCTTGCCGACGATCTCCGTCCACGTCCCGTGATACGGGGCATTCAGATCGATCCACGTAATGAGCCGGTCCCACGCCTCGGGGTCAAGCTCGACGCCGTAGTGCCCTTTGCGGAGTATCTGGATAAGCTCGGTGCTGTCGGCATGGAACTCCATGGGGGCCATGAGGTGGATGTCGCTCTCGATCCCCGGGCGGCGCACAAAGCGGTGCAGCTCGGCATAGGCCACGGAGAACTTGCCGCCCACCGCCGTGCCCACGTTGCCGGCGATCTGCGTGCTCCAGTCGGTGATCTTCTGATCGCCCCGCAGGCTGAATAAGGGGACGGGAGTCGTTTTTCCCATCGGCGATGTCGTGGGTCGATCCGCGGAAGCGATTGGCGCCGACGGGAAAAACGACTCCCGTCCCCTTTTGCCGTCGTGACAGCCGACGCAGTACTTGTCCAACACCGGTTGCACCTCGCGGGCGAAGCCGAAGCCTCGGACCGGCCCATACCATGGCGCAATCTCCGAGGCCGATCGCCGGCCGGCGATGGTCTGGCGATTGACCGGCACGCTGTTCTGTTGCTCGTGGCAGCCGGTGCAGGAGAGGACCTCGCCCGGCATCGCCGTGAACCAGCTCCGCATCACCTGGAGCGACTTGCCTTCCTCGTCCAGCGGGTGGACGGCAATCGGCGTGTTGGCGGGGACGCGGAACAGTGCGGAGCCGTCCGGCTCGACCGGCACCGTGCCCAGGACCCGCTTGATGTCCCACGGCCCGTCCATGCCGATCGATCCCAAGAGTCCGCCCATTCCTTGATAGCTGAAATGGTACGTGACCAGCCGCAGCCTCTTGACCGTGCCGCGGGGGATGCCTTTCAGGCCCGGGCCGGAATAGATGTCGCTCACGTAGACCAGGGCGTCGTTTCGCTTCGGATCGACTCGGTCGGGAATCACCGGCGGCGTGGGCTGCTTCTTGACCGGCACGGGCTCGAACAGGGCGTAGCCCGGCGCCTCTTTCAGGAGGAGCATGTTGTCGAACACGTCCACCAGGTAAATGCCCCAGAGCGAGTTCGGCGTGGGCCGGGCCGAGACCAGGAAGTACTTCTCGCTCAGCGGGTAGGGATACAGGAACTGCGGCCAGACGCCGTCGGCCAGGTTGTCGCGGATGATCGGTGCGACCTTCTTGCCCCAGCCGGGGATCTCTTGCACGACCCCCTCCGCCTCGCGCCGGCCCCGGGCCGGATCGACGATCAAGAGCCGCCCGCAGCGGGCCACGCCGTGGTGGCCCGTGGCGATGCCGACCACCTTGGTCGGATGGGCCGGGATCGGCCGGGCATAGAAGAACGAATTGACGAAGAACGAGTTGCTGCCGAAGTACTCCATCTGCCCGGTGCCGTCGGGATTCATGTGGAAGAGGATCCGCGAGTTGGAGTGGGGCAGGTCGGCGTACTCCCAGCGGAGATAGAGGACGCGGCCATTGTTGAGCACCGTGGGGCACCAGTTGTGCTCCTGGTCCACGGTGACCTGGCGAATCGAGCCGTCGCGAGCCAGGAGGTAGAGATTCGTCACGTGCGAGCTGCCGTAAACGCAGGGCACGCCCACAAACGGCGCGGTCGAAGTGAAGAGGATCCTGCCGTCGGGCAGATAGCAGGCGTCGTAGTTGTCCACGTCCGGCTCGCGGATCAGGGGCAGCTCGCGCAACTGCTTCCCGTCGATCGTCATTTCAAAGACCTGCCAGCGTCCGTTGGCGCCGGGCATGGAGAAGAGCATCCGGTCGGCGTCGAAGTGGAGGTCGACGTCGCCCACGAAGCGTCCGCCGGTCGGTTGAAAAAGCGTGGCCAGCTTGCCGTCTGGGTCTACCGGCGAGAGGGTACACAGCCGGTTGTTGAAGCCGGACCTGCTCAGGCTGGAATTGCTCTCCCAGTTGGCCGGCAGTCCCAGATTGCCCACGCCCCGCTGGATCACCAGGAGGCGGTCGAAGTCCAGAAGGGGATTGGCGGTGAGGGCCTCGGTTCGGAGTTGCCGGAACTGGGCGGCGATCTCTTGCTTCTGCCCGTAAGCAGCTCGTAACGACCGCAGCCGTGTCAGATACTCGTTCCCCTTGGGGTACCGCTCGTTGAAGGTCTGGCTCAAGTCGCGGACGGCCAGTTCCAGCGATTTCCACTCGCCCGGCGCCACGTCGCGTTCTTGCGGCCGAAGCGGCGTGCCGGCCGGCAACACGATCTTCTGCCGTTTCCGAGGATCCCCGAGATAGCCGAGGATGTTGCCGGTGAGCCGCTCCAAGTTCGCCCGGTGCGCATTCGCGGCATGGGCATAGTGCGGCAGGCGCCAGCCGAGCACGATCACGCGGCCCTTGCCGAACTGGTACTCCACCAGCGGGTTCTCTGCCCCGGAAGGCACCCGGGCCAAAAGCGTCCCGCCCAAGGGGCCGCCGGAGCCCAGGAAGTCGGAATAGGCGGGGAAGCCGGCGTCGGTGATCGAAACACGAAACCCGTCCACGACGCCCGAGGGCGAGAGCCCCTCGAAGATCGGATGCCGCGTGGCCACGGGGATTAACTGTGCCAGGTAGTTGTCTCTGCCCCCATTGCCGAGCCGGGGCGGGGCCGTTTCGATCCCCAGCGTGTGGACCATGGCCAATGCCGCCCCGGAGAGCAGCAGTCCGTGGCCCTCGCCCACGTATTTGCGCAGGGCCTCCAGCGTGGCACCCTCGTAGAGCGGCCCGGTCTGGTCCGTCGAGTCGCCTTGATGATGCCACACGACCGGGAAGCGGTCGAGCGACACCTCTCGGCCGCCGGCATCGCGGAACTTGCCTTCAGCGGCGGGAAACATGAGCGCAACCGGGCCGAGCTTCTGGGCCAGTTGCCAAGCCGCCCGGGCCTCGGGGCCCATCTTGTCGGACGAGGGCACCGGGGCGAGGAAGCCCACCGACGGCGGCGCCGCCGAGACTTGGGCCGGCACGAGTGCGAGCACCGTGCCCCAGAGGATCCAGGACGCGCCCCGCGTGGAATGGCGGCTTTCGCTGGCTTCCATGTCGGTTTCCTCGTGCGGGAGGGGAAGGCTCCGTGGGGGATCCCCTTGAGAATAACCGCAGCGAAGGTGCCGGGCAAGATCTACCGGGTCCGCAACATACGGATCAAGGAGCCGAGGCGTGCCGGCAAGAAAGGCGAGCCGGAGGCGTAAGCCTCCGGGTTTCGCGGTCGCCGGCGCCGCCGCGGGACCGCGGCGACGGGCCTGGCAGAGCCGGTGGGCGGCTCATTTGACCAGGACCGCGGGCGAGTAGACATAGTAGCTGCTGGGCGTGCCGCTGGAGGAAGGAATGATCCCCGCGGTCACGACCGGAGCCGGCTGGATGATGACCCTTTTCTGCGACATGCTGCCGGTCAGCTTGACGTACAGGGTGCGGGCCCCGACGAACCCAACGATCCTGTAGGTCGCGTTGTTGCCGTTGCCCGTGACTTGGTCGAAAATGGGCAGGATCCGCGGCTGCCCGATGATGCTTGCCAGATCGTCCTTGACTCCGGCGCTGATCCCGGGGTCGCCGCTGAGGTAGAGGTGCCCGTTCGCGTCCAGCTTCAGCTCGCCGCCGTGGAAGGCCAGGTCTGCTTCGCTGAGGCCATTACGGATCTGGCTGGAGATGTGGGCGGTGCTGTTGTTGCTGGCGCCGATGTTCACGGTGCCGCGGTTCCCGGGGCAGCCGGTCCCCTGGGGATAGAGGTTGATCTCCTTGATCCCATCGGTCCCGGCAACGACCTGCTTCGTGTCGGGATTCCACCTGTAGTCGTCGGTGCCGCCGCCGGCCATCAGTCCGTCCCACGTTTCCTTGTCCAGGGCGAACGGGAGGAAACCAAGGTTCTGGCCCGAGGACGGGAAGCGGAAGCCCTGGACGTTGTTGCAGAAGGCAGCGGTGGCCTGCGTCTGGAGCGGGCAGGTATCGATGCCCATGACCCGCGCGAAGAACAACCCGATCTCGCCGTTCTGGGCAGCCGTGCGTCTGACGTGAACCGAAACCGCGTTGAAGCGGCTGGGGGTGTCAAAGGTGAACGACGTCTGATTGAACGGATATACCAGGGAGCCGATCACGGCGTCCTCGACCGCCAGGTCGGGCGCGGTCCGAGTGACCATGTTGAGCCCGGCGAACTGCCCGGCCGTCGAGCGGACCGCGGCCAGCGCGGTCTGGTCGATGGCTTGGCCCGAGGAGGCCGTGTTGAGCAGCCTCCAGGCGCCGGCTTCGGCCGCGGCGTCGGCCGAGCGCTGCATCTCGGTGGCGGCCATCTGGACGTAGCCCAGATCGACGGCCATCGCCACGACGATCAGCATCGCCACCATCATTAAGAGGGTGATGACCAGGACGTTGCCCGACCGGTCGGAACGGTGTCGCACGGCGCGCATGGTTGGGGTTCCTCTATTGCTGGTGGACCAGCCGCTCCGTATTGTCCTCCCAGGACTCGCCGCTTTCGCTGTAGTAGCGGACCCGCTTGAGCACCAGCGACTGGACGCGGTTGGCCGCATAGCCGACGCCGGTGTTTCGCACGGTGACCCGCGGATCATAGCCATCCAGGCTCGACAGTCCCGCGGGCACGGAGAGCCGCAGCGAGCCCTCTGCGCCGAAAGCTCCCCAGGTCGTGGAAGTGCCGCCGGAGACCTGGAAGATCAGGCTGCCTTCGGCAAGCTCCATGCTCTGCGTCCATTGGATTCTCTCGCCGGCGGTGCAGAGCAGGCCCCCGCTCGGGCCGGTGATTTGGGCCACCGCGGTCTCTCCGTTCCATAGTTGGAGCTGCAGCCCGCCGGCATTGAACTCCAGGAAACTTCGCTGGTTGAGATCGAATGCGGCGTGGACTGCCGCGATGTCGCCCACCGGCGAGATCGTGCAGGTGATCTGCGGGGAGTCGCAATTGGGATCGGGATCGGAAATGACCAACTCCCAGTCCTCTTCCACGCGGACCACAGCGGCCTGCGCCGCCGGTGGCGACACGGCCCAGGCCCCGACAAGCAGAACTACGGCGAAACGCAGCAGCCACCGGCGGCGCGCGGTGTTATGGTTAGGATGAGCCATGGCAACCTCCCTCGAAGACGAGAAACGTGCCCACAGGGGGCAATGAGCTAGTTAAGCGGCCCGCAAGGCGCCAGGGTTCCCGGCACCCTTGCGGCCGGAGCGACGTGAGAGTCTCCTATTCTCCTAATAGAAAACGTACGTCGAGTTTTCCCGATTGTCAAACGGCCCCGGCCCGCGAAGCCCCTCTACCTCACCAGGCGGAGCTGCGGATTGCTGATGATGCTGCGGAAGATCGTGGAAACCTCGTCTTCGTAGGCCACCGGGCTGCCGCTGGTGCGCGGACCCTCGCCCGAGGCGTTCGCGGTCGTGCTCATGCGGGCCAAGCGGTCCATGAAGTCGTAGTTCGCGCCCAGCCCGATCGCGACCGGGTAGGTCTTCCATCGCTTCGACTGCATGATGGCCGTCTGCATGATGGCCGCGTCGTAGCAGTAGGCCGAGCTGCCACCGTAGTATTCGCTGCTCGGATGGCTCGTCCGATAGCTACTGATGGTGGCATCGCTGCTCGACTTGAGGTTCGGAATGCCGTCGGTCAGCAGCACGACCACCTTCTCCGCGTTGCGGCGCCCCACGCCGCCGTTTTCCGGCGTATCGATGTGCTGCCTGGCCTGGATCAGGCCGGTCTCCGTGGCCGTGCTGGCCGCGTTGTCGCCGACCGCTTGAAGGCCCGTGCAGGCCAGCATGGCGGCGTCGAAGTCGCCGGTCAGGCTCTGCCGCACGACCGTGCCGTTGACGGTATCGAAGGTGATGACCGCCACCCAGTCGCGCTGGTTCACGTCGGGGATGCTGGCGCTGTGGTTTTTCACCTCCTGGATTCCGGCGATCAGCGAGCGGCGGATCGAGTGCGTGGGCTGCTCCGATGGCGGAAAGCTCAGCCTGCCGCCGGCCGTATCCTCGAGGTGGTATGGGCAGTAGGGACTGTTGACCGAGAGGGGAGTGTAGTTGGCGCCGTCGGGCCGGACGTTGCTGCCGAAGTCCATCATGAACTGCACGTAGGTTCGATACCCCAGCTTGTTCCGATAGCTGTTGATTTCCGTCGTGCCGGCGTCGGGATAGGAGTCGCCATAGGGGTTGGCCAACCCGGTGATCCGGTCGCTGTCCTGGCTGGGCGGCAGCGTGCCGCGGCCGGTCACCGACTTGCTCTGGATCACGTAATCCAGGTACTTCAGCCAGTAGTTGTAGTTGGTGGCGCTATTCGGCGCCGGCTGGGCCGCCGGCATGATCACCGCCAATTGGCAGTCGATCATCCACTTGTACGCCTTGGTTTTCCTGGTGGCCTCGCTATCTCCGCTGAGTATCTTGTAGGTGGCGGGGATTGTGGCCAGCGTCAAGGGGCCGCCGGTCTTGGTAAGATTGGCGTAGGCGTTGCTGTCGGCCGCGACGCCCAGCGGCGCGCCGACCCAATCGAGCGTACCCGGGAACGTGCCGTATCCGAAATCGTCGTAGACCTTTTGCATCATGTCCGAGCCCACGGTCGGGTAACCCTGCGGGCCGAACTGGTTGGTGATCTCGTCCGTGGCCCAGCACGGTTCCGTGTCGTTGTTCATGGAGCCCGACAGATCCACGACGAAAGCGATGTCGCGGGGATTGCCGGTGGCAGTTGCCGAGGCTTCGGTGGCGAACCGATCGACGCCCAGCACCCGGCCGAAGAACAGCCGGTTGTTGCCGGTGCCGTCGTTGACGCGGGTGGTGACCCGCACCGCGTTGCCCACCGTGGCCGAGGGAGTGAAGATCCTGGAATTGGCGTCCCAGGTGCCGAACACCAGGTCGTCCCCGGCGACGGTCACCGGGACGCCGCCAACCTTCTGATAACCGGCGAATTGCTGGGCCGCGGCGACGATCTCCGATTCCGTTCCTGAGAGCATGCCTGCGGCGGCCAAGGCAGCCGAGTCGGCGGCGGACTGGAGTTGGGTCCGCACCACCATGATGTAGCCCAGGTCCACCGCAAACGCAACCACTCCCAGCAGGATGACCATCATCACTGCGGAGAGCACGAGTACGGAACCACGACGTGGGCTGTCTCCCGGAACAAAACGCCGGGAGCGCCTTGGGTTTACGGCCGTTTTGGCAAGCCTGCTCATGGCAGACTCCTTTGGAAGAGAACCCTAGATGCGCGACGATTGGAGCCGCAAGAGGAGAAGACGCTCCGAAGAGCGTCGAATCGACATGGGACGTGGCGGGGTCGTGTGTCGTTCTAGCACATGGCACTCCGCCTCTATGGAAAGCCTAGGTCAGATTCCGCGTTCGTCAAACCGTTTTGACGGCGCATCACGGCCGGCTGCGGCCGGATTGGCGGATGTGCTGGAGCAGGTCGCCAAGCTGCTTGACCTTGTCGGCGTTTTGCGCGGCGACGTTGGTCTGCTCCCGAGGATCCTCGGCCAGGTTGTAGAGCTCGGCGGCGCCGGCGCCGAGCTTAGGCTTCTTCTTGGCGACTGCCACTTTGCCCCCCGCTTTGCCCTTGGCCCCGCCGCCCTGGCCTTGAGGTGGGATCAGCTTCCAGGGGCCTTGGCGAATCGCCAGCCGCCCCACGCCGTTGGTCTGGTGTACGAGGTGGTCGCGCAGCGGCTTGTCGAGCTTCTCGCCCAAGAGGGCCGGCAACACGTTGAAGCTGTCCGGGCCGGCATCGGGCGGCAACTCCTGCCCGGCGACCGCGGCGAAAGTGGCCATCATGTCGATCAGACAGACGAGCTCGCCCGATTCGGTGCCGGGCCGGATCTTGCCTGGCCAGCGGGCCAGAAAGGGCTCCCGGTGGCCGCCTTCCCACAGGCTCCCCTTGTAGCCGCGAAGCGTGCCGTTGCAGAGGTGCCCGTTGGCGTCTTCCACCGCCCGGTCGGCGTAGCCGTCGTCCATGACGCCGCCGTTGTCGCTGGTGACGATCACGAGGGTGTTCTGGGCCAGGCCCAGCCGGTCGAGGGCGGCGAGCACGGCCCCCACGCAGCTGTCGAACTGTTGGATCGCGTCGCCGCGGATGCCGCAGCCGCTCGTGCCCCGGTGCTGCGGGTGCGGGACGCGGGGGACGTGGATGTCGTGCGTGGCGAAGTAGAGGAAGAACGGCTTGCCGCGGCTCCGCTCGATGAACGCGACGGCCTGCTTGGTGAGCGTGTTGGCCATCTCTTCGTCGTTCCATCGCGCCCGCTTGCCGCCGCTCATGTAGCCGATGCGGCTGATGCCGTTGATGATGGTGTTGTCGTGGCCGCGGCTGGGCTTCATGGTCAATAGCTCGGGATGCTCCCTTCCGGTCGGCTCGTCGCCGACCTTCTCCCGGTAGCTCACGCGGATCGGGTCGCCCGGATCGAGGCCGACCACGCGGTGGTTCTCCACGAAGACGCACGGGACGCGGTCGCCGGTGGCCGGAAAGAAGAAGGCATAGTCGAAGCCGACCTCCAGCGGGCCGGGCTTGATTTCCGCGTTGTAGTCCAGGTCCCCTTTGCCCAGGCCGATGTGCCACTTACCTACCACGCCGGTCGTGTAGCCGGCCTGCTTGAGAGTCGAGGGGAGCGTGGGCCGGGCCGGGTCGATGGCCAGCGGGGCCTCGCCGCTCAAGATGCTCGCCCCGGCCGGATTGCGCCACGCGTACTGGCCGGTGACGAACGCGTACCGCGTCGGCGTGCAGACCGACGCCGGGGCATGGGCGTCGGTGAAGCGGATGCCTTCCCGGGCCAGGCGATCGACGTGGGGCGTCTTCACTCGCGTCGCCCCGTAGCAGCCGAAGTCGCCGTAGCCGATGTCGTCGGCGAGAATGAAAACGATATTCGGCTTCGCGACGGCGGAGTCCGCAGCCTTTGCAGGATACGCCGCAAGCAGCGAGGGTGCAGTCAAGAGCAACAGAACGGACGTTTTCTTCATGGTAGTGGAACCTCCTTCGGCCACATGCCAAGTCACGACCAATGGCCGCCGCTTTACACGATCGTGAGGGAACTACTGCACTGGACACGCGCGCGGCGCACGAAGGCCGCACGGCAAGATCGTACTGCCGCGAAGGTGTTCGTGCAAGCCTGGACGCCGTGGGTTGGGTGCCATGGCGACGCTTGCGTCGCCATGCGCGGCGAGAACATGCCCACGAAGCCGTGGGCATGGCACCCACCGATAGCGTCTCGGTTTCCGCGCGAGACTTGACAGCGACGGTGCCGCCGAAGATAGTCTAGCCAATGGGTTTTCCGGCTCCAAACGGTCGCCACGGACTCACGCGGAGGAGATCCTGTCATGGTATGGGAGCGCGTTGCGGGCTGGTTTTGTCGTGCGGCGGCAAGGTACTCTTGGCTATTGGCGGTTATGATTGCAATTTCTGCAAGAGCCCCGGCCGCCGCGCCGGCAGTATTCAACGTCCGCGATCACGGCGCGACCGGCGACGGCAAGTCGCTCGATACCGCCGCGATCAACAAGACCATCGATGCCTGTTCGAAGGCGGGAGGCGGCAAGGTCCTGTTCCCACCGGGCAAATACCTGTCGGGCACGGTGCGGCTGCAGAGCAAGGTGACGCTGCAACTGGACGCCGGGGCGCGGCTGGTCGGCAGCACCGACTTGGAGCAGTATCAGAACTTCACGCCCCCGCCGGACGCTCCCGAGGCCAAGTGGTCCCGCTGGCACCGGGCCTTGATCCTCGGCGACGGCGTGGAGAACGTGACCCTGATCGGCCCGGGCGCGATCGACGGGAACAAGGTCTTCGACCCCAAGGGCGAAGAGCGGATGCGCGGGCCGCACACGATCCTCCTGGGCAACTCGCGCAACGTGACGATCCGCGACCTCTCGATCGCCGATTCGGCGAACTACGCCGTGATGCTGGAGTTCTGCCGGCAGGTCGAGGTCCGCAACGTGAAGATCACCGGCGGCTGGGACGGGGTCCATTTTCGCGGGTGGCCCGGCCGCCCCTGCCGCGACATCTCCATCGTCGGCTGCCAGTTCTTCACCGGCGACGACTCGATCGCGGGCCGTTACTGGGAGGACGTCTTGATCACCGGGTGCGTGATCAACTCGTCCTGCAACGGCATCCGCCTGATCGGCCCGGCTGAGCGACTGGTCATCCACGATTGCCTGTTCTATGGGCCGGGACTGCACGAGCATCGCTCGTCGAAGCGCAACAACATGCTGGCCGCCATCAATCTTCAGCCCGGGGCGTGGGACGCCACGAAAGGCAGCATGGACGACGTGCTGATCTCCGACATCACGATGAAGAACGTGACCACGGCGTTTCACATCTCGCTCAAGCCGGGCAACACCGCGGGGCGGATCGAAATCAGCCGGGTGACCGGCACGGGCATTTATCGCGCGGCGGCGTCGGTGGAAAGCTGGGCGGAGACGCCGATCGAGCAGGCGGTCTTTCGCGACGTGAGCCTCCGGTACGAAGGCGGCGGGAAGCCGGACCCGGCACGGCAGACGGTCAAGGCGCCCGGCGTGGACGCCCGGCTGCTCCCCGCCTGGGGCTTCTATGCGCGGAACGTCAAGCACCTCCGGTTCGAGGACGTGCGCCTCAGTTGCGCGAAGGACGACCTCCGGCCGGTCATGATGTGCGACGACGTGGAGCGGGTGGAGCTGGACGGCTTTTGGTTTCCGACCGTCGCCGGCGCGGCGGGTGCGCTCGTCCTCAGGGATGTCCGCAAGGTCGAGGCACGCGGCTTGGCACCCACCCCGGAGCCCAAGAAGGAGCCGCCGCGGTAGGGCGGATTGTTAATCCGCCCTGAGACGGCTGGGTGGCTGGGGCAACGCGAAGCGTGCCCCAGCACAGCCGAGGGCGGCTGTGCCACGCGGCGACTGGGGCTTCGCTGCGCTCAGCCGCCAGCCACCCGAGGCCCTGAAACGGGGACGGATTGGAAATCCGTCCTACGTCAGCTTCCAGTCAAGCCCCTCCGGCAGCCGGTTGAGGTTGTCGCAGCCTTCGTCGGTGACCACCACCATGTCTTCCACGCGGACCCCGCCGAGGTCCTTGCGGTAAAGGCCCGGCTCGATCGTGACCACGTCGCCGGGTAGGAGCGCCGGACCCTTGAGGTCTAAAAGCGGCGGCTCGTGGATGTCGAGCCCCACGCCGTGTCCGGTCCCATGGGGGATGCTGCAGAACGAGTCGGGGGCGTCGGGGCCCGGCAGCCCAACCGCATACCTTTCGCGGCGAATCACCTCGGTCGTCGCAAGATGGACGGCCTCGCCGGTCACCCCGGCCCGGATCGCGGCGGCCGCGGCATGTTTGGCCTTGCAGACGGCGGCGTGCATGCGCGCGACCTCGTCGGGGATTTCGCCGTGGACCACGGTCCGCGTGCAATCGCCGTTGTAGAGGGTATCGCGGTTGCGGGGAAAAATGTCGAGGATGACGGGCTCGGAGGTTCGCAGATCCCCGCTGCCGAGGTTGTGGCAATCGGCGCCCCCCGGCCCGCCGGCAACGATCGAGGGCGGATTGGAGTAGCCGCGGTCGATCAGCCAGTGATCGACCATCGCCCGCACGCGCTCCGAGGTGAGCGGCTCGCCGTCGTCCAGCAGCACGCCGTCGCGCCGCGCCTGGGCCTTGGCGATCAGGCCGCAGGCCCGGGCCATGATCTCCTCGGTCACTCGCTGCGACTGGCGGAGCCAGGCGATTTCCTCTTCGTCCTTTTGGCGGCGATCGAGGACGCCCATCTCCAGGTCGCAGGCGACGGCGATCCCCGCCCGGCGGACAATCTCGGTGAAGATCAGGGGCAATGTCCGATCGCCGACGACTTGGGTAACGCCGGCCCGGCGCAGGCACTGGGCCGCGGCCTGGGCCGTGGCGGTCTCCCGGTCCCCCGACAGGCCCCCTTCGGGCGCAAAATCGGCGGGACAGGCGACCTGATCGACGCGGGCATTGCGGCGGGCCCGCTCCATCTCGATGTCGCGGAGGATGAGGATCGACTTGCGGCGTCCGGCACCACCCGGCACCTCCAGGTACACGACCAGGTCTACGACGGAGAATCGTATCCGGTGGTACATGGCGGCGTTGGCATGGGGAATGCCGGCCATGATGAGGGCTGTTGACGCCTGCTCGGCTTGGCGTTTGGGCATTTCCGGTTCCTTTCCTAACGCGGCCTGGCTTTGCTCAGCCGCAAGCAAGGCCGCGACCACTGGTCGCGGCTTTACACGACCAACATCATAGGGCAAGGCCCGTGGCGGATCAATTCCATGGCGTAACCGGGCCACATGCGATACAATGCGCGGGTGACCGAAAACACCCGAAAGCTTGTCCAGTGAAGGAGAAGGGCCATGTGTGGCTCCCAGCGTCCCGTTTCGTGTATTGGCTGCCCTCACGGGCATAGCCGGCGAGGGTTCCTGAAGGGCTGCGGGGCTGCGGCGGCAGCCGGCCTGCTATCGCCCATCGCCGGAAGGGCCGCGGAGTCGAAGGAGAAGAAGGAGCCGAAGGAGGCTAAGGAAGAGAAGGGGGAGAAGGTTCGCGTGGCCTTGGTGTTCTTCTCCAACAGCGCCGAGCGGGAGATCTGGCCCTACCCGGGCTTTGACTGCGAGGGCCGCCACCGGGAGATTGTCAAGCTGCTCAAGGACGGCTGCCCGAACGTCGAGTTTGTCCCCGTCGTCGTGGCCAAGCCCGAGGACGTGAAAAAGGCGATCGCGCTGGGGGACCTGGTGGACGGGTACCTGGTGTACACGGTGACGCTGAACTGGAACCTGACGGGCTGCCTGATCGAGATCGCCAAGACGGCCAAGCCGATGCTGGTGGCCGACGAGTTCCTCGGCGGCTCGGGGATGTTCCTGGTGGGCCTGAGCAGTCTGCGGCGACAGGGGATGTTTGCCGCGGCGGTTTCGACCACCCGGCCGAGCGACCTGGTGGCCGTGGCCCGGCTGTTTGCGGGCGTCAAGATGCCCGGCATGACCGCGGCCCTGTTCGCCCGGCAGTGCGAGGAGGCCTATCGCCGGACTTTCGCTCCCGCCGGGGAGATGAAATGCCTGGTGGACAACGTGCCGCTGGCCAACGTCGACGAGTGCGTCAAGCAACTCAAGCGGGCCCGGTTTCTCATCGTGGGCGCCGGGCCGTCGGGCAAGGAGTACGACTTCCTCGGGGTCAAAGGGATCCTGGTCAGCTTTGAGGACTTCAAGGCCCTCTACGACAAGGTCGATCGCGACCAGGCGGCCGAGTGCGGCCGCCGCTGGTCCAAGGAGGCCGAGAAGGTCGTCGAGCCCACGCCCGAATGGATCAACAAGGCCGGCGGCGTCTACCTGGCCATGCTCGCCCTGCTGAAGAAGTACGACACCGACAGCATCACCATGAACTGCCTGGGCGGATTCGCAGGCGGGCAGTTGCCGGCCTATCCGTGTCTCGGATTCATGCAGATCCTCAACGACGGCGGCCAGGGCGTCTGCGAGGCCATGCCCGACGACTCGGTGAGCATGCTCATGGGGCGGATTCTCACCGGGCGGGCGGGCTACGTCTCCGACCCGGCCCTGGATACGTCCACCAACCATATCGTCTATGCCCACTGCATGGCCCTGACCAAGGTCTTTGGCCCGCAAGGCCCGGCCTGCAAGTTCCGCATCCGCACGCTGCACAACCGCGACCCGCGCGGCTGCTGCGCCCAGTCGTTCTTGCCCGAGGGCTACCTGACCACGTCGTTCCGCACGAACGTCTTGCAGAAGAAGATGGTGATCCACCAGGCGAAGGCGGTGGGGAACCTGGATGCCGACCGGGGCTGCCGGACCCAGTTGGTCGGCCAGGTCCGCGGCGACATCGGCAAGCTCTTCAACCAGTGGGACCTCTTCGGCTGGCACCGGGTTACCATCTACGGCGACATCGCCGAGCCCGTCGTGGAGTTCGGCAAGGCCCTGGGGTTGGAGATCGTTCGGGAGACATAGGAGAAACGCCCATGACCAGTCGATCGCGTCGCGTTTTCCTCAAGTCCATGCTCGCCGCGGGCGCCGCGCCGTGGTTCGTGCCGGCAAGCGCGCTGGGGGCCGCGGGAAAGACGGCCCCGTCCGGCAAGATCACCCTGGGCGTCCTCGGCGTGGGCTCTCAGGGCCAGTGGGACATGCGGGCGTTTCTGAACCACGTTCCTGCGCGATCCGCAGAACAAAGAGGACCGGATGCCGGTGAAGCTCCCCGTCAGCCGCGATCACACGCGCAACTTCGTGGATGCGATCAAGAGCGGCACGCGGGCGATCTGCGACATCGAGGCCGCCGTGCGCGGCGATACGCTCTGCCAGATTGCCCTGGTGGCGGTCAAACGGGGCCGCAAGCTCCAGTGGGACCCGCAGAGCGAGCAGTTCGCGGGCGACGACGCGGCCAATCAGATGCTCCGGGCCCGGCCGATGCGCGGGCCGTGGAGACTGCCGGCGGTGTGAAAGGCAGGCTGGAAGCCCGCCGTAGCGGCCGTCCAAGGACAACTCTGGGATTGGACTGCGGCGTCCCCTCACCCCCGGCCCCTCTCCCGAAACGGGAGAGGGGAGGAATTGTTGGACGGTCGCTTACGGTTTGTTCTCAATCCGATAGAGGGCCGTTTTGGTGCGCAGATAGAGCGTGTCGCCGGAGACGGCGGGGGAGGCCATGAACCCGCCGTCGAGCCGGTTGACGGCGATCGCCTGGTGCTTGGGGCCGGCCTCGATGACGGTCGCCTTGCCGGTCTCGTCGAAGAAGTAGATCCGCCCGTCCGCATAGATCGGCGACGCCGAGTAGTTGCCGCCGAGCCGAGCCTTCCACACCTCCTTGCCCGTCTTGGCCTGCAGGCACACGGCAATCCCTTCGCTGTCCACGAAGAACAGCCAGTCGCCGACCAACAGCGGCGACGACCTCTTGGCCGTGGCCCGCGGATACTTCCAGACGACGTGGCTCCGAGTCACCACGCCGTGCCCGTCGGGCCGGACGGCCCACACCTCCGCGGTGTATCCTATCGGCGAGAACACCAGGCTGTGGCCCGCGACCGGACGGGTGCATCCCGAGTGGCTGCCGATGGACTCGACGCGCCAAAGCTCCTTCCCCGTCTCCGGCTCGTAGCCGTAGAGGGCCATGGACCCGAGGCTGATGAGGATGGGCTTGCCGCGGACCTCGACGACGATCGGGGTGGAAAAGGCCTTGCGGAAATCGCCCTCGGTCCTGGGCTCGCCGGTCTTGGGGTCCAGGTCCTGAAAATCGACGCTGCGGTCGGTCTTCCAAACGGTCTTGCCGGTCCGCTTGTCCATGGCGACGACGTACTGATGGTCGCTGCCGTCGAAGTGCAGGATCAGGAGGTTTTTGTAGAGGAACGGAGAGGAGCCCGCGCCGCGGAAGTGGTTGCAGACGAAGTCCGTGCGCTCCCAGAGCACCTTGCCGCTCTCGGAGTCGAGGCAGGCGTTGTAAGGAGAGCCGAAGCTCACGTAAACGCGACCCTCCTCGAGGACCGGCGACGGCGACGCATAGGAGTTGAACGGAATGCAATACTGCGGCGCGGGCACGTGGCGCAGTTGCCTCTGAAGAAGAACTTTGCCGGAGTTCCTGTCCACGCAAAGGACCGAGAGCTGAGTCCCGTCCTCGGAAGCGGTGCTGAGCCAGATCCGGTCGCCCCAGATCACGGGCGACGACCATGCCTTGCCCGGGATGGGCGTCTTCCAGACCACGTTTTCGCGCTCGCTCCACCGGACCGGGAGCTTCGCCGAGTCGCAGTGCCCCTGATCGGTCGGGCCGCGATAGCCTGGCCAATCCTCTGCACCGGGCGCGGGGCCCGCGACTGCGGCACCCAAACAAAGAACCAGTGCGAATCGACCCTTCATCGTCTTTGCCAACATGCCTGACATAGCCGTAACGTTCAACTCGTTTCAGACCTTGAGGCCGGTTAAGTCCACTTCGAGCTTCTTGTTTTCCTTGAGCAACTCCTCCATGGTCAGCCGGGTGCCTCGCGCGGAAGCCTCGCGGCCGAGGATTGCGGTCAGCGTACCGTCCACGGCCCGCTGGACCGTCGGGTTGTCGAACCGGCCTTCGACGATCGCGCGGTGGAACTCGGCGATGTTGCGCATGGCGCCTTGGTCGTAGAGGCTGGCCACCTCGCCGCCGCCATAGTGCTTTGGCCCGCCGCGGAGGAAGGACTTGCCCCAGTAGCTGATCTGCGCGCTGGCAAGGTCGCCGTGGACGTTGCACACCAAGGACGGCCCATGGTCCGGGATGGAGAACGTCTGGTGGTTCCACAAGAGTCCGTCGGGGCACTCGTACGTGACGAAGCACAGGTCGCGGCAATCGCTCTGCGGCTTGGGCCGGCAGATCCGCGCGTATCCGACGGCGCTGGTGGGGCGGCGCCGGATGAGCCAGACGGCGGCGTCGATCGAGTGGATGTCGTAATTGGTGATCAGGTCCCCGCCGAGGGCAACGTCGTTGCACCACACCAGCCCGCGCAGGCGGCTCTCGATCGACGGGCCCTTGGGCGGATCGTCGCGCATTGCGGTGGCGCCCCCGCCGCCGAGCGTGGCGACGGCCAGCACCTTGCCCAGCCCGCCGTCCCAGATCCGCTTGGCGATCTCGATGTTGATCGGATCGGTGGGCATCTGGTAATCGACCAGGAAGCAGAGCTTCTTCTGGGTTGCGAGCTTCCCGGCGGCCTCGATGGCCAGGCAGCCCGGCACGTCCACGGCGACCGGCTTGGCCATGTACACGTGGCATCCGGCGGCGACGGCGGCCTGCGCTTGCTCGGGGAAGAAATAAGGGACGTCCAAGGCGACCAGTGCCTCGACCCCGCTCTGCAGGATTCTCTTGCAGCCCGACAGGCCCGCAAAGCGGCGCGACTTGTCCACCCCCAGGGCGTCGCCGCAGCGGTCCACCAGGTCCTGGAAGTAGTCGGCCAGGGCCACGACCTCGAATCCGCCGTGCTGCTTGAACAGGCCGGCGATCCAGGCCCCGCGGCCGCCGCAGCCGATGCACCCCACTTTGATCTTGCGTTGGGTGGGCTTTGCCGGGGCTGCCGTTTGAGCGGCTGCCACGGAGGTTCCGGCGGCAAGGATTGATGCGGATGCGGCCGTCGTGGCCACGTTGCCCAGGAAGCGCCGCCGGCTCACGGCGCCGGCAGGTTCCTGCTCGCGGTGCGTCGTTTCGCAGCGTTGCACGGTTGGGGGCTCCTTGTGTTGGTGCCGAGGGCGCGGATGCCCTCGGGCAGGGGCGTTTTCGCGTAGTGATTCACACTGATGAGGATTCGCCGTGTGCCACTGCTTCGCAGAAGCAGTGGCACACGATTGCATGAGCTACTTCCGGCCGGCCCTCCGTTGCGCTTGCTGGAGCGCCGCCTTGGCACGGTCCTTCAGGTCGGCGTCGGAGGCCGCGGCGATGACCTTCTTCAGCGGCTCGACCAGCTTGGACGCGACCTCGGCCGGGGCTTTTCCTTTGAGGAGCCTCTGCGCCACGGACACCGCGGCCGCGCCCGCCGAATCCCTGGTCGCCGCATCATCCAGGTGCGGCATCACCAGCCCAAGTGAATCCAGCGAGGGGATGCTGCCCAAAGCGGCCAGGAGCAGGTTCTTCTCCTCGGTCGTCTGCACCAACTGGCCCGCCTCCCGGCAAATCGACAAACGCTCACCGGCAGGCAACTCCTCTCTCGAAGCCCAGGCGAGATAGCCGCGCAGACCTAGGGTCTTCTCCGCCGGGATGCTCGATCTGCGGGCCAGGGCAAGCAAGTCCGGAACCACGTCCGCGGTCTTCCACGCGGACAGCGTGCGGATGGCGGCCGCGCGGACCTCGGCACTAGGATCCTTCATGGCGTCGCGGACCGCCTTCAGGGCGCGGGCTCCGCCCACCGCGCCGAGGACGCGCACCAAAGCGCTTTTCTGGGCGGGTTCGGCTCGGGCCATCGTGGCGGCGAGACCCTCGGCGTACCGATCCGGGCGGTCGGCCCTGGCAGCGGCGGTACTCAAGGCTTGTTCGATGACGCCGAGATCGTCAGGGCTTTTGGGGCGCATGAGAAGCGCTACCAGCCCCGGCATCTGAGCAGGGCCGGCCAAGTCGCCCAATCGCTTAATCGCGGCCGCGCGGACGCTGGCGTCCGGGTCGCTGGCCACCCTCACCAGCATGGGAGCGGCTGAGGTGATGCGCCGCTGCCCGATGAGTTCCAGGGCCAGGAGCCGCTGTTCGGACTGGCCGGTTGCCAAAAGCTCGACCACGGCGGCATCGACCTGCTGGCCGGGCAAGGCGGCCAGCGCCTCCTGCGCGGCCCGGGAGATATCGCCGTCCGAATCCTTCGCCAGCGCGAGCAGGCTGGGCAGGGCCGAGGGGTGGCCGATTTCCACCGCCGCTCGAACGGCGGCCAGCCTGACGCGCTTTTCTCCGGCCTTGGCCGCAGCCAGGACCGCCTGCGTCGCCGAAGGCTCGCGGCGGCTGCCGAGGGCTTGCAGCAGCAGGACCTGGTTATCCGCAGGGGACGCGGGCACCGCGTCGGCGAGCGCTTTGGTGACCGCGGGGCCGCGTATCTCCTGCGAGGTGCGCATGGCGGCGGCGAAGGGCAAATAGTCCTTGCTCTGCAAGTGCTCCTGAAGCAGCGACAGGCCATCCTGCCCGCGGGTGAGGATCGCCCCGCGCAACGCCGCGGTGCGGACCTGGTGCGGCGCCGGTTGGAGGCTGCGGAGCCGGTCGTAGATCGCGATGGCGTCATTGCGCTGGCCCTTGGCGGCCAGGGCTTCGGCGGCCCGGAGCAGGCCTTCGCACAGCGCGGGCTGATTGGCGGCCGGCGCTCCCGGCAGAGCGCCCGCCAGGGCCTTGGCCGCGTCGCCTGTGCCGATCCGGCCCAACGCCCTTGCGGCGGCCTGGACCACGTCGGCGTCCGGATTCTGAAGCATCCCCGCCAGCGGCTCGACGGCCTTGGCGTCGCGCCTCGCGCCGATCGAGACGATCACTCCCGCCAGCGGCCGACCTTTGAGCTTGCCCAGCGCGTCGCGCAAGGCATCGTCCACCGACGGGTCGGGGATCGGCTCCAAGCCATAGCGGGCCATGTGGGAGAGCTTCTCGTCCCCCAAGAGCGCGGCCAGCGCGGGCACGGCCTCCTTGGTGCCGATCACGGCGAGCCCGCGGCAGGCATCCACCTTTTCCTTCTGCGGTGCGTCGGACTTCAGCACCGCGATCAGCTTGTCCACCTGCTCCTTCCCGGCGGGCGGGACGGTTTGCGCGAGTAGCGGCACCGCCCCAGCCAACAGGGCTATCGTCAGAGTGAGAGTTCGTAGCAGTCTTAACATGGCTTATTCTCCTTCGTGGCAGTTAACGTTCGGCAGGCAAACCCACGCAGGACGGATCGGTAATCCGTCCGGACGGTTTGGAAAACCGTCCTACACCGGCTCTCTTAAATCGTCCACGGCGCCCGCTGCGCCCGCGAGCGGAGCCGGTTGGCTTCGGGGTCGCCGATGAACTCCTCCTTGACCGGGTCGTACTTCATGTTCCGCTTCAGCCACATGCAGATGTTCGCCGCGTGGACGGTGCTCATCGAGTAGTGCATCACCTCGGGGTTGGCCACGGTGAGGCGGCGCGATTTGATGCAGTCGAACAAATTCCGCACGTGGTTCATCGGACGCTGGGTCCGGGCCATGTAGTCGCGGACCAGCTTCTGGAAGTCGGCCAAAAGCGCCGGCGAGGAGACCTCCGGCCGGGAGTAACCGTCGGCTACCGAGACCCACCCTTCGGTCCCTTCGTAGCAGACGCCGCAGGAGCCCTTCCAGCCGCCCGCGGTCCCGGTCCAACCGCCGCGGTTCAGTATCATCTTGATCCCGCTGGCAAAGCGGGTGACCATGCCGTCGCCGGACTCGTTGTTGACGTACTCGTACTCGACCGCCGAGGTGTTCGTGGCGCCGATCGCCACCTGGCACTGCCCAAACGTGTGGGCCCCCCATTCGCCGATGCAACTGGTGTGGAAGTCGTAGAAGCCGCGCCAGCCGCCGCTGACGTAGCTGGCGTTGTAGGGCCGCCAGGGGCACGGGCCGAGCCACTGGTCCCAGTCCACCTGGTCCTTGGGCGGCTCGGGCTGAGCCGGCAGCCAGTCGTGCCGCATCTCGGCCGCGTCCCACGGGGCGATGTGCGCCCGGACCGTGTGGACGTGCCCGAGCCGGCCGGTGCGCAGCAGCTCGTTGGCGAAGGTGAATTTCTCCTCGCTCAAGCGTTGCAGCCCGGTCTGGTAGACGCGGCCGTAACGCTTGGCGGTCTCGACGACCGCCCGGCCCTCGGCAATGGTCATGCTCGAGGGCTTCTCGGAATAGACGTCCTTGCCGGCCCGCATGGCCATCACCGAGGCCGTGGCGTGCCAGCGGTCGCCGGTGGTGATCAGCAGGGCGTCGATGTCGGTCCGCGTGGCCAGGAACTCGCGCATGTCGGCGGAGGTGACGCAATCCTTGTTGCCGTAGTGGTTATCGACCATCTGCTTGACCCGCTCGCGCTGGGCCTTCTTGGCGTCGCAGACGGCGACGAACTGGATGTCCTTCTCCGGGAGCATCCAGCCGAGCACGCCCGAGCCGCGCCCGCCGATGCCGATGCCGCCCAAGATGATCCGCTCGCTGGCCGGGACCGCGCCGTCGCGGCCCAAGGCCGCGCCTGGCACAAGGCAAGGCACGGCGGCCAGCCCGCCGGCTACGGCCGCGCGGTGCAGGAACTGGCGCCGACTTAGAGACCGTCGATGTCTGGACATGTTGTCATCCTTTCAGGCCGGGACCTGGGAAACGGTTTGCCGCTATCGTACCCTCCGGACGCGCGGAAGGGAAGGTCCGGGGGAGCAATCAGCTTTCAGCAGTCGGCTTTCCGTTTGGACGGCGGAGTGCGAAGCGGTGCTTCATTTCCCGCCCACGCTCGGCGTGGGCATGGCACCCGAGCGGTCTGTCACCCGTCGCTGGCCGATTGGCGGTCTTCGCCCTCGACGCCGTAGCCTGTGACGACGAAGTGCGAGTCATCCGGCCGGTGGCCGAGCAATCGCCAGTGCTCCGAGTACTCGCCTCGGCGAGAGTCACACGGGAAGGCCTCAAGCGCAAACCCGCGCTCCAGCATGATCCTGAAGCCGCCGCAGTCGTCACCACTCACGCTGACGACATGCACGGGCAAGTCGTAGTGCTCGGCAAACCACCTACGCCGTTTCACGTCGAGCGCGGATTCATGCGTGTCCCAGTCGAAATCATCCAGCGACATGGTCTCGTCCGCCGGATAGTCCAAATCGTCTCCGCCGAAGAGGATCTTCGAGCGATGCAGCATTCGCCAACGGCACTGCACGTGCAGCGCAAACTGGCTGACTTCGATCTCCTGGCCCTGGCGATTCACAACACGACGCCGTGGCCCGAACTCGAAGATCTGCATGTTCGCCGCTCGCCAGCAGTCACCCATGGGTTGACCGACAAGCACGGCGAGCTCGTTGGTGATTCGATCTCCAAGCGTGCTCATGTATCAACCCGCTCCTGTGCTCGGACCTAGGAGCCGCTTCCTGTCAGTCAAGCGATGCCCAACGTGAACAACAGGCAGCTCTCCACGGCCGCGATCGTCTGGCTGCTCACGGTACCCAGTCTGTGGATCAGTCGCGTCTTGTCGAGCACCCGTAGTTGATGACACAGGAGCACCGAATCGTCCGCAAGCCCGCCCTCGCCCCTGGAGACGCGCACGCACGAGGGCAACTTGGCCCGCCGCAGGTTGGTGGTCATGGGAATGGCGATCACCGTCGTCGTGAAGGCGTTGATCGCATCGTTCTGGACAACCAGGACCGGACGCCTTCCCGCTTGCTCCGAGCCACGGATCGGGTTCAGGTCGGCCAGCCAGACTTCCCCGCGGGCGGTCATCTCGCGTCCTCGGCCAACAGTCCCGCCTGATACTCGGCCATGCCCTGCTCGGCCAGCGCGCGGTCCTCGTCCGCGGCTTCTGCATAGAGCGACGCGATGCGGGCGTCGTCAAGCGGCGGGATGGCCCGATGACGCTCGCGGAACCGCAGGAACGCCAGGTACTCGGCGACTTGCCGCAGCTCCGCCTCGTTCAGGTCTTCCAGCGCCTGGATCACAGTTTCCTTTGGCGACATCAGCCATTCTCCTCGATTCTGCCCGCGTCGTGTATCGACGGCGTTGGCGGCCCCCGGTCCCAGTCCACGCACTCTATTATACAACCCGATCCTGGAGCCGTGCCATACCGACGCCGGGCCGGGCACGATCCGCAGGATGGTCGCGAAGGTTGGTCGCGACATGCCGGCTCGAAACATGCCCACGACAAGCGTGGGCATGGCACCCGATTCCCAACTCCTAGTCCCCAGTCCCCAGCCCCTAATCCCCAGCCCCTAGCGATTCACGTGCAGCACCTTGGCCGGCGGGAAGCCGTTGAACGTCGTGGCCGAGGCGTTGCTGTACGCCCCGATGTTCTCGCTGGAGAGCAAGTCCCCCAGCTTCAGCTCCGGCAACTCCTCGGCCAGCGAGATCGTGTCCAGGGCGTCGCAGGTGGGACCAAAGACCGAGCAGATCTGGGCCGGGCCCCGCTTCAGGGCCTTCAGGTGGTACTGGCAGTGATCGAACAGGATGCCCGAGTAGGTGCCGTACACGCCGTCGTCCACGTAGTAGCAGGGCTTGCCGTCGCGCACGGCCTTGCCGATCACCTTGACCACGAGCGTAGCGGCCGTGGCCACCAAGAACCGCCCGGGCTCGGCCAGGATCTCGATTTGCTTGGGAAAGAGCCGCTTGAACTCCGAGTTGAGCATCCGGGCGAGCTCCCGGAACGGCCGCACGCTGCGGTCGTAAGGCGCCGGAAACCCGCCGCCGATGTCCAGGAGCTTGAGCTGATCGAAGCCGCGGAGCGTTGCCTCGCGCAAGACGCCCGCGGTCAGGTGCAGGGCCTGCACGTAGTTCTCGAAGTTGGTGGTCTGGCTGCCGACGTGGAAGCTGAGCCCCTCGACCACCAGGCCCGCGTCGTGGGCCGCGCGGATCAGGTCCACCGCTTCGCCGGGGGCTGCCCCGAACTTCGAGGAGAGCTCGACCATCGCCCCAGTGTTCGGCACCTTCAGCCGCAGCGCCAGGCCGGCGTGCGGGGCGTACTTGCGGATCTTGCCAATCTCCTCGAAGTTGTCGTAAGTCACCAGTGGCTTGTACGGGTCCAACTCGACGAGCGTCTCATTGGGCTTGACCGGATTGGCGTAGATGATCTTGTCCCAGATGAAATCCTGCCGCTCTCGGGCCGGGAGGTCCTTGATGTTCTCGTGGACCAGCATGAACTCGGGCATCGAGGCCACGTCGAAGCTCGCGCCGGCCTCGTAGAACGTCCGGACGATGGCCGGGTCGGGATTGGCCTTCACCGAGTAGTAGACCTGCACGCGTGGCAGGCGCCGGCGGAACTCGGCGTAGTTGCGGCGCAGGACGTCGTGGTCCACCACGAAAAGCGGCGTGCCGTGCTCCCGGGCGAGCCGCGCGAGGGACGAGGGGCGAGGGGCGAGGGGTGAGAGGCGACGGATGAGGGGCGAGGGGCTAATCTCAAGCGGCTGTCTTCTTTTCATCCCTCATCCCTCGCCCCTCATCCCTTCTTCTCACTTCGGGCTACGTTTGCCGTGGGCCAGGTATTCCGCCTGGAGGGCGGCCATCAGATCGCCTCGCACCCGATAGAGCCGCTTGGGCTCGCGCGCGGCATGACGCGAGAGGACATAGGAGGTCAGCAGCGGCATGGCGATCGTCGTGTCGCAGTAGCAGACCACGGCGTCGGGCACGTAATCGGGATCGACCTTGCCCCAACTGACCGCCTCGTGCGGGGTGGCCCCCGAGAGGCCGCCGGTATCGACCCGGGCGTCGGTGACCTGGAGAAAGTAGTCGTGCCCCTTGATTTCCAGGCCCAGGCTGTCGGTGCAGTGGGGGGCGGTCTGGAGGGTGAAGTTCTTGGGGCTCCCGCCGCCCCAGAGCACCACCGCCGACTTCTTCCCCGGCCGCTTGGCGGCAAAGAAGATGCCGGTCGTCTCGTTCACGTCCAGGATCGGGTCGAAGGCGAACTTCGACGTGCCGAAGCGGATGGCTGCCAACTCCAGGCCGATCGTCGAGTCGCCGGGCGAGCTGGTGTAGACCGGCACCTCGGCGCGATGGGCCGCGGCGAGCACGGAGACGTGCGGGAGCCCCGCCTCCTCCTCGGCCCGGGCGCAATAGCCGCCCAGCAGATAGTGAAGCTCGGCGGTGCCCATCGTCTTCTGGAATTCCGGCTGGTAGAGGATGCCGCGGAGCCGCTGGTCGGTGGCCAGCAGGCACTCGTCGCGCGAGAGGAGCACGTCGTAGATCCGCACCACGCCGGCGTCGTAGAGCACGGTGTCGTCGGTGCGGAAGTCGCCGGCCACCAGCTTGCAGTTGAAGGCGAAGTGCAGGTCGTGGTAGAGGTTCGCCCCGGTGGAGACGATCCAGTCCACAAACCCGGCCTCGATCAAGGGGACGATGCACGAGACCCCCAGCCCGGCCGGCGTCAGCGCGCCGGAGAGCGACATGCCGACCGTCACTCCCGGCTCGAGCATCTTCTGCGTGAACAGTTGCACGCCCTCGCGCAGGCGCCCGGCGTTGTAGGCCAGGAACGTCTGGTCCACGACGTCGGCCAGGGGCCGATCCGCCTTCACTCCCGCCGGCAGGATCCGCTGGCCCGACATGTACCGGTCGTGCTGCGACTTTGTGCTGGAGTGCGAATTCACCTACTCACCTTCTCACCCCGCCACCCATCACCCGTCACCCGCCACCCCGGTCATTTCTTCCGCGCCGAGAGCGCCATGATCTTATACGCGAGCCTGGCCGCCAGGAAGTCCGGCCCCAGCAGGCCGGGAATGGGGGCCAGCTCGACGATGTCCAAGGCCGGCAACCGCGCCGCCTCGCGGCAGACGACGCGGACCACCTCCAGCGTCCGGGCCCAGGAAAGCCCGCCCGGCTCGGGCGTGCCCACGGCCGGCATGATCGACGGGTCGAGCCCATCCAGGTCGATGGTTAGATAAACCGTCTTGCCACGGACGAATTCGGCGAGTGGACCGAGGAACTCGGTTCCTTCGATGGCCTCTTCCGCGAAGACGGTCGTGACGCGGCTCGACTGGCGGCGGAAACGCTCCTCCGCCTTGGAGATGTTCCTGATCCCGATCTGGAACAGGGGGCAGACTTCCAGGATCCGTCGGGCCACGCAGGCGTGGCTGTACGGGGAGCCTTCATACTCGTCGCGAAGGTCGGCATGGGCATCGATCTGCACGGCGACCAGGTCGTCGGCGCCTCTGGCCCGCGCCAGTCCCCGGACCACTCCCGCCGAAATCGTGTGCTCACCGCCCAGGACGGCCAGCAGGTCCGGGGCGGCGGGTGGCGGGTGGCGGGTGGCGGCTCCTGAACCCTGAACCCTGAACCCTGAACCCTGTAGGACTCCGACCACGGCCGCACAAATCGCCTCAACCATTGCCTCGGGCGAGCGGTGGACCAGGCCCAACGGGCTCATCGTGTACACGCCGAAGCGGGCCGACGGCTCGCAGTCGAACTCGCGATCGAATCGCTCCACCTGGCGCGAGGCCGCGATGATCGCCGCCGGCCCGTTGCGCGTGCCCGCTCCGTAGGAAGTAGTGCCCTCGTACGGGATCGGCAGGACCCAGACGCGGGAGCGCTCGGGCGCCGCTAGTTCCTCGGGCAGGCCGAGGAAGTTCCACGGGGCCTGAAAGGGCGCCGCTTCGTGCGTATCAGCTTGACTGGGCTCGGGCATCCCGACTCTACTTACGGCATTGCGGGGCCGGTGCAAGGACTTTTCCCAGAAATGTACCGGCCTCGCGTGCGTTCGGCAATGGGGCCCGTCGAGTGGCCCAAACGCCCGCGCCGGTTGACGTCCCGGTTCGGCGCGGGTCTCCCGACCCCGCCGACGCCGCGTGCTGCGGTCAGGAGACCGCAGCACAACAGGAGAGTGGAACGAACGCCCGCGCGGGTTGACGCGGGCTTGGCCGCGACAACAATGGGGGACGGACTTACGGAGGAAACGAACGTGAACCGACGTGACTTTCTCGAAGCGAACGTGCTTGCTGCGGCGGGCGGGTCTCTGGCGGCAGACAAGAATGTCCGCCCTACTGCGGCAGGCAGGAATGTCCGCCCTGCGGCGGGCACAGGCGATGTCGAGGCGGCCGACACCGGTCCCAGGGCGTCGGGACAGGTGCAGAGCCGGCTCTCTTCTGGCGTTCAGGTGCAGTTCATGCGCCCCGGACAACTGGAGGCCGCCGGGCGCAAGTTCCCAGTGGTCTATGTGCCGTTCGGGCTGATCGAGTGGCACGGCCGCCATCTGCCGCTGGGCAATGACGCAATCAAGGCCCATGGAATCCTGGTCAAGTGCGCCGAGAAGTTCGGCGGTGCAGTCTATCCGCCGGTGTACTTCCACTCCGGATTCCGGCAGGAGCACCTCGTGCCTGTGCTGACCGACCTGTTCACGCGGCTGAAGCGGACCGGGTTTCGGGTCATCCTCGGGGTTTCGGGGCACAACGTGAAGCAGCAGATCGACACGATCGACAAGGCCCTGGCCCCGGTGATCGCCGACGGCACCGTCGCGGGGCTCGGGCTGTGGGAGGTGACGCTGAGCCGGGGGCCGGAATCGGCCACGGATCACGCCGCCAAGTGGGAGACCTCGAACATGATGTTCTTCTATCCCGACCTGGTGGACATGTCGGAACTGGGCGACGGGCCCATCAATCTGGACATGAAGCCCCCGTCCGGCATCGGCGGTCAGGACCCGAGGAAACACGCCTCGGCCAAGGTGGGCCAGCGCAACGTCGAGTTGGCGGCCGAGGCCATCGGCCGGAAAGCCCAGGAGTTGCTGGCGTCGCTGCCGGAGGGTCAGCGGTCGTTCAACCTCAAGGCCGTGAGCCCGGAACACTGGTGGATGGTGTGACGATCTCAGCGATCAGCGGTCAGCTATCAGGTATCGAAGAGTTGATATACCGGGGCACGCGGTTCGGCGCGGGTCTCCCGACCCGGCCGAAGCCGTGTGCTGCGGTCAGGAGACCGCAGCACAAGAGGAGCGACCGCAGCACAAGAGGCGGAGGGAGGGGTTCCCGCCCACCCTCTTGCAGTTCCCGCGATTTCCGTCACAATGGGACGAAAACGATACCTTCGATCGCCCCAAGGCTATCGGGGCATTCCCAATCGTGTGGAGTCCGAATATGGACATGACCATCACGCTCGTCGTCAACGGCAAGAAGCACAGCGTCACCACCGACCCGAAGCGGACGCTCCTGGACGTGCTGCGCGAAGACCTTGGATTGACCGGCACCAAGTACGGCTGCGGCGAGGGACGGTGCGGCTCGTGTATGGTTTTGCTGGATGGCAAGCGGGTCCACTCCTGCACAACCCCGGCCGCCGAGGTGGACAAGAAGTCGATCACCACCATCGAGGGGCTGGCCGAGGGCGACCGGCTGCACCCGGTTCAGGAGGCGTTCCTTGCGGAAGGGGCCATGCAGTGCGGCTATTGCACCCCCGGGATGGTGCTAGCCACCGTCGCGCTCTTGCGGGAGATTCCGCACCCCAACGACGAGAGAATCGTCGAGGCGATGGACGGCCACATCTGCCGCTGCAACGGATACACCAAGATTCTTCGGGCGATCCGTCGTGCTTCGGGCAGCGCCCCGAGCAAATAGGAGCATAGATCATGAGCCATGAGCCTTGTGAGGAAGAAATGTACGACCCCATGAACACTGAGACGACCTCTCGGGCGTCTGACCCGGTCGAAATGAGCCGCCGGGCCTTCGTCGAGTTTCTCGGCGCGGGCATGCTCATTACGGTCACCGCGGTCAGCGCCTCCGCACAGCGCGGCGGCGGCAAGCGCGGGCCCGGCCGCGGTGGCTTCGGCCAGCGGGGCGGTGGCCGGTCGAACCTGGCGGCCAGGCTGCACATCGACCGCGACGGCGCGATAACCGTCATGACCGGCAAGGTCGAGATGGGACAAGGCTCGCGGGCCGAACTTACCCAGGCTGCCGCCGAGGAGTTGCGGGTCGGCCCCGAGAAGATCCGAATGATCATGGGCGACACGGGTCTTGTGCCCGACGATGGGACCACGGCGGGAAGCGCTACCACGCCGCGGACCGTTCCCGCGGTCCGTTCGGCGACTGCCGCTGCCCGGCAGTTGCTCGTCGAGTTGGCCGCGAAGCGTTGGCAGGTCGAGCCGAAGACCCTGGAGGTGCGGGACGGCACGATCGCCGAGCGGGGGACCGGCCGGACCATGACCTACGCCGATCTCGCCCGGGCGGAAGACCTCGCCAAGGCGCTCTCCGCAGCCGCGCCGGCGGACGTCACGGTCACTCCGGTCAAGGAGTGGAAGGTGCTGGGCACTTCCTTCGTCCGGCCGAACCGCCGGGACCTGGTGACCGGTGCCCACAAGTTTCCTTCGGACCTCGTGCGCCCCAACATGCTCCGCGGCAAGGTGCTGCGCCCGCCGTCCTATGGGGCGAAGCTGGTCTCGGTGGACTTGGGGCCGGCCAAAGCCATGAAAGACGTGGTGGCCGTGCAGGATGGCCAATTCGTGGGTGTGGCGGCGCCCACGGCCTATCAGGCCGAGCAGGCTCTGGAGGCCATCTCGAAGACCGCCACGTGGGAGCCCGCGCCGCACCCGTCGAGCAAGGAGGTGTTCGACTACCTGCGGAAGCACGCGCGGGCAGGCGTGCCGAAGAACCCGTTCGCGGATGATCTCGCCGCGGCGAAGAAGGTCCTCAAGCAGACTTATCGTGTGCCGTACGTGCAGCATGCGCCGCTGGAAACCCGCACCGCGCTGGCGGAATGGACGGACGGCAAGCTGACCGTCTGGACCGGCACGCAGGCCCCGTTCGGCTACCACGGGCAGTTGGCCGGCGCCTTTGGCCTGCCCAGCGAGAACGTGCGCGTGATCGTGCCGGATTTCGGCAGCGGTTTCGGCGGCAAGCACACGGGCGAGGCCGCGGTGGAGGCGGCGCGTCTGGCCCGGGCGGCCGGGCGCCCCGTGTCGCTCCACTGGACGCGCGAGGAGGAATTCACCTGGGCCTATTACCGTCCGGCGGCCGTGATTGACATTGAGGCCGGCCTGGACGCGAAGGGCAGACTCACGTCGTGGCACTTCATCAACATCAACTCGGGCGGTGCGGCGGTGCAGACGCCCTACCAGACGGGGAAGTCAAACTGCCGTTTCGTCCCGTCCGATACGCCGCTGCGTCAGGGCTCCTACCGCACCTTGGCCGCCACGGCGAACAACTTCGCCCGGGAGTGCTTCATGGACGAGCTGGCCGCCGCGGCTGGGGCCGGCCCGCTGGAATTCCGCCTGGCCCACCTGGAGAACCCGCGGCTCCGCGCGGTGCTGGAAGAGGCCGCCAAGCGGTTCAACTGGCACGAGAAGGTCAACCAGAAGCGGCCCGACGTGGGCGTGGGCCTGGCGTGCGGCACCGAGAAGGGCTCCTATGTGGCCGCCTGCGTCGAAATCGCCATCGACCGCGCCCAGGATCGGATCGTCGTGCGCCGCGTGTGCGAGGTCTTTGAGTGCGGCGCGGTCCTCAACCCGGACAATATGGTCTCTCAGGTGCAGGGCTGCATCATCATGGGCATGGGGCCGGCCTTGCGCGAGGAGATGCGCTTCGAGGGCGGCAAGGTGCGGAATGCGAAGTTCGAGCGATACCTCGTGCCGCGGTTTAGCGACGTGCCCGAACTGGACATTCACCTGCTCAACCGGCCCGATCTGGCGTCCGCCGGCGGCGGCGAGACGCCGATCATCGCCATCGCGCCGGCCATTGCCAACGCCGTCTTCCACGCGACGGGCACGCGGGTCCACGAGATGCCGATCCGCATCAATCGGTGATTCGAACCGTCAGCGACCCGCATTGGCAGGAGAAGACGGGTATGCCGAAATACGTCGGAATCGACGCAGGCTCATTTGGCAAACCAAGCTGGGTAGCGGAGCTTGACGGGGACACCGCCGTCCTTGAAGCCGTGCAGCTCCATTTCCAGGATCGCTTTCCGCTCGGCAGGTTCGTCAATGATCCGGGAGTCCTGGCGATTGCGGTGGATGCACCCCAAGGTCTGCCGGAGGGGCTCAAGCGACGCCGCGTATGTGACGAACTAGCGGACGCGCCGACACGGCGTTTGCCCGAGACCAGACCGGAAATGGTGGCAGGTTGCTGCACGGATGGCACGAGGATTGCCTATCACGGCGTGCTTTGTCTGGGCGTCGAGCTGTTCCTGGCTCACCACGAGCAGGTCCTCGGTATCCCCGACTGCCCGACCCCGCGCTTGATGGAGACGTATCCTCGGGCCATCTATCGGTGCCTAACGGGAAGTGCACCACCGTCCAAGCGTCGGACGCCCTTGCGATACATGACTGCCGTCTATGGCGTCCTCAGTGAACTGGGCATACGCTGTCCCGGCTTGCGAACTCCTTCCGTCGGTCAAGCGGATGCCCTGCTTTGTGCGCTCGTGGCCCGCCTGTTCGTCGAAGAAAAGGTGACCTGCGTTGGCACGGCGCCTTGGGTCGATCATCGTCAGAACGTTCTGCGAGAGGGCTTCATCGTGCTCCCTGACCAGGCGTTGGTGAAGAAATGAAGAAAGCCCGCCGTGAAATGGCGGCCAACCACCAATCGGCTAGCGATCGATGAGCGAGCCGTTAGAGCTGTTCCAGCTTCTCTTGGATCGTCTTGAATTCGGCAGCTCGTGCGCCCTCTGCACGGTCGTCAACACCCGCGGCTCCACTCCGCAGACCGCCGGGGCGATGCTCCTGGTCCATCCCACCGGAGAGACGCAGGGGACGATCGGCGGCGGGTGCGTCGAGGCCGAGGTGCGGCGGCGGGCCCTGGCGATGCTCCTGTCGCGATCCTCCGGGCTGCTCCGTTTCGAGCTGGACCACGACTACGGCTGGGACGACGGCCTGATCTGCGGCGGCCGCCTGGACGTGGCGGTCACGTGCCTTACCGATGCCTCGCAGGCGGAGCCGTTCCGCGCGGCGGTCGAGCGGATCCGGCGGCAAGAGTGGGCCACTGTCCCGCTCCGCGTCCAGCACGAGGGGCAGTCGATCGAGTACCGTCTGAACGTCGAGCCCACGCCCACCCTCCTGATCGCCGGGGCAGGCCACGTCGGCGTGGCGCTGGCGAAGCTCGCCGTTGGCCTGAACTTCCGTGTGGTGGTCTTCGACGACCGGGGCGATCTGCTGAGCCCCCAGCGTCTGCCCTCTCCGATCGACTCTGTCGCCGGCACCATCGAAACGTCTCTCCGCGAGTGGCCGGTGGATACGAACACCTACGTGGTGGTGGTCACACGGGGGCACGCCCACGACCAACGGGCCCTGCACGCGGTGATCGAGTCGCCGGCCAAGTACATCGGGATGATCGGCAGCCGGCGCAAGATCCGGGTCGTGTTCGATGATCTGGAGCACCTCGGCGTCCAGCGCGCGGAGCTAGAGCGGGTCCACACCCCGATCGGGCTGAAGATCGGCGCGATGACCGTGCCGGAGATCGCCGTGAGCATCGCGGCCGAGCTGATCCAAGTCCGCCGGGCCGAGAGGCATCGGGCCGTGGAAGGGCCGTTTGAGGTGGAACGCTCGTAGGGCCGGCGGGGTGCCATGCCCACGCGCAGCGTGGGCATGTGCGACAGGCAAGGAAGCCGTCCGTTTAGACCCTCGCGAAGAGTGAAAAGTGAGAAATGAGAAGGGCAAAGTGCAAAATGAAGGGCGCAGGTTTCCTTCGCCGATTTGCACTTTGCACTGCTCATTGTTCACTCCTCACTTCCTTCAGCCCCTTGACTCATCCGTTCGCGATCCCGCTGCGCGGCGAGCAGCATACGGGGAGGCCAGTTGCTGAAGATCCTCCGGCCGGTCGATGTTCACCAGCACTCCGGGATCATCGACCTCCACGAATCGGCAGCGGACCTCGTGGGACGACTTTGAAAGTCGTCCTACGGGCCCCTGCAAGAGGTCGCGGAGCGGCTCGTCGGGCCGGGCCGCCAGGATCTCCGGAATAAGCGCCGCGGAGAAGAGCGGTGGATGGCCGTGCTTGCCCCGGTAGCTCGGGATCGCGACGTCGTCGGGGCCGATCGCGGCGACCAGGGCGCGATAGGTCTCCGGCAGGATCATCGGGCAATCCACCGGCTGCACGAAGACGGCGCGGACGGCCGGGCGGAGGGCCTTGAGGCCCGTCTGCACGCTACCGGTTCGACCGCGGTCGGGGTCGGGATTCACCACGTGCCGATAGCCGAGCCGATCCACGATCGGCCGCAAGGCGTCGGCATGGTGGCCGAGCACCACGACCACGTCGCCGAACTCGCGGAGCAACGGCGGGGCAAGCAGATGCTCCAGCAATGGGCGACCTTCAAACTCAACCAGGCCCTTTGGCGAGCCCATGCGCGTGGATTGGCCTGCCGCCAAGACCACCAGGGCCGCGTCGCAGATCGCCAATCCCCCCTGCGCCCTAGCCGCGCGCGATGCCATGACTCGTTCTCCATGTAGCGGCGGGTGGCAGTGACGTCTGGCCAGGGCTCCTGGTGCCCATGACATGCTCACCCAACGCTTCGCGTTGTGAGAGCATGCCACCCAACCCCTGAGCATGCCACCCAGCCCGTGACCAGCCGCTCGGTACGTGACATAATAGGTGGTGGCACGCCGCCGGGCCATCTTACGCCGCCGGAAAGCACAACGCCATGCCGCCCTATCCTACCATGATCGACCCTGACGAGGCCCTGCGCCTGGTCCTGGAGGCGGCCGGGCCGCCCGAAGCGGCCGAGGTTCCGCTCGATACGGCCGGCGGACATTGTCTTGCCGAGGAGGTTCGTGCCGACCGGGACTACCCGCCGTTTCCCCGCGCGATGATGGACGGCTATGCCGTGCGCGTGGCCGACGCGGGCTCCACCGTCGAGGTGATCGGCGAGGTCGCCGCCGGCCAGGAGCCCGGCATTCCGGTGACCGAGGGCCGATGCCTGGAGATCATGACCGGCGCGGCCTGCCCGTCGGGCACAGAGGCCGTCGTCGAGAAGGAGGCGGTCCGGCGCGACGGGACCCGCGTGCGGTTGCCTCCATCGATCCAGGCAGGCGCGCACATCGCGGCCATCGGCAGCGAATGTCCGGCCGGGGCCGCAGTGCTCTCGCCAGGCCAGCCGATCACTCCGCTGACCGTGGCGGTCTTAGCCTCGTTCGGCCGTCGGACGGTGAGCGTTTTCCGGCGGCCTTCCATGGCGATCGTCACCACGGGGGCGGAACTCGCTTTGCCGGATTGCGATCCGCAGCCGGCCCAGATCCGCAATTCCAACGGCCCGATGCTCGCGGCCATGGCCGGGCAGATCGGAATCGACCGGCCGCTTTGTCTCCATGCGGAAGACCGCGTGAAGGCCATCGCGGATGCGATCGGGCGAGCGGGCCGGCATGAGCTGATCGTGATCAGCGGGGGCGTGTCGGCCGGTGCCTACGACCTCGTGCCGCAGGCCGTCGAGGCGGTGGGGGCGGAAATCGTCTTCCACAAGGTCGCGCAGAAACCCGGAAAGCCGTTTCTCTTTGCCCGCCGCGCGAGCCAGCTATTATTCGGGCTGCCCGGCAACCCCTTGGCGTGCCATCTCGGGTTCCATCGCTACGTCGCCGCGGCGGCGCGCCAGCGCGAGGGCAAGCCGGTGGTTCGGCAGTCGTTTCGCGGGCGTCTTGCCGCGGCGGCCCGGCCGCTGGAAGGCCGGACTTTCTTCCTTCTGGCCCATGCTCAGGCAATTGACTGTTCAGACCCGGCCTGGGAGGTTCATCCGCTTCACAGCGCGAGCTCGGCCGACGTTTTCAGGCCCTGCACGGCCAACTGCTACCTTCGGATCCCGCCGAGCGGCATTACGATTCCGGCCGGACGGGTCGTCTGGTTCGAGTGGATCGACTAGGGGCTTGCTTCCGCGATGGTCTGGATGGTATAAGAGTGGCGTACGTTCCCGCCCGTTTTCACACGCCTACGCACAAGAGGAGTCCCCCCATGCCGCACACGCAAGACCGTCGTCAGTTTCTGAAGACCAGCGCCACGATCGGGGTTGGATACTTCATCGCCGCCGGTGCCGGGGCCGGCGAGCCGGCCCGAAAGGGACGCGGCAAGAAGAAGCGCCCTGCCGGCGAGGCCGAGAAGCCCAAGTCGCCCAACGAGCAGATCGGCTTCGCCTGCATCGGAGTTGCCGGAAAAGGGAGCAGCGATAGCGACGACGCGGGCCGCAGCGGCAACGTGGTCGCCATCTGCGACGCCGACGAAGGAACGCTCAACCGCGTCGGAGAGAAGAAGTTCCCCAAGGCCAAGCGTTACACCGATTTCCGCAAGATGCTCGAAGAGATGCAAAGCAGCATTGACGCGGTCACCGTCAGCACGCCCGACCACGTCCATGCCCCGGCGGCCCTCATGGCCATGCGCCTGGGCAAGCACTGCTTCTGCCAGAAGCCGCTCACCCGCACGGTGTACGAGGCCCGCCTTATGGGCAAGGTCGCTCGGGAGAAGAAGGTTGCCACGCAGATGGGCAACCAAGGCACTGCCTCCCGAGGGCTGCGGCAGGCCGCGGCATGGCTCCGGGCCGGCGTGCTCGGGCCGGTCCGCGAGGTCCACATTTGGACCAATCGCCCCATCTGGCCGCAAGGGCAAGACCGTCCCGCGGGCGAAGACCCCGTTCCCGCCAACCTGAAGTGGGACCTTTGGATCGGCCCGGCCCCGATGCGGCCGTATAAGGGCAAGCACGTCGATACCCCGGTCCGCATCAATGGCGAAATCGTCAAGCGCCTCACCAGCGGGAATGTGTACCATTCGTTCGTCTGGCGCGGCTGGTTTGATTTCGGCTCCGGGGCCTTGGGCGACATGGGCTGCCACGAGATCAACATGGCCTACATGGGCCTGGATCTGCGCAACCCGGTGTGGATCGAGGCGCAGACCTCGGGCCACAACAAGGACAGCTTCCCGGCGTGGTCGATCGTCACGTACCAGTTCGCGGCTACCGACAAGCGGCCCGCGGTCAAGATGGTCTGGTACGACGGCGGCAAACGGCCGCCCGCCGAGCTGCTCGAAGGCGTGGAGGTCCGGGCGGAGGGGCAGTTGGTGATCGGCGAGAAAGGGAAGCTCCTGGGCACCGGGCAGTTCTTGGGGAAGAACAAGATCGAGCGGCCGAAGGTCGAGTACCCGATTTCGCCGGGGCATTTCGAGGAGTGGGTCCGCGCGATCCGCGGCGGAGAGCCGGCGATGTCGAACTTCCCCGACTACGCCGGGCCACTGGCCGAGACGGTGCTCTTGGGCAACCTCGCCGTCTTTTGCGGCAAGCGCGTCGAGTGGGACGCCGAGAACCTGAAGGCCAAGAACGTCGAGGGCCTGGAGACGCTCATCAAGCCGGTGTATCGCCAGGGGTACACGCTGGACGTGTGAGCCAGCGTGCCCGCACTTTGCCCGGGGGCCTAACATGGGGCAGGCGAGACTGAAGCTCCTCTTCCTTTGCACCGGCAATTCGTGCCGCAGCCAGATGGCCGAGGGCTGGGCCCGCGCGCTCAAGGGGGACTCCGTCGACGCGTATTCCGCCGGAATCGAGCCGCGCGGGCTCGATCCGCTCGCCGTGCGCGTGATGGCCGAGGCGGGCGTCGATATCTCCGCTCAGCGCTCAAAGCCGGGTGCCGTGCCCACGCTTGTCGTGGGCATGTTGCACTTGTCGCATGGCGACGCAAGCGTCGCCACGGCACCCGTCAAATCAGGTGCGACGACCCACGAGGATCGCTACTGACCGGGAACCGGGACGGGGGCAGCAACTTGGTACCCCGACGCCGCGGGCGCCGACGCGTACGAGCCGTATCCGGCGCTACACGCGCCGGCCGCTACGGGCGAGCCAAGGTACGCCGGTCCCGTCGCGCAGGGGTCGCCGTACATGACCGCCTGCGGAGTCTCCTTCTTCCAAGGCCACCATTTGCAGGACTGGCAGCCCGACACAGCGACGATCCATGCTAGAATAGTGGCCAGCAGAATCAGTTTTCTCATGATCCAAGCCTCCCATGCCGTGCAGTAGGGTGGGCGTCGCAGCGACGCCCCGGGGAACTCTACACCATCGCAAGCATGGAAGACGCCGACGGGCAGCGTTTTCGAGGGCATCTTGGCGGCCATGGGAGCGGGACCATCCGGTTCGTGAGGACCAGGCGAGATGGCGAAACTGGCGAATATGCGATGAGGATGACGATCATGCAAAACAGAAACCTGTGGACGCTTGTGTTGGCGGTCTTTATGGGGATCTGCGTGGTGGTGATTGCCGTCAGACAGTTGGACCACGGAACGCAGCCCGGGCAGATCGAGCCCGGCGCGCCGGGTTCGGGTTCCGTGGCGATCCCGGCGGCGCCGCCGACGCCGCAGACCTCTCCGCCCGGACAAGCCGCTTCGGCAGCGCAGCCGGCGAAGGCTCGCCTGATGGTCTACTACTTCCATGGGACCGAGCGTTGCGACAACTGCCGCGCCGCGGAGGGCTATGCGCAAGAGGCCGTGCAATTGGCCTTCGTGAAGGAGCTTGCCGAGGGGCGGATCGAGTGGCGGAGCGTCAACTTCGACGAGCCGGCCAACGCGCACTTCAAGAAGGACTACCTTGTAGACACCCCCTCGCTTGTCCTGGCCCGCATGGAGGGCGACAAACAGGTCGCTTGGGAAGTCCTCAAGGAGACCTTTGTTTTCGTCACCAGCAACGACAAGGACGGCTTCTTCGGCTACCTGCAAGGGAGGGTGCGGGCGCATTGGTGAAAAAGGTTTCACGCAAAGGCGCCAAGCCACGAACCAGTCCGTTCGGGCGGGCTATGTCCAGCGATAATTCCTCAAGCAGACGACGCGGGGTGGTGGCGGTGGCCGTCCGAGATCAGCGGCTGTTGGTCGTCCGCCGCTCTCAGCAGGTCGTGGCCGCGGGGGCGTACTGTTTTCCCGGCGGCGGCATCGAGAAGGGCGAATCGGAACCGCAAGCCTTGATCAGGGAAATCCGCGAAGAGCTGGCCGCAGCGATCCTTCCGATCCGCCGGCTCTGGCAGAGCGTGACGCCGTGGGGCGTGGGGCTGGCGTGGTGGCTCAGCGATCTGCCGCCCGGCGAGGAGCCGATCCCTAATCCGGCTGAGGTGGAATCGGTCGGTTGGTATTCGCCGGAGGAGATGGCCGCGCTGCCCGGCTTGCTGGAGAGTAACCGGGCGTTTCTGGAGGCCCTGGCTGCGGGGGAGTTTGATCTGGAGGTCTGAGAGCCCCCAGACCCGCTGGGTCTGCCATGGACGGGGAAGACGCCTGGGCTGCCCGCTGCTTCATCGAGGCCTTGGTCGCCTCGCGCTCCTGCGTTCGCTGCGCCCGCAGTGCAGCCCTCGCTGCGCTGGCCGACGCGGGGTCATTTCGGCCGCCCCCGACCGGCTGCTCGTAGGAGGCCTGGACCACCGGGCTCTGAGCCCGCGAGACTCGATAGCACCAATCGTAGAGATGCCCGAAGATGGCCGTCTGGCTGTTGGTGAAGACCGGGGCCCGCGCGGTCCCGTGAGGGCGCGTGGGAATGGTCAGCAAAGGGCTCTTCCCCGGATCATCCCGGTCCACCCATTCCAGGACGGCGTATAGATTCCGCTGGGTGAGTCGCCGCGACGGAAGGCTTCCGACCGGCGGGCGCAGCAAATGGAACCGAGTCTGGGCCCCTGGGCCGTGACACGCCGCGGAGCCGCAGTGATTGACCAGCATCGGTTGAATCACCTGGGCGAACGTCTCCATCGTCTTCGGAGGCATGACACGGACCATGCGGTCGAGATCGTGGACCGAGGGCCCCGAAATGGCGGGAGGGGCCGGTTCTGCGGCCGCATCCTTGGGCTGGAGCGCCACTTTCAGTTGCCGTTCGACCAGTGGCAGCATGGGGTGAGTCGGCTCAATCGCCTTGGCCTCGGCCAGCTCTTCGGCCGCAAGCTCCGCAAGTCCAAGTCTGTGACACCACTGGGCCAGCTCGATATGATCCTGGACGGAATCGAGCCGCGCCATCGCCCGCTTAACGCGATACGCTTCGGCGACATCGCGGCAGTGTTGCTGCACGTCGCTAGCCTTTACGGAGATTTCCCCGCCTGGAATGACCACGGTATACCGGTCCTCAGTCCGGGTGATCTGCCCTTGGAGCAACCTTCCGTTGCGCAACAGGAGCAATGAGTCTCCGGAATCGTCGGTTCTTCGTTGGGGTTCCGGCGATCCATACGCCCCGGCCGGGTCAGGGCGATCGACCATACCGCTGTCAGGGGGTCCTGCCGGAAGGGTCGGCAAGAGCAATAGGGCTCCCACCCCGAGAATGGCCAGTGCTAACCCACGAAGATTCAGTCGGCGAGAGAGAGTCTGGCTTGTCATAGGCGGCGGAAGATAGGGGTTTACTTTGAAAGGGTCAAGATCGAAATCGTTAAACCGCTCAAAAGAGGCATACGTCCATCGTCTGATCGGTCACTTTGACGCCATGTGGATGGAGAATCCGAACCTGGCTCCCCGCGGTCCTCAGCGCTATACTAAGATTTCTGGAGGTCGCGCGGTGTCGCAAAGCGATGTCGTACAACGGCGGCACGTGCTGTACGAGGGCATGGTCCAAGGGGTCGGCTTCCGCTACTCCACCCGCAGGATCGCGTCCCGATTGGCCGTGTCCGGCTATGTACGGAATTTAGCCGATGGCAGGGTGGAGTTGGTCGTCGAGGGAGTGGCCAAGGAGCTGGACCGATTCCTGGCGGCGATCCGCGATGAGATGGGAGACTACATTCAGGGGAACGAGGTGGGCATTCACCCGGCGACCGGGGAATTCCGCCAATTTGAGATTCGATTCTGAGACGCCATAGCGCTTCGCCTTGGAGTGAACCGATCCGGGGGGCCGAGCGTAAGACCTTATGGGATCGGGCCCAAGACAAGGGGCGATCCTGGCTCCACGGGGTTTGGCGTTCGTTTCACCAATTCGTTGATGGCTGAGGCCAGTCATGGGTTTGGCATCTGGCAAGTGCATGCTGTTTGGGGCGTGGCAGACATGGGCTACCCCCCTTTGGATGGTAGCCGCGGGAGCGGTGGCGGCGGTGGTGGCCCTGTACCTCGTTTCGTACCTTGTGCGCATTGCAGCCCCAAAGGTGGCCGCGATCGCCCAGACCACTGCCAAGGAGGCGATGGCCCAGCCGCTCTTCTACCTGCTCCTCGCGCTGGGAGTGTTCGCCATCTTGCTCTTCCCGTTCCTTTCCTACAACACCTTCGGCGAAGACGTGAAGATGCTCAAGGCCGAGGGGCTGACGCTCATCAAGATCCTCGGGATCATCCTCGCTGTGTGGACGGCGAGCGTCTCGATCGCCGACGAAATTGAGGGGCGCACGGCGCTGACGCTGCTGTCCAAGCCGGTGGGACGACGCCAGTTCATCGTCGGCAAGTTCCTCGGGGTCCTCGTGCCGGTAGCCGTCATCTTCATCGTTCTGAGCGTGTTTTTCCTGGCTAGCGTCTCGTTCAAAGTGGTCTACGATGCCAGGGAGACCTCCAACCCCGACCCCACGATCCAGGACTGCCGGAGCGAGATGGGGCAGATTATCCCGGGACTGGCCTTGGCATTCATGGAAACCGTGATGCTTTGCGCCATCGGCGTGGCGATCTCCACGCGGCTTCCCATGCTCCCCAATCTGGTCATCTGCGCCTCGATTTACGTGCTGGGCCACCTCGTGCCCATGCTCGTGCAATCCGCCATGGGCAAGTTTGATCTCGTGAAGTTCATGGGGCGTTTCTTGGCGGCAATCCTGCCGGTGCTGGACCATTTCAGCGTCGAACCGGCCATCTCGGCCAACCAGGTGGTGCCGCTGGCGTACCTTGGCGTAGCAGCGGTGTACTGCCTCCTTTACACCGCGGTCGCGATGCTCCTGGCACTCCTGCTGTTTGAAGATCGAGACCTCGCGTAGAGGGTCGCTTACGCCTATTCCAGGCGCATCCAGTCGGGCACCGGCTGGACCTTGCCGCTACGGTCCATAACCGCCAGGACGGTATGCCCGATGGCGAGCAGCTCTTCCCCCCGGAAGACATGGTACTCGTGCTCGATTTTCGCCGCCGAGACCCGGGTGACCGTGGTCCGCACCCGCAGAAGGTCGTCGTAGCGTGCGGGACGGCGATAGCGGCAGTCGGCCTTCACCACGACCACCAGAAGCCCGGCCTCCTCCATTTTGCGGTAGTTCCCTCCGGCTGCCCGGAGCAGTTCGGTCCGTCCCATCTCGAAGTAGACGAAATAGTGGGCGTGGTGCAAGAAACCCATCGGATCGGTCTCGTTGTAGCGCACGCGGACCTGAATCTCGTTTTCCGCAGACTTGGGGCCGGATTGGCCCTGTTGACCGAAATACGCCGCTGACATATAGTTAGGCGTCTCTTGGGGTTATTCTGCGTCGACCTGATGATCGTTAGCCGGATCGATGAGTCACGACGAAGGTGCTGGAAGCGGCCTGTCTACCATGCGGGGCCGCGATTATCCCTCGATTCGGCAGTTTACCGTATTCCTCGAGAATCGGGTGGGGCAGTTGCTCGAGGTGATCCGCCGCTTTGAGGGGAGCACCGTTCGAATTGTCTCGCTGTCAATCACAGACGCCGCCGAATGCGCCTTCGTCCGCTTCCTATTGAGCCACCCGGAGGAGGGGCGCGAGGTCCTGGAGCGGGCGGGCTTGTCGATTATTGAGAGCGACTTGATCGGCGTGGAGTTGCCGCCCGGGCCTCAGGGCCTGCTCCAGATCTGCACGGCCTTGTTGCAGGCGGAAGTGAACATCATCCAGGCATATCCCCTGCTGGTGCGCCCGCGGGGCCGGCCAGCGGTCGCGCTGATGGTGGACAACATCGACACTGGCCTTGAAACCCTTGCTGCAAAAGGGTTTATGATGATCACCGAGGGGGACTTGGCCGGAGACACTTAGGGCCCGCGGGGCTTAACCCTCCATTTCCTCCGGCAGCCCCTTCGCCCCGCGAATCACCACGACGCCGATCGAATCCCAGGGGATAGTGGTCAGAACGTGGGTCCCATTCGGCTCGTCCACGGCAAACACGGCATGACTGCCGGTCGAGAGGCCCTTGCCAAAACGATCCGGGGCAAGCCGCTGACCTTCTCCATACCGGATCTCCATCGTCGCGCCCTGGGCCTTGTAGCTCCAGAGCTTGCAGAAGAGGCCGTAGAAGGGATGCGCAGCCACCAGGGGGCCGAACCGGGCCGATTCCCCGACCCGAAGGGTGGTGGGCGAGTCGTCGTGGAAAGGCGAAACCGCTGCATCGTGCTGCTCGTCGAGCTGAGATACTTCCTCTAATGCACGCACAGACCCACTGCTAGCATGGCTTGAGGCCTCAGCCTCCAGATGTCCCCCTTCAGACGCCGCGTCCTCGTACGACGGAGCGCGGAATTTGGACCCGCACTCCGGGCATTCGCCGGGTTTTCCTTGAAGGCCGGCCGGCGCATGAAGTAGGTGATTGTTGGGGCAGAGAAACTCGATTTGATCCGCAGCCGTAGCCGGCCCTCGGCTCACGGCTAGTGCGGGCCCCGGAGCCGGGGCTTGGCTTTCCTCCGGCTGCGGCCGGGGGGACTCTCCGATGGTCGCTCCCGCGGACTCCAGTTCGGCGAGGGTGGGAATACGGAACTTCTCGCCGCACTTCGGACACTTCGCGGCCAAACCGGCCCGCTGGGAATCACATTGGATCTTGTGCCCGCTGGGGCAGAGGAACTGGATTTTCACGGACCTGCTTCTTTCGGCTAACGTGCTGCCGACGGAAGGTTGCGGCCCAGATGCCTGAGCGACCGATCCTCCGCGGGAAAACGACGCCGCAGCCCACCCGCCATCTTGTGATCCTACCCAACTGTAGCACAGGAAACAACAAACGCTTGACACCGCCCCCGAGTATGCCAAACTAGGTTCCAGAGGAGCCCGGAAGAGGCCGCCAACTGCGAGTCTGCGGATGCCGATCCTTGTTGCTTGCCCCGGATGCCGGAAGCGGTTTCAGGTCAGCGATCAGTTTGCCGGCAAGACCGGGCCGTGTCCCCACTGCAAGACGCCCATCCAGATCCCCACCAAGGAGCAGGAGGTCCAGATCCACGTCCCGGAACCGGTCAGCAAGGTGGCCAGCTCCGGCGGCGAGCACCTGGTCCTCAAGCCGATCAAGCACGTTGACATGAGATTTCGGCCCCGCGTCGCCGCGGCGATCGCGGGGGGATGGTTGGCGGTCCTCCTCGTCGCTTATCTCGCCCAGGGCATCCTGCTGCGATCCGTTTGGCTGCGTGGGATCGGCCTGCTTGTGGCATCGCCGGTCCTGGTGATCGGGGGCTACGCCTTCCTGCACGACGACGAGCTGGAGCCCTATCGAGGCAAGCCGCTGTATATCCGCTCCGGGATCCTCGCCGCGGTTTTCACCGCCCTCTGGGGCGTCTACGGCTTTGTGGCCGACGCGGGCGCGATCGGCGAGCTTTGGACCTGGTTTCTCGTGGCTCCGCCCTTCTTACTCGTCGGGGCGCTGGCGGCGCTGGCGTGCCTCGACCTGGACTTCGGCAACGGCTTCTTCGTCTACTGTTTCTACCTGATCGCGACCATGATCCTCGGCTGGGCCGCCGGCTTGGGCTGGCCGTGGAACGTGGCCGAAGCGGCCTCACTCCTCTAAAACGGTCCGTTCCTGCCGGTTCAGGCTTTGGCCTTGCGCTTCGCCTGGAACGGATAGATCGCCTCCTTCAGCGGCAGTCCGGCGATCTCGATCCGCCCGAGGTCGTTCGTGCCCACGCCCACCGAGGCCAGCAGGCGCAGGTGATTGTCGCCCTGGAACGGTGGCTTGCCGTGGGGGGCCTGGGGATCGAAGCCCATCACGGCGGTACAGACCGCATCGGTCGAGACGCCGTTGCGACCGGCCAGGATCACCTTCGGCTCGACGATGGCCACGCCGCGGTTCCAGTATCCCTCGCCGCCGCGGATCGTGCGGATGCCGTCGACGATGTTCAGGTCCGCGGGCCGGGCCCCGAAGATGTCGGCCACGATTCTCGGCACGCGGAAGTTTCCGTCGTGGACGTCGTTGGGCAGTTCGGCCGGCACTCCGTCGGGAACCCGTTTTCGGCCGTCGTGGAACATCGAGGTGCGGTGGTCCTTGGGGTTCTCGTTCGGGGCCTCGTTGCCGTAGAGCGAAGTGGGCGCGATGCCGAAGAAGTTCTTCACCGCGCCGGTGACCCCGGCGCACGCGTGCTGCTTCAGCTTGGCCAGAGAGACCAGCACGTCGGTCTTCTCGAAGCGCTCGTTGAGGTCGAAGGCCGGATAAATGAAGCCGCCCCAGGGCACTTTGAATCGGCTGTACGCGGGGAAGGACCCGCGGTTTCGCGTGTCCTCGAAGCTGACCCGGTTCGCCCCGGCCGATTGGATCGCCGCCACGTCCCAGCCCTCCTTGCGCAGGGTCTCTGCAAACGGCCGATCCCAGTAAGGGTTCTCGACGACCACGATCCGCCGGGCGCCCGCATCGCTCAGGGCGGCGCAAAGGGCGGCCACCGTGTTCGGGTGGGTCTGGTAGGTCTCGTAGGCGGGCATCCCGCCAAAGGGCCGCCACTGGAGTCCCGTCAGGTTGATCTTGATCGTGACCGTCTTGTTCTCGACCAGCTTCTTGATCCCGCCGATCGAGTCCAGCAGGGCATCCAGCTTGCGGCGCAAGGGCTGCGGCTCGAACGATTCGCACCGCTGGATGCCGACCGGCGACGTCGGGGCCTCTTGGGAGCGGTCGCGGGATTGCGGCGCGGCAAGTGCCGCCGCCGGACTCCCGGCCCGCCCAGCGCCGGCCAAGACCGCGGCGGTACCCAGACTGCGGGCCAGCCAAGTGCGTCGGTTCATTCTGCACGACATAGCGGTTTCCTCCGTATCACATACCAGCGTGATCTGCGAGCCCCGTAGTCGTTCTTTTCGGCGCCCCAGCCGCAGTTCCCAGTATCCTCACCTGGATCGAGCGCCGCGTCAAGCCGGGCGACTGCCCTACTGCGCCGGTTGCCCGAAGCCGCGCCCTCTCGCCGGTCCTATTCCCGTTTCGGGTTTACGGGTATCATGATGATGAACGAACACGGCGGCGGATTGCACGGACCAGGCTGCAGGAATCAGCAGGAGGACCAAAGATGACTACCAGAGAAGCCCTCGAAGAGGTGCTCCAAGGACTCCCCGAGGGTCGCCTGAGCGAGATACTGGATTTCGCGCGATTCCTGAGCTGGCAGGAGGAACGCGAGGCTTGGCGGCATTTCGGCCGCGCTCAGCTCGCGCGGGCGTACGGCCTGGACGAGCCGGATTACACCCCCGAGGATCTCAGGCCGGAGCTGAACTCGTGAGACCGGGCGACGTGGTTCTGATCCGGCTCAGCTATCTGTACGCTGCCGATGCCCGAGAGTTCTCGGGCGCGATTGGCCGCATTGCACCCGAGCGGCTCCAGCGACTTCGCGCGCGACTGGCTGGCATCTTGGAATCGTGAACGCAAAGGGTTGCTTCGGAGACCGTACGTAGCGACTCCGTTCACTCGTTTCCACCCTCAGCCCGGACCTCATTGGCCAACGGCACGCGTTTCTTTTCCCGCTCGATCCACCCGCCCACCCGATCCGTCGCGAAGCCGACCCGCGTGTCGCCGACGGTCACGGTGATCTCATCTCTGCTGACGCGGGCCGTCGCCCACGGCACCGACTGCGTGCCGGCGTCCGCGGCCGTCAGCACGTGGAGGAAGCAGTCCGCGGCAGCGGGCGCGGAGGGCGAGACCTCGATGCGGCACTCGGGGGCAGGCCCGGTGTTCCTACGCGGCGGATAATCGCGCCCGCCGTAGCGATAGAGATCATCGCCGCTGGCGAGCCGCACTTTCGCGCTCTCCGGCAAAACCGTCTGCACAAATAGCCGGCCCTTCCCGTTGGTGATCGCCAGATTCGGGGCTTCGCCCGTGGGCACGCGCATCGCCTGCAAGAGCCACGTCTTCTTCAGCGACGGGTCCTTGGCCTTCACGCGATCGAAGACCACGAAAGTCCCCGGGCGGAGGAAAACGATCTGCCGCGTGAAATGGTCGAGTTTCCGCGGCGAGTACGCCCGCGTGGCGTCGCCGGCCACGTAGAGATAGGCGCCGCGGTCCTCGAAGGCCAAGAGATCGGCGACGTGCATCGACTCGTACTGCTCGCGCCAGTCGCGTGGGTCGGCGGCCGCGCCGTTGTGATGGCGCCACGCGTGGGTCTGGCCGCCGTCGTTGCCGGTCACCTGCCCCGCGCGGATCGCGGGCCAGGTCTCGGCCGGATCGTGGATCAGCATCGTGCTGTGGGCGATGGTCCGCAGGTGGTAGTTGACGTCGTGGAGCGTCCCAAACTCGTCGTAGTGACCGCCGTCGCCGGCCAGCTCCTCATACTTGTAGATGACGAAGTGGCCCACGTCGAGGTGCTGGTGCGCGGTGAAGCGGTTGCCGCACTTGAAGAAGAAGTACGTGGCGTCCTCGTCCCACGAGCTTCGGGCGTAAACGTAGCCCGGCCCGGGACTCAGGTGCGAGAGCTTGAAGTGGGCCAGGTCGCCTTTGGGAACCGTGGGATCGCGCCACAGGAAGTCCTTGTAGGCATAATCGCCGACGCTCGAGCGGGGCGTGGTCTCGTTGAACGTATGGACGACCTGAAGGGCCGGATCGTCGCGATAGTAATCCACCAGGATTCGCCGGGCCGAAAGGGCCTTGTCGCGCTCGCCGCCGAAGGTCCGCCCGCCGCCGTCGCCCATGGGCACCGGCCGCCGCGAGCCGTATTGGCCGTTGCCCGGATACATCTCGAACATGCTGGCCACCGCCCGGTTCCGGTAGAACTTCGGGGCCAGGGCGTAATAGTCGTTGCCCTCGCAGCGGCGGGCCGCCTCGCAGAAGAACAGCCACTCGTAGAGCCAGTAGTGGATGTAGTACCCTTCGCCGAAGCCGCCCCCGTCGCCGGCCAACTCCAGGGCCGGCGCGGCACGCGTCCGGTAATCCTCTTCGAGCGTTTTGAGAATCGCGGCGGCGCGCGGGTTCTCATAGTAGGTGGCGTAGCACGCCAGGCCGATCCCCCAGTTCTTGTATCCGTACCAGGCGTTGTGGAAGACGTGCGTCTCGGACTGCACGTTGGCGTCCACGGTCCGGTTCATGTAGTCGTGGAACCTGGCCCGCTCTGCGTCGCTCCAAGACTTGTGGCACAGGTCATAAGCGATCGCCGCCAGGGCCAGGTCGTGCCCGAAGGTGACGTGTCCCTTGCGGATCGGGCCATTGACGTACTTCATGGCCAACTGCTTGGCCTGCTGCCCGAGGGCCGTGTCCCGCTCGATGGCCGCGACCAGGGCAAGCGAGAGGATCTTCGAGTGCGCATCACCGCCGCTTCCACGAGCCACGCGCACGACCCGCTGGTAAGCCTCGGGCCTTTGTCGCGCCAGGGTCTGAAGCTCCCCGCGCGAGCCCAAGAGCCGCGGGTGTTCCCTCGGCACGGCGTGCCGGCCCGGTTCCGCGGCAAGACCCGCTGAAGCCAAGCAGTAGACAGTAGTCAGTAGACAGTAGACAGTAGTCGGAATGTTCATTGCTTCGCGATAGCCTCGTACCACTCCAATCCCTGAACGTGGCCGGGCCGACACGGCCCGGCTCTGAATCCTGAACCCCGAACCCTCACTGGTGCCATGGCCCGACGTAGGGCACGTAGTATCGTGCCCATTCACGGCGAGACCAGACGGGCTGCGAGGGCTCGCCCTCCTGGCCCAGAGCGTCCACGGCCACGACCTCGTAGCGGCGCGTGGGCTCGCCGGCATTCTCGTCGAGGAACTCCGTGGCCGCGATCGGCTTCGCCGTCAGGCGGATGATCGCGTCCGTGTCCCAGCGCCCGTCCTGCCGGTAAACGTGATAGCCCTGAATCGACTTCTCGCGGTTGGGCTGCCATCGGAGGCGAGTCTTGCCGCCGGCCTCTTCCTTCGAGAAGACGTGCTGAACCGCCGACGGATACGTGAACACCAGCGGCGACGGCCCGCTCTCGACACCCAGCTCGTTCACGGCGATCACGCGATAGGCATAGGTCGCGTAGCGATATGGCTTGCCTTGGGGATCGAACTGGTCGCGATAGAGCGGCCTGCCGGCGATCGGCTTTGCAGGCTCCTCCTGGCCCGACGCGAGGTCCACCGTCTCATCGACAAATTGGGGCGCGATAGGCGCCTTCAGGGGCTCCTCGGTGAGCCGCCGGAAAGGCCCGATCGCCTTGATCCGCCCCACGGCCAGGTCCGACGTCTGCCGGTAGCGACCTCGGATGCGGGTCGCCTGGAGCGTCGAGTACACGCTCACATCGGCCCGCTCCACGTGGTATCTGAGATCTCCGATAATAAAGAAGGGAAGCTCCAAGGCGACGGGCTTTTTCCACCTGAGCTCCGCGCGCCGTGGATTCGGCACGGAAACCACCAGGTCGTTCACCCCGGGCGGCTGCGTCCGGGCGAGTCGGGATGAGGCCACTTCGTTCCCCTTGTCATCGAGCGTGCGGACCTGATAGAAGTAGGTCTTCCCTGGCTCCAAACCTCTCTCCGCGAATTGGGCGGATGTGACTCCCTTGGGGATCGCCAACTCGGTGGAACGCGGCGCCAAGTTGACGGTCCAAGGCTTGTCGCCTTGGCCGCGGTAGACGCTGTACCGCACCGTGTCGCGCAGCGGGGGCCCCCCCGGCGGTAGGTTGAATAACAGGGCCGCGCGATTCGGACCTGTTTGTACGTGGCCGATCTCTAAACGCGGCACAGGCGCCGGGGCCTCTGTGTAGCGGAACGTCAGGATCTGCTGCTCGTCCTTGGTGCGGTTCTCCAGGACAAACAGGTTGCGATCGGGCAGGTAGATCAAGACGCGGTTGCGTCCGCCCGAGGGGTCTGGCTCGCGCGGAAGCTTGAGCCGCGTCCAGGCCGGCTTGGCCACGTCCAGAACCCACGTCTCCAGCCCATTGGCCCCCTGAACGCTGCACAGCACAATCCCGTTCCGCGTGTCCGCCGCCAGCACCGGGCAACTCTTGTCCGCCGGCGGATGCTCCTTGACCTCCAGGACTCGCCACTGGTTCTTGCGCAGGTCATAGACCCACGTCCGCGGGTCGTCGTGAAACTGAGAGCCGAAGAGCACGAACAGGCGGTGGACCGCATCGTAGGTGAAGCCCGGCTGGGAGAGGTTCGCCTGTGGGCCGCCCGCGGGCTTCATCTCGTGCCAGGTGTTGGCGTACAGGTCGTAGACCACGGTGCCGTGGCCGGAGCCTTCGCCGCCGTGGAGGACCGTGACGCGAAGCTCCGGATCGTAGGCCGCGCCCCGCAGCGGCGACGGCCAGACTTCGGGGCACGGGCGCATGGCCCGCCAGGTGTTCGCGTCGAGGTCGTAGGTCCAGACCGAGCTGTCCTTGAGGTAGATCTCCCGCGGCGATTGCCAGCCGTGGCTGCCGCTGAACGACGGGAAGCGGATGAACTTGCGGAGGGCGTCGTCGAAGACGTTCTGCTGCCCGCAGCAGACGCCCGGCGGGGCGTCGTTGGGCTCCTTGAGGATCCACGCGTCGGCGTCGAGGTCGTAGCTCCAAACCTCAGCGTTCTGCTCGCCGCCGCCCCCCTGGTTGTGGCCGCTGTAGCGGATCAGCGTCTTACGGAGCGGGTCGTAGCCGTAAGTGGTCTCATAGCCCATCTTGGGCGACGGCTTCCCCGCCGCCTTTTCTTGCGGGTGCCGCTTCACCCAGGTCAAGAGCGGATGCGGCTCCTCGGCGGCCGCGGCAACTGCCACGGACAACATCACAAACCCCGCGACAGTGCCGCGGGCCAAATTGCTCCAAGAGTTCGGACACTTCATTTTCCTATCTCCTGCGACCGTAAATGTGCCGCGTCCCATCTGCCGGTGACCGCGGCTTCCTTGCCCAGGCGTTTACGCCTGGGTTGTCGTGTTCGCAGGAACACATTGGGGTATTCGCCCCGTTTACGGGGCGTTTCGATCCATCGCCTGATCCGCCCCTGAAGGGGCTCCAATTCAGTTGTCACGTTCCTTTTCGCGTTCCCAGGCATAAATGCCTCATGATTACCTATACTTCTGTACGCTGTTTCGCCCGCGACGGTTCGGCCGCGCCGGGTGGCGGTCGAACGGATCCGGAGGGAGCCAAACGGTTTAGGAGCGTTGGAAGCGATCCCGCCTCCTG
>Ga0315280_10000841_pt1 | contig 55474 bp, 53 predicted proteins | sample YL17G06_40_MG_FD_203697 | JGI IMG/M metagenome (GOLD analysis project Ga0315280, IMG submission 203697) | Sediment microbial communities from Yellowstone Lake, YNP, Wyoming, USA - YL17G06_40 | ecosystem: Environmental > Aquatic > Freshwater > Lake > Sediment | place: USA: Wyoming | collected... | reverse complement strand
GGAATGATTCTTCGGTGAGAAGTATTTGACAGTTGTATTCGCCTGGTTGGAGGTTTACTTGACCCATTGGAAGTCGTTCCCATTCCCCAAAGATAGAAACTGTGTTGCTGGGGTAGTCTGTGTCATAGGCTGGTTGCGAAGGGGCAGGCTCGAAGGTTACTGTTTTTACGGGGCCATCGTTTGCGGCGTTGCTTCGCTGAGTTGTTTTCCATATAACGTGGTAACAGCTGCCGGTTTCAAATTGAAGCGTAGCCGTTCCGTTGCTGTCCGTTATGAAGTAGTTGAATACTAGGTAGCCTGTGTATCGGTAGTGATAACCTGTGGGACTGCTGCTGTCTTGTATGTAGCTTCTGCTGAGGTATGTTTGATCGTTTGGGTTTGGTGAGGAGCCGTCGCCTTTGTCGTTTAAGTTCTGACCATTAGCCCACGTCGTTCCGGTCCATTCCTCTTGCCACCAGCGACCCCCTAAGCCAATGCGTTCATTGTCAGCAGTGCCCGGTGTGCCCACCAGTTTGAGTTGGTAGGCAAAATTTGGCTTCAAGTTTCTAGCCTTCAACAATCCCTGGAGCCTGTTGCCCTCCGTGCAGTAGGCCACCTCCACGGCGGCCTGAGAGTAGTTGTAACTATTACGGTAGCCTATGCCATACGCTTGATCAGCCACGTCCAACCAACGATATGTGCCGCTTGGAGACGTAAGACCAGGATCAACTGGAACGAATTCTACGTGCTCAATCAACCCGCCATCAGTTAGCGGCTGCAAAGCAATCATCCAATTTGCTTTAGCCGTCAAATGAAACGTCTGATTATACAAACTATAACCCGACTTACTAACCAGCAAAGTAAAAGGATTGGCATCCTGAATATTACTATTATTACCAGCATTATACCAGCCATACGTCAAAGTCTGGGTCGGAATTTGCCCCGTGCTATTCGTCAAAGCGGTATAAACAACCGCTCCATCCTTGACCAACGTAACATTAGCACTCTGCAAATTGGCGGAACTATCCGTCACCGTCAAATCAAACTCGTACTGACGAAAAACCGCACACGTACTCGAACCCGACCAATAAAAACTCCAACTAGCAACTTGAGGATTAACAAGATACAAATAAAAATTAGACGAACTATCAAAACGAAAAGCGGTTGTAACATCCACAGTACTCAAACCTTTAAAAGTCACATTATTATTCGCAACCCAATACCCAAATACGCCATAAGGCTGATTATAGATGTTGCTATCTTGCCAAACAAGATTTTGCGACGGGACAAAACCATCCCAACCATTAAACGTAGTGCGAATAAAACTGTTGTCCTGATGGCAAACAAAATCACAGTAAGAACCCGCCAACAACTCCACCACACTAACCTCAAACAAAGAACTAGCGAACCTTGTAACATACCAATCAGGACGGTAAAAACCTAAATACGAATCATACATCTTAAAGTCACCACTTGGATACACAACCCACTCAGTCGCCAAATCACGACTATCAATAATCATGGAAGAACCTTGCTTTACAGCGTCAGAAGTATTCGACCCCAATACGCAATGCCCGCTTGCCAACACTTGAAAAGCACCATGAATAAAAATTTGCTGACTCTGACTTGAAATATAAGCAGAATTAGAACCATCCCCTGTCTGCAAACTACAATTTAAAATATATTGCACTTGCCCCGTATGATTATACGGAGCATAATTTGAAGGGTAATCCTTGTTTACAACATTCCAACCATTAACATAACTTGCGTTCCACAAATCCCAGAAACCGCATGGAGTGAGTGAAGAATAACCAATTACAGTAATGACATTTGCACCCTTGTCATAAGTTATGCTTCCATTGGCAGGGGAAGCAGGTGAACTTAAAGATGAAGGCATGGAAACACCTATGAATGGCAAAGTGAGAACTGTTGGAGCAAACATAAGGAAGAGCAACAGTAAGAAACTGATAGTTGTTTTCCAAGATTTCATACTAATAATGCTTTTCATTTCATTCTCTCCACTAGCTATTTAGGTATCATGATTTATAACGCCTTCCGAAACAATTCCAACTAGTGGCACACGTTTGGAGTAGTGAATTGTTTGATAAACTGCCCGTGCGATTGTGGCGCGAATGCCTGTTCCGAAATTGATAGCGCGCGCGCTATAGCATGCGCATTGGTAAAGGCCTCAGGAAAACCTGTTACTATAGAAAAAGAAGAACAGAGCTCAGACGGCAAAACAACAACAATCAACTTTCGCACACTGGAGGGATAATCACTGCGCGCGCGCCCAACTCGTTTAAAACTTCTCACACCATCGCGCTAAAATTGATCTCTCCCCTCTCCAACATGGTTCGGAGAAGAAACAAAACGTCAGGAAACTAAACCACTTTTCAATCTACTGAACAAATAATAAAGACTAAGGACTAATGTATATTTCGGCTCTTCATAATGCATTTCTGCTGTGAATGGAGATTGAAAATTCTTGTTAATTAAATCATCTCGTACAAAAAAAGAGTTTACCCCTCTGAAATCACATCCAACTAATTTGTAACCTTTTGTTTTTCCCAAAATTTCTAGTGCTCGTAAACTAGCTCCGTAAGCGCGCGCACGCGCTAAATAACCAGACCCATCCCAAACAGAATTAGCGTTATATTCAGTTACCCGGTCTAAACTAGGAGGAAAAAACGAATTATATTCAATTACTACCACTCTCGGCTTATACTGATTTATCGCCTTCCAAACATAATAGTCATTTCCATCAATATCAATAGATAATAAGTCAAATTCTTCGGGAATATTCATTTCATGAAATATAGACTCAACATTTTCAGCAGTAATCATTGCCTCTTTGAATAATAATTTTTTTCCATCTATTAGATGATCATATCTTGCTTTGATTTTATGCGTATTTTTACTATTTGCTTCAATCCAGCAACCTCGCCATTTTCTTAATAATAAGAATAAAGTATTATTTTCGCTTCCATCGGCAACTCCAAATTCAACAAAAAAAAGGTTTGTTGTGCCGATCCTATTGAAAATTTCCTCTAATATTCCGTCCTCACCATTCTGTGAAAAAATTTTTCTTTCATAGCGATTAAGATTTAATGAACCTTGATATTTTTGGCAAGAATTTATTCTTTCATTTATGAATTGATTATTCAGAAGAGTGTTAGCTGTCTGAATAGCTGATAGGAGTCCCAAGTCTTCCATCAACATTTTTCTTATATCCATATTCATCCCCCTAATTAACAAGCTATCATGATACAGTTTATTGACTCTTAACATCTTGGGCAATCTTAGGTTTACTTGCATTCTGTATTAGCGCGCGCGCTAACTTTTCCAAACCACCACACTACATTGCTTAGGCTTAAGTTATGGCACGAACTCGGCAAAAACGTGGGTTGTGTTAGCGTCTACGCTATACTAATTAACCTTTTAAGTTAAAAAATGTTCCAAAAAAGGAAGTTGTTACTTATACATCACTGGAATGAGTCTTGGTCACTTGATCTTAATTGCTTCAACTACGATGGATACTCTGTTTTTTGAGAAGGGGCTAAGTAAGCGGGAGAGAGGGTAAAACAGGGGAAAAGTGTATGTGTTGTTGTATTTGTCGATCGCTTTGGGTACTGAAACACATTTTACTCCGGTTACTTTGAATCCTTCGCCCTCGAGCAGGGTGGTAAGGCTCTGCGCGTTGTATCCGTCTCGCCAGTGGTAGCCACCAATAAACTCGCCGTCCACGTTGCCTTCTCTTACGAGTTTAAAGGCTGCTTTAGGAGAGGTAAATTCTTCTACGCTATCCGAGTAAGGAACGCCTACTATCAGGTGACCGCCATTTACTAATAATTTGTTTATTATTTGAATGGCTTTTTTGTCTTCTTTAATATGCTCTAGAGCCTCAAAAATAGTTACTATGTCAAACTTGTCGGTGCCCAAGTTATCTTCAAGGATGTTGAATAGCCGAAAATCCACGTTTTCTAAGCCAAGAATGCCTTTAATTTGGTTAGCTAAGTTAACGCCTGTTTTATCAATATCGACACCTAAGATTTGCCAGTTTTTTCGTTCTCGGGCTAAAGCAAAACAGTCAGTTCCTATGGAACAACCGATGTCCAAAACATTAACTGGTTTATCTTTCAGTGATTTGCCTATGTTCCTAAGAAAAATTGACCTTGCAGGTCTCAAAAGCCTTTGTCTAGTTTCAAGCGGAAAACCAAACAGCTTAATGAGAACAAAACCGAAATGCGAAGCAAAGGTTCTTTCCCGAGCACTAAACATTTGAAATTTCGGAGAATCTACCAATTCCTTTATGATTTTACGCTTTCCCATAAAACTGGCGTACATTAAATCACCTTATCTAATTACAACTTTTTTCGTTTAATAAGTGCCTTCCTTTGAGGTTTGGACGTACATAAGAACAGTACTTATACGACTATTTTGAATTCTGAAGGAAAAATAGTAAACCAGACAAAAATGACTCGCCAAGTTATCAACCGAAAGTTGACATGAGCCTCATCACCCGAAGACTTGGAAGAATCTCAAGTAATGTTTATTAAGTATTAATATATCTTATACCATAGTGCGCGTGAAATTGGAACTATATCACGCGCAAATTCAGAAAAGTTAAACGTGACTGAATTGGAAAATAAAATGGATAGATTCACAAAAGTTTGTATTTCAATACTAATCATTACCCTATCCCTAAGTCTATATTCCAACAATTTTTCAGCCAAAGCGAATTTATTTTCAAGTGTTTCAATAAGCAGTCAAGGCATTGTAGCGTACAATGGCACGCCGATCCCTCCGTTGCTTACGGGATGGGGTGGAGTTCGCACTTCTGAAGTAAACGATTATTATTCAAACATGACCTTTTCAGACAATTTTGAAACAGGAGATTTCAGCCAAGACAGCGGCTATCAAGGAAGCATTGCGGTCTCAAATGATTGGGCAGCCAAAGGAACGTATAGTGCAAGAGTAACTGATACTGGAACCTGCAGCGACGAAACCGTTTATTACAATATTGGTACTGACTATTCTACAGTCTACGAGTTCTGGGATTTCAATGTTTCAGCGAAAACTGGGACAAACAATTTGGATCTCGGCGGATTTCTGCAAACAAGCGACTTCTCAACAGTAGAACACGTTGGAATTACTGGAGCGTCTAACGACTTGTTTCTATGTTACCAAGACGGTATTACCACTCCTCAAGTGACAAGCGCGACAGGCATATCGCTAAATACTGATTACACGATTGAAATAATGAGGACACAAAGTCAAACTGCTGGAGAGTACAAAGTTTGGCTAAATGGCGCTCAAGTCAACGATTTAACAGTAATAGGAGTCAACGCATCAAGTTATGCAAGTTTACCGTTCTTAGGAAATTACTATAGCGCAACAGCAAACGCGACCTTTTACGAAGACTGCTGGAACGTGAACACTGCATTCATAACAAACGATCCGTATGTTGCGAGCGAAGTTTTTCCGGGGCAACTTGCCAGCGATGCAGAATTGACAATGGCATACATAGCTGCTTCTGGCGAAAACACGGTTAGAACCTACTTTGAAGCTGACACCGCGACCCCATCAATTCAAGATGCAACATACAATCAAACTGACATGACCAAATTCTTAGCTATTGCCGTGCATTATAACTTATGGGTTGACTTTTGCATGATAACGTTCTATGACCAATATCAATACCACCCTGAGTGGCTTGCTCAATGGACAAATATTGTTGGAAACTGTTCATCTTTATATTCTAAGATTGTTTGGGAGCCATCTAATGAACCGCAGACAACTTGGAGTGATGGAACACATGCCTTAACTGGCTCTGCGTCAGTAGCCAATTTATCAGCTACTTATCAGGGATTCATTAATATGGCGCGGGGCTTGGGCGATACGCATTGGATCATTATATCTATGGATTGCTGGCAATACTGGAATTTCCCCACAGTCACGGATCCACTGAATGAAATAATGATTAACGTACACCTCTACTACAATTACGAAGTTTACAGCAGCAATTGGAATGTAGCAGCCGCACAAGCGACAGCAGATTCGCAGGTGAACAGCATTTTAGCCGCCGAAGCTACTACCGGACGACCCTTCGTATGCACAGAGCTTGGGACGTCATGGGTAGTTGGCACTCCACCCGACATGGTGTATAATGGTAATTCAGGATACACAAACGTTACACTCGCATACGTTCAAGAAGTTGTTAATGATCTTGTTCAACATAATCTTGGGTTTGTTTTCTGGGCTGCTGGCGATTGGGCTAAAGATTGGAGTAGCGGTTGGCATTATGGGGGACTTTACGGAGGCATGGACGTGTGGGGGCAACTCTTACAAAGAGCAGCTTTCTGTTAAAACGCGGAAATCCAGAAGATAAGGTTAGTCCAAAACTCAATTCGTTTAGCCGCGTGTTCCGCCAATACTGGGTATCCCCTCTGGAGTAGAATAAAGCCGAAATCCGCCATTATCATATAATAGGTCAGATCCCTGAGTCATGTTAGGACTGACGAATAGGTATGATGAAATTAAGCTGTAGTTCCTTCCCTCCACATAATTAACGTAAAATCTCTCGGATGTCTGGCTCCAAACAAAAAATTTGGCGTCGGAATGCTGAAGACTTGGATTTACATTATGCTCGTAACACCACTGCAAAATGTAAAATTGAACAACACCGGCTGTTGGGTAGGACGCAGTAATACTGCTGAAGTCTAACAAGTTGTGATTGGCAATGAACATGCCGCCGTAGGAATCGCTAATTGGTGAATACTCAAAAGATTCATTGTGGTACGCAGCAAAGAGTGATAAGGGCGTGCCGACGAGAATTATCAATAGCAGAATTACCTTTCCATATTTGCTTTTAAAAATAGTGAACGCCAGTGCGGTTAGGGGAACAAAGGCATAAAGGAGTGATCGTTCATAGAATTCTCCTCCTTGGAAAAATCCGCTAATCAAACCAAGAACAAAACAAGCCACCACCCAACCTATCGCCAAGAAAGGCAAACCATTCTCTATCTTACTCTTTCGCCGTAACTTCCAAAACATATAGAAGACCCCGACAGCTCCGCCAAGAACAAATAGCAGGGAATAATCAATCTTCATTGTTACGCCTGATTGAAGGACAGGCGAAACCACTGATAACCTCTCAGTCGGGTTCGAGAAGGTAAAATTCCTGATTTCAGATATTAGTGAAGATAATATATCTGGGGCGTTGACCTTAAGCCAAGCTAACCAAGAAACTGAAATAAACAAAACGAAAGAAAACGAAAATAACGTATCCGATACCAAAATGTCCTGTTTGTCCAATACTCCAAGTCGTTTAAACAGCTTCCACCCAATCCATAAAGAAATTATTGAAAGAATTATGAAAGGGATGGTAGTTGGATTGGAGAATATTGCTGCAACCCCAAATAAAAAGCTTAAGCCTATGGCTTTCTTGGACCGCGGTGAAAAAGCAAAGTAAAGAATAAGAAGATAAAAAAAGAAAGCGACACTATTCGGACTGAACCACCTTGGGAAAACCCACACAGAACCAGACACCAAAAAAATCGTTGCAAGATAAACCGTTCGCGCATCAGAAAAGAATTTTCGCAAAAATACATAATATATTGGAACCACCAATAACGAGAACAGAACAGGATAATACTTTATCAAAGCAAAAAAGTTGATACTGGTTATCTGCGAAACTGCAGATTGCCAAATAAATGCTCCAGGAAAGCGTGAAGCGTACCATGTGACCCCTGGGTTAGTGAAACTTCCATAAACAAGAATGCTCATTACGCTAGCTGAATGACCCCACGTGTCAGGATAATACCAGTTTGACTCTACAAGAGCAGCGGCCGCATACAAGTATAGGGCAAGAAAACAGGCCTCAAATAGAAAGAGGATCTCACGTCTCTTGCCTTCGACATTATTACTAAATGCCAGTAGAAGCGAAGAAGCCAGAATAGAGGCTAAGCCAAACCAGTAACTAATATTCAGTTTTTGAACTAAACCGAGTACATCATTTTCCGAAAAAGCCGAAACATTATAGCGCATAGAAAATGCCAAAAACGCAATTGAGGCAACACACAGAATAATTGAAAGCTTTTCAAGATGTCTTTCAATTTTGAGTTTCATTTTTTGTACCTCACCGCATGCTAAGGTTGTTGTTAAATCCTAAAAACTGACATTTACTCGTCTTAACTGATTTGGAAATATTCTATAATGTATGAATTATTTTGATAGTTACATCTAGACCACTCGCAAGGTAACGCCTTACAATGGGGGTCAGGTATCGCGATACGAGTTTGTAATTAAAGTGAATAAACCAATGCTGTTATTTTGTACTCTGGATCCTTCTCAAAGTCAAACTTGATTAGCGCGACTATGTGAAGTCTGCTATTTAGTCTTTCCTTTTTTGGCTCTGTTAACTCTTCGGGTCTTAAGGCTTTTGTGAAAGAGTCTGTTAACCAGAGGGGCTTTTGCATTAATAAGCTATAATTCTTCCAGAGTATAATTTAGGATTCATTTGTTGATTAATAGTGTGCGTGCTAATAACTGGACTTCACATAGGTGTGCTTAGAATTGTCGGGGTTCAATAGTTTAAAGAGCCGACAGAAAAGAGATTATTCAATTAGTTTCAGGTATAGATTGGCTGATTGCGTGAGGGTTAAGGAATGCTCGGCTTGTTTCTTTATCAAGAAAGGTGAACGCATTATTTGGTAGACTGTGTATTTTCTTAACAGTTTTTGCAACAACTCTTCCTTATTAGCCCATGCCTTGCAATTCCATTCTAAAAAGATGTTCTTTATTTTGGAGGATAGCAAGTAGTTTAGCGCCCCTTCAAGTACTTCTGGTTCGACTCCTTCTACGTCAATTTTCAATAAATCGACAATTTGTATTTCTAATTTTGAAAGGCAAATATCCAATGTTACTGCCTCGACATCGATTGCCTCGGTTCCGGCGCTGCTAACAATTGAATGACGACCCAAGTTTCCTTTGGATAACCATAGCTTTCGTTCTCCTTCTATATTTGAAACGCAATTGTTGAATAGGAAAACGTTGTCAAATCCATTTCTTTTCACTGATTGTTTTAGCAATGAGAAGCTGGATGGCTCTGGTTCGAACGCTACAATTTTCCCAGTTTTTCCTGCGAGATGCGCAGATAACAACGTGTACCACCCTATGTTTGCTCCAACATCAACAACGACCGCGCCTTTTCTAACGATTTTCCTAAGAAGTTCTGTTTCCTCTGGTTCATACAAACCATCAACGCCTATAGCAGGAGAAATAAAGTCTCTATCTTCCGGGTTTAAAAAAATGAGATAGTTATAAACTCTCTTTTCCCAGATAGGATTTTTTGCATATCTTTTTTTTCTGATCTCATTTATGTAAGATCCTACACTTTCGGGGCCATTGGCTAACGTAAACAAGGCCTTGGGGTATCTCAAAAAGAGGCGCGCCACTTTGAAAATGTAAGAGAAGCTGAATGTGTTCTGCATGGTCTATCCTCGTCATTGATAATCTTCAATGTTAGTGATATTTCAATTATAACTTTTTTGTGCCCTTTGGTGTGTTGAATAACTTGAGCGTTTTGCCAAGCGGATTAACGACAACTTTCTCTCAAAAATGGATTAGTCAGGCAGTAAAGTGTACGAATCATGGACACCTTTGGTTAACATAGACTCTTCTCGTTCCGTGCGAGACCCTAAGAGTTAACAGAACCCCTTTTTCATTCTTCACCTTGATTCTCTTTTCATTCTTTCTTCGTTGATTGGTGAAGGGCACGCGCCTATTCGCCCACAAAGGGGCACTATGGCTTCGCATCCAGACCCTCCTCAATCGCGCTAACGTCCACACCAAAAGGATAGCACTAAAACGAGGAAGAGTTTAGGCCTGATCGTAATACGGCTTCTTATTCTTCAACACCGCATAATTGCACATCAGAAGCCTCCTAGCAGCCGCGATAACGCGCGCTAAAAAGTTGAAAGACCATTTTGGTATGGTGTGCAGACAACAATATTGTGACCTTCACACAATAACCTGTGGGCTAGTGCCTGCACATTCTTTTCCATACCCCCTATAATCGGCGGATAAAAGTCTGCCAACATCAGTATTTTCATAAGCTCATCATCGCCCAGACCGCAGATTCTCAAATTAGACGTTCAATCAGAACGCTAAGATTTTTATACATATCTAATACTGTTTATGAGAGAACTAATTTACTATAGAGATTAGCTGTCATTTCAGCGACTTCGCTCCAATCCAACAATTTTGGAGATCTGACATTCTTTCTGCTTACATCTTGTATGAGAGTAGTGAGTTTGTTTATATCTATAGGATAGTCTATTCCAAAAACACTTTCTGAATCAACCCAGCCTCTGAGGGCGGACGTGTTTGCCACTATACAAGGAGTCTTGGATGCTAAAGCTTCACCGACTACTATGCCAAATGCTTCATACTTTGAAAGCAGCGCCACGACGTCAGCGGCGACGTATCTTTGTAGAAGTTCATTCCGAGGCAAATCTTGAAAGAATCTAACCCTGTGCTCGACCCCAAGCTTTTTGCAGAGATTGACCAAGCTTTGTTTATAGGATCCCTTGCCAACTATTTCTAGTATTTCATTTCCATCCAACTTTGGCAGTGCTTCAATCAAGTACTGTACCCCTTTGTACTTCTCAAGCATGCCCACATACAAAACAGTTTTGTAATCTCTTTTGCCATTTTTTTTCAGATACCTAAATTCTGCCAAGTCTACTCCATTTGGAATGACAGTGATATTGCTCTCATCTGGTTTGAAATGATCCAGAACCAATTGCTTCTCGTAATCTGAAACGCAAATTATTCGATCACTTTTTTCAAAAATAGTCTTTCCTAAGAGTCTATACGGTTTATGAATTAGACTATTGATAAGCGAACGTCCCGTTCCGTGATAGTGTGGCGTGAAAACAAGCTTGCTTCTTTTTTTAGCTTGAGCAGCATATAGTGCTGGAAATGAATGATAGTTGTGAGCGTGAACTATATCGAACGTATCAAAGTACTTTTTCAGATATTTTTCAAGGCCGATAGAAATGCAGTAGGCATAGTTTGGTGTCCAAGACCTAAACCGTTTCACTTTCACGCCATTAATTGTCTCATCGCTTAATAATTTGTTTGAAGGATCTGTTGTCAGAACGGTTATCTCGAAACCGTCTTTTGTCATTCTTTCGCTGATTTCCCTTACGTGAGTGGCAACTCCACCCAAATCCGGATGATAGAGTGCGCATACCTGAGCAATCTTCATAGCGAGACACCAAAAATTCAACCATAAGATATGCGAGCACGTTCGGCAAATTGGCCGTAATAGGCTAGTGCTTTTGCCCCATTAACTGCTCTTTCCGGCAGAAGATAAAGTGGAATGCCGAACTCCTCTAATCTACCTAAGAGCTTAATGAACGTCTCGCTCCCATTTGCTGAAACAATTAGAGATTTTGTGCTTTTTTGGCAAAGAACCGCGATCTTGTCGACGAAGTCATTCACGTCTAGAGCTGGGCTGGGGTAAACCATTAAGATAATTATATCGATGCTGATGCAGGCAAGTAGGAATTGCATTGCCTTCGAGTAAGTCTCCGCTGTGGCCGAGTATTTCAGGTCTATAGGATTGTGGATCCCGAAGAAATTTTGAACTCTCCTTCCGAGAGGATCATGAACAACCTGAGGCAGGTCAATTACCTCGAGACCCGCACTCGAGCATGCATCCGCCGCCATGATTCCAGCCCCTCCGCCGTTGGTTATTATTGCAACTTTGCAACCTCTTGTGCGAGGTTGAAAAGCTAAAGCTTTTGCAAAATCTAACATTTCTTCAATTGTTTGAGCTCTCAGAACATGCGATTGTTTGAAAGCAGAATCATATATTTTCTCATCACCCGCCAATGAACCAGTGTGACTCAATACGGCCTTCGCACCAGCTTTGCTTTTTCCGCTCTTCAATACAATTATTGGTTTTGATTCAGTTATTTTTCTTGCAACATCCATAAACTTGCGTCCGCGGTTTATGTTTTCGATGCAAAATAGAATTACTCTGGTTTCTGAATCCTCAGAAAGCTTCGCAAGATAATCTGTTTCGTCAAAACTCTTACTGTCCATTGCATCACACAAGAAAAACGTTGACAAGCCGATGCCCTCCCTAGCCATCATGTTTAGCAAAATGATTTTTAGAGCCCCACTTTGAGTAACGAGAGCAACATTTCCTTGCGTGGGTTGACCATCGAAGGAGTTATCAAAAGATTTCATAGCAAACTTGCCACCAACGAGCAAAGCTTGCTTTGGAAAATGATTCAAAAGTGTTTCAAAGAATTGATAAGATGCTGCAGTTCTAAAGAGACGAATGAAAATTTTGGATAGAAAAATCATTAACCGATCGGTTATCGAAATTTTGCCGGTCATTATCGCTACTCCCGCAAGATCATTAATTCCTGAAAGGCAAAAAGTTAAGACAGACTTTCTGAATTTTCATCATAACGTCATCCTGAAGGACTGGGATAACACCAGCCAGATGCACCCTGATTCTTTCTTTGTTGTTCCAAACGAATTCGGTCGTAGAAAGCAATTTTTCTGAAGAGAAATCATTAATGTCTATTTTGCAGTCGCTTAGACCAAGTTGCCTTGAAAAGCCGCTCTGTTTGTGGTCATAACAAACTACAACTGTAGGAACCATTTCCGAGCTTGCTAGGACCAAGGGATGCATTCGAGAGCTAATTAATAGGTCCAATCGTGCTAAATGACTCTTAAAAAGTTCGGCTGTTTCCACCTTAATCATCTTAACCTTTTCTTGATGCTTCATGCCTTGTAGTATCAATCTGCAAAAGGAATAGTCATCGCCCTCCATCCCAGTTATCTCGAGTGGTAAGAAAAGTACATCAACCCCATGTTGTTCGATCATCTGATCCAGCACTCTAGAGTGTGCTGAAAGGTACTCCATTTGTTTCTCTTTCGAAATGCTGCCAGCGTATAAACCAGGCGAAACTCCAATTATCTGCCGCCTCAATGTGGGTGCAAAAAACTTTGGCTGATCTCGATTCCTCTCTAGTAAAACGGCGACATCCGTTGTGTTGGCCACTGGTGTAGTCACTTTTAGATCGCTGAGAAACTTATTGGAGGTGAATTCTCTCAGCAGAATAAAATCTACATTATTCAATGCAGTTTTTGTTATTGAACCTCCGAGGTGTGTTCGGAAAGGTCCCACTGAATTAGGAAAAACGATGATGGGTTTCTTGAATATCTTCTTGGCAATTATGATGTCCCAGGTTCTAGAAAAAAGTATGGTCCACCAAGCTAACTTCCAAGCGACGGTTAATCCAAAGTACAGACTGCCTTCTTTGAAGTTTTCATCGGCTGTGGAGATGATCAAATCAGAATCTCTAAATCGCTCAATCGTTTCGGAACGATAGAAGCCATTCAACCCTACCTTCACAATAATGCTAGATGTAAGGGATAGAATCACTTGCAGCAACATCAAGATGGTGAATGAGATTAGGTAGAACTTGTAAGACAACGATTCTCTGCTTTTCTTATTTCTAATTGCCATCAAATCGGCACGTTCAAAGGGTATGTCAATCAATGGATGACATATTTTGAAGGCAGGTTCCAGTCGCCTAAGTGCTTCAGAATCTGACGTGCTTATAGAAATCTCGGGCCATGGATAAATTCGGTTTATCACAGAAACTTCGGCTTTAAGTAATGCGTGAGTTCCTTTGTTAGTGACGCTGCCCACATTAATTATATGAATTCGTACGGGGACTGCCAAAATGAAAATCTCCATAAGGCTAGACTAACAACAGTGTTACTGAACTAAGCCTAAAATAGAATTGCAGCAATGGATAAGGAGTATATTTCAGCACCCATCTAAAACGCTGGAAAGAGGACAAATAAATACTAACAAGCGGCAGTAAAGCAGCTAAGTAAGCACTGCAAGCAGAAGATTTCGGTTGGGGAATTACCATGGGCTTTCTCTTTCCAAATTGTTGCAAAATGGTTGCACGTATTCCAATGGTTTTCTTCTTGAAGGCTAAATTGAACTTTTGAGATTGCTTTACAGCGTTGCAATCTAAATGCATTAGTTCTATTTGATTGTTTGACCAAGCTGAGACAAGCAGCTTCTTACCCCATTCCGTTCTAGCTATTATAGTAGTTAACCCTTTTTTTAAGTTCTTTCCCCCAGGAGACCATGGATCTCCAACAGAAATATCGGATAGTTCATTGGTTGGATCAGTGCACAACGTACATGCGACAGGTGTAAAAAAGAAAGAACCAAAAATGCAGTCCCAATAATGGGAATATGGGATACTAACGTCGCTAGAGTTCTTCAGAGATAGCGTCAGGTTACCTGGCCATCCACCGGTTCTATACTCTAAGTTTGCAACGTTACTTGGAGCGACCCCCATCCTTTCCAGCAGACATTGGGTCGCAAGAAACGAATTAACATGTGAGCAAAAGAGTCCAATGTGCAAAACAATTTTTTCTTTCAACGTATTATTCAACAATTCAGCTTTTCTAATTCCCTGAATATGACATGGAAGTCCAACGACAGCAAACTTGCCTTCGCTTTTTAGAATAGTCTTAATTCCAGAGTTTGCTGATACTGGGCAATACTTGGAACCAGCGGCGGAAAGAATATCTTCCTTATTCCTGGCGATGAACGTTTCTGGTTCAAGAGGATTGTTGTGATTCATTCTCGTTACAAGTGCCCCATCTATTATTCCTTTTTCGAGAGCGAAGATCAGTAGACCTGTAACAACCCCACCGGAAGATGGTGCTTCAGACCATATTTTTTCAACAGACGAATGACCTATGTAACAACCAATATAATTCCCGAGAGAGACATCGTCAGGAATCTTGCCAAAAACAAACTCATTGAGTTCATTGAAATTAAGAAATGTTCCAGGACATACCTTTGCACAAAGTCCACAATTATTGCATTTTGAGCCCGTGACAAATGCGCGATTAATGCCTTGTAGTAACTTCATCTCGATTGCATTTGCTGAACAAATTCCAACACAAGTTCCGCAACCATTGCAAAGATGGCTTCCGCAAATTTCTTTGATCGGGAATTCATTTTTGGTGGGCATCGATAATCACTTGGCAGATACGCTGAATTCTTACTTTGCAGTACCTAAACTAACCCGTTTCCTTTTCTAAAACTTTCGTGCTATTCTTTTGTAGGTTAGCGCGGCGCTTGCTTCAACTTTCTCTACTCAATGTGTTTAGTTGAGTGTCTCTTTTTTGTCTCTTTGTCCGTGTAAGAGATCCTATTGACTAAGACCCTGTTTAATAACGCTAACCGCTTCGAATATCTCGTAATCCTTTCGCTGCCTCAAAATTTTAAGACGATTGCGGATTTAAAACCAAAGAAATCGAGGCGGTAAATCAAGACAGAGCAGCCTGTTTATTTGCAAAATAATCCATTTGATTTCTCTATTCTATTTTGTTACACCTTCCACAAAAACAGTTGTGGAAATTCTCCGTTCGGAGAGACCGCAACCTAAATCGAAAATGACCGCCCCTATGCCTCCAAACATAAAAGGCGGAAATCCTTCCGAAATTAACGCAAGCGCGCGCCATTTGCCTCATTTGTTTTAAGCTGACAACTCTCAAATTATAAACAATGCCCCTAATTAGAATTCTGAACGGACAAAACCATATCAAGTTGCCCTTCGCGTATTTTCAATTTTGTCCCACTTAAACTTCGGACCGTAAAAAAGCAGTGACAACAAACTGAATAATAAAATAAACTCCATCGAAATTAGGTCTATGATGGACACAATCATTTGAAAACGTGAATCGCTATTTGACTTCTTAAGCGTAATATCTGTCGCAGGGGAAGTGATTTTGAGAGAAAGAAAAACAACAAACCCGGCCACTATAAGTAAAGCCAAGGGTAGGAAAACTGAAAACAGATTGAAATAGAAAAGCATTACTAGAAGATAACTTACCACACATACTGCAGTCAAAATAGGTGAAATTATGTTCATAAAGAACTCAAAGGGCAGTATTACAGAAGAAAATACGCCATATTTTCTTCTAAAGAGCATATCGGCGAACCGCATAAGAGTTTGCTGGTTGCCTTGACCTCGCCGTATTTTGTGTTTTATTCGCGAAGTGTACTTTGAGGGCGAATACTCATAAAAAAATACACTAGGATCATAAATTGCGCGAAAGCCTTTCTTTCGTATTTGCAGAGTCAATTCCATGTCGTCGCAAATGCTCTTATTTGGAATCTCTTCAATGAGGTCCCTTCGATAGCCTGCCAACTCACTCTCACACATAATTACAGAATCCAAATTTGTCTCGCCCATTCTTAATGTATTGTAAAAGCTTCGATACCCCTGCTCCAACTTCGTCGTTGAAGATTCATCCGGATTCTGCATAACCTCAATTCCAGAAACCGCACCAATTCTCGGGTCATTAAAATTAGAAGTTATCCTCAATAGTGCCTCCTTATTAACGATTACGTCAGCGTCAGATAGAACAATAATATCGCTACTGCATAGAGTTAGTGCATAATTTAGCGCAATTGACTTTCCTAACCGTTCTTCTTGAGCCAGTAAGCGTATCTTTGTGTTACCTGCTGCTTTCTGAGCGAAATCGTTCACTATGAGCCTCGTATTGTCGGTCGATCCGCTATCAACTATCACAATTTCAAATTTATCTCGAGGATAGTCTAGTTCGACTGTGTTTGCAAGCTTTCTTGCGATAACTTTCTCCTCGTTGAACGTAGCTATTATTAGGCTTACAGATGGAAATATCTGCCTTTTGTTAATGCTTCTCGGCTTCTTTGAGAAGTAAAGTGTTAGGATGAAGTATGATAATAACCCAACCAAAAGGGTAAAGAAAGTACTAAAAAAAAGAACTTCGACCAGAGAAATAATTGAAGACTCCTCCAAGATTTGTTATAACTTTTTCGAAATTTGGTGAAAGCGCTTCCGTTTTTCTTTACTCAAATTCAGTGTTCAATCGTCTTTCAGTTTCACTTTCTAGTGGCGCGCGCGCTGTCAAGAGCATGAAAAAGGTGATGAAGAATATTATCTCAACCACAGACATGGCTGACCATTCCTTTATGCAACGTTATCCAGGGATCAATGTCACCTTTGACACAATTCAGCAACTCTTTATACAGGAAGAGATTTTCCGAGCAGCCTAGTTCGTAACCTGGGTGAAACAATAACACGCATGTTAGGGCGGGCGTAAGCGCCAAAAGGAACGATTTTGATTCCTAACACGGTCAGCCAGAAGACTTCAAGAAGCATTCTGTTCTTCAACCTCTGCTGCTAGTTTTGCTGGTGTCGTTATCCACCTGTCGCTGTCAGACGAAATGTAACTCAGAAAATCCTCGTACATGGAGATATTTTCGGGGTTGAAGAGGCCATATTCAGGATGTGATAGTAGAACGCTGCATCCACCAATTTCCTTGATAATGGTCATGAACGAAAACCATTCTGCAAGTGTTTCTTTCGCGGTGAGGCCTAAAACATAGAGCAACTGATGGTCTTGCACTGTGCTGACGGGTATCTCAACAAGATTATTCAAGACCAATGGAAAGACCGTTCCTATTCCAAACGGGCTCATTGTCTGTGGGTGTTTGGGTTCCCACGTTGGGATGGAAGTGTCATAGGAATAGTCTGCCTTTTTCAGCTGTTCAAGGATTGTTGAATTGTGTTGGAGGAGTGGGGACCTGAAACCTTTCACAGAAGAACCTGACATCTTACCGAGCAACTGCTTAGCCTCGTACAGCAACCGGTAGAGTTTCTGGTTGGGCATGCTGATCAGGTTTTCGCTGTGCTGAGCTCCATGCACGCCGACCTCGCCATGGTTTGCAAGGTCTTTGATCATTGTAGGGTCCAATGAAAAGTGTCTCGTGGGTACGTACCATGCTGATTCAACGTCGTATTTTTCCTCCATCTTCTTTATTGGACCAGCGCGGGCTAGACCTTGTTGAGCATCCACATCATGTGTAACAATGTAGCAGCTGTTCTTTCCTTTCCACGTTTTCCGTGGCAACCTCTTTCCCGAGATTCTCTCAACTGCATTTACTAGGATGAACCTTAATGCGTCCAGAGGGAGTTTGTCGCAATAGTTCAAGTTTCTTTGGTCTCTTTTTCTCCTCATGACGAAGTCTCTGATTCTCTTAGGCGCAACGTCATATCGAATTGGAAGACTCGTCAACAAACGGTACAGAGCAGAGGATTTGGCTTCGAGCACCTGGTCAACAATTCTCTTGTATTCTTTTACCACGTCCAACTTTAGAAGCGATGATTCCTCACTCAAAATGAATTCTACGGATGAGTCTTCTTCTTTGATCGATGCTGAGGGTCTTGCATAATCGTAAAAAATCTCTGGCAAAATATTGAGAGCAGTTTGTCTTGAAACAGCAACTTGAACCGGCCCATGAAAGCAACGTTCAAGGGTCAGTTTCCGTTTTCGAAGCAGATCATAGAAAGCTGGTTTTTCATTTGGCAGGATTATGGCTTTGTTGACTATTGCTTCTTCACAGTCGTACACGATTACAATGTCTGCTCGTTCTGGACTTGTGAACGATATATCCCATGGCGAGAGCAGCTCCTTAAGGACTCCTGCGTCAGAAGCCTTCGCTTGAAAACCTATTCTCAAAGGTGAACACACACAGACTCAGTCTCTGATACCCAGTTTCAAATACACTAACGGCCCGGTGATCTTCCACCAGTCCCGAAAAGGCGATATCTTTGAGTACCCGCCCTTGTGCCTGTGCGAATAAATCTTCGAAACCGGAACTTCTTTCGTCCTGTAGCCCAAGGTTAGCGCTTTGTAATGAATGTAGTATTCCAGCTGGTAATTGTTTAGCCATTCCTGCCATATGTTGATGCGTTTGTCCAAAAAAATCTTCAGTTTGTAAGCCCTGAACCCGTTAGTAACGTCGGTGCAACGGATGTTAGTGCACAGGGTCCAAATAGATGGATAAAGCCGACTGAAGATTCCGCGAAGGAAAGGATTCTTGACTCTTTTTCCCCCTGGCAGAAATCTTGAGCCTTGCACGTAATCAAAGCCTTCTTTTACAATCGGGGTCAAGAGGCGCGGTATTTCTCCAGGGTCATCTTTGTTGTTGCCAGCCATTACTACGGCCACATCGTAATGATTGGCCAGTCCGTATTCGATTCCTTCTCTTATGGCGTAGCCTATTCCTTTTCTTTCTCTGTTTGCGATTATGAAGACTGGCGTTTCGATTTTGGCCGCGGCCCTCTTGATTTCCTTCAAATCATCTTCTTCAGGACAATCTATTACCAGGCATATCTCGTCAACGTATCCACTTCTGAATTCTCCCAGAACTGTTACCGCGTTGAAGATGTCCCGGTAGACAGGAATCACTGCAATCTTCTTGAACACGAACCCGCTGCTCATCTGTCCGCCTGCTTGCCCGGCCTTTTTTTCGCTGGATTTCCCGCAACAACAGCTTTGTCCGGAACATTCTTTGTCACTACCGATCCTGCCCCTACCAAGGCTCCTTCTCCTATGGTCACTCCAGCAAGAATGGTACTATTTGCCCCGATTGAAGCCCCCTTCTTCACTGTCGTCTGAAGCCGTTTCCATTCGCCTTTAACTCGGGGATACTTGTCGTTCGTAAAACAGACACCTGGCCCGACGAAAACGTCGTCTTCAACCGTAACGCCCGTGGGAATAAACACGAACGGTCTCACTTTGCAGTTGTCACCTATGACGACGCCTTCTTCAATGTAAACGTACGCGCTGATCTTGCAGTTTCGACCGATCTTGCACTTGTACAAGTTAACGTGGTCATGCACAACCGTGCCTTCTCCGATGTCAGCTTGCTCGATGACCGAATACCTGGGCTCTCTTCTCAATACGCTTCCCTCGAATGGACCTCTTTCGTCTTGTCCTCTTCAAGCGAACGTTTGAGGGCTTCTAAAACTGCGGTGTTTGTGGCTCCGATATCGCCGGGATTACTCGAGTTTTCACCGCTCATGACGCTGTGAGCGAAATGGTCAACTTCATCGAAGATCGTGTTGTTTCTCACAACATCCAGGCTGAACGCGTCTCCGTCCTCATGTATTTGGATGGATTGGTCTAGACAATCGATGGTTGCTGCTCTTTCTGATCCGATCACGTCTAGCCGCCTGACCTTTCCAGGCTGCAGCCAACTCAACTCCACATGTGCAATCAGGTCTGTGTCAAACTCTAACGTGAAGTAGGCGAGCTCTTCAAGCAGTTTTCTCCTGTAGGCCCTTGCCTTGCAAGTGACCTTGGCAGGCCACCTCTTGAGAACGTAGTTCAGTATGTCAACAGGATGCGGACCCAAATCGAAGATTATGTCCCTGCCCAACGGAGAAGACATGAGAGTTGTCCATTGAAGCTTCAGATAGTACAAAGTTCCAAAGTAGTTTTGAGCCACGAGGTCCCTTACGGTTTTCAAAGCGTTGTTAAACCTGAAAATGTGGCCCACCTGCAGAATCAGACCGTTGTGTTCTGCAAGCCCAACAAGTTCCCAAGCATGTTTGGCGCGCATTGCCATTGGTTTCTCCAACAGCACGTGCTTGCCTGCAAGTAATGCCTGTTTACAGATTTCATGGTGTGTCTCGTTAGGCGTGCAAATGTGAACCGCGTCTACATTGTTAGAGCTAAGAACTTCCTTGTAGCTTGGCTCCAGCTTTTCTCCGCAGACGCCGAACTTTTCCCCACAGTACGTCAGGTTTTCATCCTTCACATCGCAGACCATTGACAAGTCAACGTTGGCGTTTTCCTTGGCAAGCTGAAGATACTCGTTGATCACCTTTTTGCCCCAGAAGCCGGCGCCTATGACTGCAACGTTGAAATTGTCTTTCAAGGCATACCATTCCTATTGTCTTCGAAACACGCGAATATCATCGCCGAGTCTTTCCGCTTTTGATGAGACATGTGGACTACCACTTTATCGATTTTCGAAGAACTCGTGAATCTGCTCACAGACAAACTGAATTTCTTTTTCAGAGAGGTCAGGATACATGGGAATGCTCAGACACGTTTTGCAGAGCGCTTCGCTGTTTGGAAATGCTCCTGCCTTATACCCAAACATTTTCTTGTAGACTGGCTGCAGATGTATCGGCAAAGTGTAACTGACGCCGCATCCTATGCCTTTCGCTCCAAGATGCGCCTTGAGCATGTCGCGACGCTTTGTTCTGATAGTGTAAAGGTGATAGACCGGACGTGTAACATCGTCTCCTTTCGGAGGCAGGACCAACTCGTCAACGTCAGCGAGCAGTCGATCGTAGACTTCTGCGTTTGTTGTGCGCTTCTGGTTCCACTCTTCAAGATGCTTTAGCTGCACTCTGCCTATGGCAGCGTTTACGGTGTTCAAGCGGGCAGTGTAACCCACCATGTCATGAACGTACCAGCTTTTTCTTCCACAATCCCTCAGCTTGGCGGCCTTCTCAGCCACTTTCTTGTCGTTTGTCACCAGCATTCCCCCATCCCCGGCCACCGTCATGTTCTTAGAAGGATAGAAACTGAAGCAACCCACATCTCCCAGACTGCCAACTCGCCGTCCCCTGTAAAGAGCCCCGTGAGCCTGACAGGCATCCTCAACCACGCACAACTTCTTTTGGCGGGCTACTTCAACTATCAAATCCATGTCCGCCGGATAACCATAAAGGTGAACCGGAAGGACGGCCCCGGTCTTGTCGTTCACCTTTTTTCTCACTTGTTCAGGATCCATCGTGTACGTTCTCAAATCTACGTCAGAAAACACCGGCACGGCATTGACATGCAGAACGGAGTTAGCAGTTGCCACGAACGACGCAGGGGTTGTCACGACCTCTTGTCCAGGCGCTAACCCTAAAGCTATCAGCGCAATAGACAACGCGTACGTTCCTGAACTCATCGACACCGCGTAGTCCACAGTGCAGTACTTGGCAAATTCTTCCTCAAACTTGTAAACGCTCTCTCCCAAGACAAATCGCTCATTCAGAAGGGCAGTGACAGCGGCTTTCTCCATTTCCTTGTTGAACACGGGTTTCGCCAACGGAATCTTGACCTCATGCTTCAGCGAACCGTTTGACATTTTCACTGGCGTTGATGAAAAGACCCCTTCTCTTTTCTCAATCATCCATAAAACATCTCGGGCTGACAGTCCCAATATAACTGTATTTTATAACCATGCGCGCGCTTGCACCTCCCTCTCTGGGGAATAGCCAACCGAAGCATAGACATGGCCTATGCAAGCCCTCCCTGACGAAAGCGGAAGAGAAGGACAGCTGGCAAATTATAAACTTGTGATCTCCTTTCCCCCTCGAAGCGCGCGCTTTTCCCTCTATGAATGGTTTAGCCTAATAAGTTTAATGAAACTTTCTTCTATAAGTAATTCTCCTAAGGACATTTACTAGTTATCAAGTGATTCACAAAGTCCTGACAATCCACGTGCTTCTGCCCATGGGAAGACGAGAATCAACGTGCCGCCAATAGGGGCTTTGGCAAACAATTCAAAACTCTCCCGAAAAGACGTAAAGAACCACTCTCTATGACGGGCTTTCCCCAACCTCGGCGTCCAAACAATTCGAGAAACACTACCGGAAACGCTGGGACTAGGTCCCTGCTTGTGAAGCGCGCGCGTTAAACGTAATTTTCACGTTCACTACTTGTGAAGCCAGCCTCTTCCGCCCTTCTTAGACTGTTGCTTTTCCGTCTTGGCCTCGAGTTCCTTGCCGTTGAACTCTGTGGCTCGCGAATGCGCATGTTTCTTCAGTTCCGTTCGAATAAACTTGCCCCACCCTCCCACGAAAGGATCAGGAGTGTAAGCAAGACCTTGAGACACCCAAAAATCGAGTATATCCGAGTAACTTGGGCTCTTGGCCCCTTTCGTCGCGAAGACAACAAGGCCCCGATCCACGAAAAGCATAGGGTAGTCGCGAACCGATACACCCTCAGCCTTAACCTTGTCATCAAACCGCTCCGTCCACAGGAGCCTCCACTCGTCCCTCAGCCTTCGCCGAAATTCGTCTTGGCGCTCTCGATCCGCTAAACCCACTGCGCAATCCCTCCCTGACGGGAGCGGAAGAGAAAAACAGGTAAGAAATTGATCCTCTCCTTTTTCTATCCCTCTCTAAGACATAGTTTTACTATGTTGATTCTAATAAACTTAGCTAGATAATTCTTTTAGAACGCGCGCGCGCAGTAGCCAATATTTCGCAAATAATTCAAGAATTCCGTCATGAGACGTTGCGACATACGAAACCGTGAATAAAGAGTATGTATGCCTCGGCAACATTCTTATTGAGTAACTCAAACTTGTGTTTTTGTTGTACACAAATACAGTTAGAAACGGGCGCGCTGATATGCAAGTCTTCCCGAGAAACAAAAGGACCCCGAGAACCCATAACAATGGAGATGCCCTTTCAACAAAGTGATTGGCCTCCTAATTAACAGGGAAGAAAAAACCAAAAGTTCAGAGTGCGCGCGCATCCTGATGACCCGCTAGTTGGATAAGAAAATGACTTTGGCGCGCAGGCTTGTTCCTGAAATGGCAAAAAAATGGTTTCAATTCTGTTGCAAGCGTTTGGGTCGTTTCTAGAGGCCTGGATTCCGATGGAAATAATGAACAAGAGCGAAGACTAAAAGAGAACAAAAAACGATCAATTTCTGAACAGCCATGCGCGCTAAAGAGGTAACCCGCCAATTTCTAACATGTTTCAATGCCACACTTGGCACCATACTTTTCTTTCGGCGTGAGCAAAGAATATGCATACGCATTGAAAAACCTAATAGACATGAACAACTACCTTTGTGGGGATAGCAAATGCCAAAATGTCCAAGGCATGGAAGCGGAATTGAAGAGAGAGACAACCCCTTCAAGCATTGCCGAACGAAACAGATTCAGTGCATGAAGAGCAGACTGGGCGGGTGTGCATTATGGAGGATGATGTTAAGAACACTATAATCAAGAGGTTCGACGGGATAAAGAACAAAGATGAAACTGCAGTCAGAGCAGTCGTTGATGAACGCTACAACAAGTTTGATGACTGGCCTCCTTTTGGAAGACAGCAGACTACACAAGCTTTGGAAAACGAGTTCAGTGCATTTAAGGTTCTCTCAAACTACAGCTACGAGCTGAAGGATTATGAAGAAAATATTCTTGAAGGCATAGCTATCGCCACTTTCACCATACATTATCAGGGACAAATTAGAAACAGGCCATTTGAAGTAACCTCGCGCGTTACATCTGTCCTGAAAAAACAAGACTCAGAGTGGAAAGTGGTTCACGAGCACTTCTCCAGGTTCCCGGACGAAACACGGCAACAGTACATGCCGCCTCGCAGAACGATGCAACCCTGACCCAAAAGCAACCTTTCGAGCCCAATTAGTCTAGGAAACCTTTTCTCTCGCGACCAGTGCATTCACCGCGTTAACGAGAGTTTCGCAAGCAGCCTGTCTGGTTTCAAGAGAGCCATCAACATCTTGGTTCTCGACCTCTTTCTCCTCATCTCTAATCTGCTCTATGACAGATTGTTTCCTTTTCTCATATTCGTTTCGAAGCTTCTCTTTTTCAGCGACGAAATTCTGCACGGCTGAAGCGAGTTCCCCTTGCGCCGAACTCAATCTCTGGGTTGCTCCTGCCTCTCTTTCTGCCTTTTCCTTCTTCGAAACTGCCCTGAAGATGCCCGTTTTCATCCGAGCTATACGATTCACTTCTTCTCTGAGGCCATCAACATTGCTGGACAGAAGCTTGATCTCACTGCGTTTACGCCCTTCTATCTCCCTCGTCCCAGCAGCGAACTCTTCTTCGACTCGTTCGACAAGAATTCTATTGTCCGAGAGGCTCTTTATAGCCTCGTCACACGAAACCTCCTCGCGCCGTCTCTCTTCCAGCTCAAGCTCAACGTTCGACACTATACGTGAACGCTCCTTCACAAAGTAGTCATCTGCGCGCACGGTGGGATTTGACTCAAACTCGGAGAGCACGACTCTCAGGTCTATCAGCCAGCGGCCGAAGTGTTCACTGAACGGGGAAAGAGCGAATATCTGGTTTCCCAGGTTACGCAGTCTGCCGAGAGTTTTGTCCACAATTTCTTTCGAGGTCGGAACCTGATCCTCTTGCAACGTGTAACCCTTACCGGATCGACGTTTCTGTCCCTTGACTCTGGATTTGCCCTTCTCGCGACTTTGCATTCCACGTCCACCGCCAGATTTTCGGCCTGACCTCATGCGCTGCTGGTATCCCATGAACGAAACCTCTGCCTTTGGCCTATTTAAGGAATTATCTGGTTTATGCACTCACGCCCTTTTCCCTGCATTAACTACTTTAAGCATGCTATTCTATTGGTACAACGTCAAAAGCCGCTTAGAAGAGATATCAGAATGAAGGTGTTGTTCGTGTGCTCTGGGAATGCTCATCGAAGCCCGCTTGCCGAAGCCTTGCTAAAGAAGTTGAGGCCTGACTGGAACGTAGATTCGGCAGGACTGCAGGTTGCTATTCCAGTGTCAGAGGAAGTTAGGAAATATTTGATGGAAGAAAGAGCAGAGCAGTTCCTCAAAAAAGCGCCTGAGAGTCTGATAGACAAGCAACTAGAGGGATACGACCTCATAGTAGCCATGGAGCAAAGACATAAGGACGGAGTCCTGATGAGATGCCCACAGTGCAAGAACAGAGTAGTCGTGTGGAACATTGAAGACCCGTACTTCTTGCAGGGAGAGGCCGCGAAGAACGTTTATGACTTGATTAAAGTGAGAGTTACAGAACTGGCAGAAAACAAAGACTAGCATCAAAGGCTGGAGCCTCGCTGCTCTGCAGAGTTGCTAATCAACATTGATTTTGAGCGATTAAAGAGCCTAGAACTGTTTGAAAATGTTTATATCGATTCAGATTGTTTCAACTATGCCAAGACCATAATGAGCATAGCAAAGCCTCTATTGGATTATGCCAAATCGCTTAGGCCGCAGAAGGGTTTCACACAGTCCTTTTCGGCTTTCAAGAGAATGATGAACTATCACAAGAAATACCCCTGGCACGTAGCGGCAATAGCCACATTCGCAGTCATAAGATCCATTCTTTTCTCGCTCGAACCGTTGTACACCACTTTCATTATAATTAACGTCCTCGGACCCCCGACCAACACCAGTCTTTTGCCGGGCTACCTGCTCGTCATCATGTTGGCGGGAATAGGCTGGGCCACTTCGAACTTCATCTTGACTTACGTGCATGGAGTAATGTCGCAGTACATAGTTCGAGACATAAGAACGGAATACTACCGTTCGCTCCAGAGCAAGTCTTTCAGTTTCTACGATTCCGTGGGTGTCGGTGATCTCACATCAAGAGCCACTGTCGATCTTCAATTGGTTGACATGTTTCTGAGGACATGGCTTGGCACCGTTCTCAACGCTGTCTTCTCAACAATCATCGTCATCGTGATAATCTATCCAATAAGCCCAACCATGACCCTGATTTCCATGGCCACAATGCCATTCATCTTCTATTTCACAACACGCCTCTGGACAGAGACGATGCCCCTCTTCAGAAACATGCAGTTAATCATGGGAAGATTGAGCTCCTATATACAGCAAAACATCGTTGGAATGAAAACAGTCAGGATATTCCGTCGAGAAGAAGACGTTGTTGACGGGTTCAAAGAGGTGGAGGACATATACGTGAACACAGCGATCAGCGCGGGCAAGATACAATCAATCTACATGCCATTAGGTCCTGCTATACTGACGCTCGGAGCTGCGTTGGTCTATGTGTACGCAGGATACACGCTGGGCATTCCTGGCTCAGCCTTGGCTGTTGCTCAAGTTGGTTACTTGATTCTCTTTGTCAGATACATGATGAGATTGACCTTTCCTATAAGGGATGTAAGCCAGACTCTGGGAACGTGGATAGCTGCATACGCTGGACTCGAAAGAGTCTTCGAAATGACAGACGCGCCAAGAAACGTTGAGGATACGCCTGACGCCAAAGACGTAAAAATAGAAAACGGGAAGCTTGAGCTGGAAAACGTGACGTTCGGGTACGCAAAAGACAGACCCGTGCTCAATAACGTCACTCTTACGGTGCATCCCGGTGAAAAGATAGCAATACTAGGCGCAACAGGATCAGGAAAAAGCTCTCTGATATACCTAATTCCAAGATTCTATGACATACAGACTGGTAGCATAAGGATAGATGGCATAGACATCCGCGAATTCAAGCTTGCTTCCCTCAGGAAGCAGATAGGCGTGGTGTTGCAAGATGTTTTCCTGTTTTCTGGGACGATTAGAGAGAATATTGCTTTCGGCAAGCCTGATGCTTCGATGGATGAGATAGTGCAAGCTGCTAAGTTGGCCAGAATACACGATTTCATTGAATCTCTTCCAGGCGGCTACGATACGCCTGTTGGAGAGAGAGGGGTCACACTTTCGGGAGGTCAGAAGCAGAGAATTACCATAGCCCGAGCGCTTGTTGGCAACCCGAAAATGCTGATAATGGACGATTCGCTCTCTTTCGTAGATGCAAAGACGGAGCAAGAAATTCAATCCGCGATGGAAGAGGCGACAAAGTCAAGGACGACCCTCATAATCGCGCAGAGATTCTCAACTATAAAGACCGCTGAGAAGATACTGGTTCTTGAAAACGGTTCAGTAGCTGAATTCGGCACGCACGACGAGCTCATAGCACTGGACGGCGTCTACAAAAAAGTCTATGAAACGCAGTTTGTCCAGAAAGCTTCACCCATACTAGAGGAAGCAGGTGGCTCTTAGTGTCAGGCTCTTACGGAACGTTCTCCACAAAACAGGAAGAGAAAAGAAAAAGAACCATTCCTGACCGAGTGTTGATCAGAAGAGTCTACGCCTACGCTCAGGCCAACAAACGAAACCTGCAGATTGGCGTCACCGCCACGATAATCGGTGCCTTTACCGGTTTAGCCGCACCCTACATGCACGCGGTAGCTATCGACCGAATAATAACACCCAGCGTGACAGACCCCAAGAACCTTATGGGGTTCTCCTGGTGGATTCCCTTGTTCGCCGCTATCATTCTGGGCAACTACCTGTTTCAATACATCCAAACCTATCAGATGCGAATAGTCGGAGAGAAAGCGGTTGCAAAAATGAGAGATGACATGATGGAGAAACTGCAGGTCATCTCACTCAGATATTTTTCAGAAGGTGAAGCAGGAAGAATTATCTCCCGTCCCACGAACGACGCCAACACCGTCAGAATATTCCTCAGATTGGGTCTCACGAGCATTCTCGTAGACATTTCCTCAATACTGGGCGCCTTCGCCATAATGTTCTATCTTGACCTCCGTCTTTCACTTCTTGCCATCACGGTTCTGCCCGTAGCCGTACTGCTGGTCTGGTACCTTGGAAAATACTCAAGAGCCGCATACAGGAGAGCGTTAATCACGACTTCAGGGTTGACGGCAAGGATGCAGGAAGACCTGGCAGGCATGAGAGTCACGCAAGCCTACGCGCAGGAGCATGAAACAGAAAAGAAGTTCCGCAAAAGTCAAGACGAAAACGTCAAGGCAACCATCAGAGCCATCCTCATAGGCACGTCATATACTCCGTTCGTCATTGGATTAAGACTTATTGGAACCATGATAATTCTGTTCTACGGAGTCACGGCCTTGTTGACTGTACCACCAACGATTACGTTAGGAGTTCTGGTGGCCTTCACCGAATACCAGTTCGCCTATTTCATGCCTCTGGTGGATCTTGTAACCATGTACGACCAGTACCAGTCAGCCATGTCTGCAATTGAGAGAATGTTCGACGTGATAGACACAAAAGTCGAGGTTGTGGATGTACAGCCTGAAAGGAGCATCGCACTGCAATGATAGATGAAGTTACGTTTGAAAACGTCAACTTCGGGTATGAACCGGACGTTCCAGTTCTGAAGAACATCAACTTCTCCCTGAAACGCAACATGAAACTCGCGATCGTCGGCGAGACAGGCGCGGGCAAGAGCACAATAATCAACCTTCTCGCCAGATTCTACGATCCAAACGAAGGCAGAATACTCATCAACGGGCACGACATAAGAGACATCCCCCTTGCCTCTCTGAGAAGTCGCATGAGCATTGTGCTGCAGGACTCGTTCCTCTTCTCAGTGTCCATAAAAGAAAACATAAGGTTCGCCAAACTCGACGCATCAGACCAAGAAGTCATAGACGCAGCAAAATCCATCGGAGCACACGGTTTCATAATGAAGCTTCCCAACGATTATGATTACGTGATACAGGAAGGCTCTTCGAACATATCAATAGGCCAAAGACAACTCATAAGCTTCGCCAGGACGCTAGTCGCAAACCCAGAAATCTTGGTCCTGGACGAGGCAACATCCTCAGTCGACGCCTACACCGAACTAGTGATACAAAGAGCCCTAAGGAAACTGATGCAAAACAGAATGACGATAATCATCGCCCACCGGCTTTCAACAATTCGGCTTTGCGACGAAATCCTGACCATTGATCAAGGTGCAATAGTAGAAAGAGGAACGCATGAAGAACTCATGCGCAAAAAAGGCTTATACAGCTCATTCTACAGACTGCAATTCAGGGAGGAAACAGGAGCAGACGCATAGCAAAAACCCAAGTGAAGATTGGCCAAGAGATTAGCGCGATTTAGCGCCGCCCCCTGTCTGGATGGATCTTGCGAGACAAACCAGTCCGCCTAATTGGGTCAATCGGTTGCCCGCCGGAGTATCGGCGTCAACTACTACGGTTTTAACGTTCTTGTTGTTTGCAATCTGCAGCAGTCTGTTAATCCTGTTTCTTACTTTGATATTCGATATATACTCATTTGTAAGCATCAATTGTTCAGGCTTGACTTTGCCGCTTGCCCATCCGCCATAGATCAAATCCTCTACCTCCTTGAGCGAGTACAATACAATCGCACTGTCTTCGTTGCCAAGCCACTTTTCAAGCGTGTCAACGATGCGGTCAGCACCTGCTGATGTGGTTTTGCTGATCAAGTCTTGGAAGGCCTTCGTCTTCACCAGGTCAGCCACTTCGTAAACCTCACCTGCAGAGCCGACGAGCATGGCAAAGGTCGCCGAGTTCGGTCCCTTCGCTTGAACCAGCCACCCATCATGTTTCCGTACGTGATCCAGAAAAACATGGGCAAAGTCGGTTTTCATTGGAGCCGCAACCACGATGCTCTTAACTCCCTCCTTGAGCGGAGGCCTCAGAGCGTCCACGATTGCTTCATGAAAACCATACAAAGCCTTCCCCTCAGACCTTACTCCGTTAAGTCTGAGCGTAACATGGGGCTTGACCACGTTGCTGAAGACCCGCCACAGGACTGCGCGGTTCTCCTCCAAACCTATCAGAACGGCGACTGCGTACCCGCGTCTGTAACCGCGTTTCCGCGTCAACTATGCGACCTCACAAATCCACTCGTCTTCATCCAGAATCTAGGCTGCCCTACGGGGTCAAACATACGGGAATGACAACTCTTTTGCACAATCAAATAGGCTTCAAGGACTTGCGAGTCGGTAATGATGACTTTCACAGCTAATTAATTCGTTTTCAAACAGCTTGCGCAGAGACTTGAAAACCTTTTTGTCCGTTTCCCCGCACTTTTCAGAAATTTCCTTGAGCGTCAAACCTTTGCCCTCGCTTTTTAACGTTGAAACCACGGCTTCGTCAACCTTGTTCAGTTTTACCACAGCAACCATCTCGGAACCGTCTGTCAATTTCAGAGCATATACCACACCTTTTTTCTTATAAATTTTTATCTCACTATCGCTGTTACAAACATCTAGTTTGAAAAAAGCAAAGCTGCATATCGAACTGAGGCGCTAGCCACACATGACGTACTACGTTTACATCATTCAATGCGAGGGGAACAGCCTATACACGGGCTACACAAAAAACCTAAATTCACGCATCAGACTTCACAGAAAAGGAAAAGCCGCCAGATACACGAAAATGCACCCACCGAAGAAGCTGGTTCACGTCGAAGAATTCCACTCCAGAGCGGATGCAATGAGAAGAGAAAAAAGAATCAAGAAGCTAACCCACTTCCAAAAACTCAAGCTGGCACACTCGAAAACTAGGCATCGCAAGAGCCGGAAGCCTGCGCATGCCATCTAACCTTTAGAGAATTCTTGATGTGTCCGTCTCTGATATCGGCACATCTGAAGAGAAGGCCGCTAGGACTCGCCGCAAATGTAGTTTTCTTTCTGCAGTTCCAAAGGACATCCGCCTCCGCAGACTTGCAGTTGCGGGCAGTCCTTGCATTTCGGCTCAGCGTATTCTCTTTTTCTTATCTTCACGGCAATGGAATTGTTCCATATCTTGCTCCAATCATCTTTCAGAATGTTGCCGAGGCTTTCAAAGTAGCTTTGACATGGGTAGACGTCGCCGTTTGGGCCGACGCACATGTTGATGTTTGCTGCGGTGCATGACTTGATGCCTAGGCCGAGCTTAACCGGGTCAAAACGGCAGTATTGAGTTGGAGTGTACCACAGGAATCTCAAGCCTAGCTCGTGAGCCTTGTCACGGATTTTGGGCAGAAGTTCGTTCAACGTTTCAAGGGGCAAGACGAATTCTTTGCTTATTGCGCTGGCTTTTCCAGAATATATTAGGCTGTTGCCTCCGAAGGCGGCAACCCCGAGCCCTTTTATGAAGTCTATCGTTTCCAGAAAGTCTGAAGCATTGTACTTGCTGAGCGTGGTGTTTGTCGTAGCGTAAATGTGCGTTGGAACGACGTTCTTGATTCCGGCAACTGTTTCCTTCCAGCTGCCTTTGGAAGCAGTCATCAAATCATGAATCTTGGGTTTGTGCGATTCAAGTGTCGCCTGTACAAAATCCAACCCGGACTTCTCTAGTTTTTCCACGTAGCTCTTGTCCTTTAATCTTCTGCCGTTGGTGATGAGCCCTGTGACTATACCCTTGTTTTGAGCGTAAAGCACTAGTTCCGGCAGGTCTTCGCGCAGAGTCGGCTCGCCGCCGGTGAATGTTACGATGAACACGCCGATCTCGTGTACGCGGTCAATGACCTGTTTCCACTGTTCCGTGCTGAGCTCACTAGTCTCATGTGGGCCGCCGGCATAGCAATGAACGCAATCGTTTTGACAGTTGAAAGTAAGGGCCATATCCATTCTCAGCGGTGCGGAAAGTTGCTGAGTGAAAGGCTCCACGGTTTTCACGTCAAGAAAAGATATGGGACAAACCTTGTCAGTGTGCGCCAACGTGCTGATAGAGTACACAAGTTTCTCGTAATCTTCCTTTGCGGTTTCCGAGTTCACCCTGTAGAGGCGGCGAATCTTCTTGAGAACGGCTTCCGAAGACATTCCCTGCATGAAAAAATAGGCGTACGCCGTTGCGGTCTCGTTCAGAAAAAGAACTGTGCGAGCGTTGATAACCATGACTCCCTCGCCACCCTCTTCGACGCGAAGCTGAAGCGCCAAACCCGCAAACGGATCTTTTCCACGATAGGTGAAGCGACCCTCAGGAACCTTTGGCAGACGGAAGACTTGATGTAGCAAACTCATGTTTCAAACCATCTCCTTTCAGCCTGCTCCCCCACCCGCACACGCGCAAGCGCATGAAACACAGGCGCAGGCACACGCGCAGGTTGCACACGCGCAAACACAGTCAGCGCCGTGGTGAGCAGGCTGAGTTGAAGACTTGCCAGGTTGGAATGGAAGGATTGAGTTGGCGAATTTTTCAAGGTTCACCACTATGTTGTTCGACGTGTTCTCCACGGCGGTCGCAATGTTGTTGGCAAACTCTGCGCCTGGAATCGTCGGCGGCTTCGCTGCTTGAGTTGGAGCGCCAATGTCGGGCTGGTAAGTGGGATGAGGGCTGTAGCGGCTGTAGCCGTACCAGTACCAGAGCCAAAGTGGGTTTGGCTCGAAGACCCTGTCACGGAAGGCTGTTTCAGTGCGTGCTTTAGCGTTTGGATCCAGGAAAAGCCACAACAACTGCTCATCATAAGCCTTAGAAGCCAACTCAGGCGTGCCCGCTTGTTCAACTTGCCCCCAAGCCTTGGTCACCACGGTTCCATAATAGTCAATTGTGTCCTGTCTCTTGTAACCGTGCATCTTCTCCTCAACCGTGTCTCTGAGCGACATCACCGTGTTAGCCAGTTTTTCCTCGTCAAGGGTTCCGTTCTCCTTCAACGCGTGGAGAAAATCAATCTCGTAGTATCGCAGAGGCACTTCACGTGTTCCTGTTTTGTTCTGAAAGGGTTCCATGACCTTCAATTTGATCGAAGGACTCGTCGACTCAACCCACACAGCCCTTTTCTGAAGAAGGCTATAAAGAATCTCTGTGACTATTTTCGGCGGCTTAACGTCAAGAAGATAAGACGCTTCCACCGCAGTCAAACCGCGCCTGATTCCAAGCGTTTCCATGCTCATCGTAGGGTGCAGGTATTGTCTCTTGCCTGCGACGCGGACAAAAGCAACAATTCCAACGATAAAGATTCCGAGTACGGCGAGCCCGGGTCCGTACTGCAAGAGCAACGCGGTGATGGCATTCGGCTTCTGTTCATAATTCTGACCGGGCTGTTTCGGGAAGGACACCCCGAAATCGTATTGTTGATTTGGCTGGAGGTCTTGTCTCTCCCAGTAAACCGACAACCGACCATCAGGCTCAACAGATGTGCCGTTCCAGTAGTTTGCCGCTGTGGCCACCATACTCGAATCGACGCCAGAAGGCAGCACAATTGCCACGCGCAGGTCAAGCACGCTTGCCTCTGAAAACCATGTGGGTTTGAACTCCATGCCGACGTTGGTTTGATTGTCCTCGTATATCATGTGTGCAACGTTGGTTGTGAGAGTGAACCAAACGGTCTGGCCTGCGCTCAGTGGCTGGGCAAGATTAACCTGCACCTTGTAATCGCTTCCTGAGCTTGCATCCGACGTCGACAAATTGTTTCGATACTGATCCGCAGATTGGCCCATTGTAAAGTCACCTTTCGGTTGTCCGATCAGAACGAAGTGAATGTCTTGGCCCGAATCCAGTGTTAGGCTAATGTTGTAGAAGAGATCAATGCTGCCGTCTGGGTAAATCCATATCTTCGCCCATTCCTGACCAAAATGGTACACTCTCGTCTGCGCCAATACGCTTCCCGCGAACACCATCAAGAAAAGAAGCGCAAAGAACGCGACAACCACGGCTCGGTTCTTCACCATTTTGGTTCCTCGCTCACTTCAAAGGTGTGTCCGCAATAAGGGCACGTGGCGTAAGGCACGCCAGACACAATTTTTATGCTGTTGGCATCGACAGAAGCGCCACAGTTTGGACACTTAAGCGCAACGGCCTTCATGTCTCCTGAAACCTCAAGTTTCTGAACGATCGTCTTTTGTTCTCTGGTCAAGTAGTAGGCTATTCCAAAGGCAACGACGAACAGCAGGGCAGCAACAATGAGTCTAGTGGACTCGTAGATTGATGCTAAGGCAAATATGATTCCGAAGAATAGAAGAACTGCAATCACAATTGCGCCTAACACGTTTTTAAGATGCATAACGTCTAAGTGGCACAAACTCTGAATTTAAGGTTACCTTTCAAACGAAACATATCAAACACTATGTAAGCAGGCTATAGTGCTTGGTTTGTCTTTCTCGGAGCCACAAACCGTTCATTGAATAGTCTTATATCTAAGGGTAACGCGAGATTTTTGTGTAGCAAAAGGTGAGGAGGTGAAGGTGGATGGCAAAGAAGGGGACGAAGTACAAATGTGAAGAATGTGGGCTTGTTTTGGTCATTGATGAGCCGTGTGGATGTGAGCCAGCATGCGTTCCAGTGTGTTGCGAAGCTCCTATGAAGGAAGTGAAGGCGAAACCAAAGAAATAGGCTGTTGAAAGCCTGTTTTTCTCCACATTCTTATTTTTTGGCCAAAAACAAGGCAACAACGCATATAGTGCGTCTTTTCAATACCCCAACTTCATAGCCAATGAAGAACCTGATTGATTTCTTGCCCATTCAGTTCCAATCAACACACTGTCGCTACGGCAAGCCTTATTCCGAATGCTAAGAGTGCCTTCTCCATTCTTGCTCCAGTCCGGAAACGAAAGATTCCTTGTCTTCTACAATCCGCTTCTTCACTTCCTTCCAAACAGCCGGACAATCCTTGTATTTGACGCCTACAATCTCGTGAATCACTTTGTCAACTTCACGCTTGTTAGCTTCAGTGACTTCTATTCCCGCTTTTTCGAAGATTCCTTGAAGATGTCTGAAATAGCACGTCACATCAACTCACCTCAGCAGATGAATGAAATGAGATAAGTTTAAAGACTTTCCAAAAAGTCAAAGCCAAGTCCCTTAGGTAAGCAAACCTTAACGGTAATGAAATCTTCGCGGCCTTTCAGGTCATGCCTCGATATATTACGCTTCTGAAGCATCCTTTTTCTGTTCAGCCATTTCAATATTCATCAAGGAGAAAAGGAGCAAAGGCGATGCGGCACGCAGGACGAGCCATCAAGAACTGGCGCCACAGGGCAATCTTCATAGACTTCTGGAAGACAAAACTCACTTCTTCCGATGAGGACAAAGAATCCAGCAGGCGTGGAAAGGCACCTGAGAGTTTCCTGAAGCCTGCCTCAAACACGAAACATCCCGAAAAAGTAGCACTGCAAAGACCATCCATTCCCGAGCTTCTCTCCGGAACGTTCACAATATTTTGTTTCGTAATCTTTGTCTACATCAAAATGCTCCTATTTGAAATCAGAAGCCAAGAGACAATTTCGCAACTTGAAACATACGCCGCCCTTTCCCTCATCGTTGGTATAACTTTTTTCGTTACTTTCATTACGTCTATGGTATTCAGAAAGCTGTTCCCTGGAGAAATGTAGCAAAAGCCCAAAGATGCGACTCTCAGAACAAAGACCCAGTGTTTTCTCCAAACATTCAGTCTGGGCTTGTGTGGGCTACCAGAGTGTCCTGGCACTCATAACTCATAAATACGATGAAGTTGCATTCGTTTTTGGGGGAGGAGAATGGAATGGAAATCAGCCTCGCTGGTTCCTTGGTTTCTCTTACTGCTTTCGCTCAACATACTGGACATTTCGTTTACGAACCCCTCCAATGAAGCCAACCCCTTCACTCTCTTGTCATGGACAAAGATAGGAATATTGCCTTCAGCCTGCATCAAGGTGGGTCTCGTGTTGTTCTTGGGAATCTTGTGCGTAATAACGAAGAAATTAGCCAACCCAACCGATTGGAATCTCGCAGGAAGGCTACTGAAAGGAATGCTTGTTGTTCTTGTGGCCTTCTACTCGTTCATTGTAACGTGGAACATTGTTCTCTGGCTTTAGGGCCAATAGTGTTGTTTGAGTCGCTCTCTTATGGTTGTCGTCAAGTTTGTTACTGAGTCCACGCGCGTAATTGAGCAGATATTCTTCAGTGAATTGCAAATCATTTATACTGTTGACGGTGAATATCAATTCGCGGTGAAAAAATGCTTGTAACGAACAAGGATCTGATGGTGCCGGCTAGGCGAAAAGCCTACGCCGTGGGCGCTTTCAACGTTAACAATTTGGAAACTGTGTTAGCCGTTTCTGAGGCCGCGCGTGAAGAAAAATCTCCCTCGATAGTTGCTGTAACGCCCAGCGCCATAAAATATGGCGGTTTGCCTTATCTGGCAAGTATTGTCAGAACAGCAGCCGAATCCTCCGCTGCGCCGATGTCGTTGCACCTTGACCACGGAGAAGACTTTGACACAGTCTCCAAATGCATAACCGCAGGTTTCACATCCGTCATGATCGACGGATCCCACCTGAAGTTTGAGGATAACATTGCATTAACCAAACGAGTGGTTGATTTCGCCCACCCGAAGAAAGTCTCTGTCGAAGCAGAACTCGGCAGACTTGCAGGGGTTGAGGAGAAGACAGTTGAAGAGAAAGAAGCCATTCTTACTGACCCCAACAACGCTGAAGAGTTCGTCAAACGCACCAGCGTAGACGCACTTGCAGTAGCGGTAGGCACGTCTCATGGAGCCTACAAGTTCAAAGCTGAGCCCAAACTCGACTTTAAAAGATTGAAGACAATCAGCGAAAAAGTTGACATCCCTCTTGTCTTGCACGGGGCTTCAAGCGTTCCAAAATGGATTATTGAAAAAGCAGCCAAGTACGGGGCTCAGCTCGAAGGAGCAAAGGGAATTCCTGAGGAACACATTAAAAAGGCGATCTCTCTGGGAATTGCAAAAATAAACATCGACACAGACCTGCGCCTAGCCTTCACCGCAGCAGTTAGGGAAGTCTTGACAAACTCTCCGAAAGAGTTTGATCCCCGAAAAATCTTGGCCCCTGCAAAAGACGCTGTGAAAGAAGTTGTCAAAGGCAAGATGCGCCTGTTCGGCAGCTCAGGGAAAGGCTAGAGTGGGAAAAATGAAAGTCGGAGTTCTAAGCGGCGGCGGAGACGCCCCAGGAATCAACGCCGTCATACGAGCAGTCGTCAGAAAGGGCATCCAAAACCACGGATACAAAATCCTCGGCATAAAAGACGGATGGGCTGGACTGCTTGAAGCTCAATATCTGCCTCTGGATTTAAGTGCCGCCTCTGGCCTTCTTCCGCGCGGAGGCTCAATATTGGGCACTTCTAGAACTAACCCATTCAAAAGTGAATCGGGCCCCGAAAAAATGATGAAAAACGCGAAAGAAGCTGCGATTGAAGCAGTCATCGCCATCGGAGGCGATGACACTCTAAGCGTTGCGGACAAGATGGGCAAGTATGGACTCAAATGCGTGGGCGTACCCAAGACAATTGACAATGACTTGGCCGGAACCGACTACACGTTTGGCTTCAACACCGCAGTTTCCATAGCAACTGAAGCACTTGACAGGCTGCACACAACTGCGGAAACCCATCACAGGGTCATAATCCTGGAAGTCATGGGCAGATACACCGGGTGGATAGCCTTGGAAGCAGGGATAGCTGGAGGAGCGGACATCGTGCTGATCCCTGAAAAACCCTTTGACATAGACGAGGTCTGTGCACTGATAAAAAGAAGACAAGAGAGAGGTAGAAACTTCAGCATAATTGTGGTTGCGGAAGGGGCCAAACCGAAGGGCGGCGTTGAGATAGTCTACAGTGAGAGCCTCGACGAGTTTGAACATATTCGTCTTGGCGGCATCGGCTACTACCTGGGGAAGGAGATTGAAAAGTGTTTGAGCGTTGAGACCCGCGTTGTGGTTCTGGGACATCTTCAACGCGGCGGCAGCCCAACAGCTTTTGACAGAGTGTTAGCCACAAGGTTCGGAATCGCAGCCATAGACATGGTTCATGAAGGAAAATTCGACCGTATGCCGGCGATAAAAGGAAACAGAATCGTCTCAGTGTCGCTTAAAGAGGTTGTTGGCAAAAGAAAAACGGTGGACCTGGAACTTTATGACATAGCAAGCGTATTCTTCGGCTGACTCCATTCTATCTTAATCCTAGCTTGCGAGCACATTCGCCAATTCTAGCAGACTCAGGTCAATGGGTTTCTCGGTTTCGCATGATTTTTTAATTCCAATAGTCCCAATTTTGCCCTTCAGCAACCCCACTATGCTGTTGCCGTCCTCTTGCGAAAGTAGCTCGACAGCTCTGTCTGCAAATAAGCTCGCCAACAAACGACTCCTTGCCGTGGGGCTGCCTCCCCTCTGAGCGTAGCCCAAAACGCTCAGTCTGACCTCTGTTCCCGCGTCTTTCTCAATATCTGCTCCCAGCTTTCGCGTGTCCCCGATTCCTTCTGCCGCCACGATTATGCCCGACTTCTTCCCCTTAGCACTGTTCTCCTCCAATGTTCTGACAATCTTGCCCGTGTCAAACTCGACTTCAGGAACCAATATTACCTCAGCTCCAACAGTCAACCCTACCGTTGAAGCGAGAAAGCCCCTAGTGCGACCCATGACTTCAACTATGAAAATTCTCTCATGCGAAATTGCAGTGTCTCTTATCTTGTCGATCTCGTCAACAGCCGTGTTCACCGCTGTATCGAAGCCTATAGTCTCATCCGTCCCAAAAACATCATTGTCTATGGAAGCTGGAATCCCCACAATCAACGCGTCAGTCTGCTTGCTAAGCTCACAGGCTCCCTTAAAAGAGCCATTACCTCCGATCACCACAAGCCCATCAATATTGTTTGAGGCAAGAGTTTTTGCAGCTTTTCCAACCCCCTCCTCTGATTCGAACTCAGGGCACCTAGACGTGTGGAGAATGGTTCCGCCCAATTGTATAATACCTCCCACCGAACGAGGAGTCAGCTCTCTGAAGGCGTTCGTTATCAAGCCCTCCCAACCTCTCTCAAACCCATAGACTCGATAATTCTTCGAATGGGCTATGCGCGTGACGCCGCGGATAGCAGCGTTCATGCCCGGTGCGTCTCCGCCACTTGTGACTACTCCAATCCTTTTCAAACAAGGTTCCTCCCAATCTCTAAGCTTGTTGCCTCTGCTGACTATTAGCGTTTCTGTCGTTTGTGGAAAGTTTTCGCACAGACTGAAACTGTACGAATGGTGCAGGCTGAGAATGCGGATAGAGATAGGCTTTAAGCTAGAGCTCGGTATTCTTATCAGCTCAAGTGCAATCTGGTAATCATAGGGGACTTGGAATGAGTACTAGGAACCGTCAGTATGGGATATGTGGCGTTTACTGTGGCCAATGCCCGAGTGGGAACGGGAGAGTGAAGATGATGGCGAGAGAGTTGAAGAGACTCGTGGACACAACTCGCTACGATTGGGTTGGTTCCGTTGTTAAATCATTCAAGTTTGAGGAGTTCAGGAAGGGGTTAGAGTGGTTTGCTGATGCACAGTGTCCTATGTGCCTCAACGGTGGAGGCGCCCCTTGCGAAAACAAAAAATGCGCTTCTGAAAAGAAAGTGGAAAGCTGCCTCTTGTGCAACGATTATCTGACCTGTAAGAACACAGAATATCAAAGAGAGTGGTATCCCTTCGTTGTTGAGAATTATAACCGCGTCAAAGAAGTGGGATTCCAAAAGCATCTAGAAGAAGAAGAGGGAAAGGCAAGAGCAGGCATAGACTTAATGAGCCATCTGGAACGAAGATGCTGCAAAGTCGTGAAACTGGAAAACACGTAGCTCTTCAAATGTCACGGACAGTGGGAGTAGGGGGCCTCAGTATTAAGAAAGAGACGTGTGCTCTTTGCGCGAAGGGTCTGTTTTGAATGGACACTACTGAGGATTTAGGGGGGAGGCGACACCACATGAGCAGAGAAGAGAACCTGCGCAGAAAAGTGAACGTGAACAGACAGAAGGGTCATCAAACAAGAAGAGCCCGCGGGGGAAAGAAACAGAAGAGAAGGTAGAAACGCAAATTCAGACCCACTGGAATGATGAAAGATATTGGGTGCAAAAAGGTCTGGGGCAAAATGGTACAGATTTGGGGCTAGCCGCGCGCTCGCTTGGGCTCAATTGGCACAGAGGAGAAAGTGATTTGAGCCTTTAATGGAACGCATTCTACGGTTGCGAACGGAAACCTTTAAGTCCATGGCTGTCAGTGTGTAGGTGATAATTGGAAAGTTACATTTTCAATTTCAGTCCAAACCCAATAGAGGTGATTCTACACGTCCCAGAAAAGAATGTTTGAGATTAAATGCACTGAGTGTGGCAAAACTGCCATGGTGCCTTTCAAGCCCACAGCAGGCAAACCAGTTTATTGCAGCACGTGTTTCTCGAAACGAACGCTTAAACCCCGAGAAAGCAACGGTATACACTTCAGTTTCGACGAGAAACAAGCATGGGCACGACGAGGAGACACATGGAAAGGAAGAAAAGAAGAAGTGCCCGCAAACGTTTTCCAGCAGTCCTAATGTCGTTCATAAAGGAATCAGTTTTTCGAACGACATCCCATCTTCTAATGTCTTTTAACGCATGCCTCTTATGAAAGCACATTTGGGTCATATAGTGGACCGGGGGGAAGGTACCTGAGCATGCACATACTTGAAAACCGGAGAACCTCGAATGACCCTTCGGGCTTCTGAGGGAAGTCTCATCCTACGCCCATGTAATGAATGATGGCTTTGTCATGCCATTATTTCCATATTGGGCTCGCTAGCCCTTTTTTGGACTTCGTTCATATTTTTCCATATCTAGTTCCAAGAGGACCTCACCCATCGTCCAATTACCCTTGAATTGTTTGAAATGATGCCTCTCAAATAATCGCCTTGCAATAGGACTAGCCGTGGATGTTTCGATTCCAAGCGCTCCCTTGTCTAAAGCATCTTTTATTGCTCGGTCTAGAAGCTCAGAGCCTATGCCCTCGTTGCGGAATTCTGGACCTATGTAGAAGCAAGTGATAAAAGAGTTCAAACCACCATCGATTATGTCTTCATGCATAGCACAGTGAATGAAGCCTATGACTTCGCTCTTCCTGTCAGCTACAAGCAGCTCCTTGTTTTCTACAGCTCGCTTGATTGATTCCTCTCTAGGAGCTCTCCAATTCAACCATTCCGCAATGATTCTGTCGATAGTGGAAATGTCCTTCTTGGTTGCTTGACGAATTCTAATATTCTCTCTCAAACTCCACTAAAACCTCTTCCAACAACTAATCTACGCCTTGAAGCTAAAAATAGATTTCTTCCAGACAGAGGATTTTGGGGGTGAAATTTCATCCAACCAACTTAACGACGGTTCAAGGCAGGCTGGGAGACAGCAAGGAACGCAAGAGAAAAGAGAAGAAAAAAGGGGAAAAAAGGTGTCTAGAAGTATTTCTTGGTCGCGAATGCTGCTATTGTAGGTCCTATGATTATTGCAACCGCTATCAGCGCAGCTGCCTTCGATATGTCTCCGCTAACGCCGAAGACTGCTATTCCCCAGTTGGCAATTCCAAGCGCTAGCACAGCCAGGATTATAGCTATGATTATGCCTATGATGCTTACAATAAGGTCTTTTCCAGAGGAAGCTGCTTTTTCGGTCATATAAGGCACAGCCTTGTATCTCTCGGTCAGCACATAGAACACTTGCTGTTCTAACTCGTCCGCTTGTTTATCGGCATTACATTTTTTTTGGTTTGGGGGTAAAGTTTTATAGTGTTGAGTATTGAGACATTGTTGGCGGTGGGTCTTAGGCGGGGGGGTAGGGGTCCCCTGTACCGTAAACCCTCTATATGACGGGCCGAAAGCCCAGGTTGAGGCGTTTAAGGCTGCTTGGACCTTCACTTCCGAAGCGAAGACTATCCGTCCCTTGGGGCTGGCGGTCGTTGAGCTGTTTCCGTAGGGAAGCCGCCTTCAATGTTTACCAGGTGAATCTGGCCAGGCCCGGGAGGGAGCAACCTAAGTCTGGACGTTCAGCGCTCAAGGGGGTACGGGTACGAGTGTAGGGTTTGGGGGTCCGGTAGATTCTGGGCGTCGAACCTCTGTGGCCCACCGTCTTTCTTAACATCAACGCAGGTGCTGACAGAAACTCGCTCTGATGGAACCAATCAACTGTTGTGTGAGAAGGTTTTTTGGAAAACGATAAATGCTGTTTAAGTCTACTCTGATGTTAAACGGGAGTCTGGGCATGACGTTCAACGAGGTTCGCAGGGATTATCTGCTTGATCGCTGGGTTGTGATTGCCACCGAGCGAAGCCGCAGACCCACAGACTTTGCCAAGCAGGAGAGGCAGCAGGCCAAGACTGCAGTCTGTCCGATGTGTCCGGGCAACGAGCACATGACGCCTCCGGCAGTTCTGGTTTACCTCAAATCAGGCCACGGAATCAGGAAAACCGAGGACAAAAATGATCTTAGACATAAAAACTGGCTAGTCCGGGTCATCCCTAATCTCTATCCTGCCTTCTCATTACCTAAAGGAAGAATCAGTCGAAAACAATTGATGAAAAGCGAAAACCTGATTTCAGCGGTGGGCCATCACGAAGTCTTGGTTGAATCACCAACCCATGACGAAGGCCCAGCAAACGCCTCAACACAACAGCTTGTACACGTCGTTAACTGCTACATCGACAGGCTCCGAGAACTATCCGCCAAACCCTACGTCAAATACGTGTCCATTTTCCGCAACCACGGCTTGGAAGCCGGAGCCTCACTCTCGCACGCCCACAGCCAAATAGTCGCCATGCCGTTTGTTCCAACAATCGTGAAGGAAGAGATGGATGCAAGCAGGAAACTCTGGAAACGAAACAGAAAGTGCGCCTTTTGCAGCATTATCAAAAAAGAACGTAGCGGACCTAGATTCGTGCTTGAGAACTCGAAGTTCACCGTGTTCGCTCCCTACGCAAGCGTTAACCCGATGGAGTTCTGGGCTTTTCCCAGGGAGCATGAAAGCTCGCTGCTTGAGATGTCTCGAAGCGAAGTAAAAACCTTCGCTGAAACGTTAAAAACGTGTCTGCTTCGGCTCAAGATGCTGGTGAACGACCCGCCCTACAACTACGGTTTTCACCTAGCGTTAGAAAAAGAAGCCCACGACTATTATCATTGGCATTTAGAAGTCTATCCTAGGCTTTCAATCTGGGCCGGGTTCGAAAAAAGCACGGGCGTGTACATAAACACAATGACTCCTGAAACTGCGGCTGAAAGCATGCGAAAGAATGGTTCATCCTAGTTCATAAACAACTTCATTTTCATGTTTTGGTCTGGCCTGCATGACATCTTCCACGTAAGCCCTGAGAGGTTCTGCCACGCTCCACGCCTGGGCTATACATCCTTTAGAAGCATGCGGCGGGTCTCCGTCGAATATTTCACCCAGGGTTCCAAGTCCAACTTCAAAAATCCCTTCAGCGAACAACGGCATAAAGAAATTCTTTAATGCATATTCGCGCGCGGATTCTGTGTAACCTCTGATTTTTAGAAATGCAGTTGCAAAAGGTCCTAGGAGCCAGGGCCAGACTGTTCCATTATGGTACGCCTTGTCTCTGCTTTGGCGGTCACCAGCATAGACTCCAACATATCTAGAGTCATTCCTACTCAGAGTCCTCAAGCCATACGGCGTCAGAAGTTCACGCTGCACGACATCAACAACTTTCTTCTTTCTGACGCTTTCAAGCATGTTGAAATCAAGGGCCACTGCAAGAATCTGATTGGGCCTCAACGAACCGTCATATTCAAACTGGTTTGCAACATCGAACAGACAACCCTTTTCGGCATTCCAGAACTTTTCAGCGAAACTCTTTCTTGTCCTATCGGCCATCTGCGCATACTTTTCCGCCTCGCTATTTTCGCTGAAATTCTGTGCGAGCAACTCAGCGGTCTTCAGAGCGTTGTACCATAAGGCTTGGATTTCAACTGCTTTTCCCGCTCTAGGAGTCACTGGTTCACCGTTGATTGTTGCGTCCATCCAGGTCAACTGTGGACCGTGGGAGAGCAGTCCATCCGTGTCCACGCGTATGTTGAAGCTTGTTCCTTTCACGTGGTTTTCGACGATGGATTTCAATGTTTCCCAAAGCTGCTCTCTGACAAATCTGAAGTCACCTGTGTATTTGAGATACTGCAATGTTGCGTTAACGAACCACAAGGTTGCGTCAACGGTGTTGTAAGCTGGCTGTTCAGTCTGTTCTGGAATAAAATTCGGTATCAAACCCTGCCTGCAGTACTTTCCAAAGCTCAGTAGAATTCTTCGGGCGTATTCGAATCTTCCTGGTACGAGCACCAGTCCAGGCAGAGAGATGAACGTGTCCCTTCCCCAAGACTCAAACCAATGGTAACCAGCAATCACTGCTTTTTGCGCTTCACTTCCACCCTTGACTATAAAAGTGTCTGTTGCCAAGACAAGCCAGTCTAGCCAACTGTTTGAAGGAAGAGTTCTGTGAGTTCCGTAGAAACCCATCAGGAGATTCTCACAGCGACTCGCTTCTTCCTCGAACAGAGTCGTCACGTCAACCGTCGTTGAAGGCAGCTGAGTCAAAATCTCTCTTGCGCCGCCCACATCTTCACTTGCAATAGCCACTATGGCAAAATCCTTGCTCTCCCCAGCCTTCACTCTTGTTTCAAAATACCCGGGTTGATAACAGTCGTCAAAGCAGCTCTCCCCACGATAAGCTTCCTCTCGCAGATACATTCGTTCAACCCATTTTCCCCTTGCAAAGTAATGGCCGTCAGTCGTCGTCATCATCAGCACTGGCTGAGAAGACTTCAGGCGCATTTCCACTTTGGCGTCATCTTGTTTTTGGAGGAACTCCTCTTGCAGTTCCGATCTGTACGTTACAGAATGGAAGTGTCTCCCGTTTACAATCGGAAAAACCTGAAACTTGACGTCAAAACCGTTACCGTTCACGATGTTGTAAAGCGTCGTGGTTGCGTTTTTTCCGTAAGGCATGAATATCGTTTTTTGAACTTCAATGTTTGGCAATGAGTAAACATATTTCGGAAACGGTGAAACCGAGAATTCCTTGAGAAGACCGTACCCGCGAGGAAAGAATCCGTCTTGAAACTCGTTTGCCCCAAGCCGATAAACGTCGTTTTCAATGCTTACGTCTTCATCCAGCTTTGTGAGGAAGACCCTGCGATCCCTTGGCGGATGCAAGGCCGCAACCAGCAATCCGTGATATTTCCTCGTGTTTATGCCCAAAACCGTGGAAGAGGCATAGCCTCCCAGACCGTTTGTTATGAGCCACTCCTTTTTGATTGCACTCTCGAAATGGGAAAGCGTTTCCCGACTAAGGCTTATCGAAGGCAGCTTCATTCACGGCATCAGCTTCGCAACGTTCTTTTCACGCGAAACACTGAAGAAGTTGGCGACTGGGTTACACTTAGTTCTGAATAGCAGAAGGTGAGGCTTTTTCAACTTGTATTCTGTGAGAGTTTCAGCGTAACCCATGCCCTTCGCAAAAACCAAGTCAACCAAATTGTAGGCTTCGCGAAACTCCGAGGAAACTTCATCCATCGCTAGACCAACAGAATCCGTTCCCGTTGTGATCACTTTATCCGCGACCTTGCACATGCCAGACACTTCTGCATCCTCGAGAGTCGCATCGTTTATTATCGGTCTGCCCTTTACGGCAACAGTCACGGTTACCCCCATGTTTTTCAGCTGCTCGACAAGCAAAGTGTCAAACACGATTTCTCCAGCATTATCCGTAAGATAGAGAACAGAATGCGCTTTCCTAGCTAATTCGTAGATTTCGCCCGTATCGTCTATGACCAAGTCTTTTGCAGCGTCCCTGAAAGCTTTCTTCAAGCTGCCAAACGTGAACCTGTGGCCTGGAATGTCAAATTCCATTATGTTGCCCACTATAGCGCACAAACACGCTCTCTTGAACCTGTCCTGCAGCGTGTAACCTTCATCGACAAGTTTCCTCGCATAAGGCAAAAGCTTCAAGGCTTTCTCATTGTTGATCCTCTTACTTCTCTTGTACGGGTCAGCATTGCCCGATATTCTCCTTATCACGACGTCTCTTTTCGTTCCCAAATCCGCCGGAACAGCGGTAGGTTTAAACTCTTTAGTCAGCAGCTTCAGAAGATCGCTCATAGCCCTGAAACGCAAAGCAGGGTTCGTCGTAGCTTCTTTGACCTCGGCTGCCCCCCTGCTGATTATGCAAGCGACACATTCAGCTTCGACCTTCAAGGCTAGAAGACCCACCTGTCACTTTCTTATTGCCTCGGCAAATTCCAGCATAATAGCGTACGGATCCTTTGCCTTCACGATGCCACTCGCAACCAGCACGCCCTGCGTCCCAAGCTTCAAAGCTGCCCGAACGTCCTCTCCGTGGCTTATGCCAGCTCCACAGAGGATCACGACTTCTCGGTTGACCGCCCTGACAAGCCGAACGGTGCCTGTTACTACTTCGGGTTTGGCTTTAGAAACTGGAATTCCGGTGCCTATGAGTTCAGGCGGTTCAATCGCAATCAAGTCGGGCCTAAGAGCTGCCGCTGCCATGCTTATCGTGGGGTTGCTGGCGCAAACAACTGAGAGCAGGCTCTTCTCACGCGTAATTCTGATTATCTCATCGATGTCTGACAGCTTAAGCTGTCTCTCAGAATGGTTGATCAACGTTCCCTTGGCACCAGCCCCTTCTACAGACTCAGCGAGTACGTGACCAGTGTAGCCGCCCGGCTTGATTGGGTCTATGTGCTGCGCGAATACTGGAATATCTACGGCTTCAGCAACGGCCGCCAAGTCTGCAACCTGGGGAGCCACACTAAAGCTGACTCCTGTTTCATGATTAACTCTTTCCGCTTTCTTCGCAAGCTCAACTGCTCTTTTTCCAGTTGCCTCAGCGTATGTTTTGAAGTTAACAATCACGATTGGTACCCTAATTCTTCCCGCCATAGACTTTCCTCAAACATTGAGTGCCGACTTCAGTGTTAATTATCGTTTCAGGATAAAAATGGTTGCATATCGTCGAATATTTTCTTTAGCGTTTCACCATGTTTTTTCCAGGAACGAATACCGCCGCCGCGATTGCCGTTGTCCACAGTCCACTCTTGTCTCCTGTTGCGGACTGCGTTACGTTGGCCGTCTTGATCATCATTCCGCTGGTTTTGAACAATTGTTCCTTTTCATGCCAAGCGATTTCGGGATCAAACTGGATGCCCATGGTTGTGGCAAGCATTGTTGCCGCCAGATCTTCCGAGTAGTCTCCAGCCTTGTCATCTGTCTGTCCAAAAGAGTGATGCTCCGAGAGGTAACCGTAGTTCTCCTTGACTGAGGGGATTGCGACTCCTATTGAAGCTGCGATGAGTCTGTGTGGTTCGTTTGTTGAATTTCTAGCCAAAACGACAAAGGTGATTTCTCCAGGCTTTATCAGGTTCAAGCCCTGTTCCTTTGGGATGAGTTTGCAGCCGGGTGGAACTATGCTTGAGACGCTCACTATGTTGCAATGCTGTATGCCTGCATCTCTCAAGGCCAACTCGAAAGATTGAAGTTGTTCTTTGTGCTTTCCAACACCCTTTGTCAGAAAGAAATACTTCGGTATCATTTTGCGAATAGATAATATTGATGTGCTTATTAGTCTTTTGTTTCCATGGAGCGCTAACCGACAAATAAGGGAAAAGAATAACAGAGGTTGAGCCTTAATCACTTTGAGGCAGTCAGGTGTCAGCACATCGAAGTGTGTTCAAGGACGAGACAAAACTTGACATAAACTATGTTCCCCATAAGCTTCCGCACAGAGAGGCCGAACTGCGCCTACTCATGGAATTTTTCAGTTTTGCGTTGCAATCTCCCGGAAAAATGGCTCAGCGAGTCTTGATAACAGGTGATGTTGGCACTGGCAAAACCGCGCTTTCGCAACGTTTCGGAGCGAACATCATAAGTGAAGCGAACAAGCACGGAATAAGTCTTCGCTACATTCACGTCAATTGCCGAGAATGCCACGGAAGTCTCTTTCTTATCCTGCAGCACACAGTCTCGATTTTCCATCCAAACTTCCCAAAACGCGGCTATTCCGCTGAAGAGATCCTGAATTCGTTCACGCAGATTCTGGACGAACAAGACTCACACGTTATCTTGGCTTTGGACGAGCTCGAAAGTCTCATCGACAGAGAGGGCTCAGAGGCTGTTTACAAGCTTACTCGTTTACATGAGGCAAGGCAAAACAAGCCTCAAAGACTCTCGCTTATAGGCGTTGTACGAAACCTCAATACAATTAATCAATTGGACAACAGCACCAGAAGCACATTGCAGTCCAACATCATAAGCCTTGAGAAATATTCGAAACAACAACTCGCCGATATCCTTAACGAGCGAGTCTCACTGGCCTTCAAGCCTCTAACCGTGCCCGAAGGCACCGTGAACCTCATTGCCGAACTTGCATTCTGCGAAAGTGGAAACGCCCGCTTCGGAATCGAACTGCTCTGGCGAGCCGGAAAATACGCAGACGCAGAAGACAGGGAAACTGTCCCACCAGAATGCGTTCGAAAAGCAGTCTCAAGCATAATTCCGGGAATGCGAAAAAGCGACCTAGCCACCCTAGGCCTTCATGAAAAACTTTTCCTTCTCGGCATTGCCAGAACGTTCAAGAAAAATGAGAAGGCCCACATCGCTTTCACCGAGGCCGAACAATCCTATGCCGTTGTTTGTGAAGAGTTTGAAACAGCCCCCAAAAGCCACACGCAACTGTGGAAATATCTCAGAAATCTCTCTGCCCTCGGCATAGTAAGAGCCGAGGTCGTGGCAAGTGGTTCCAGAGGAAGATCAACAGGCATCTATTTACCAAGAATTCCAGCTGACGAACTGGAGAAAGAGCTAAAGACTCTGCTTGAAAAGCAAGAAATGTGAAAAAACATGAACATTGAAGATGTTTTCTCATCCCGACTTCGCATGAAAATTCTGAGAATCTTGGTTCAAGTCGGCGAGCTCAACGGTTCTGATATCGCCCGAAGATTAAACGCAAATTACGTAACAACAAGCAAACACCTGCAGGCTTTAGAGAATGAAAGTGTACTGGTGCACAAGGTTTTTGGAAGAATCCGCTTGTACAGGCTAAACGAGCGTTCCGCCAAGGCCAAAGCTGTACAAGCTCTTATTGAAACGTGGGAACACGCAAATAAGCAGTAAATGATGTTATTTGCATCTACGTGAGCGTGCCATTATTGATTAAGCAGGATCTGGAAACAAGAATAAGCGAATTTGAGCAGCTCTTGCAGAAGATTGCAAGCGCCATCGCCAGCGGAGTTCTTTCCGAAAAACTTCCACCTTCAAAGCTGCTTGAAAGCACCGAGAATTACGTCAATCGCTTGTCCGAACTGGCTGCAAGCAATCAAGAATCCATGCTCATTCTGAAACCCGAGAAGACACCCACAATCAGGGTCAAATACAAAAACCTCGCTCAAACTTTGACCACATTCAAGGACATCCTACTTCAAAATACATCGGACCCAGTTGCAAACTCGCGCTTGGCTTTTGAACAGTTGAGAAAAGCCTTGACTGACGGTTCTGACTTCCTTTTTCTGATGCGAGAAGTCCGAGACAATCCGTCACCGCTCATTAGCCACATGTTTGGCTTCAAAAAAGTCTCAGAAACAAAAGGTTCAGTCATGAGCATTCGAGCCTCAGAAGACATCCAGCCACTGATAAAACACGTTCTTGAACATGTTGAAGAATTGAGCGCAGGACTGACGGAGCTGGAAAAAAGAATCACTGAAATCAAACGAGGCGTCCTAGAGCTGCAGGAGGAAAGCCTCAAAACCTTGTCACGCAAGACCGAAGAACAAACAGGCCTAGCGGAAAGCAAAACAGAAAAAAGGCAGCTGTCTCTCTCAAACTTCAAAGCAGAACAGAACTGAGGAGACTGAACAGAATGGCAATGATTGACATATCAGACAAGCCTGAGATACAGAGAGAAGCTACGGCAACGGGCATCATTAGATTGAAACCCGAAACCATACAAATGATAAAAAAAGGAAGAATTGCTAAAGGAGATCCCCTCTACACGTCTAAAATTTCGGCAATTCTGGCTGCCAAGAAAACGAGCAGCCTGATTCCACTTTGCCATCCACTGCCAATAACTAAAGTCCAAGTCGAAGCAGAAATATTAGACGGATCCAAAGTGCAAGTCACAACTACAGTCAAGACGAAGGCTCAGACCGGCATCGAAATGGAGGCATTGACCGCCACGGCTACGGGTCTTCTGACTATATGGGATATGGTCAAACAATACGAAAAAGACGCTGAAGGACAATATCCAACGACAGCAATCGAAAACATTCACGTGGTAAAGAAAGTAAAAGGATCCCCCCGCAAGAAGGCTTCTCAAGAATGAGCGACACGACGAAGAAACACAAAGCCGAAGCGCCAAAGAAACTGAGATTCAGCATTTTCATATGCAGCACCTCTCGTTACAGTCAAATCAAAAAAGGCGAGAAAGTTCATGACCCCTCTGGGGACCTAATCGAGTCCTCGTTGCGAGAAGCAGGACAAACCATACTGGTTCGGAAAATAGTTTCTGATGATCCGACCATGATTGCCGAAGCCATGAAACAAATCATGTGCCGTGCGGACGTGGACGCAATCATTTTTTGCGGAGGAACAGGAATAACCCATTCCGACGTCACAATCGAAACCGTTGCACCTTTCTTGGACAAAACACTGCCAGGTTTCGGCGAAATCTTCAGACGTCTAAGTTATGATGAGATAGGCTCAGCAGCCGTCTTGTCCCGTGCAATTGCAGGCATCGCCAAAGGCAAGGCTGTCTTCTGCATCCCAGGTTCACCCAACGCAGTGCAACTCTGCCTTTCAAAGCTTATACTACCAGAAGCTGGACACCTGATCAAGCATGCCCGTGAATAGTACACACAATGATTCTACGCGACCTACGCCACAATGGCCCCAAAGCCTTTTCTTTCCCTTAGAACTCCCATCGATCGATTATCGCAAACTTCATTTGAAAGCGAAGAATCCACTCGGTAACCTTAAATCTCCGTCAGTTGGTCAAATCGTTAGGCACGCACGGGAATAACGATGATTCTGAAAGACGCTTGTGGACGACCCCTTCTTAATTTACGCATTGCAGTCACGGGAAGATGCAACCTAAGATGCTCCTACTGCCACGGAGAAGGCGAAGAAAGACCTAACAAGAACGTCAATAAAGAAATGAAAGCCGAGGAGATTGTTCATATTGCGAATATCGCAATTGGTTTAGGCATTTCAAGAATCAAACTGACAGGCGGCGAGCCCCTTACGCGCACCGATGTCATGGACATCGCCAAAGGAATTAACGCCTCAACAGGACTTACGGATCTCTCCATGACCACAAACGGAACCCTCCTTGCGCCTTTAGCCGACAGACTTTATGCAAGCGGCTTGAAACGAGTAAACATAAGCCTTCCAACGTTGGACAGTGACGTCTACCATGAGCTAACGGGCGGCAAAGTAGAAGACGTACTCAAAGGCGTCAAGGCCGCTGTGGAAGCCGGATTCTCGCCAGTCAAGCTTAACATGCTCATCTTGAAAGGAACGAACGAATATGTCGTGCCAGAAATCATCGAATTCGCCGCGCAAACCGGAACCGTCCTCCAGTTGATTGAGCTTGAACCAATAAACATGACGAGCAAGTACTACTCTGAAAAACACAAAGCGCTGGACGAGTATGAAACATTGTTAAGAGAGAAGGCAGTGAAGATTGAAACCAGAAGATACATGCAAAACCGCCACATCTACTATTTACCGCACGCCAAGGTTGAGGTAATACGACCAATAGAAAACACCGAGTTTTGCCTCCACTGCACACGGCTACGTGTCACAAGCGACGGAAAACTCAAACCCTGCCTAATGAGAAACGACAACCTCACAGATATTCTAACTCCCATCAGAAATGGAGCAACAGATCAAGAACTGACCAGATTCTTCAAACTGGCTAACCAAGAAAGGCAACCATACCAAACAAGTCCCCACCTAGTAGAAGACAAAAAAAACTCGAAACAACTGAAGAGCATTCTAGAACAGCCCCAAACAGGCAAACTGTCTAGACTGTGGAATCAGAAGGCCAGCCTTCTACGAAAAGAGAAGTACACGTGGATCTATCATCCTGAAGAGCTTCTTTAGCCACATGTGCAAGCTAGATACGTTCAGTTATATCCAAGCCACATCGACGCCTTCTGATAAAATGTGGATCTACAGCTCGATTATTTTGGCTTCCCGTTTAACCGTGTCGAGCAGAGCCAAGGTCGACTTGCCACTCAAGTACCCGCACACTTCGCCCGGGTTCACAACCAACGTCTCGCCTTTTCGGCGGATTTCAGCAATGTGAGTATGCCCGTAAACCACCACATCAAATCTTTCCTGGTCAATCAAAGCCTCCAACAGCTCCACATCGCCTCCGTGCAGCAACGCAATCTTCAAGCCGTCTGCAGTTATTTCCGCAAAGTTGCCCCGCAATTCAAGCCTCTTGTTCTCGCTAAACCTCTTCCTCAGAAGCTCATGATCCCCATCATTGTTGCCAAAAACACCGATCAACTTTGCCTTCAGTTCCTTAAACCTTGGAATTACGAAACCGGCCACATAATCTCCTGCGTGAAGCACAAGCTCCACGTTCTCTACGTTCAGTCTTTTCACAGCCCTATCAACCATCGGCAAATTATCATGCGTGTCTGCAATCAAACCTATCAACATCCTTTCCACCTTGCCACACTCTTCGTCTCAAGGAATAAAACCTTTGTGAGCTTCTCTCGGTGTCTGGAGGTTGACCTATTGGGGTCTCTTGCTTACATAGACCAATGGAAATAAATCCCATTCAGTGTGGCTTGGCCAGCTATTCTCACATCGTAGGTTTCCTTCTGTCCGCATAGAATCGCTCAAGAAACAACAGTTATTCGAGGCGAATAGAGGTTTGTTCCAGAGAATATTTCGATTCTGGGAATAGTCAAACAAGCGAAACACTGCTTAAGAAAATCTCTGCGTTCTTGTATTCTAGAAAACTGTTCTAAAAGAGGAATATAGAAAATGAATCCTTGGGGTTCGAATCCATCTTCAAAACGAAGAGACAAGCTCTTCATAATTGCTGAGATTCTGGAAATAGCCAAGGAGGGCACCTTGAAAACTCAGATAATGTATCGGGCAAACCTCAGTTTTACACAGTTGAATGATTATCTCAGGTTTATGTTGAGGATTAACCTGCTAGACAAGGTTTTTGAGAATGAAAAAGATAGATACGAAACCACAGATAAGGGCATGGATTTTCTTCAGCGTTACCGAGAAATAACAGAGCTATTGAAGAATGATGATGACAATAACGGCAAGAATGGAGTCAAAATTCCACCTCAGCACCTGCTTAAGAAAAGCCAAAATCTGTGCTGATCATGAAAAAATCAACTTTTCTGGTAGTCTTACGCTATTGCGAAATTAGCCTGTACGTGGCCTTTTGAAAACATCAGAATCAAGGCGGTTGGACGCTTGATAACGGATTTCTATTTTCGATTCTGCTGTTTCAAATAGTTCTTGGCTTTTTCCTTCAGCCTTGGGAATTCATCGAGCATTGCTTTGAGGACTTGCCATCGGATTTCATCGTTTTTCGATTCAATTCCCATTGAAATTCTTCCTAAATATTATGTCGCACTATACAATATAAACGTTTATCCTTCTTGGTGGAAATGTCGATTAGGCAACTGCCTCCAAGAGATTATAATAGCACACGCAGCAAGAAATTACGGTTTGAACATGAACCAAAGGACACGACTAGCCCCTTGAGGCGAAGGGCAATTGCCTCAGGCAAGAACTGTTTTTATTCTCGCCACGAACTAGTTTCTCGGGTGTGGACTATGCAGATTGACGCTGTGTTATTTGATCTATTCGGCACCCTGCTATTGCTGGATGACACGGAGGCTTACTATGAACCTTGTTTAAAAAAGATGCATAAGTTCTTGGCCCAGAATGGAGTCGATGTTTCCTTCGATGAATTCCAACGTGCCTATTTCGACGTCCGTGACAGGTTCTACTCCGAATCCCGCAAAAGTCTAGAAGAGCCACATTTCAACGTTCGAGTCGCCCAAACACTGGAGAAATTAGGCTATAATTTCAGAGTCGTCGACAAGGCCGTTGTGGGGGCTACGATGAGCTTTGCCGACGAGTTCATGCATCACGTGCATCCAGACAAGGACGCTGCCTACGTTCTGCGAAGACTTCACCGGAAGTATAAGCTCGGTCTAATCTCGAACTTTGGCATTCCAGAATGCGGCCGAAAACTGCTGGAGATGTTTGGATTGAAAGAACACTTTGACCTAATCGTGATAAGTGCTGAAGTTAACCAGCGCAAGCCCAGTCCCAAGATTTTCGAGAACGCACTGCAAAAATTGGGGGTTGATGCTTCAAGGGCTGTCTTCGTTGGCGACATGGTGGATTTAGACGTAAAAGGTCCACAGAGCGTCGGAATGAAGACCATCCTAATCAATAGAAGACCAAACCGAGAAGACATTCTCGCGAACCCCGACATGAAAGTCAGGAGCCTAACTGAACTGCTGAAAGCTCTTGAAGATTGTTAATCGAATCTTAAAAACGTCTGTCGGTTTCGAAAGAAACGTTTATATCGGCTGAGATGCCTCAATTTCGTTTGGCGATTGGTTAGCTCCGCAATTTTACGGCGGCGGCTCAACCCCGACTGCAAAGGCGCAAAGTCGCCTCATGGAATGAGGATGGTTGGCCTCCAATTGCGGAGACAAAAATGTGGACCTGACATGCTTATCGCGTTAGGTCTGAATTGGGCTTTGGCGTTTAGTGGTTGATCTTCCCTCCAAATCCAGTCAGATTTGCGGTTTGTACAACTTAGTAAACATGTGGCTGTGATCAATGTGGAGTTAACTCCGGTTGATCCTGCCGGACCCTACTGCTATCGGGATGGGACTAAGACATGCTAGTCGTGCGCCTCCTAGCCACGCTGGAGGCGCGGCGCACAGCTCAGTAACACGTGGCTAACCTACCCTTGGGACGGGAACACCCCCGGGAAACTGGGGCTAATTTCCGATAGGTGAAGACTCCTGGAATGGATTTTCGCCTAAAGGGCGCTTAGGGCATGCTTCTAGGCGTTGCCCAAGGATGGGGCCGCGGCCGATCAGGTTGTTGGTGAGGTAATGGCCCACCAAGCCTTTAACCGGTACGGGCCGTGGGAGCGGTAGCCCGGAGATGGGCACTGAGACAAGGGCCCAGGCCCTACGGGGCGCAGCAGTCGCGAAAACTTCGCAATAAGCGAAAGCTTGACGGGGCCATCCCGAGTGCCATCTGC
>Ga0315280_10000840_pt1 | contig 55494 bp, 43 predicted proteins | sample YL17G06_40_MG_FD_203697 | JGI IMG/M metagenome (GOLD analysis project Ga0315280, IMG submission 203697) | Sediment microbial communities from Yellowstone Lake, YNP, Wyoming, USA - YL17G06_40 | ecosystem: Environmental > Aquatic > Freshwater > Lake > Sediment | place: USA: Wyoming | collected... | reverse complement strand
TATCAAAGCTTGTTTAGGAGCTGTTCGAACAGCTGTTGCAGTGAATCGCCCCAGGGTGGATCTTATCGATCCTGTATTTCGTCGTGCTTATCTAGGGGGTGGGACAATTTGATAACTACTGAGTATTATTTAATCAGGTGCAAGATAAGAGAATTATAGCTTTTATGGTCCTAAAAGGATTTGGAACCTTTGTTATTGTCACCGGTCTTATTGGGTTATCATTTATTCTCGGCCCGTTAAATCTTATTGTTAATGTTGAATTTACCCCACTGTTTGGCAATATCATTTACAGCACTATTTTTTGTTTGTTGCTCTGCGTTATAGGCGGTGCACTAGAATTTTTTGCGGATGCATATATTAAGTATTTATCCAGTGAAAAAAACGAGTGACTTCTTTTTAGCAAAAATATCTAGGAAACATTAAATATGATATATATTATTCGCAGATAAGAAGGCAAAATTATGGAAGCAAAAACGCCTAAGGAATTTTTTGAAAAGGTATTACCAGCAAGGTTCGACCCAAGCAAAGCAGCTGGTGTGGACGCTGTTGTACAATTGAACATTACAGGAGATAATGGTGGAGATTGGTATATCATCATCAAAGACCAGAAATTAGAGGTAAAAACAGGAATACATGAAAATCCAGTCATTACAGCAAAAATGAAAGATACTGACTACATTGACATGGTAAATGGGAAGATAACTGGTGATAAGGCATATATGACAGGGAAACTGAGATTCAAAGGAAACATCAGTGTTGGCATGAAACTTAAAGGACTGGGAATACTGTAGAATAGGTTGAAAAATAATTAATCATAAAATGCATTTAGCATTAGCTTTTTTTTACATCGTGTTTATCTGACCGCCTGTTACATTGATTGCTTGTCCTGTCATAAAAGCCGAGTCGTCAGATGCTAAGAATACGACAACCTTGGCTACATCTTCTGGCAGACCGATTCTCCCGAGGGGCGTAAAATTAGCCATTTCCTCACGGATATTTTCAGGGGTAGCGCCTGCGCCCCGTATTTGCGCACTCCATTGAACCTCTCGATCTTGCATGGATGTTTTGATTGAGCCTGGACAAATAGAATTCACGGTGATACCATAGGGTGCAAGTTCTTGTGCGAGACTTTTAACGTATGCTATCACTCCATGTTTTGATGCGTTGTAATGTGCTTGTGTTGCAACGCCACCTTTTCCTGCCATTGAAGCTGTACAGATAATTTTACCTTTTTGTTGTTTAATCATTTGTTGTGCAGCAGCCTGTGTAACAAGGAATGTGCCTTTGAGGTTTACATCCATGTTGAAATCCCATTTTTCTTCCGGCATGTCGATGACATATTCCATGGATGACACACCAGCATTACTTACCATGATATCAAGGAAGCTGAATTTTTCTATTGTTTTTTTAATAAGATCATCGACCTCGTTTTTGGATGTAACATCGGTTTTTACTGCTAATGATTTTCGCCCAAGTTCCTCTATTTCTTTTGCAACCTGTTTTGCTTCTTTTAAATTGATATCACTGATTACTACGTTTGCCCCTTCCCTCGCCAATGAGAGTGCTATGGCTCTTCCTATTCCTCGACCCGCACCGGTAACTATAACCGTTTTATTTTCCAATCTCATATTCATTTCCTCCTAAAATTCAGCCATCTGACCGAGATTCCTATAATAGGTAAGATCGTCGTCCCATAAACTGTATGCTTGACCGGTGATAAATTCTCCTTTTTCGCTCGCTAAAAAGGCAATCAGGTTTGCAAGTGCTTCTGGTTCGTTAGCAACATTTATCAGTGGTGAAAACTGGATGTAAATTCCTTTATCAGGGGGTGTGTTATTTGTTAATTCTGCGCCTAGTACTAGTTCTTCGTGTTCAATGAAACCCGGGCAGATTGCATTTACTCGTATGTTATTATTGCGTACCTCACATGATAGACTACGTAAAAACCCAATTGAGGCATTCATCGAGGCTGAATATGCCGAAAGATTAGCTGGACCTGAGGTTGCAGTTTTTGAGGTTACCCCGAGTATCATACCGTAGTTATTATCCACCATGTTTTTTAGTGCAGCCTTGGCGATATAATACATGCTTTTTGTATTGAAATCCACGATGGTATCCCACTCATTTTCTGTAAGCTCTACAGCTTCTTTGAACAAGGCAATACGGGAGCAGTTCACTACCAAATCAATTTTATCATACTTTTTGATAGCGGTCTGAACTGCTTCTTTAATATCTTTTTCAGAGCGAACATCGACACCGATTGCCGTTGAATCTTTAATTTCTGATGTTACTATATCCGCTTGTTCCTTTTTCAAATCTGTCACTATAAGTTTGCATCCTTCTTCTGACAGTTTCTTGCAAATGGCCTGAGCAATGAGCCCATTACAGCCAAAAACAACAGCAGTTTTATTAGATAACTTCATATGCCTCCTCCGTTCAATTTTTATTTAGTATATGCGGTATGACCTCCTGCCTTAAAAACATTAAGAAAATTTCGAATCTATCTCATAAATTGCTTCAAGACAGATTTCCAAACATTCTCGCATTATTTTAGGATCAATATTTTCAATTGTATCATTTATTGTATGATAAAACCTTGGCATATTTTTATTAGGTAAAAGTCCTACCAAGGCAGCGGATTTCACTTTTTTCATTGAGAATGCCATAGAATCGGTAAAACACATAACTGGTCCTCGTGTAACAGGAATATTTACTTTTTTACTTGCATTCTGTAAAATATCGCACACTTCTGAAGATAATTTTATAGCGCCCATCTCTTCTTTCGTAACAACATGTATGTGACAATCTCTTTCTCCGACTAAATCTAAATTGATGCTATACGCATTCTTGATACTATTAAAATATTTGGTTATAAAACGTTTACTTCCTCGTACGCCGATTTCCTCACAGCCAAATGAAACAATCCATAATTCTGAATGGGTCAATTTATTTTTTACATCAGAAAAATACTGGGCTGCAGCAAGACCCACTGCAAGTGCACTGAGATTATCGTTCGCACCCATCACTGAAGTTTTTGATATGACTTTGATACCAAATGGGATTAAAATTGGAACGGGAGCAACCATGATGGTTAAAAGAAAAATCTCTATGATCAAGGGCAATGGTATACTTATTTTTATTATTGAAAATATTAGAAGAAGGGGACTAAAAATTAAAGGAAGGACCATGAAAATACTCACTTTAGTTCCAAATCGTTTACCAAAAGGAAACTCCCAGTTTGAGTCGTGATGCCCACTTAAAATAATAATATTTTTTATTTCTTTTGAAGGTTTTATTTTGGCAATCACATTTGTTGATTTTTGTTTTTTAAAAAGCGGGTCGATAATTTCCAAATTGTAAATCTCGTTCCCAACTAAAATTATTACTACAAAGGTAGCCAATAGGAAAGAAATGAGTGGATAGAAGGCAAAGAAGGGGATGGCGAGAACGTAAAAGAGAATAGGCCAGTGAAACATTGCTCGATATGCTCCAGGGTGACAAAAAAAATCTTCAGACAATGCTTCATCACAAAATTTTTTTAGATGTTTTACTAAAAATTGAGCGCATTGTTCCTCTTCTTTACTACAGGGTCTTCTTGGTCCTATTTTTTCGCAGACTTCTTTTATAAAATCAACCATGAAGTCTTCATATTTTTTTGTACATCTCATTCGATACCGCTTACGAAACTCGACGGGTTTTATTTATAGTTTATGCAGAAAACATCACTGCGTCTTCCAACAGAATATAGATATATTTTGTCACCAATTCATGTCTTCAAATTCCAAATGATTTTACTGTAAAATAAATGAACATGGTGAATGTATGATTGGCAATGAAAAGATTTTGGAGGTTGATCTTTCTACAGAAAAAGTTAAGGAAAAAGATACCCCGAAAGAAATCATACAAAAGTATATTGGTGGCAAGGGAGTAGGAGCAAGGATATTATTTGATCAGCTTAAACCGAAAATTGATCCTCTTGGCGCAGATAATTTGTTGATTTTTGGTACGGGGCCACTCACGGGTTTATATTTATCTGGTGGTGAAAAACTTGCAGTTATTTTTAAATCTCCTCAGACAAACATCTTTGGGGAAGCATACTGTGGTGGGTATTTTGCTCCGGCATTAAAAAAAACTGGTTATGATTTCATTGTGATTAAAGGGATAGCAAAAAAACCTGTGTATCTCTTTGTAACTGACGATACTGTTGAAATTAAAAAAGCCGATCATTTATGGACCAAAGATACTTTTGAAACCGAGAAAATACTAAAGGAAGATCATGGGAAAATCTTTCAAGTCGTCTCAATAGGACCCGCAGGAGAGAATCTAGTGAAATATGCATGTATCACCCATGCAGAAGGATTTCTGTTAGGAAGAGCGGGGGTAGGCACGGTCATGGGATCAAAAAAACTAAAGGCTGTTGTGGTTCATGGAACAAAGAAAATAGAAATCAAAAAGCAACAAGAAGTCGAAGCGTTCAAAAAGGATCTCAATGAAAAACTCAATGATCGAGGTATTTTGCTTGATGGAACTCCAGAGACATTAATGTTAACACACTATATGGGTGCGTTACCAACAAGAAACTGGACTGAGGGTGAATTTGAGGGAGCAGAGCAAATCAATCTTGATCGGATGAAAGAAAAGATTATCGTCAAAAAAAGAAGCTGCCAGGCGTGTATCGTCGCGTGTAAAAACATTTCTGAAATAAAAGAAGGCCCTTATGCAGGAACTCAGGTGAGTGGACCAGAGTATGAAACACTGTTTTCTCTTGGAGCTCTTTGCGGCAACAGCAATTTAGAATCGATCGCAAAAGCAAATGAATTATGTAATAGACTTGGTATGGACACCATTTCTGCTGGAAATGTTATTGCTTTTGGAATGGAATGTTACAGCAAAGGACTCCTTACAAAAAAAGAGCTCGATGGTGTTGACCTTAAATTTGGTAATCATGAAGCAATAATTACGATGATTAATAAAATAGCATATAGGAAAGGCATAGGTGATGTTTTCGCGGAGGGTGTAAAAAACGCTTCAGAGAAAATCAAGGGTTCACAAACGTATGCAGTTCATGTGAAAGGATTAGAGCTCCCGGGATACGACCCAAGAGCAGCCGAGGAGATGGCTCTGTCCTATGTTACCTCAGATAGAGGCGGCTGTCATTTAAGGAGTATTGCCTATCGACCTGATATGGTGGGAATAGATGGTAAAGTAGAAATGGTAAAAGACTTAGAAGATTTCTATTCGGTATGCGACTCGATGATCCTCTGCCGGTTCGTAACCTATCCCGTAATGGGACCGATATATTGGGAGAACCTCGCAGAACTGTACTCAATGGTCACAGAGAGGAAAATCATCAAAGATGACTTGGTTACAACGGGTGAACGTATAAACGATTTATGCAGATGGTTTAACGTACGTGAAGGTATAACAAGAAAAGACGATTATTTGCCGAATCGGTTTAGTATCGAGCCTTTAAAAAAAGGTCAATATAATGGAAATGTCATAAAAAAAGAAAACTTCGAAACAATGCTCAACGAGTATTATAAACTAAGAAAATGGGATAACAATGGAATTCCTCCAAAAGATAGGATTTAAACAGAAAAAGAAGGACGCAACATGTTAAATAAGAAATTTAAGGTAGTAATAACTGATGCAGAATATCCTTCCTTTGATATTGAAAAAAAGGTTTTATCAAAATGTAATGTTGATCTTGTGAAATTTCAATGTAAAACAGAAGAAGAGCTCATCAGAAATTGTAAAGATGCGGATGCATTATTGAATCAATATGCAAAAATCACATCGAACGTGATTGAAAACTTAGATCAAGTAAAAATAATTGCGAGGTATGGTATTGGCGTCGACAATATAGACGTGGATGCTGCTACCAAAAAAAATATTTTTGTAACGAACGTGGTTTATGATATATGCGATGTAGCAGACCATACCGTCATGTTGATGCTTTCGCTCACCCGAAAACTTTTTTTTGTTGATAAGAGTATCAAAAAATTTGAATGGGACTGGAAAAAATTCCATCCAATTACACGAATAAAAGGCAAAACTGTTGGTATCATTGGTCTCGGGAGAGTCGGTAGACAAGTAGCCAAACGTATCAAAGGATTTGATGTGAATCTTCTTGCCTGTGATCCCTACATTCCCGTCGATGTTTTTAAAACATACAACGCAAAACGAGTTGATCATAATACACTCCTTGAACAATCTGATATTGTGACCATACATGCCCCTTTGAATAAAGAAACCAGGCATATGATTAGCACTGATCAGCTAAAGAGGATGAAAAGGAAAGCAATTTTAATTAATGCAGCTCGCGGCGGTATCGTCGATGAAAAAGCATTATGTGAAGCTCTGAAGAAAAAACAAATCGCTGGTGCGGGACTGGATGTGCTAGAGCAGGAACCTCTCCAAAAAGATAATCCGCTTCTGTATTTTGATACCGTTATTATTACTCCACACATGGGATGGTATTCAGAAGACACCGTCGATGAGGTGCAACGAATGGCTGCTGAACAAGTACTCCAGTGTTTACAAGGAAGAGTTCCAACGAATCTTGTGAACAAAGAAGTAATGAAACGTTTATGAGATGATTGTGTATGAAAGCAGCTGTTTGGTATGGTGGAAAAGATATTAGAATCGAGGAGTTACCCACGCCGAAAATAAAAGATGACGAGGTTCTTGTTAAGGTAAAAGCGGTATCAATATGTGGGTCTGATTTGCATGCGTATATTGGGGTATCAAAAAGGAGGATGCCGCCTCTTGTCATGGGGCATGAATTCAGTGGTGAGATTGTCAAAGTAGGAAGAACTGTGAAGGGACTCAAAGAGGGTGAGCGGGTTGTTTTGGAACCGGTTTTATCCTGTGGAACGTGTGTATTGTGTCGACGGGGGCGGAGTAATATTTGTGAGAATATAAAACTCGTTGGCTTACATCTATGTGGAGCTTTTTCTGAATTCGTGGCTATCCCTGCAAGTAAATGCCATAGGCTCCCGGATGCTATATCATTTGAGGAAGCGTCTCTTGTAGAACCTCTCGCAGTGGCGGTCCATGCGGTGAATCTAGCATCGCTTGAAAAGGGTGAAGATATCGGTATCATTGGATCTGGTGCTGTTGGTGTAATGACGTTGCAGGTGGCGAAAAACATTGGCGCGGGGAACATCTTTGTTGTTGATACCCTTGATTACCGATTGGAGCTTGCAAAGAAACTGGGTGCTACTACAACGATAAATGCAAAAAAAGAAAATCCTATACAAAGGATCCTCTCGGATGGGGGAGTCGATGCGGTTTTCGAGGCGGTTGGTCATGAAGAGACAGTACAGCAAGCAATTGCGATGGTGAAGAAAGGAGGAAAAGTTATTGTTATAGGGATGTTGGAAGCGACGATGGAGCTACCTATGCTTGATGTTGTGGTGAAGGAGATTGAAATAAGAGGCTCGTATGGATATACCTCGGATGATTTTGAACAGGCTTTGAATTTGATTGCGAAAGGGAAAGTGAAAGTAAAACCTCTGATAACGCACGTGTTGCCTTTGCGCGATATTGCAAGAGGTTTTGATATTTTATCCCGAGGAGCAGAGAACGTCATAAAAGTCGTCTTAAAACCATAGGAAACGATTCAAAAAAATTAAGCTATTTCTTCCCATATTGGTCTGAATTCGTTCATTGTTAAAAAAATTGCGTTTTTTTGTTTTTTCAACCACACCATTATCTCTTTGAAATTTGAAATTGCTTTTCTTCCATTTCCGCCATAGATTCTTTCTTGATGATCTTCTGGTATCTCTATACCTGTTTTTTCCAATTCTATAAACTCCCAGGGGTGGAAATAAAACGTAATCACCTTCTCTTTTTTGTATTCATTTTGTTTTTCGATTAAATGCTCGATTTTATGTATTGTATCCTTTGCACCTCGTATCCGCCACAATGGCCACATGTCGCTTTTCTGAGGTTCGCTCACAAAGGGATCTGCTGAGACCGGTAATTCTAACAGATTTAAATTCCCTTTTTTCATCCAGTTACTCGCTGATGGATGGTATGGAAAAATTTGTTTCTTGTAATGAGCAAGTGGATAGGTAGAATCTAAAAGGTAATGAAATTCGTTTAAGGTATTTATCAGAAAAGTGTTACCAAGGAGATATGGTGCTCTAAACGTAAAAGGCCGTTCACCAAGTTTTGTATGTATGCCATTCGTCGCCTTTTCCACCTGAGCATATATATCTTCATCGGACAAAAATGATAATGCTTCATGATCATATGAATGACACCCTAGCTCATGGCCGCTTGTTTGGATTTGTTTACATACATCAAAATTATCATCGATAATACACGCAAGAATGTTAAACGTACAATGAATATCAAGCGTACCTAAGACATCAAGGATAAGCGGGATCCCTTTTTTCACACCTTCGCAAGCATCTGAAAAAGGCTCGGCATCATGTTCAACATCAAAACCAATCAACACATAGATATCATCCATACTCAAAACCTTAAATGGTACATAAAATAGCTTTTGGGGTTCTTATGGTTTTTTAAAAAATATTTAAATACAGAGTACCTATAGAAACACTATGCAGCCAATCGGTTTTAACAAAAAAAAATTTTCAGAAATAATGGAAAAAAAAGGCATTGATTTTCTCGTTGCTTCATCTCCTGAAAATGTTTTTTACACATCAGGATTACCTGTGAGACATGCAGAAAATAATCCTATACTATTTTCTCTCTCAAATCTCGTCCCTTCACTAGTAGTCATCCGGAAAGATGGAGAGGAAAGCGTCGTAACCTGGGCGATATTTGATCCAACTCTGACCTGGGTCAAAGATGTTCGTGGTATTTTTAATAAAGGCGAAGCTATAGAAACTCTAGCTACTATAATACAGGAAGCTGGTGCACAAGAACCTACGATAGCGATAGAAAGTGCGATTCCTCTGTACCAATATGAAGGCTTAAAAAAATCTTTTCCGAATGCAAAATTTGAATCAGCTGACGATATCCTCCTGGAATTACGCCTTATTAAGTCATCTGAGGAGATAGATCGTATAAGGAAATCAACCCAAATAGCTGAAAAAACAATACTTGCGATGTTTGATGAACTGAAAGAAGACATAACCGATATCGAACTATTGAAAGTAGCAAAAACTACTATGATAAAAGAAGGAGCATCGGGATGGGACCACGTCACCATGAGCCTAGGGGCAAGTGATCCTGAAGCACCTGGAACAGGAATAAAGATGAAGAAAAATGAAATGACAAGGTTTGATATCGGTGCAATCTACAAAGGGTATTTCTCCGATGTGAGTCGCCATGCAGTACTTGGTGAGATCCCTGCAAGTGTGAAGAAAATTATCAGTGAAATAGTAGATGTACAGAAGAAATGTGCTGATGCCATACAACCGGGTGTTGGTACCTTAGAGATTTTAAATATGGCAACCGAAGCTTTTGAAAAAACAGGTGAAGAAGTTCCGCTGTTCCCAACATGTCATAGTATTGGTTTACGATGTGAAGAGATACATCTTTTTGATCCTCTGACATCCTCCGAAAGAGTCTTTGAGTCAGGTATGGTTTTTGATCTTGAATTTTGGGCACCATTTGAGCCGTATAACAATAGACTCATTGGAATGGAAGATACCTACGTAGTGAAAAAATCTGGATGCGAGAGGATATCGACCCTGGACCAAACCCTCCTTGTAAAATAAAGCCAAGAGAAAGCCTCTAAATATCAGGTTTATGATTCGTAAAGAGGTGGTTTGATTTGCGAAAATTTGGCGTTGCTGTCATAGGCATGGGCTCTGCCGGATGTCTTCATGTGGACTGTTATAATGCGATGAAAGATAAGGCCACACTGATAGCGATATGCGACAAAGACAAAGAGTGCGCAGAGACAAATGCTTCAATGTACGGGGCTATTGCTTGTACAGATTATCACGACATTTTCCGCCGAAACGATGTAGATATTGTAGATATATGCCTGCCTCATCATCTTCATGCTGAAGCGGCGGTTGCAGCCGCAGAAGCTGGAAAACATGTTTTGGTGGAAAAACCTATAGCAACAACTCTTAAAGATGCTGACAGAATGATTGCAGCAGCTAAAAAAGCTGGAGTGAAACTAATGGTTGCGGAGAACCATGCGTTTGTTCCTGCGCATAGGTTAGCAAAAGAGCTTGTGGATAAAGGAGTAGTTGGCCGCATTTTCCTTGCCAAAGCGTATGAAGTCGTTGGTGACGTTCCTGTTGTTTCTGGTACCTGGAAGACGTCACCTGAAGCAATTGGATCACTGCTGGACATGGGAGTGCACCGTTTTTTTGTTCTCCAATGGATTGTTGGTGAGGTAAAGAGTGTATTTGCCCATGCAGAGAAGCTGGCGTGTGAGGTGGAAACGAATAACGATGATACCGCAGTGGTTTTACTCAAATTTAAAAACGAGGCTCTCGGTGAAGTGGATGTAAGTTGCTGTGTTGTAAGCGAACCAACAAATCGACTTGAACTGTATGGAACTGAAGGTTCCATAATCGAGGATCATATGTGGGAGCAGCCTTTGATGTATTCTTCTCACAAGGCAGGTTACGAAACAGAAGGATGGGTAAAACCCCAGGTCGAGCATGCTCCATTTCCTGGTTACTATGGTATATCTTTTAAAAATGAGATAGCGCATTTTATTGACTGCGTTCGCGAGGATAAGACTCCTCTAGTAACTGGTGAACTTGGCAAAGAGGCGTTAAAAGTCGCCCTGTGTGCATATCGATCTGTAAAGACAGGGAAAGTCCAAAATGTTGAGTAAAATTATATTGGTTCTTAAGTTCTAGATATTGTAACAATGTGTGGGCCGTTCTTGTGAATGTGTATGAAAACAAGTTGCTCTTCTTCTTTTTTTATCTCTCCCTCAGAAACTTTGATGTCAAATCCATTTGGGTACTGTATCCTGGGAACGTACATCGTGGTCGGAGCTTTAACAGAGGTATCTCCATCAAATTCGAATAAGAATATCCCTTTTTTTATGTTGAATTCCATCATTAATGGCGTACCGGCAACCGATATAAAATGAGGACGACAGAACCCAGGAATAGCCCTTCCACCTGAGTTGATATCTTCGTGCCAATCAGTAGTTTGTTGATCCCTAGAAAAGAGAGAAAAATCCTCCAGGTTCCATAGATCGCCCCACTCATTGCTATTGGCTGGGTTGTAGTTCCACTGGCATGAATTTAGTAAGTTCGCATCAAGAGCATCATAGTACCACGAAAGAGCTTTTATATGGGATGCCCAAGCTTTTTCAGGTTTATCCTTAAATGTTTTATACGCTCTTTTTTCGTTGATGTCGTACGGTAAACCAAATTCGCCAATAATAGTTGGACCGCCATCTGAATATTTGGCAGCCAATGCTTTAAGTGTTGCCATTTGCCGATTAAAAGCTTTTTTTATTGCGCTTCCCCCGATCAATCTTCTCCCTTCTATAAAATCATAGCCAAACCTATCCATGAAACGATGAAGACCAAGGGTCGCAACATCATACCAATGTGGGGCATTAACAGCATTTCCAGGAAGGACCAGTTCTACTCCCGTGCCTTTTAGTATTGCTTCTGCTGGGCCCTCATAAAATATGACGGTATCGTGATTAATGCTTCGAAGTTCTTCACTGAACCTGCATATAAACGGGGACAAGTAATCTCGGAAATAATTTACCTTCTTTCCCTTTCTCTCAACAAAATAGTCAGTATCCAATATAGTAGGTTCGCTGTTTTCGTCTAAACCCCAAGCGCCTTCTTTTTTCCAGACATCCTCAACTCCATCGATCCAGCAAGAAATTTTCTTTGGATTTATTTCATCGCAACGAGTCTCTTTAATTCCTAAACCTTTTACTTCTTTAAATGGCACCTTCTGGGTAAATCCAGCTCCAGTTAGTATTGCATTAATGGGAGTAAATGCATATCCAACTAATTCATGCAAGGTAATATTTGATCCATCAAGTTTTAACCCAATATAACCAACAGTTGGTTCATTCAGAGAGTCAAACCCAAGAACATGAGTCATGCCTTTTGTATGAATCGCGATTTGTTTGAACGCATCGATATAATGAGACTGCAGATAATCCTGCACATTCCGTCCATCGACCATGCAAGATGGGGCAAAATCTCTCCCCCCAAAAAACAAAGTAAACATCGTTGCGCATCCAAATTGGATTCGACTTTGAGACCAGGACATAGATGGATACGAGCTAGGATTTCGCGGATCGTAACGATATTGCATTAACCAGGCGGCACCTGCTTCATGAAACTTTGTAAAATCAATTCCTACTTTTTCAAATGTCCAACCTGGTGCTCCATCGCCTCCACTCATACGGCTCCAACAGTCTTGATGCGGATCAATAAACACATAGAATTCTTCTTCTCCAGCGATTTTTAACAGCTCCTCAATGTAATCAAGAAATTCTGTGTCATACTGTTTAGGGCCTGCATGCTCGATTGCCTCCCAAGTAATTAAAAATCTTAAACAATTAAACCCCCAATGCTTAAGACGAGTAAAATGTTCTTCAGACTCTTGTAAGGAAACAGGATGGCCGACAAAAGAAACTTCTTTATGATTTCTAAAATCATTTTTAATATGTGTGGCACCATTAGGAGTAACAGGTATTTTTGAAGATGCTGTAAAATTTACACCACGAAGAAGGGTTCGTCGACCGTGCTCATCAACAAACCAATCCTTGTCAATATGGAGTCGCATTTTCTTTGGTTTTACCAATTTTTCAACCTCGATGTTACTAAGTTTTCATAATCTGTAAAAGATGCATTGATTTAATAGACGTTTTTTAACAAGATGCAGTGACTTCTTCTCTTGCTTCCTTTATCCAGCTGATGCATTGCTCAACTAGTTTTTTAATACCATTAAAATCACCGGCGTTCACTAGATCTTTCTTGATCAAATTTGAACCGATGTTTAATGCAGCTGCACCTGCCTTAATCCAGCTTGAAATATTCTGGCGGTTAACCTCAACTCCTCCTGAGGGCATTAATCTAAACCAAGGACAAGGACCGCTTACTGCTTTTATGAATTCGGGACCGACAATGCTTCCAGGAAAAACCTTCACAATATCCACACCTTGTTCCTCAGCTGTAGAAATTTCAGAGGGAGTCATACAACCAGGAATATAGGGTACCTTTCTTCGGTTACAAATTTTAGCAACATCCGGGTTAAAAATAGGACCAACGATGAAGTTTGCTCCACAATTTATAAAAAGACCCGCAGTAGCAGGATCTAAAACAGTTCCAGCACCTAGAATAACATCAGGGAGTTCTTTTTCACTCCACGTAACTATTTCGCGAAATACTTCATGTGCTACATCACCGCGGTTGGTAAATTCAATGACGGTGGCCCCTCCTTCAGCACAAGCTTGAACAATCTTTTCTGTGACTTTGATATCTTTATTGTAGAATACTGGAACCAACCCGATTTCTAATATTTCGCCAACAACTTCATGTTTTAAAAATTTCGGCATACATTATCACCTAGAAATTCTTCCTGAGGTTACTCCTTTCATAAGTTTCTCTACTTCTTCCAATTTAATTACACAGGAATCTCCATAGATTGTATGTTTTAAACAAGAAATAGCGACTGCAAAATCCAAAGCATTCTGAGGATCGCTTTTCTTAAGAAGCATATAAATTAAACCAGCAGCGAATACATCGCCGGCTCCAACTCTATCAACAATATGGGTAATATCATAATCTGGGCCGATGTAAAGTTTTTTACCATCGTATAAAACACCTGACCATTTGTTATGGCTTGCATTTATACTTTGTCTCAGAGTTATCGCCACATATTGAAGGTTCGGGAAACGATCCTTTAACTTTTCCGTAACAAAAGAATACCGATGCGCTTCAATTTCACCTTTGGCAACATCAACACCTAGTGCTTTAATTCCAAAGACTTTTTCTGCATCTTCCTCATTACATACTAAAACATCAACATACTTTAACAAACCCGACATGACTTTTTCTGGTGTTTCCCCCCATTTCCAAAGTTTACCACGATAGTTTAAATCAGACGAAACAGTCAACCCTATGTCTTTTGCTTTTTTAACCGCCTCCAGACAGGCCTCAGCAGCACTCTCACTTACCGCGGGTGTTATACCAGTCCAGTGAAACCATTGTGCATCAGAAAAAACCTTAGACCAATCCATAGTCTTTGGTTTTATATGAGCAAAGGCTGAATTCTCCCGATCATAAATCACTTTATTGCCCCTTTGAACCGCGCCGGTTTCGACAAAATAAATACCAAGTCGATCCTGTGTGCGAGTTATATTATTTACACCAACACCAAATTGACGGATATAATTTACGCAAGCGTCTCCCAATTCATTTTCTGGAAGACATGTTATAAAATCTACAGGTGTACCAAGATTTGCTAATGCTATAGCAACATTAGCCTCAGCTCCTGCATAAAACACATCAAAAGATCTCGCTTGGGCAAATCTTAAAAAACCTGGTGGTATAAGCCTCATCATAACTTCGCCAAAGGTTACCACTTTTTTATCAGCGTTCATACCGTTTTACCGTAGCTGTCACAACCTATATAAAAATTCTCACCCAGAGTTTACAAAATCCGATGAATTTAAATGTTCATGAATGCATCAACAAAATTGAGTGTATGCTTTCTAGAAAAGAAAAATTAACCCTTGCTTCTGCTTCTATTGGAGCAGGATTAGTTCTTTCATTGAACTCCAATGTAATACCGTTAATTTTAGATCCCATTGCAAAAACTGTTTTTTTAAATGAATCCGCTTTTTTCATCGGAATAGTCATCGGTATCACCCAGTTACTCGGAATCGTTATCCCCCCAGTTATTGGAACAATCAGTGACAATACGTGGACAAGATTTGGAAGGCGAATAATATTTATGATTATATTTGTCCCGTTCACTGTTGTTATGCTGCTGATCATGTCTGTTATCGGAATTCGAATAGGGGTTGGGATGGAGCCATTAAATATTTTTATTCTTTTTGCATTTTGTATTACACTATTGTATATTTTTCTTAACCTTTGGAATTCAACTTATTGTGCCCTTCTCCCTGATCTAACTGAACCTGCAGAACGGGGTGAAACAAGTGGGTATATGCAGGCGTTCAACATCCTTGGTACTATCTTTGCTTTTGCTGCTGCAGCTGCGGTGTGGGAGACAAGCCATGCCTTAACTTTTGTTATTTTTGCGATAGTAATCACTATTTCTTCTATGATCACCATCCTTACAATAAAGGAAAAAAAATCAGTGAGACCGCGGGAGAAAGAACCGCTCACATCAATTGTTAAGGATTTTATTAAAGAAAAAGAGTTCGTAAAATTTATGATTGTCTCTATGTTTTGGTGGTTTAGCATAGGAACACTACAACCGTTCTTTGTCCTTTTTGCTAAAAATACATTAGGTCTCCCTGAATCTTCCGCGCTTATATTTATGGGGATATTCACCGTCATCCTCGTTGCTTGCGCGGTCCCCGCTGGAATATTTGCTGATAGAATTGGTAAAAAACGTATTCTGAGCATTGGTGTTCTCATCGCAGCTCTTGGGTTATCAATTGGTGCTTTCACATCTGAGATTACGCTGATCTATATTGCCATGGGAATGGCAGGGTTAGGATTCGGCGTAATTATCGTGTTAAATTTTGCTCTTACTGCAGATCTACTTCCCAAGGGAAAAGAAGGGAAATTCATGGGTCTTGGGAACATTTTCTATGCTACACCACAAATGATAGCTGCTCCACTTGTCGGGTTTCTCATAAGCAGATTTAATGATAATTATCAACTGATTTTTTACATTACACCAATAGCATTACTCGTCGCATTCATTTCTTTACAAAAAGTACGAATAACAAGCTAATTTTTCAAAAATATGAAATCATTTATATCAAAGAAAAGAATTATCAGATAAGGAAAAATCGGGAGGTTGATTAACATATGGCAACAAAAGAGGAAGTAATGAATGGATTAAATAAAGTAAAATCTCGATTAGACGACCCAACAACAAAAGAAAAATTTAAGGATTTTACTAAAAAGATGCAGTTTATATTTACAGATCTAAACACGAGTTATGTTATGGAGGTAGTCAATGGGGAAGCAAAATCGTTGAAAGAAGAAAGTATTGAAAAACCTGATATAATGGTCACCATAAAAAGTGATGTTTTTCTTGGTATATTAGATAAAAAGTTAAACCCAGTTACCTCATATATGACCGGGAAAATAAAGGTTAAAGGGGCTATGGGTGATTTATTAAAACTACAGAAGATCATGTTTTAAACACATCAGCTATATTTGTTAGCAAGAGTAAGTTGTACTAGAGAGGATACAATGTATCTTAAAGGTAAAGTAGCAATTGTTACTGGGGCAGCATTGGGTATCGGTCGTGCAACTGCGATTTTATTTGCAAAAGAAGGTGCCAAGGTATTTGCTATAGATATCAATGATAAGGGAGGATCAGAGACGGTAAACACAATAAAAAGGGGGAAAAAACAGGCTCTTTTTGTTCATGCTGATGTATCAAAAGAAGTAGACGTAAAAAATATGGTTAAAACTGTAAAAGAAATCTACGGGGAGATTGATATCCTTGTTAACAACGCAGGTATCGTACTTGTTAAACCAATTATAGAAACAACGGAACAGGATTTTGAAAAAGTGGTTAATACTAATTATAAAAGTGTCTTTCTTTGCACTAAATATGTTTTGCCATATATGAAAAAAGGAGGTACAATTGTAAACGTCGCCTCTATATCTGGTCATGTAGGGCAGATTAACCACGCAGTATATGGTGGGACGAAAGGTGCCATTATCGCACTTACCCGTGCACTCGCATGGGAACTGGCGCCCCGTGGCATCAGAGTAAATAGTATTAGCCCGGGCTCTGTTGAAACCCCGATGCTCTTAGGCGATGTGGAAATCGAAGCGAAAAGACTCGGCGTTCCGATAGATAAAATCCGGAAAGAACGGTCAGATATTGGTGCTCTACGCAGATGGGCTGACCCAAAAGAAATCGCTGAGGCAATACTTTACCTAGCGTCTGATAAATCATCATATGTGACAGGGGCTGATTTATTGGTTGATGCTGGCTGGGCTGCAGGATAAAAAAATGAAATATCTGCTATGGTCTTTTATTAAATTTTATTGTGTTGTTTTGCCTTGGTAATTCTCAGTCCTTTTCTTCAAGAACTATGGCCCGTATCGTGGATGCATCAAGTCCCTTGATTCTCATCGGGAGTCCGATAAAGAAAACCCTCTCCTTTTTTATCTGATTGAGGTTTATCATTCCTTGTACTAATACTATGTCATTTTCGTGAAACATGTTGTGGATATTACGTAGTTCGGCGGTACCTATAACACCGTTAAATGGTTCAAGTCCACCGATGAGCTTTACCTTTTTGTCGATGAGACATTTCGCAGCTGCCTCGGTCATAGTGGGCGCGTCGTTGTAAGGCAGGGAACTTCTTATCAAAACTATGTCCCTTTTCTTTACTTTCCCAAAGTCATTGGCATTAAGTTCATATCTTTCATCGTTGACAGGGGTTTTATCAGAAAAGTCACACACCACCGCCTCGCCAATCCATGTATCCACCGGGAAATCTGTTATACTTGGTCTGTCATACTCTAGGTGCTTCCCAGTCTCAGCGTGTGTTCCAAGGTGTGCCTCCATGTCTATGAGTTCGTTGAAATCCATATCTGGATACTTTATCTGACGTAGCACGAGACGTTTCGCTCCTCCGGAATACACGACCGTTTCATTCCAATCTAAATCAGTAGATGGAAAGGGGTCTTCTCGGACCCCGTCCAATCGGTATATCGTTGGACAGAGTTCCACACTTAGCTCTATTATGTGATATTTGCTCAAATCAATCATATCTTTCACCCTTATTTTTACCTTCTCTCATTTCATTGACTTTCTGGGTTTTCCCGGTTTTCACGGCCTTATACGCAGCTTCTACAACCTTCATGGATTCTAACCCCATTTTTCCACCGAATTCCGGTTCCCTATTCTCCAGAATGCAATCGATGAAGTACTTAACTTCGTTTCTGAATGCAAGCGGAAAATATCCAGGATACGTTTCATGCTCTACTTCCGGCCTCACCCATCCATCGGTTTCCATACCACGATGCACTGAATGATACATCAACGGCTTCTCGCACGAATGATCAACTATTAACGTGCCCTCTGTTCCATAAAACTCCAACCGATTGCACGGCTCTCTAGCAACCACCGTCGTTACAGAAACATCACCAATGGCTCCATTTTGAAACTTGACAACTGCGATGGCATTGTCGTCAAAATCGCTTTCCCCTTTCTCTACTACCACAGATTCTGCCATCGCATTCACTTTTTCTATCGGACCTATCAGCCATTGCAGAATCATAAAGTAGTGGACAGCCATGTCTAGAAGGACGCCCTTGTTTTTTGGATCAAGCTTCCATCCCTTATCATCTTCTGGCATATCGTAGACTGCGCTGAGAACTCTTACCATGAATACCTTACCTATAGAACCTTTATTTAAGAGTTCTTTAGCAAGCTTGTGTACCGGCAGATGTACTTGATCCTCGGCAACCATGAATTTCACGTTCGCCTTTCTTGTTGCTTCTATCATTTTTTCCGTCTCTTCGACCGTTGTTGCAATCGGTTTCTCCACTAGTACATGCTTTTTAGCTTTTGCTGCAGTAATTACAAACTCGGAGTGCAAGTGATGTGGAACACATACATCAACAGCGTCAAGTTTCTCCTTTTTTAGCATTTTCTTAAAGTCTGTGTAAGCCTTCGCGCCGTAACAAGAAGCCATCATCTCGGCTTTTTCTTTATCTATGTCACATACTGCAACTAAATCCGCCTTGTCTTTTATGGCCGCATATGCATCCGCATGGAGCGATCCAGAAAAACCCAAGCCTATAAGACCAACTCGAATCTTTTTCATAAAATTGTCATAAAATATTTGCATGCGTATATAACCATTTTGGCTATAGTTATAGGACGTTAGATATCCATTATATACTCTCAATAGATAAATGCCAATGAGGTAGCCGGATAAAAAAAAATTAAGATTTATTAGATAAATTCCTACAAAGTTTTCCCACGGATTCCCCTAGTTCTTTAGCTCTTTCAACCCCTTCCTGGTCGTTCATGACTTCGTTTGGCCTCATGGCAGTAGCCGCACCCCACCCTGTACCTGGAACGATCAATCGCATCTCTAGTACGTAAAGCAGTAAGGCCGTCCACGTGGTTATATGTCCCCATCTTCTAGCAACGACCAACGCACCACCAATTTTACCCTTTAATGGATATCCTCGTGATCCAAGGAGTTCCCCTGATCGATCAATGAATGCCTTCATCTGGGCTGAAACAGTTCCATAGTAAACCGGGCTTCCAACAATTATCGCATCACTATGAACCAACTCGCTTATTACTTCTTCAAGGTCATCGTCGATCGGGCATTTTTTCGTTTTCCAACACGCACCGCACCCATCACAGGGTAGGATTTTATAATCGATCAAATGAATTAATTTTATGTCATCGATCTTCGATGATTTCAGGGCTACTTTTAACAAAGCCTGTGTGTTTCCCTTTTTTCTCGGACTTCCATTTACACCAATGATTCTCACAGTATCACCATAATAATTATTTTTAATGTATACCTATGATTTTTCTTGCTTCTGAAGGATCTGCTATCTCTCTTCCTTTTTTTCTGCCGATTTTCACAATTTTTTTAACCAGCTCAGCGTTATCCTTTGCTACAACACCTTTCTTCAAGTACGGATAATCTTCGGTACCTACTCGTACATGCTTTCCTAATTCAATGGCAAGGGGTAAGATCACTTCCTGATCGGGTCCCATGACACTCACTGAACTAACACAATCAGCAGGAAGATACTTTATCCGATGCAACAATTCGTCTTTTGTAGGAGGAGACCAAGTCCCTCCAGGCCAACCGAGAAACAACGTGAGAAAGTATGGTTTATCTATCAAATTTTTCTTCACCAAATAGTTCAAATTCCATACCGAACCATAGTGCCAGACCTCAAACTCTGATTTAATACCTGTTTTTCGACATACTCTGCAATATTCCTCTAATTCTTCCCGTGGATGTAATCGGTTTACCTCGATGTCCAGAAAGACCTCATCATGATGGTTCAAAATAATTGAAACCATATCTGGTTTCGAATCAAACAGTTCTTGTCGTTCATTTATAGGGTCACTTGACATGCCTGCTTGTATGATGATATCGCATTTTTCCCTAATCAAGGCAACTGTCTTTTTACATTCGTTCTTCGGTAAATGAACATGAGCGATACTTGCTCCTTCCTTATAGCAGGTATATGCTGTTTCTGCGATTTCTTCTGGTGTTTTTGGATAATTCTTTGCCTCAGGATAAATCCAGGCGTTCGCAGTTGTCACCGTAACAATAAGCTTTTCTTGCGATGTTTTCATAATACCACCTGAGCAATTTTGTTTTTCCTTAAATAGCTTTTCTATCAGATTAAGTGGTGAAAAAGGTGGGGGTTCTCCTTTCTGTACAAGTGATGAACAAAAAATCTAAATGGAAAATAGATAAAAATATCTTACTTTTCAGATTGTGAGCATCAAATTATTAGCGTATATTCTCGATGGAGCATACGCTTATTCAACGTGTGAATACTTTAGAGGAAAAATTGGCGAGTAAGAAAACCTTTATTGTCGTTTGTGTTTTTTAAATTTCATATACCTTTGATAATCCTCATCAGAAGTAAATATCTTCCATTTGACTCCACCTGTTGGTACTATTGCACTTTTTACAAAGCATTTTTTACCGGTGACAATTTCAGCACTTTTCAAAAAATGAACAGCTTCATCTTCACTCTGCATTGGATATTTACAGTGAAGAAGACATTGAGGACGACCACACACTGCACACGTATTTTTCATGATGACACGTTGAATACGAAAGCCACCATCCATAACATTCGGGGCACGGGTTGTCTTTGGTGTATGTATTTCTCTTCACGCTCATACTCTCAATACTATGATAAATTGTCCTTCAAATAATACTTATGATTTTTTCTGTGTTTATAATCGATACATCCCTGGTAAAAAATTTGCCTTAGGCATGCCCAATTATTGGTACATGCTCTAGTGAACCTCCATAACCAACAGGATTCTTATGCAGGAATGATTCCTAATGATTTACACTTCTAGGTGGTATCCTTCCCGTCGTGAATGTTGCTTCATGTTTTCCCCGATGTCCAACCTCTCCCACAAACTACTTATACAAAAATAACTTCCCCAGGGTACATTATACGAAAATAGCGTCAATGACGAACCTTCATGAGATATTACTTTAATTGCATTATAAAGGGGGATCATCTGGCATGGCAATGGAAAAAAACAACAAATCCAGACATGAGACCTATTCAATTACTGTATGTAAAAATGGGCCGTATCTTGTTTCCGGCGGGGTGCCTCTCCTCGAAAAAATAATCAAGTATGACGCCAAGCGGGATACCTGCCAATGGGAAGACGGCAGAACATTCCCGGTCCAAAACACCTATGCGTTGTGCCGATGCGGTCAATCGCACAAGAAGCCATTCTGCGACGGAACGCATCTTAAAGTCAATTTTGACGGCACCGAGGCGCCTCCTGGAGAGCCCTGTCTTAAAAACACGGTCGAGATCGTCGGCCCCGGTCTTCGGTTGACCGATGCAAAAGATTTGTGTGCGAGCGCCCGGTTTTGCCACCGGGGAGGCGGCATCTGGGCTCTCATTCCCACCTCAGATAATCCAGCTGATAAAAAAATCGCAATCGAAATAACCGCGGATTGCCCGTCTGGCCGCCTTGTCGTCTCTGATGTAACAACCGGGAAACCGATTGAACCTACCTTTGAGCCGTCCATCGTCCTAATTGAAGATCCGTACATGAACGTGAGCGGACCGCTCTGGGTCCGCGGTGGCATCCCAATCACATCCTCTGATGGTACCCTCTATGTGATCCGCAATCGCGTGACGCTATGCCGCTGCGGAAAATCCTGCAATAAACCGTTTTGCGACAGCAGCCATTGGCCTGAATAGGGCCAGGGAAGGAAGGAGTGTCCCATGAAACCTGCGAATAATTGCATCTTCATCAACACCGAACAAGAACTTGAAAAAATCCTGGAAACAAACGAGAGCATGTTTATTCTTTTTTATGCACCATGGTGTCCTTTCTCCCAGAGATTCTTATCTATTTTCGAACAATGCTCTCGAGATACCAAAAGACAATGTTACCGGATGATGATTGATGAGCTCCCTCACCTCTGGGAGAAATATCATGTAGAGGTGTTTCCGACGGTTATTTTCTTCGAAAAAGGGAAGGTGTCGAAACGTCTCGATGGAATCCATGGGGTTGGGCTCACAGAACAGCAATTTCGTGATTTGATACGCGTTTGTGAATCCCGTTAATAATATACCATGAACGAACTCTTTTTTCCTTCAATCAGCATGATACATCGTAAAAAAATAAATGAAAAAAAGTAGGGGGTTATAGTAATCCCCAGATACCGATTATGATGGCAATGATCCCGATAATGGTCTGGAATGACCCGAGCCATTTTGCGAGTTTTACTAGGTATTTTCCCATGGCCGGTATCGCCTCTAAAATCCCTATGCAGAGTATCAGCCCTGCGATGATATTCATGACTGCTACAAAGTCCATGTAATTACGTCACCTGTTTAAAGGAGAGGAATCGTTGGTACAGCACCAACGACAGTGGTCGCAGAGGACTAAAGCAAATAAAAAAAAGATAAAAAAGAACAACGAGGATTATTGAACCCCTACCACGAGGAACAGGAAGAGGGATGCACGCGTGGTTTTTTTGACGGATATCCCTTCGTCACATCGCGCTGAGACCGTAATCGTAGGTTTGCCGAAGCCGAATACCACGGCTCGGACGCGCACGTACCCACCTGCAGGAATCGTCGCAATCTCACCTTTTTTCGCACCGGGGAAGACGATACCGCCGTCGAAGGTGATGTTCCAGAAGACGTTCGTCGCGGGTGTATCACCGGTGTTCCTCAAGGTCACAATGACGCCAACGCCACCCTTTATTTCAATACCGATATCAAGGGCAATCACCGTCATTCTAAAGGGAGACGACCAGCTGCTCTCCGCGCCATGGATGTCTTTTGCCTTGGCTTTGACAATATACACTCCTCTCTCAACCCACGAATGATTCTGTTTCAGCGCAACACCAGATGGAACCGGTCCTACCCATCCGCTCGTCGTATTATCGCCCCAATCAATGTAATAGAACACGGCATCGCCGTTTGAATCCGACGACACAAATGCGTACTCATAGGACGTCCCTACGTTCCCCGTTGTCGGGCCATCTACCCTTGGGATTTCAGGCGGTTGATTTTGTACCTCAATAAACGCCTGTGTTTCATCGGTTGCTACACGACCGAGACTATCGGTAACGGAAAGGGTAACCGTATACTCCCCTATCGAGGCATAGGTGTGGGTTGGGTTCTGCATCGTTGAGGAAGCGTTATCGCCAAAATCCCAGTACCATGAAAAACCTGGCTCTCCCCCATACACCGAGCCGGTGAAATTCACCGAGGTGTTGACAAAACCATGATAGGGACCGTTTGCATCAGCAAGGAATACGATGTCACCGAAAGCAAACACCCTTCCATCTCCGGAACCGACAAACACCTTACCCGCTGCGACAGCGGCGGATGATTTCATGTTCAACTGTGTGTTAAAATTATACTCCCATATCTTGGCCCCGGTCGAGGCATTCAGACAGAAGAAATAGCTCATGAACCCACAACAAGGGTCTGTGCCAAAATATACTTTCCCGTCGGCGACCGCGGGTGATGATTCGACACCGCCATTTATAGCATAGCTCCACACAAACTCACCGATGTCTTTCTGTAAACACAACATCCTCCCATCACTCGTACCAATGTACAACAAGTCATACGCAATCGCAGGTGATGAATGAACCTCGCTTTGTGCACTGTAGTTCCACAGCACAATCCCATTATTGGCGTCCAAACAGTAAACGTTGTCGTCATTTGACCCAAAGTAAACCCTACCAGCATCGACGGTTGGGGAGGAGTACGTCCCCTCGGCCATGGTCTGCATCCAGATGAGATCCCCGTCAGCGCTATCTAAACACAAGAACATCCCGTTGGTGACACCGACATAGACCTTGCCGTCTACTACCGCGGGGGATGACACAATAACGCTGTTTGTCTCGTACTTCCAAAGAAGCGTTCCGTCATCTGCGTTTAAACAGAACAACGAACCTCCATTGGAGCTTAAAAATACTTTACCGTCCGTAACGGTCGGCGAGGATTCAATGATATAATCGGTGTCAAAATCCCATAGAAACGTTCCATCGATCGCGTCCAGACAATACAGCTTTGTATCTAGTGAACCGACGTAGACTCTCCCGTCTGCGACCGCTGGAGAAGAAGTAATCTCACCGGTTGTTGAGTAGTTCCATAAGAGAGTCCCACTATCCATACCAAAGCAGTAGACATTCCAGTCCGATGAACCAATATAGACCCGCCCATGAGACACCACAGGTGATGATGAGATGAGATAATTCGTCTGATACGACCACAGCACTTGGTTATCCTCCGGTGCGGTCGACGTGGAAAAACCACTATGAGTGAGATCATGGCGAAACATCGGCCACCAATCATTCCTTGAAGAATTATTCAACTGCCGACTTTGAGTGTGATTCAAAGAAAGCGAACCTGTCGCGAAGGGCATGACGCTTCCGCTAGCTAGGATTACGACGAAAAGCAATGACATATATATTTTCCACATGATTTTTCTGCTCATCTCAGGACCTCTGGGAAATCCTTCATACTGGTAAAAAAACAACTAGCAATCCCCTATATAATATTAACGGCCGTTAATAAACACAGTATCTCGTCCACCCAATGCTCATCACTTTAGCTCATCTCCTTTTAGCTCACTACTTCTAATATGGGCTTTGCACCGATGAATCCCAAAGGGCGGCAGGAGCATTCTATTTATTAACATATGGTGAAATGCAAAAAATATCAAAATCTATTATGTGATAAAATGAAAAGTCCTTTTAAAATAACATATTTCCAGAGGGCAGACACAATTTTTTAAGAGGATGCTTTCATTAAAGGAAAGGATTTTTTTCTCTTTCTGTTCGTTGCCTAGGGGGTCAATGTAGGTTGTTTGAAACTCACGGCAACCATGCTTCCCGACCCACCAGCTAAATTCCGCTTAAATGAAGAATAGCCGATACCGGTGAGTTGAACGACATGCGGTCCTATTCCCGTGTCGACAATCACCCGTGCGGTCCCATTCGTCAGTTTCCATACGACTGTCAGCGCGGTCAACCCCACATACACGATAATCCCAGCAAGGAAGAAGCCCTTGGAATTCCTCAGATGAGGGATTTTTAAGAAAATATGAAACGCACGCCCGGAGCCAGAACTGGAATAAATAACGTAAGTACTTACTCCTGCTGCTACTGCCTGTTGAACCTGTTGTTGCGCTTCCGTACTTAACAGCTCCAAATAGCTTGAGACGTTTTCCTCCAACGCAGCTCTTGCAGAGAGATCAGGGAGAACATCCTGACGTACGGTGGTCATGTTCTCTTGCCGCGTACCTGCCGCAGGCTGTATCGGCATACCTGCGATCAGAAGGACGATTCCTAAAACCAGCCCTTGTAGCATCAATTTTTTTCTCATTTTTTTCCTCCATAGTATTTTCAGATCATTAATTTTATGAGGGGGACCTCAATAAAATTAATACTCACATGAGATAATAGGATATAACTTTTACTAAAGGATACCATTTGCAACAAGTATGATAAAAGAAGAGCATACAACTTTATTAATGTTTACCTTCTTATTCTAAAGAGATTATATCAGCGTACCTTCGAATGACTTTTCTAAAAATTTCTCCTGTTAGCCTCTAGAATATCGTGCAGAAGCATACCATGATTCTATATATATCATAAAATAATGTACCAGGAAATGGTGATAGAGAGATTACTGCTTCATCCCTGGCCTCTTTTCATCGTGCCAATTCACTCTCGGGTGTGTTCCGTATGTAGAATTTTTCTGCTACCTTTTTATATGGGAACCCAAATCTCCCTTCGGTGAGCTGATGAAGTATGTCATAGTATATTGGTCACGATACGGGAACGGGAAGAAGCTGGTGGATCGCCTAGCAATGACGCTGAAAGCGAAAGGAGCAGAGACGCAGGTGCTCACGATAAACGAGGCGGATCCTGCCGCGATGCCTGCGGCCGACGTGTACGTATTCTCCGCTGCAACAGAGGCGTTCAACCTACAGAAGAACATGCGAGCGTTCATGAAGAGACTCAAGAGGATGGACGGAAAGAAGTACGGCATCATCAACACCCATGCGATGAAAAAGAACCGGCTGTCCAAGATGGAGAAGCTTTTGTCCAAAAAGAAGATGGAAAAAGTGGCGGCGGTGGACTTTCAGGTTGGAAAAGATGCTCCAACCGGCAACGGTCTTATGGCAGGCTGGGAAGCAAAGCTTGAGGAGTTTGCGGGAAAGCTATAAAATGACGAATAAAAAAAAATCACCAATGACCGTTGACTGACAACATTTTTCTATCGTGGGCATTAAAGCATCAGCAGGCATACCCGTCGGGAGTATTAATCGACCAGTATATTCATGTTCTTGCCTCTCGTATTAAAATAGGAAGTGATGTCCAAATGAAAAAAGTCCTTTTTGTATGCAAAGGAAACACGTGTCGCAGTCAAATGGCGAAAGGGTTTTTTAACACCCTTACGTCTACTAAGTCCGCGGACAGCGCAGGTATGCAACCAGGAGATCGCGTAAACCCGACTGCGATCACGGTAATGAAAGAAGTAGGTATTCATATTGATATCAGCGATTCAAGCCAAAAAAGCTTAAGACCGCGATGAATGACAAGTTCGATATCATCGTCACCATGGGCTGTACCGACCGCTGCCCCATAACCCCCTTGGAAAAAACAATCGTGTGGGACATCGAAGATCCCATAGGAAAACCCCTTGAAAAATACCGAGAGGTTCGCGACACCAGTAGGAACCATGTCGAGCACCTGATCGAGGAAATCAAAGAAAACACGAAGACGGAGGGAAAAAAACGGAAGATCAATCCCAGACTCGACTTACATTTCTAGACAGATTTCTTACACTATGGATTTTCATCGCCATGACGTTCGGCGTAGCCATTGGGTATTTCTTCCCAGGTGCCGCAGACATGCTCGATGCATTCCGTCTTGATACGGTGTCTCTCCCGATAGCAATTGGGTTACTCGTCATGATGTACCCTCCCCTTGCAAAAGTGAAATACGAGGAACTCACGCAGCTCCTCAGGGCAAAAGACGCGAAGAAAATCTTCGGGACGTCGCTCTTCCTTAACTACGTAATCTAAATGATATAAGTAATTTTAATTTATCTTAATTTTTCCACTAATATGTTTTGTTGACAAAGATTAAAATACTATAAAAACATACATATAATTGTGCACCCTAAATTAAAACGTGATAGTACGACCTACATAGAGATTAAAACAGTCCATGGACGGCAGTACAAATATCTACGAAAAAGTATCCGAGATGGAGAAAAAGTTCGCCATATCATGGTCAAATGTTTAGGCCCTGTCCATCCGATCTATAAAACAAAAAGATCACGCAAGACGAACGCCTCGGTTTATGTGAAACCGCTAACACCAGATGAACGTAATGCGCTGAAAAGAGCAACACGATCAACTAATGCATTCGTCAGAGATCGAGCAAAGATCCTGCTTCTGTCATCTGAGAAATACATCCCAAGAGAAATCGCGGATAAGACTGGTTGTAAAGCACGCAAAGTACGCAATGCCATCAAAGCATTCAACCAACATGGATTGAAGACCTTAAACCGGGGGAAAGCACCTGGTACAGAACCGAAATTTTTAAAAGAACAGAAAGCCCAGATACTGATGATTGCAGCAACAGAACCAAAGAAACTAGGCTTGCATTTTTCCACATGGAGTTTGCAGAAACTACAACGGTATCTCATGAGCCAAGGAATTGTTGATTCCATCTGCATAGAAACTATCAGATGCCTCTTGAAAAAAGAGGGGATGAAACTGCGGAAGAGTAAGCGATTCCAATACAGTAACGACCCATTGTTCGCTAAAAAAAACTACGGATTGACTCGCTGAAAGAACAGCCTCCACCAAATGGTGTTGTACTGTCGTTTGATGAAAAAGGGAAAACACCAGTGAAACAGTATGGCGGCTGGAAATGGACCAACGAGCAGCACTACCGTGTCCCTTATGCTCAGAAGGTCAAAGGATTGTTTGACCTGTTCGCAGCCAAGAACGTCCACACCGGCAAACGACATCATCGTTTCTACACGTGGAAGAACAGCTTTATTGTCATCGACTTTGTCAACTATCTTCTCTACACCATATATCCAGAAAATGAACTGTATCTTATCCTCGATGGATGGAGTGCACATAAATCCAAAGCATTCCAGGTTTTTGCCGATCTGCAACCGCGACTGCATTTGGTTCCCTTGCCAACCTGTTCATCGTGGATGAATGATATCGAACGTGATTTTTCAAGAATCCAACGTGATGTATTAGACAACAGCTGCTTTTCCGGTCCAAAGGAGGCTATGGATATGATTTCTGCGTATATCGAAAAAGAGCTTAATTCAAATTGAAAGCGTACTTAACTGGGTTATTGGCCCAGTGCTTATGTTTTGTCTTGCATGGGTGTTCCTCCCGGATCTCCCCGAGTTTCGGATGGGGATCATCATGGTGGGGCTAGCCCGATGCATCGCCATGGTGCTTGTCTGGAATCAACTGGCGCAGGGTGATTGCGAATACTGCGCTGTGCTTGTCGCTCTGAATTCGATTTTCCAGATCTTCTTCTATTCGCTCCTCGCGTACCTTTTCATTACTGTTCTTTCAGGGTGGATTGGCGGTGCCGCTGCATCCGCGTATGTTAACGTTTCAATTATTGATATTGCGAAAAGTGTCTTAATCTTCCTGGGAATTCCGTTTGTTGCTGGGATCGTGACACGATACGCATTGATTAGAAAAAATGGAAAAGAATGGTACGATGGAACATTTGTGAGGCGCATCAGCCCGATCGCGCTACTTGGTTTGCTTTTCACGATCGTTGTTATGTTCATCTTCAAAGGGTTGTATATCATTAATAGGCCCCTGGATGTCGTCCGGGTTGCTCTGCCCCTGGTGTCGTATTTCCTTTTGATGTTTTTCATTTCATTCTGGCTTTCCCTGAGGCTCAAATTCAGATACGGGCTTGCAGCGACGCAATCATTCACCGCCGCGAGCAATAATTTTGAACTCGCGATCGCGGTGTGCATCGGTATATGGGGTGTTGCCTCTCTTCAGGCGTTTGCCGCAGTCATCGGTCCACTGATGGAAGTTCCTGTGCTTATCTCGCTTGTGTCCGTTTCACTATGGATAAAAAAACGATACTACCTGCCCGATGGAGCGCCGAGAGGAATGTGATCAAGACATACGAGACACGCCTTTTTTAAAAACTCCTGAAATTCCTCCTGTTGCCCTCTTCACATCCAGAGAGGAGTACGCTTACATACCAAAGAGGAATCAATAATTATAAATTTCATTCTGAGCTTTATACGAGAGGATACCTGGCATGAAAAATGTAAGGAAATACGGAAACGCTCCTTTTACCGTCGCGGCCATCCACGGGGGGCCAGGGGCATCCGGTGAAATGGAGCCGGTGGCAAAAGAACTATCACGGCATCAAGGAACCCTCGAGCCATTACAAACATCAGCAACCATCAAAGGACAAATCCGGGAATTATCCTGTATCATAAAGAATCATGGAGATCCCCCGCTCACGCTCATCGGTCATTCCTGGGGCGCATGGCTCACCATGCTGTACGCTGTACAGCATTCTTCGGACGCCAAAAAAATAATCCTGATCGGTAGCGGCCCTTTTGAAGAAAAATATGTTCCGCAAATCATGGAAACCCGACTGAATCGCTTGAATGACGAAGAAAAAATACAGATTCGTGCCCTGGTAAAAGCCCTCAATAATCCGTACGGTAAACATAAGGACAAACTGTTTACACAATTAGGAAAGGCTTTTGTTCATACCGATTCTTACATGCCTTCCCATCATAATGAGACAAAAATGACGTTTCAATATAAGATATTCCAACCCGTTTGGAAAGAAGCTGACGACCTACGGCGAAGTGGAAAATTAGTGGAACTGGGAGCACAACTGCAGTGTCCAGTGGTCGCGATTCACGGGGACTATGACCCTCACCCGTTTGAAGGAGTAGAAAAACCACTCTCAAAAATCGTCAAAGATTTCACCTTCATCCTTCTCAAAAACTGCGGGCATTACCCCTGGATCGAAAAAAACGCGAAAGAGCAGTTTTATAAAATCTTGTACAGGGAGGTATAATCACAGACATTATTTCCTACCCCTTCCCTCCCTCTTTCGTGTCATTTTAGTTTTTATCGCCATCTTCTTGCCTCATGGCTCTTTACCAAAAATTCAATATATTATCTCAACTTATTTAGGTAGACCATAAAACTCATACACTGGGGGTTCGAGACATGGAGTTTAATGATTTAATAAAAAATCATATGAGAAAAAACATCGTGTACACGACACCAGACGAACGACTGGCCGATGTTATTTTCAAGATGTCACACGCCGAAACCGATATCGCTATAGTGGAATCCAAGGATGACCTTGTTGGGGTGATCACGGAAAGCGACATCTATTACGCGCTTGTAAAAGACGTGTTACCAGACCCGGTCAACCCCCAAAAACATCCCCAGAACATCACCGACCTCAAGGTTGTCAATATCATGAGGGGACCACCCGCCGAAAAGGTTATGGGCTCTTGTGAACGCGTGGGCATCCACCCCTGTGTCGATACCTACGAGGATGACACGATTGGGAACGCGATCCGCGTCATGCAGCGAAGCGGGCTGCGTCATCTGCTCGTGAACGACAAAAACAACAGGCTCGTGGGTACTATTTCCTCAAGCGATATCATTAAAAGTTTTGGGAGAAGCAAAGCCAGGAAAAAATAGGGGCACACGTCTTTTCGAATGCGCTCAACCTTTCTGAAAGGCATCTTGGTGTTGCATCATAGAAATTTATAAGAAGACCGCGGCCTTCTACGGTCTTTTACAAAGTGTGGAGGTATTCGTATGAATGTCCCTGTGAAAGGTGCTGTCTCATGGGTCGGAAAAATCGATTGGGAGTTACGGAAATTCCATGGAAACGAGCTTTCCACGCACCGCGGCTCATCCTACAATTCGTACCTGATTAAAGAAGAAAAGACCGCGGTGATTGATACCGTGTGGAGTCCGTTTGCAAAAGAGTTTGTCAGCAATCTCTCCAAAGAAACCGATCTTAAAAAAATCGATTACGTGATTGCGAATCATGGGGAAATGGATCACAGCGGCGCGCTGCCGGAACTGATGAAACGAATCCCCGGTACTCCGATTTACTGCACGGCAAACGGCATGAAATCACTCAAAGGCCATTATCACGAGGAGTGGGAGTTCAAGGTAGTAAAAACAGGGGACCGCCTCAGTCTCGGGAAGAAAGAGCTGATCTTCATCGAAGCACCGATGCTCCACTGGCCGGACAGCATGTTCTGCTACCTCACCGGTGAGAACATCCTTTTTAGCAACGACGCGTTCGGCCAGCATTACGCCTCAGAGTTTTTATTTAACGACCGAGTGAACCAAGCCGAATTATACACGGAAGCGATGAAGTATTACGCAAATATCCTCACGCCATTTAGTATCCTGATCGAGAAGAAAATAAAGGAAGTAACGTCATTGAAACTACCGGTAGATATGATCTGTCCAAGCCATGGGGTCATCTGGCGGGATAACCCACTCCAGATTGTTGAAACATACCTCCGATGGGCTAACAAGTACAAGGAGAACCAGATCACGATCTTGTACGATACGATGTGGAACGGTACTCGTGTGACGGCGGAGCAGATCGCCAAGGGAATCACCAACGCAGATAAGACCGTCACCGTGAAACTCTACAATATCGGGAACAGTGACAAAAACGATGTCATCACCGAGATTTTTAAATCAAAGGCAATCCTGGTTGGATCACCGACTATCAATCGGGGGATATTAACCGCAGTTGCATCGATACTTGAAGAACTCCGCGGGTTAAACTTTAAAGATAAAAAGGCAGCAGCGTTCGGCTGCTACGGATGGAGCGGAGAATCGGTTCATCTCATCAATGATCATCTGAAAGCAGCAGGGTTCATAGTTGTTGACGAAGGATTGAAGGCATCCTGGAATCCTGATGATGCAAGCAGACAAGCTTGTTTTGAGTATGGAAAGAATTTTGTAAAAAAACTTTAAAAAAAAAGAAGAGATGGGATGCTTCAGAAATATCCTCGATAATACAACAAGACAATAGCTGCGATGATTACAAGGATGATGACGATTATAGCGAAGAATAATAGTGGGAATCCTCCTGCGTGTTGAACAACTCCTGTGATGGCAAATGTGGAGAACCCGGGCGTGGCTGCTTCATAGTGAACATAGATAGCATCTTCTGAGACAATCGTTGGTGTCAGCTCTTTCCATCCATTGTTGTATCGTAAGAGTTTTACCGTTGTTTTATCAATCTTGTTGTCCGTGAGCCATTTTTGTTCAACCTTGAAAGAGATCACTGCGGATGATATAGACGCGGTTTCGACATTGGTGTTTATGATAAGGTAAAGATAGACAGAATTTAAAGGAACAGCGACGCCTTCTGGTTTCTCACCGGTTATATTACATTGTATGGTGATGGTTTCTATGTCGTTTGCAGCGGTTATTTTTATTCCTTCAAGGTCTGTACCTGAATCAGTGAAATCAATTGTTTTGGTTTCTCCTGCCGTTATGTTGGTAATCGTTTTAGTGAGGTTATGTTCTTCTGCGATGACGGTAAACGACCATGTCTTTGTCGCCTTATTGCCCGCCTGGTCTGATACTTCCAAATTGACTGTGTATTCTTTATAAGAGAGTTGTGTTGCTGGTGTGTAGGTAATCTTCGTTGTTGTTATCGTTGCATATGTGGTGACATCAGTGCCATCAAAGGTGAGTTTAACTGTACTGGTGTTGATTCCACTGCTGTCTGAATAGGTTGCTTCTATCTTTGGTGTCCTATTTGTTATGGTTGCGCCTTCTTCCGGCGATACCACAGTAATCGTTGGTCCGATGTTGTCTTTTATGGTGAAATTATAGGTAGCGGATTGTTTTTCCAGAGACTTGTTATCTAATGCGACAACGTAGTAGGTTATTCGTGTTCCTGCGGTGAAAGGACCGATGGTTGTTTTGTAGAGATGACCTGATTGAAGGGTCATTGGTTTTGAATGGAGTGTGCCGTCATTCCAGAACAGATCAACGCTCTTAAGAGTATTAACACTGGTCACCGTTGCTGAAATCGTTACGACATCTGAGGTAGTGACGGTTGCGGGTGAGCGGGTAACATTGGAGATGGTCGGAACAATATCTTCACCCCCACCAGGCGGGTTTCCTCCTTGTTGTTGCTCTGTTTCTACGGTAAACGAAAAGTTAAGATATCCAGTGTGATCAACATAATCCTTTGCGGTAACCCGTACGGTATGTGTGCCAAGAGCTATGGTCGGAGCAGTATATCGAACGAGCCCCGATGTAACAATGAGGTTTGCATAGGGAATAGAGGTATTATCAAGTGTGAGGGTGACTGAACTGGTGTTGACCCCGGTTCCGCTATCACTTAAATTTACGCGGATAGCAAGATTTGTTGTTGTCGTGGTTGTCGCATCGGGAGACAGCCTGGTGATTGTTGGAGCAGCTGTATCAAGGATGATGGTGTCATTCACCGCGCTTGCGATGTTAGGGTCTACTAATCCCTCTTTACTCACTGCATTGTCTTTTGCCTTGAAATTCACTGTTTTGACGCCATCGCTTGAGGCAAGTGTCCAGCTCTTTGTTGTGGCATACGTCTCCCAGCTAGCGCCGCTGAAACTCGCGTTGTTACTAATCATCATCATGCTTGCCTCGGTTGCATGTAATGTCAGTGTTACCATTGGAGATGTGGTATAATTACTCCCGCCATTGATTAAAATACTGCAATTTGTAGGTTCGGTGGTATCAATGGTAAATGATCGAACGGTTGAGTAATCTGATGTATTAACACCTGAATGTGAGCGAACAGACCAGTAGATTGTGGTTCCATTAGAAAATGAAATATCCTCTAGAGTTACTGTTGTTACACCATTTCTTTGTAAGGTAAGATTATTTTCTGTGTAGCCATAGCGAAGATCATAACTGTCTCCTGTTTGTGTCCATTGGAATTTTGGCATCAGATTGTTCACATGCGCATTATTTGCAGGGAGGAGAGGCGCTGGAATAACAGCACCGGTGATCGATATGGTAAAAGTATATTGACTGGTTGTTGCAGAGTTATCTGCCATATCATAAATCGTTACCTTCCACGAATAGGTACCTTGTGCGAGTGTTGACGCGGTATATGTGGTTGTACTTGAATTGAGAGAGCTACTTTGAATGGTTGATCCAGATTGTATGATATCGATATAGAAATTCTTTGTACCAGATGGGTTTGGATTTGACCAGGTGAATGTCGGTGATTGTGTTGTCAAGGTTTCACTGTTTGTAGGGGTGAGTAAAATGACTGGTGAGGGGGCTGCTGTATCAAGGGTGATAGTTGCCGTAATTGGTGTTGCATTATTCCCTGCTTCATCTGCTGTCTTATAATACACGGTTTTTGTACCATCGCCAGGAGTAAGTTGCCATGAATGCGATGTCGCATAGGTATAGCCTGTCCAGTTAGTTCCTGTGTTGCTGAAGTACATCCTGAAGGGGCCACCACTGGCAGAGACTGTTAACGTCACCGCTGTACTGTTGGTATAGGCAGCATCGTTATTGATCGAAAGGGTAAGATCTGAAGGTGCGGTGGTATCGAGGGTGATCGTGTCAGAAGTAGTTTTTATGTTCCCAGCATCATCTTTAACCCGGAGATACACCGTTCTTATTCCATCGGCACCGCTTGGTAATCTAAAACGATAGGTACTTGATTTCGGTATCCAACTGGTCATATTGACAAAATTTGTGTTATTATCGATTTTCATGTAGGTTGCGTCGTTTGCGGTGATGGTCAGATTCACGTCTCGACTGTTTGTGTAACCCGCACCATTCTTGATAGACAAGGCGGGGTCAGCAAGGATGGTATCAAGGGTAATTGATGCAGAGGTAGAAATGTTTGTTCCTGCAATATTTCTAAAATTGATATATACTGTTTTCGACCCATCGTTTGTCGTAAGCGTCCATTGTTTCGTCGTTGTATAGGTCTCCCAGGTAGCACCGCTAAAATCTGCGGAGTTACTGATTTTCATTTGTGACGCATCAATTGCACTTATGGTGAGGTTCACATTTCTGGAGATGGTATAGGTTGCACCACCGTTGATGGTCAGTGACGGTGAACCCGGCGCTGTGAGGTTAACATCGACGGTTCCGATGGTGTCTCCGTATTGAGATGGATTGTCTGAGACTCTTACGGTGTATATACCCTGGGGTACGACGTTGCTGCTATCGTCTTTACCATCCCAAGTGTATTTGTAGGTTTTCGTAGGGTTTTCTGTCATGATGCGGTGGTTTGCAACGAGTGCAGCAGAGCTTTGGTTAAAGATATTGACATAGAGTGTTGCCACATGATTGCTGAGTACGACGGTGATGGTTGTTGTGTCGTTCAGACCGTTTCCATCGGGGCTGAAACTGCTGGGCGCGATGCTTGATTCGGAGATAGTGAATGCGTACGCTGGGAGGATGACGAGAGTCTGTGCGAGAAGAAGAAAAGAAAGAAGACAGATGGAAGTACTACGGGTATTTATCTTAAGCACCCCCTGTGATGTAGGTGTAGGGATTTATTTTTGTCTCCAATACCTCCCAGGAGTCACCAGCCTTTTTAATAGAGAGGCGGAGGTACGCGAGATTATATGGCGCCGCAATCCCGGAGGCATTTATTTTCTCTCTATCGAAGACGAGATGTACAACGACATGCCCTGTGGTGTTGAAGTAGGTAACATTTTTCGCATGAGTGACATAAACTGTGCTTGTGTTGTCAAATAGATCACCGTACACCTCATATTGTCTGTGCGTGGTGTTCACGTTTATGGTGATGTTGATGAAAAGATGTGCTCCGTTCGTGTAATTGCTGTAGCTTCCAATGATGGTAGCCTCTGGGGGTAGCTCTTTGAAATCTGTGTAATGATAGATACCAGTAATTTTTGTTATCCGATCACACTCAAATGAGTGCCCGGTATCGATTATTCTCGCTCGGAATTCGAAGGTCCCGTTGTAATGCTTGTCATTGATGCGTGTTCCGTTAAATGAGATGTTCACTTGATGCGATAACGTTGAGATATTTGCCGATGTCGTTGTGATCAATGAGTTAGTCCCATTTTTGTACAAATCTGCGTAAATTGTGTACGTGCTGGTTGGCGATCCTGTGATGTTCAAGGGAACGGTGACGTTCAAAGAAATATTTTTTAGTCCTCCATCGCGATAGGGCTGGTAGGTTATGGTCGCTGTTCTATTGAACGTTACTGGAGCCACTACGAAATCACCACGGGAGTAGATGTGCGTCGTCGTGTATTCGTTCACCCTGTCGATCTCCGCACCGGTGGTGGTGTTTCTGACTGCAATCCACGCAACGAGTGTTGTTCCTCCTGGCCATCCCGTGTCTTGTGCGGCTCGTGTGATCTGCATACCATCAAAGGTCAGTGGGATCGTGTGTGTTCCGCTTGTTAGGGCGATGGTATCTCCTTCCCAGGTGAAAAACCTCCATTCAAATCCGGTCTTCCAGTGGAGAACTCCTTCGAGGGAATAGGTACCAGTTCGATTTACGTTCACGGTGACGTTTATAGTGAGATTCTTGTTGTTGTTATAATCCGTAAGCCCGTTGATTTGCACGACAGGGGGTGCAAATGCATCGTAATGATACGTCTTTGTCGTTGTATATTGTTTATGCGCGAGGTCCTGCCAGTTTCCAGGGGTACTGATGCCGACCCATACCTCATAGGTTCCATTGTGCCTCGCACTTCGTATTGCTGCGCCGGTGAAATTGAGTGGTATCGTCATGTTAGAGGAAAGATTCTCGATTCTCATCCCATATCCTGTGATGAATTGCCATTGTCCATTTTCTTTCCAGTTGAGACCCGCGTGGATATCATAGGGGTGATTGAGACTGTCTCCTGTTGCGTTGACCGTCACATTCACCGTGAGGTACTGGTGTGCATTGTTGAAATCTCCGGTACAATTAATGGAGAGGCTCGGTGGATGAAAACTGGCTTTTGAATAGTCAGTAGGTGTTCGATAGTCGATATGCGCAAGGGTTTGCCATGTTGTTCTATTTTGAACACCAATCCAAGCAGTGAGTTTTCCTGTGTAACCTTGTTGAAATAACGTTGTGTAGATATCACCACCATTGAAGTTGAGTGTAAGATGATTTGTTCCTGTTGCTAGGTATTGTGGTGATCCAGCCCCAGTGATAAACATCCAACGTTCGAAGCCTTCTGAGTTATCTATCCAGTTAAGGCTCCCATGAACATCGTATACACCGTTATACCCTGCCTGTACTGTAGCAGTGATGTTAATCGTTAGGTTTGAACCATTGACGTAATCGCCAGTTGCAGCGATAGTTATCCCTGACGGTGGGAAGTTATTTTGTTGATATTTCTTTGTGATATATTCGATATGAGATGTTTCTGTCCATGTGCTAACATTATTTATCCCAATCCAAACGGTAAGGTTGTTATTATAACCTCCCGGCAGTCCTGTTCGTATTTCGCCTGCATTGAAATTGAGAACCTTGTGGTTTGTCCCTGTTACAAGGGCGATTCTGTTTCCTGTTCCTGTGATATGCTGCCACCATCCTTCGGTGGTACGGTATGCAACATCACCGTGGAGATCATAGGTACCTGCATACCCAGCTTGAACATTTAAGGTGACATTCACGGTGAAAGAGGACCCGTTTATGTACCCACATAAGGTACTCCCCTCAGTCATTGCTCCGAACTGTACAGGCGGGGGTGGTAGATGGCTATGGTTGTAGAACTGAGTTGTATACTCATAACGATCAATATCTTGCCATGTGGTTGTATTTCTTACTCCAATCCAGATTTTGTATGGTCCATCTTTACCTTTTGAGTATATGTCACCGGCGTTGAAATTCAAGGAGACTATTGTTTCTCCGCTATTCAGTACTATGTCTTTTCCTGTGCCTGTGAGCCATTGCCATTGATTATGGCTATCAATATAGTTCAACCCTCCGTCAAGCCGGTATCTACCTGGGCTCGATGTCGAAAGGCTTACGTTCACAGTGAGATATGTTCCAGTACCTGAGGTATTCATGTAATCTGCTGTTCCTTCACCCATATCCTCCCGTATGATACGAATTTCAGGTGCTGTAAAATTTGTGTAATGCCACGAAGATGATGTTGTCAGTTCGGTATTTGCAATGAGGCGATGGGTCGATACATTTTCGATGCCTAACCAGATTTTGTATGGTCCATTTTGCATGCTACTGTAGATCTGTCTGCCATCAAAGATGATATTTATGGAGTGCGTCCCAAGGGTCAAGGTAGGTTGACTCCAGGTACCGGTGATAAAGTTCCAGTTTTGTGTATGTACGCCACCGTTGATCGTGTACGAACCACCTCGTGTTGCGTTGTACGTGATATTAACCTTTAAATCACCGTTGCTAATCGTAGGTGTTGCAGATATAATATTCACTGCAGCACTTGAAAAATTAGATGCGCTATACGGATTGGTTGTATAATCAAGGTGTGTGATCTGCTGCATATTTCCGGATTTTTCTACGTTGATGAATGCTTGTAGAACTCCTGAATACCCATGAGTCTGTAGTGCATTTCGTATCATTCCTTGGTCGAAATTAAGATCAAGTGTCGTATTTTCATTAAGAGTATATTCTCCTCCGGTACCAGTGATAAACACCCAGTTGTCCCAGCCATTCATGCGCTGGAGCCAGTTGATGCCGCCACCGATACGATAGGTTCCTGGTGTAGTTACTATGAGATGCACTCGGATGGTGAGATAATCTGTTCCGTTCTTGAAATCATTTGTTCCTGCAGCAAACATGACACCGGGAGCACTAAAGTTACCCGGTGAGTACGTATGGGTTGTATATTCAACACTGGTTATCCTGTTATGAGCAGGGAGGCTATCTAAACCTAAAAATATCTTATACTGACCTGATTGACCACTTGCCCTGATTTCCGTACCACTGAAATTAACGGTGATCGAATGATTCCCAACGCTATAGGAAACGGTACCTCCTGTTCCAGTGATAAAATGCCAGTCATCCCACCCATTTTTATGTTCAATCCAGTGCACTCCTCCATGAAGATCAAGATCAACGCCTGCAAAGCTTGCAGAACTGATATTGATCCATGCATAAATCGTTAAATAATCCCCATTATGCGTGATACTATCATTGACTATTTGTAACGTGATAGGAGGCCGCGGGAAGCTCTGTGGATTACTGAGATTATATTCTTTCGTGACATATTGCGAGTTATCAATATCAGGACTCCAACCTCCTGTCCACTGGCTAAACCCAAGATACATGGTAAAGGTTCCATGATAACTTGAGTTCCTCTGGTAAATATCATCGATGTTAAAGTTCACAGGAACCATGTTATTTCCCTCATGAAGAGTTATTTGTCCCCCGGTGCCTGTGACAAAACCACCACTGGTGTACTCGAGACCACAATGGAGATCATAGATTCCTGTTCCTCCACTAAACGTCCCTGCTGCAACAAAAATGGAAGTATTCACCGTCAGATAAGTACTACCATTGATGTAATCATGCATTGCGGACTGCGCCATCCATGTCCGGTTAAAGTAGATCGATGGGGTTTCAAAATACGTATATAGATATGTACCAGTGACTTCACTTTCGTTCTGAACGACCATTGTATGTGAATCATCATCCCACAACTCGATGTTACAGATATAGGGCGAATTATACCCTTGTTCGTAGATATCGGTTCCATCGAAATTAAGCTGAATGGTTATTTCTCCTGGGTGAAGATATCGTCTTCCAGTGCCTGCTCCTGTGATCCACCTTTGCTCCCAGCCGTTGACATAATTTAGCCCACCATTCATCGAGTAATTCCCAGCTTTAAGAACATGGAGCGTGATATTCTCAGTAAGATAATCATACAAACCATTCTCGTCCGTATCATTTCCTGCATCATGAATTGCGAGAATAGAGACAGCAGGGGATTGGAAATCCAAATGGCTGTACGGATCGGTTTCTGTTTCTATGTAGTCAATAGTGCGACCAGGACCATTTTGTTGTTGTTCGCGTAGTTCAAGCCAAATAGTATATGGTCCATCGATTCCACTTGCGTTAATTAACGTACCACTGTATGGAAGTGTGATACTCTTGATCCCGCTTCCTCTTACCAGATGTCGTAGTCCCGAGTCATTCCATAAAAAGGCGATCTTATTGGATGGTCCATTCTGATTTCGTTTCTCCAACGCTCCTTGAAATACATAATCCGTAGGTCCATCATAGAACTGAGATGTATTAATCATTAAAGTAGCATTCAGAGTATTAATCAGTGTATCAGCGTCTGCGGGATCCTCCCATGGAGTTATCGACATCGACTCAATATACGGTGCATGGGAATAATTCATCAGATTCAACGTCGAATTCACCTGGTGATTGATATACCGGGTCCGGTTCACGAAGAATTTTAACCGTGGTGAATACCACTCCCGACCAACAATTTGGGTCGTATTCCTGTAACTGATTTTTATACAAGAATATGTGCCGTTTGCTGTTGTTTTCGCATCCGTCGAACTATTCACTGTTGCAGTAACGGTTTCGTTCCACCATGACTTTGTATTCCATGTCTTTCCCCTATAGAGTGGGAAATCAACATCATTTACGATATAATTTATTATTTTATCGGTGGTGTTCAGCCAGGCAAGATCGCTCATCGTCACATACACATATTCATGTTGACCTTTGAGGAGCTCATAGGAGATATAGGAGTTATCTCCGTCTCCTATCCGATACCACTCTTGATCCCACTGCTGTAACGGTTTTCCATTCATGGTATAGGTGACGCCGCTGGGATGACTCCCTACTTTTTGTGTAAAGCTCCATCGATCACCAATGTTCCATGTCGGTACCTCAAAAATCGGTAATTTTACTTTCGAACCGTTGAACGTAATGGTGACGTTTGCATACGCAGGTATTTCAGGGTTACCTGATCCCGGAGCGACAATCAACATGCTTGTGGTATGGGAAAGATAACTGTTGACATTAGTACTATTAATAGCAGTGAAATTATAAAGCGAATTAAAGAGAAATGTAATATTCACCGCGGTCGTACTGTTGAAAACAGTTGTAATGTTCAACGGATGAGACGTACGATTGAGAATCAGGCCATCAAGAGTGATCCTAAACGTTGCATTATAATAAATGGTTTGATTCGAACTCACCGTCGTATTGATAAGATTGTCGAAATGCCCAGAATGAGAACCAGCCACATAATCATCAAGACCTGATCCATCAAGCAAAACATTAATCGGTATTTCTAAAAAAGTCGGGCCCTGTCCACCTTCCTTCCCTTTTCCTCCACCGTTGTCTTCTCCAAATGATTTAAACCCGGGGCCATCCTTGCCAAGCATCCCGAGATATGCAGTTACTTCTGCTTGGCTCACATTCTGGTTGTTATCACCCCCGAGGGATGGATCAACATCAAGGGAGAAACGGAAAACCCGACTTGCTGCCACTACGGTCCTGTTGATAGTAATGGTTGCATCATCAAGATCAGTGAAATGGACTGTAACATGTAGAGTATCTGGTGCCGCCCGTTGTAACGAAAAATTCTTCCATTTTGTTTGATGTGGGTTATTTATGATAATATTATCTGAAAGATCAGCATAGTATCCGTCAGTGAACGCGATGATTTTGTAAATACTTCGATATTGGATGTTAAAACTATAGTTCCCATTTTCATCAGTTTCTATGGTAGTATTTTCACCTTGACCACCACCGGGTATATGGTTGAAATTCGTATCCAACAACATGATTTGTGCTCCTAGGACTGGATTTCCAGCTGCGATTACGTTCCCTCGGATGTATGAATTCTGTTGATGGTGAGTCTCAAAATACGGTTCGAGAGAAATGACACCAAGGTTTTTTATCCCTGCTTCCTCAATTTGAATACTCCAGTTAATATAACCGACATATTCGTCACAGAAAATTTGAACCGTATAATACCCCAATCCTGCCGCAGAGACATTAATAGAAAAATTACCGGTTGTGCCATTTACGGGATAGGGACCATTATTGAAAAACCCTTCAACATATCCATTGTAATACACCATAACTGATGCATTTGGTACTACTGCATGGGTGATACGATCTTTTATTTGCCCCGCAATGAAATAATATTCTGACGGTGGTGGTCCACTGGTATAATTCGCATGAATAGTCTTGTTTGCGACATATGAATCGTTATCAAAAGGACCAGGGTACACCTCAGAAATATTCACGGTTTCATGATTATGGACGTGTAAAATTGCGAGATTCCCAGGTCCCGATGAGTTATGAGATGCATGAGACCCATTGATCTGGAATTTACTCCAGTAATGATGGTCGTTTGGGACGTTCGGAGGGAGACCTGAAATATTTTGATTATCGGTGACATTTACCTTAATCCATTCATGGGTAGCAGTATTACGAGCTTTTATCCAATAAAAATTTCCTCCACCAGGATCACCAGAACACTTATCAACAGTGATATTCACCACGACAATGCTACCGTTATTAAATTCCGTCGCTGGAGTGACATTACTTCGATAGGTTGTTATGACATCGGGAAATTCTGCTTCAACGGTTTGAATCATCCCGACAAACGATGTGAGAATCATGATTGCGACGATAAAAATCGATGAGAGTCTCTTGCCCATTTTATTCTGTATTTTACTTTCTTTTTTTTGCATCCGCACCACCTTCAATCTACGAGCTGAATTACTCCCAAAAGAATATTAGTAGTAAAGAGAGCATCCAACAAATTAATTATATATGTCATTTATTCGTAATGCTTATAACGGATAAATATTTTTCCATTTTGAAAGAAAAAAATGAGATACAAACGTCTCAATAATAATAGGCCAGAAAAACCTTATCGTTGTAACGTCACACCACGCTGGTTCTGATAGGTCCCAGATCGCTCATGATACAACGCCTTCGGGTCACTAGAAAGGTTTTCAAACACAATCTGACAAAACCGGTCGCCAATCGGGATATCTACCGGTGCATCACTCGCGTTAAAACAACCAATTGTGAGCGTCCCGTGGAACCCCGCGTCGACCTTCCCGAAACTTGCCATGATGCCTTTCCGCGCATAACTGGAACGAATCCAGAGCTGCGAGGAAATCTTTGGTCCCATCGTCACCACTTCTTTCGTGCTCACCGCAAACCATGTCAGCGGTGGGATCACTGCGGTACCGTCCTTAATAGTGACATTGTTTTTCCGGATAAAGACCTCATCAACCGAAAGATCATAGCCGTTCGGCGTCAGGTTCTTCTGCACGAAAGGCTCTATCCCGATGTCGTGCTTCTCCAGTGCCTGCAAAATATCAGTGTCAGAAAGGACAGTCATGGGGATCACCTGGTCATTTCGATTTTGGGGATATGGTGATTCGTTTTATCGTCACATCCTCGATGGGTTTATCGTTCGCATCGGTCCTGACGTTCGAGATCGCACCCACGACATCCATTCCCTCTACGACTTTCCCGAACACCGCATGCGCGCTCGACAAGGGCTTCTTGTCAAAATCAAGGTACGTATTGTCGACCATGTTGATAAACCATTGACTGCCACCAGTATTCGGGCCACGGTTCGCCATAGATATCGTCCCGCGAATATTACTCAACGCGCCATGGAACTCGTCCTTTATGGTGTACCCCGGCCCACCGGTCCCGTTGCCCTTCGGGCATCCGCTCTGAATCATAAACTGTGGAATCACACGGTGGAAGATCAGCCCGTTGTAAAACCCTTTGTTTGCGAGTTGAATGAAATTCTCCGTGGTCTTCGGCGCCTTATCCTCATAGAGTTCAATAACGAACGTGCCTTTGCTTGTTTCAATAGTTGCTTTCCGATTCATCATAAATCCTTCCTCTTCATTCTATAGTAATTGATTTAATGACAATGTCAGTATAGGGTTTTCCACCACCAGCAGGATTCGAATTATCCTGTGGTTGACTTGCAATATTTCGTACTACCTCTATACCTTCAATGGTCACACCAAAAGCAGCATAATTGCCATCGAGAGATGATTGAATCCCATCACAGATAAAGAATTCCGCGCTCCCCCCTGTTTTTGCTCCTGTGCTTGCCATCGAAATCGCCCCATCTACATGTTTGACATCACTTGTTTCAAATGGTACGTTCCCATAGGGACTAAATTTCTCTGTTCCGTTGGGGAAATATCGTCCTGCTTGTATCATAAAGTTGTCACTAATTCTGTAAAAAATCATACCATTATAAAAGCCATCATTTACAAGTTTTACAAAATTATTGACCGTTATCGGCATTTTATCCCTAAATAATTCCACTTTAAACGTTCCTAGGCTCGTATTAAATATTGCAATAGGATTTCCGGTGGAGGACCCGTTATTATTCTTTGTATTGAACGATGAATTCTGAAGTATCACAAATGCGACAGCAGCGATAGCGACGACTATGAGAACGAGTGCGATGTACATCCATTTCCTTGATGATTTCTGGAGTTTCTGAGGTGGATTTCCTACTCGTTTTCTTGGTTTTTCTAACGGACTCATATTTCATACCCCATACTGCGTACTTGTATTTGGCATGTTCCATCCTCATTTAAAAGTTTTCAAGTGATTCAGGAACCACGAAAGGGAATTCATAGTACCCGCAATTCCCAAAAAGAAATATATTTTTCCTATGGCATTCTTGGAGTACCCTTCGAAATCGATGAACAATCAAACAGTCACAAGATCTACGCTAGTATCTTTTCAACGTCACTGTATGGTGAAAGATATGGCTTCCGATTGCTTCGAATTCCGAGCGGTATCAAACGCGACAACCCAATACGTTATGGCTTCACCCAAGGGAAACTGCCCCAGTTCTTTTCCAAAAAGCGGTGCATTTGATTCATTGTGCTTCGGGTCTTCTTCATGACGACCTTGAACCGGATGATCAGCATATCTGTACATCTCCCATGACGCAGTGGCAGTGCCATTATTGCAATACAGCACAACTTGCTTAATGGAGAACGGGCTTGTAGTCGTCACATTCGCATACACGATCACATTACTCGTGTTCACGGGATTCGCAGGAAGATGGTACACCTGCTCAATCTGTGGTCCCCACGGATGACCGGATTCATTCACCACAAACGCAATCGTCTGCATCGATTCCGCTCCTTGCCCATCAATTGCCCTCGCGGAAATCGTGTGATCGCCAAGGGAAAATCCGCTCAGGTCCCATAAACTCGTCCAGGATGTGGTTCCGTTCGCAATTATCCAAGTGCTATTATCAACCCTGACCTCGACATGATCAACACCGGCATTATCGCTGCTTTCCCCGGAAATATTCAATACGATTCTGCCGACGATGGCGCCAGGAAGAGGGAGAGTGATCCCTACTTGCGGAGGGATGCTGTCTTGTATGACGATCGTCGTGTCATCATATGCGTCGCCGCACGTCGCCCCGACGTGATACGACCGCCCAGGAGTCACCCCGGACGTATTCCAATCATACGACCAGAGGCCACCCACTGGGGTAACCTCATGGGTGTCGCACCCGATCGTCAGGAGCACCTGATCGGTGGCGATCCCGGAGACGGTGACGATATCACCGACATTGAACGTTGGGAAAGCAAACAACGAGGTAGCAGGCGTCACAATCTGCACCCGCGCCACATCAGTTGGTAATGCGACCTGGAGAGAAATGCTGATCCGTACATTGGTGAGCCGCCCATGATTCCGAAGCACGAGGAACCAATCCTGCCGCAGAGTTGAGACATTCAAAGCGGCATGTTGCGCCTCTATCGCGTTGAAACAGGTGAACGGTTTTCCTGCTTTGTAGAGTTCAAAGTTCTGGGTGTCGACAAAAAAACAATCGATCTCGCCGGGAATCTCCTGTGTTCCGCTCCCGCCCGTGTAAAAATTCTTCTGCACCTGATACGCCGTGCTGGTGAAAGAAAGCGTGAAGCGACAGTCACCTGAGGGTAATGTACGATGTGTGGTACGTTGGGGTTTGTGAGAAACGTCAAGGAGGACCACCCGGAATTCTTTATCCTGATGTGAATTGAGACAGCGCAGGAGAGTATGTCGTGCCAGCTGCCAGGGTTTTTTCAAGTGCCCCTCCTGGATAAGGAACAGGTACTCGAGATTTTTCCCAAGCTGAAAACTGCACCGTCCATTCAAATCGGTGTAATTCCAGGTGGTGATCGTCACCCCGTTGACCGTGTTGGGAAACGCATCATACCGTTCCTTCAGCTTCTCAAACAAAAAGGAAAGGATTTTTCCTTTTAGTAACTCTGGAAGTTTATCCCAGACCGCCTGGATTTTCCCCCAGATCAGATTCTTGTAATAGGTGATATCCTTCAGCCCCTTGACAAGCACCACTACTCGCGCGCCGTCAACCGGTTGTAAAAACGTATCCTTTACCGTGAATGTGACCGTGATGCGATCCTGCGGATGGATGTACCGCGCGGTGTCATCACGGATTGTATCATCACCGCGCCACTGGTAGATCGCGGACATGTTCTTCTTCCACCCGTACGCGTAGACGTCAGGCATATCGACCGCGCCGCCAGTGTCGCTCCACCAATTGTCGTTCTCATGCCAGCCGCGTTCGAAGAACTCCCGCCAGACATGATCCTCACCGACATTACTGGCAGGAACCGAGGGGATCAGTGCAGCTCGTTGTGCCGCGACCGCAATCGTCTGCAGCTCCCCGCACCAACCGTTATGTTCATGGGCAATAATGCTGGGTTTCCCAGGGCGATCACCGATCGCGGGGTTCGGCACTGTTTTTCCGATCCAGTAGCTGACCGCCTCTATCGCGGTTGGATGTTGTGATATACAAGTTGTCCAAAGTCTATAAGCGTCTTGATAATATGAGGCAGAATCCCAGAGGTACTGAATCGTGGATAATTTTTCTTTCAGTAGTGGGTACCCGAGATCATTATGTTCGAACAGATAGTCCCGCCATAATGATCCGTAGGTTGCATCGACATCTGCCATAGTGAGTTTTGGATGCACGATATACCAATAGTAAATATCCGGTGGCAAGGTGATGTACTGTTCGGTTCCATTTTCTAGAACTCTATACCGTATTGTTGAGTAGTAGTTTCCAGTGCCATCGTCATAGTCGATGATATCTGCATACTGAATCCACTGGTCGTGCTCATACAATGACTCTGCGTTCTCCTTCAGTAGTTCTGCAGGCGGGACCTTGCCGCCAGGGCAGCACGCGATGGAAAACGCGATCTCATCTGCATACCGTTTACTTGCATTCAGGAGAACCTTCGCATAGGGTTCCGGGGTGCTGAGATTGTGAAATTGTCTGATTAGCGCCTGTTGAATCCATTGCGGCGATTTTGCGATAGCAGCAATCACGGTATCAGATAAACCGTTTGTGCCGGGGGTAGTTTCTTGTCCTTTCAGCGTTAGGTTCTTTGAATCGAATTTGATGTAATAATCGGAACCAGCAGGGATTTCATTGTTCTTGGAGATTTTTGAAACGATTTTTTGGTCTGAAGTAATCGTTTTATTAAATGAACGAGCTGCTCCTAAAACCCCTGGAAAAACAAGAGAAAAAGATACACTAACAACAACTAGTATTTTTACAGCGGAAACTACCTTGGTTGAAATACGGCTAACCTCCTTATAGAAATTAATACGATTTTCCTATATAAATAGACTTCGCAATATCAAGAATGTACCAAAATTTTGTCGTTGATGAATTTGTTGGTAAAATAATTTTTAGAACAGATGTAACAATAATTCCATGACTTAACTAAGGAAAACGACGCATATCACTCACTGAGAACATCGGTCGTTTTTTTCCGTACAAACCCTTTCCCTACGAGAGGATGCCATCGAGGGTGAACAGCATTGGTTTGAATTGCCAGTTAGTATAGAGGTCGAGCTGGTCATAGGCGTGGGGGCTCGGGGTACCGAACGAGTCGACGAACCCACTTTGACCAGGTGGGAGTACATTTGCAGCAATGGGGGGTGTAGAATTCGTGCTGTTCAGCCACCGCGGCAGCTCAGCGATCTGGTTGTACGTCCCCCGGTTCATGTAGGGCATGACGGGTGAGGATAACGCCCCTAGTTCGGTAAAGTCGACCATGCTGACAGGGGAGAGCCACGCGGAGATATTGGTTGTGCCGAACCGAGCACTTAGCGTGGTCAGGGCATCATGTAGCGCGTTCACGATTGCAGTATCTAAGGGAACACCATCGAGGTAGTTGTGGTAGCGGAGGTGCAATTTTGAATTGTTAGCTTGAAAAATGTGGAGGAGCAGACTATAGGAATAATCCTTCACTATGGGGCTGAGTTCATCAGCCAGGATTTTGGTGAACACGGCATCGTACCATGCGGTGAAGATGGTGTAGCCGGGGTCGTCGTAGAACCCGTCTCCGTTCGCATCGTTGAGGTAGCAGTCCCAGCTCTCGAGGGCGGTCACTACTTCAGATGGGATGCCACCGACATGAGAGATCGCGTTGAGGAGGAACGGCTTGAAGTAGGTCCCATACGCGTCATGGTAGGAGACGTTACGACAGATCTCTATCATATCGTCAAACGTGATAGAATCGTCAGCTGCAAGCAACTCCTGAATCCGTACGACGATGTGGCCCTCGCCCCACAATTGACCGGTCTCGGCCTCTGAATACGGCCAGTCTGCCCGAGGTTTGTTGTTCCAGTTTGCGTAGAACCCGCTTTCGGGGTTTCTCCCCTGCGGGAGCTCGCTGAAGGGGACGATGCCGAGCCACTCCTCTTTCCCTGTTCCTATCAGGGGAAACCGTTTATCGATAAGGCGGTGGAAGAGCCCGTACTTAGGTCTGATGGGGTACCACCCCGAGTGGTAGTACCCGACGTCACCGTTCCGGTCAGCCCAGAACCAGTTGTGAGAGGAGACGATCTTACTAACCCCCTGCTCAAACTCTGTGATGTTGTGGCACTGCTGGAAGCTCATAACCCCCTCAAGGGTGTGCTGCTCTTCCTTCCAGAATGTCATCCGCTGGCTTACCGCGAACCCGCCCAACAGCGGCACCCAACCAACGGCAAGCACGGGACCATGCACCGTTCGCAAACATTCGAACTTATGAGGCGTGCCATTCACATCGTAGATCGTTTCGATTCTGCGCTCCATGGAACACCATTGATGGTTTGAGAGGTACTTCGTGCGGTTGAATGGGTTCAGAATCTCGATATAGGTATCAATGCCATCGGACATCCCTGACGTTGTCGTCCAGGCGCCCCACTCGCTCACACCAATGGCGATCGCAGGGCCGATCCCAGGGAACGTCATACCGGTCGCGTTGATTCCAGCGCCGTGCAATCCAATCTCAACCACTATCTGGGGAATTGAGTATCCCATCTGAGGACCGCCTAATAAGAGCGCGTTGCCTGTGGCTGATTTCTTCGGGGTCACCACCCAGCCATTGCTCCCGAAATGATACAGCAGACCATTCGCTTCTGAAATCTCTTTATCCATCTGCTTCATCGCGACAATCTCTTTTGCTAAAGGGATGATCCCTGCTGGGATCATTGGTGGAAGGGGAGAGATGGCTGGTGTCTGAGGATCACCACTCCCGTTCAGCGTGGTCGCGGCACCGGGATCTACCAGAGGGCAAGCGTCATTAAAGATCTTCCACCCGGCAATGGGACCGTTTTTCAGTTTGAGTAAATAATATACTAACGTGAAAATCATCTCGTTTCCCCCGCCCTCCCCAAAGCGCCGGACCATCATCTGGGAGATCGCGAGGGAATCCTCGACTGTCCACGGTTCAGGGGTCAGCCCCTTCTTGAGGTATTCGATTGGCATCTTGTGGACAGGATCGGCGAGTGCTTCAGCGATGTACTGGTTCATCCCTGCGGTGTACGCAATGATCATCTCCTTGTACGGGGAGGCAATCGATTCGAAGAGTTCGGTGTTCTCCTCCCTCGTGTAGCCCATTACCCTCATATTGTGATCGTACTCAAGGGAAGCAAGTCCAAATTCGGATAATCTGCCAGTCGCCTCCCGTTTGTACAGGTCCGCCTGCCACAGCCGATCCTGGGCGATGGCGTAGCCTGCCCCAAAGGCGAGATCTTCGGTAGTGTTTGCGAACACATGGGGAACGCCGTAGTCATCCCTCACAAGGGTGTATTGTTGCTTGTTGATTTGAGGAATATCCTTCTTTTTTTCAATATCTCCAGTGATACTCGGTAGAACACTTGTTCCAACGAATAATAGTATTATTCCACAAACCAAACCTTTCTTCACCCAACTTTTCCGCATACGCCTTTCACTCCCCTTAATACAGATTTTCTTATGAGTTGTTATCCTATAGATTCATTTAAATGTTTTGAATAAATAAAAATTGCAACAACGGTAACAAAAAATAACTTAGTTTTCATCTCCACAAGTACGATAACTCTGAGATTGCAGTATAAAAAACTCGCAGATTCAATAAAAGCATTAAACGGAATAAAACACGGGGAACTTGTAATAACTAAGAGTTCTATTTAGTTTTTTTACATTTCATTGAGTTTTTCTTTTATTGCTTGAATAATAAAAATTACTGCCTTTCTTTCAGATTCATTGAATCCTGTTCTGTTATAATAGGCTATAAATCCTTTATTATCAGTAACTCTTACTCTCATAAATGCTGCACAGCCGGGGCCTCCTCCAGTATGTCCACCCCATGTATCATTATTTTCATCAGTTGTATAAAACCATCCTAATCCAAATTTCATTTCAAATGAAGTGTTAATTGGAGTATAGCTGCTATTTGGATATTGAATGGTATGCATTAAATTTACAGTAGATTCATTTAAAATACGAACACCGTTATACACGCCGCCATTCATATGAGCTATCAAGAAATGTGAAAGATCTTCAACTGAAGAACGGATACCTCCAGCAGGAGAGAAATAAAGGAGATCAAATTGAGGAAGTTGGATAGGCCTTATTATACGCCAATCCTCATAAAGAGCAGCCAACCTTCTTCTATCAACTTCCTTGGGATGAAAACGTGTATCTTTCATATTTAAAGGGTTGAAGATGCTTTTTAGACAATATTCTTCAATAGACTGATTTGATATTAATTCAACAAGATAACCTAAGATAACATAACCTAAATTAGAATAATTTGCTTCAGCACCAGGTGGATAATCCATCCACAGTTCTGGCATATATATTCTTCCACCTGGAATCAGTAGTTCCTTTATCATAGGATATGGCTCCTTTAAAATCTTAGGAATGAAAGGAAAATTGATTAACATCTTCACAGTTCGTATTATACCTATTTTATCAATAAGACTACTTAGACTCTCAATATTTTGTTCAAAAAGGCTTGACTGATGGGCAAGAAGCATTCTGTAAGTAATTGGAACATCGGGATATTTTGGATTTCTTAAAGAAAAACCTAATCTTATACTTACATCCTCATCAAGATTAAAAAGTCCCTGTTCATATAATTGCATGAGTGCAGTTGCAGTAATACTTTTTGAGATAGACCCAATTGCATATATTGTTTCATTAGTAGGCTGTTTTCCAGTCAAAAGATTATATTTTCCAAATCCTCTATACAAGACAAGGCTATTATTTTTGATAAGCCCCAGTGAAAGTGATGGAAGCCTCGCTTGTTTCATTAATCCAAGGATTTTTTGGTCAAAATCATCATTTAAATTTTTCCTCAGAGCAGATAGAGCTTTTTTTTCATTAGCTGCTCCAATAACAGGAGCAATACTTGCTCCAAAGATCAATAATATTACCATTGAAACAGATAATTTTGTTACTGATCTACATTTCATTTTTTATCTCCTTTATTTTAATAAGACCAGAAGTAATACAAATTAAGAAGTTCATCCCATTTAGTATCTTTTGTAAAATCAGTAGATTTATACATGTTTTTAGTCAACCGATAGACTATATGATAAGGTGGCGAAAAAATTGACATCCCATGAAAATTTTCATTTGGATTTACAGAAGGTTTAATTATAGAAGAATTATCAATTGCAGAAAGTACTTCTAATGCGGTATTGTAAATATTTGACATCCGATTTTTCGATAAATCAGCTATCCTTTCTACAAACTCATATAACTCATGTGCAAATAGATCTGTTTGTTTCGACCTATTGACTTGTAAAACCATAGTCGAATGCTTAAAGGCAGAATAAAGCATAAGGCGGGCTTCTAAAGGTTTAGTTTGATATTGTTTTATAACAGCTTCTGCGAGACTATCTACAGCTTGTGTTGTGTTATCTATATCATTTGATTGAACACCAAACAATGGACACCAATTTAATACTGTATAATAATCGTCACCGAATTTGTAATTATCAACAAATATCTGTGCAAGCTCCACCGGTGTCAATTGTGGATTTGATGTTAATTCTTTTAATGAGGCATTTATCATGTTACGACTGCCACCCATTGTAGATTCACCTGCTAGAATAATATCAGCACAATTTTTTAATTCATAAAATACTTCAATCTGTCCCATCATACATCCATAGGTAAACAAAATATCTGGATGTATACAAGATGATAGAGCAGATTTCAGCTCAGAAATACTTATGATTGAATCTGGGTTTAAAATATTTCCAGTAGTCTCGTCTTGGCACATTCCTATCCATCCTGCACCATGACTAAATAACATTAAAAGATAGTGTTCTGCAGGATAATTCGATGTAGCCCAGGTTATAAAATCAACTAGTGTTTGGGGGTCTCCCATGTTTTGTTCTTCAAGATACCACACATCTTCGTTCAAAGTATAGTTTGCCAATTCATTGAGATTTTCATCATGTTTTATATAATAACGTCGAGTTCCACCAAAAGCTCCTTGATCTCCGCCCCAGATGTTATAGTCATCGGCTTGTACTATGATGTTTACCTCTGACGTAGAACCTGATAGCTCCATTGTGTTCAAAACCCGAAGCATCCCGACATCGCCGGGTAACTTTTTGCCTTCAGGGGAATTAACTGTCATATCTCCAACCCAATAAGCCATATACGTCCAAGATGTCACGTTCTCTGTTTTTATAGATTGTATATCTTTAGCAACATCTAATTTAAATATTCCTCCGTTAGCTGAAGCCATACCCGCCCCAACAAACAATACTATTATTCCAAAAACGAATCCTTTTTTCAATAATTTATTTTGCATATTTCCGATTCCTCCCGAATGTAAGATTGAAACATCAGGGGGAATTTAAAGGTTATCCAAGGGATAAAATGTACAACAATCGTTACAAAAGGTCACGATACTGATTTTATCCATAAAAATAAAGAGAGAAGAGAAGAATGTTCTTTAGTTCTCTTTGTAAGTCTCGTTTACTTTATAAACTTGGGATGGGGTGCAAGCAGGTATTTGAGGCGGTCACGGAGGAGATGAATCGAGGATGAAGATGATTCTGAGACGACTGCCCCACTAAAGAATCCAATTGCGACACCTGGACTTCCATTAATTAATATACCAAACGGATGATCTTCGGAAACGATAATCTCCTCCCGATTCTGATAAACCTTCCACCAGAACGGACTGAGATGTATATATACTAAGAAGTTAGCCTTAAATAGAATATTATTACCCGAATGCTTAATATCTTCGACAAATCCCAGAAGGAAGATTGATTCTAAATTAAAAACGTAGACCGAGGCTGTCACATTCCCCCTGTATCCATTATTATCTATAACGGTGAGAGTCACATTGTAGATGCCGAACTCTGAGTAAGTGTGTGCCGTAGTTACTCCGCTTCCCGTGGTGTTGTCACCAAAATCCCATTCATAAGAGACAATGTTCCCATCAGGATCATACGATGACGAAGCATCAAATTCCACGTAATCATTCGTTGTAATGTATGTAAAGTTTGCCACTGGTTTGTTCGCTCCGAGTATCAAGGGGTATCGATCTTTATTATCTCCACCAGAGATATTGTACGGGGTATCTCCGATGCCGTCCCCATTTGCATCTATACCGGTATAGTCGCTCCAGTAGTTCCCACCAGAAGGATAGCCATCATCCCAATTATTCGTACAATTATCATATGCGTTTAATGTATTATTGAGGAATTTATTATGGAATACTTTATTATTTTCCGATGAATTTTGAATCATTATGCCGTATTTATTGAATGTACAGGTATTATTGAAGATACTGTTATCATTTGAGGAATCATAAATCACAATACTATAACTGCAATTTTGGATTTTACACTGAGATAGAGAGTTTTGTGATGAAATAAAAAATGCAGTTCCAACACCACAATTTAGCATATCATTTTTCAAAATATTCATATGAGAAGAGTAAGCAAGTTGAATACCAACATTTACATTGGAAATGTTTTGATTTTTGATGATAAAATTGGAACAGTTTACGAGAATAACCTGTCCAGCGTTGTTTGGAACAGTGAGTCCTTGTTGGTTTATGTAATAATAGATGGGTTTTCCATTGACGGTATTATTATTGATTATCTGAGAATTCCAACTGGAGATGAAGTCACCGCGTAACACAATTCCATCGTTTAGGAATATATTATCTTTGATTTGGTTATATAGTGAATTTGTTAATGAAATACCTCCTACTGAATCGTTAAAAAAATAGCAATTTTGAAGATGATTGTGTGATGATTTTATCAATTGAATTCCACAGGTATTGTTTGAAATTTTACAGTTGGAAATGGTAATGTTTGAAGAATATTCCAGCTGAATTGCATTGGTGGTATTAGAAAGAGTCAGACCTTGAATAATAAAGTTTGTACAATTTTTTAAGATGACTTGTCCTGCATTATTAGGAACTATTATACCATTTTGATGTGAATAAACATATATTGGTTTATCATTTATTGTGTTGTTTTGAAAGATATTTGGAGATCCGCGACCAGAACTAGTTTCGTATAGTTCGATACCACCGTATTTGAATGAATTGGAATTTATTTGATTGGCATAAGAATTAGTTAATAAGATGCCTTGGAACATTCCGATAAAGATGCTGTTGTTTTTCACTTGATTATTTGAAGAGTTTATTATTAGAATACTATTGCCGTTCACCCTCAGTAGCTTACATTTTTTCATAAATCAGTAATAAAATTGATGTTGGCTACTTCAGGGCAGGTCATATTTTTATTAAAATGATCTTTTGCATCGTTTTTACGATGCAGTGAAATGTTTTTTTTGT
>Ga0315280_10000838_pt1 | contig 55578 bp, 67 predicted proteins | sample YL17G06_40_MG_FD_203697 | JGI IMG/M metagenome (GOLD analysis project Ga0315280, IMG submission 203697) | Sediment microbial communities from Yellowstone Lake, YNP, Wyoming, USA - YL17G06_40 | ecosystem: Environmental > Aquatic > Freshwater > Lake > Sediment | place: USA: Wyoming | collected... | reverse complement strand
TTCCTCTGCTTCTCCTACGAACCAAATGACCCTTCGATAAACAAAAAACAAGCACTTCGGGATATGGACAAGTATTAGATGGAACAGAACCGACAATACCTGGCGCAGAAAAAAAGAAAAGATTACTTACAGAACAGCACTTCTCCAAGAAAGAATGCACACGCCAGCACCAAATCAAAAATCAACAAAACCCGGTAAATCCCAAAGTCGTCGCCTGATTCTTTTCCCATATCTGTCACCTGATGTTTCCCGAATTTATCATCTGATCGACGTCCAAAAGACAAGACGCGACTGCTTTTCAAAACGGGGATCTCTAACGCTCTTATTTTATACCCTTATTGACGAGGTCAGTTATTTGTACAAAGTCGTAAACTTTATGTAGACAATGAACGTATGAAGTATTGTAGGAAGTCACATATGGCAATAAAAACAAAGATCTATGTCGATACCTCAGTAATTGGTGGAATATTCGACAGCGAATTTGAAACATGGTCAAAGATATTGCTTCAAGAATTTAAACACGGACAGAAAATAGTTGTTCTTTCAGATTTAACGCTGAGAGAGATCGAAGACGCCCCGCACCATGTTGGAACAATACTTGAGGAAATACCAGATAAACATAAACAGTATGTCGTATTAAATGACGAAGCAAAAGAACTCGCCAGCCATTACCTTAAAGAGGGGGCGATAGCTAAAAAATATTTGATTGATGCGCAGCATATCGCAATCGCTACAGTATATCGCGTAGATGTCCTTGTTAGTTGGAATTTCAAACATATCGTTAATTTGGAGAAAATTCGATTTTACAACTCTATCAATCTTAAATATGGATACCCAACGATAGAGATACGAAGCCCTCGGGAGGTGCTCCATGAAGAAGAAAGAGTTTGATGCGGTGCGCATGATGCGGAAGATCCGGGAGAGTCTCAGTGCCACCTACACGAATCCCCGTGTTGAAGAAAAAGAACTTGAAAAAATACGGAAAAAATACGGCATAATCATATAGCAGATGAAGTTGCTGATCTGTATCGTAGTTTCAATCCTCAATGATACAGATAAAACACAAGAACCTCAGTGGAAAAACTCTCTCATCTTCCCTCCTACTTCCTCTTTTTTTTCTTTTGTTTGAAACCTGCTTTTTTTGATGAAAACCAGGTATTTCCTATCGACGTCATCTGATAAACATCTCATCGACCATCAAAACAATTATGGTAGTAACCAGCAAGAACCAGGAGAAAAAAAATCCCCGTCTTCTTCGCTTTTATCCTTCCCACAATCGTCGTATAGTATTCCCCGCTGCGGTTAATAAAAAAAAAGAAAAAAAAGCCACTCATTTTCATCCCAGCCCTAAGGCTGATCCCGATTTGTATCAGACACCTCTTTAATCCTTACGAAATACCCCTCTTTTGATACTTTTACGACGACTTAACCTTTTTTCCAAAATGTGACCAAAACGGTTATCCTTGTGAAAAAACATTAAGTAAGAACAATCCCACTTGATTCTTCAATCACAAAACATTTAGGATACTAATCCCATTTCGCATAGGTAACGTCGAGAGAATGATTCGACGTCCCAGAGGAGGAGGTCAATGACAGTAAAAGAAGGATATTTTTCAGATGATGGAACCGAAATTAATCCTACAACGGTTCCCCTACCCACCCTCTGTCTCTCCTGTCTGAAGAATAACGACGCGACAGAAGAAGTACCCTGCATGATAAACCGCATGAACTAGATGAAGGAGACAAAAAAACGGGGAAAGGTTCCTCTGCTTCTCCTACGAACCAAATGACCCTTCGATAAACAAAAAACAAGCACTTCGGGATATGGACAAGTATTAGATGGAACAGAACCGACAATACCTGGCGCAGAAAAAAAGAAAAGATTACTCACAAAACAACACTTCTCCAAGAAAGAATACACACACCAGCACCAAATCAAAAATCATACAAAACCCGGTAAATCCTAAAGTCGTCGCCTGAAAAGCCCCTCATCGACCATGAAAACTACCACTGCATCAATCCAGAAAAACCAGGAGAAAACTTGTTCCCATATTCGTCGCTTAGGTCTTTCCCAAGTTCGTCAGCTAAAAACCGGGTCGTTGATTACCTGCTCTCCTGAACAGATTTCCCAAAATCGTCGCCTGCATCATTTCCCAGATTCGTCACCTAACATTTCCCAAAGTCGTCGCCTGATTGTTCATATCAACGATTATTTCAGCTAACGTATTAATCGAGATAACTTTTGCGTTTGCAACATAAAATTCTCCGGTTGTTTTGTTCATTGCAAAAAAAAAAGAATGGCTTTTACTACATCATCCACAAATACAAAATCCCTTATTTGGGTACCATCATCAAAGATGATCGGAGGCTGATCAGCTATAACTCGAGTGATGAACTTTGGGATGACTGCCGCATACTCCCCCTCCCCAAGGATTACTGTTGTTTCCTGTTGTTAGATTTCAAATTCATTAAAGAGATTGCTGATAACGGTGTTAATTGAACCGGGAGGTTCTCCGATTATTTCCTCACTTTCTCTCATTAGTTTTTCATCAATGATACCTTTTACTTGTCTTACAGTATCAGGTGCAATATATTTTTTCAATCCTTCAACAGTGTTCTTAAAAGATTTTGGTGAATAAAAAAGTAGACTATAGAGGTCACAGAGATCTTTCACACGTTTGTGATGAATATCTCTGCCGGTGATACATCGTATCTTGATTGCAGAAAGTATTTCTGGTATTGGCATAAATAAATGATGACTAATCTGAGGTATTTCTACTTGATTCTGTCGATTACGATAGATCTCTTCAAGAAGTGGTTCCTCGAAGAAGTATTGAGGGATGATACCTGAATAGCTTGGTGGATACGAATTGACGATGATATCAATATATAGTGGAAATGATTCTTTTTCATCTTTGGTAACATAAGTAATATCTTTTCGATATCTTATTCCATCTACTTGAAAATCCTCTGATTCAAGGAAATGTATGATTTTAAATAGTGTTGATGAAGTAAGTTTGGTTTTACTCATCATTGGCTTGATATACATTCCAAAATCAATATCATGTGAACCAAGATACGGACGATTTTTCTTGTTAAAAAAAGAGTTGTTAACGCTATAATATACAGCCCAACCTCCAAGAAGACAAATGCGATTATTAATAGATTTCATGAGAGTGGCAAGATAGTTTGCTGAGATGCTTGTGATTTGATCGCTATAATACTTCAGAATACCACTCCGAGATAAGCATAGTTGCAGCTTCCATAGCTACTCCCCCTTCCATGAGAAGATCGCAGATAAGTTGTGATCTGGAGACAAGAGCATATCCTTTACGATTGATGGTCTGTTTATTAACAATTGCAGGATCAGCAATGATGATGCGGGTGTTTCCCGCTCCGACCAGTCCATTGGTGATGAGATGATTATGCCATAGGTTCAGTTCATCCGGGAGAATGTAAAAATCTGTACGGGTGGGGAAAAGATGCCCGTGAAGAAGATTTTCAGCTTGATATGTGGTGAGTGCATAGCTCAGACCACTACTTCGAATGGTTTTGAGCGGATCACTTTTAAGATGATAATCTGCACACCGGGGGGCAGAGCGGATCTTCAGCCAGTATTCGAAAAGCCCATACACATCGTTGACTTTGGTCTTTTTAAGAAAAGCCATATTTTCCAGTTTTTTCAGATAGGAAAGTGCCCATGGTTGTGAACATTCGGCTTCAAGATGAATGCGGTATGCTGTAAGCCCGCCATCGGGATTATTAAGGAGAATTCGTATGATTCTTTCGCGTTTATCTCCTTTCATAAATACATAGCAATAAAAAGTAATATTTAAATATTTGCTATGTATAGGTATTTTCTATCATATAAGTATATTTGCTTACTATGCCTTAAATAAGACACATCTCCTCTTTAGCAAAAAAACAAATTTTTTTCCAAAATGCCCGTAATGAAAATCACTCCATCCCTACCAAAAAACCCATGAGCAGCACTCACTGAAAACAAGGAGAAAACCATTTTCCATCCTCGTCGCTTTCCTTTTTCCCAAACTCATCATCTAAAACCCTGCTCGTTGATTCCTTGTCCTCCAGTGGAAATTTCCCAAAGTCGTCGCCTGCATCATTTCCCATATTCGTCACCTTGCTTGTCCTATATTTGTCACCTGTGTCATTTCCTACATTCGTCTCTTGGTGTTTTGTTTTTTTTTATTTGGAATATTTACTCTTTATTTTCTTCAATTGTTTCTTTAATTGTGGGAGGTCTTTTTTAACGGTTTCCCATGTGAGCTGCAGGTCTACCCCAAAGTATTCGTGAATGAGGATGTCGCGCATTCCAGCAATCTCTTTCCAAGGGATTTCAGGATACTTGGTTTTTATCTCCAAAGGAATATTTTTTACGGCTTCTCCGATGATTTCAATCCGTCGAAGTATGGAATCCTGAAGTTGAACATCATCGATAAATGTATTTTTGGTGCAATCTTTCGTATATCTCTCTATTAGCTCGATACATTCTAAGATATGGTCGATGAAGACGCTAGCGCTTTTTGTCATAGGATCACTTCTTGTTCATCTAATATCTTCTTTTTTAGCAGTGGATGAAGTGAGTTATAAGTGAGAAGATCAACCTTTTTTCCAAGAGCATCTTCAAGGTTCATTTTGAGGTGTACAAGATCGAAAAGACTTTTTTTTCCTTTGAATTCAATGAGGATATCTACATCGCTTTTCTGTGTGGCTTTGCCCCTGACAATAGATCCGAACAACGATGCTTTTTTAACCCCAGATTTCTTCAATATATCGACAACGACGTGTTTCACCTGTTCAGATTGCTTGTTCATTGCTCTATACCTATTATTCATTATATTTGTCACTATTATTAATTGTTACGCTGATGGTAAGATAAGGGAGATATATTAATTCACTTGGTAAAAGAAGAGGAAAAAAATAAAATCTTTTTTCATACCACGTCTCCCCATAATGATTCGACACACACCAAAACAAAAATCATACAAAACCCGGTAAATCCCAAAGTCGTCGCCTGCATCATTCCCCATATTCGTCACCTACCAGTTCCCATACTCATCCCCCAGCATTTCCCAAAGTCGTCACCTCAGGTGTGTTCATATCTAGTTTCTGGTGATTCCTGAATTCATTGATAATCATCGCCGAGTCGGTAGGAGAGTTGATAGGAAAAGTAAAAACTTTACATTTACTTTAAAAACACGTTAAAACATTCTTTAAGGATCTTTTATGTAAGGCGATTATACTGGTGCTGCTATTCGTTTTTTCGATCGAGTGAGAAGAGACATCGGAGTTCGTTGTTTTTCTGCTTGGTCTGTTTTTCGTATTTCTTCCTGAGTGATGATGTTGATGATCTCGTTATCAAATTTTTTAAACGCTTGGACGAGCTGGTTTGTTTTATGTAAGGTGTAGAGCGTAACATTTCCAATTTTTCGTGTCTCTTTGATGAGGCCCCATGTAAGAAAAATGTCTAATACGTTGTACACGGTTTGTCGTGAGATACCAGCGTGTTCTGCTAATTCTTTTTTGGTGTAGTCAAAATGGGAGTGCGCAAGGAGGAACTGCAATACTTTTAATTCAGGTGTTGATCCAAATATTCCTTCGAACGGCGGTACCATAGATATCTTTTCCATATCTCATATATATGGTGGTTCTCCTATTTAAACATGTCTATTATATGAACATTCAAAGTAACATTTTTAGTCATACATGTCTAATTTCATTAACCTTTCTAGTTCTTATAAAGAACGTTTATAAATCAGGGTTGCTATCCGATATATGGTATGGATGAAAAGGAATTACAGCAGGCAATTGTCGAGAAACTCTATCGACTTAAATATATCGGTGGGAGACACACTGAACTAGCTAATATCCGAAAAGGGATGAAAGGTGTTTCAGATAAGGAGATTGAACACGCAATGAAATACTTGGTCAACCAAGGTATCATTCAAATCGCGATTAAAACAAAAGAACCACATGTGAGCATTAACCCGCGGAAGATGAAAGAAGTACATAGAATACTAGGAGAATGACAAGTAATATTTCTCGATAAATGTTTACCAATTTTTACCTATTCTCCCCAATTTCTATTTTCAACTCAACTTCGCCAAATAGACCTTTTTCCCACCAACACCTTCTCGTTGATTTCCTGTTTTCACGAGTAAATTTCCCAAAGTCGTCGCCTGCATCATTTCCCAAACTCGTCACGTAGCATTTTCCATCTTTATCACCCGAATGCACATATTTTTCGGTTCTAAGGATTTCTGTATGACCGAGAAACATCATCAACAAGATGGTTTCATGTTTTTTTCTCGCTAGACTGCTGACCAAGCAACCATTTCCATAACGGAATGCAACTGATCCCTTGTCTTTTCTCATCTACATCTTTCGTTAACAAAATCATCTTACTTTTTTCAGAGGAAAATGTCTCTGTAAACTCCTGAAGACCGTCCAGTTCCCGTTCATTAATCGTATTGGTATAACTGACGTTGATCGCAGTAATTGTATTGTTTCGTTCTCTTACGACAAAATCAACTTCTTTTGATTTTTTCCAGTAGTATGGCTCATGTCCTCTGCGTTTGAGTTCAATGAACACGATGTTTTCTGCGAGTCTTCCTTTGTCTTCTGAAAATCGGAAGGCGACCGCATTTCGCAATCCAGTGTCTATGCAATAGACTTTACTTGGATTTACCTGCTGCACCTTTAATGAATAACTGAACATCGGGACAAGATAAATCAATCCGATATCGGTTAAATATGAAAGGTATTCCAGTATTGTTTCCTTGCTCACCTTGGTTTCTTGTTTGAGTGATTTATAATACGAATTGATACTAAAAATACAGGCGGTATTCGTGATTAAATATTTGCAAAGCATTTTCAGCATTCTTGTATTTCTTATGGAGAAACGTTCAACCAAGTCTTTGTAGATGAACATGTCAAAATAGTTTGAGAGGATGTCTCGCTTGAGTGTTGGAGAATGTACTACTTCAGGGAAACCGCCGAAATCAAAATATTCTTCAAAGAGGTTTTTGATCTTAAATCGAGAAGAAGAATAGAAAACATTGTTATCCACGGGAACGTGTTTAAAGGTGAGGAATTCTTTAAAACTCAGTGGGAACAGGTAAAATGCAAGAGTCCTTCCTCGGAGGCTTGTCGCGATTTCTTTGCTTAGCAGTTTTGAACTTGATCCCGTGATAGAGATGTTCACCTTTTCTTTATCTTGTATTCGTCGTACAAAGGTTTCCCAATGAGGAACGTTTTGGATTTCATCGAAAAAGAAATATTTTTGTTTCGGTTTGTTATCAGGATAGAGCTCATAATATGCTTCAAGTAAATCATTGAGTTCTTCACTTTTTAGTGGGAGAAGTCGATCATCCTCAAAATTCATGTAGAGGACACAATCCTTTGGTATGTTCTCATGGAAGAGATTGTTGATGAGTTGATAGAACAAAAATGTTTTTCCTGATCGTCGTGATCCGATTATGCTGATGATTTTTTTCGTTTCAGGGAGATTGACATCTCTTGAAATGATTGCCGGCAGCGAAAATTCGTGGAACTCTTTAATCACATATTTAAACGCAGACACTTTTTCCATGGTATTGTATATAAGACCACTTATTTATTAATCTATCCTTTCATAAAAGACTAAAAAGTCTATTCTGCAGGAGAAGGCCATATGGTAAAAATCAAATACTTACCCTCCCGCTACGTTGATTGTGACGACCACCGAGGTACAAGGGAGTGATAAATGACCATAAAAGAAGGATATTTCTCAGATGAAGGAACAGAAATTGACCAAACAACAGTACCCACACCCACCATATGCCTCTCCTGTCAGAAGAATAACGATGCGATAGAAGAAGTACCCTGCATGATAAACCGCATGGACCAGATAAAGGAAACAAAAAACGGGGAAAGGTTCCTCTGCTTCTCCTACGAACCAAATGACCCTTCGATAAACAAAAAACAAGCACTTCGGGATATGGACAAGTATTGGATGGAACAGAACCGACAATACCTGGCGCAAAAAAAGAAAAAAAGGATTTCGTAAGAGGAGATGGGATTGCCCTGATTTTAAAAAAAAACGATAATTCTTGTATCGAAAAAAAAACAGAATTACCAGGAAAAGGATGTTAAATGGACGTGGCAGAGTAAGGCCTGATCTCTCGGGGAAAAATCAGATAATACCATCAGATGAAATAATGCGGATACAGCCAACTTTTGTATGTTCTATTCGTTTTACCCCAAATTCTTTTTCTGTGAAAACTAACGCTCTTTTTGGTTTGTATGATTTAAGAAAACTGAGAAAACTTTTACTAGGTTTTCGTCTATTTTTCTGGGATAGTACTCCATGAATAATAGAATTATCTATGGCGTGAATAACCTTTTCTTAGCTAGTTCTAAAAAATATTTTCCTTATTTGGATGTAACACTGAAAATTTTTAGACGGACTTGATGGAAGCCGAACCTTTTCTTACAGAGAAGAACTTAAATAGGACAATAAGATATACATATTGTACCATGAATGATACAATTAAGACAATTTTATATGGGTGGATAGAAAAACAGATTCCCGAAAGCATCCCACGAGAAATCAACCTCGAGAAATATCTTGACAACAAACCAAGGAAAATCATCGTGATTACCGGATTCCGACGAGTAGGAAAAACATACCTCATGCTACAACTGATTGACACACTATTAAAAAAAACTAATAAAGAACAAGAAGTGTACATCAATTTTGATGATGAACGAATCCCGGAACAAACCGCTTTTCTCACCGAGCTTCTCCCAACGATAAAACAGATATTTTCTAAAAAAACCAATCGTCTGTTTCTTGATGAACTTCAAGATATCCCCCAATGGAGCAAATGGCTCCGAAGAATTTATGATAACGAAGAAGTAGGTCTCTTCATTACAGGATCCAGCTCAAAGGTCTCTAGCCGAGAAATACCAACAGAACTAAGAGGACGATGCCTTGAGATCCGTGTATTTCCATTGTCATTTAAGGAGTTTCTTACATTTAAACAAATAAAAATAGACACCAGTCGCCTTCCCTATGCAGAGACGGAAAAAACAACGGTATTCAAAGCCCTTAACGAATATCTCACCTTTGGTGGAATGCCCGAAGTTGTCTTAGCAGAAGACACAAAAAAATCAGAGATCCTCCAACAGTATTACGGGACCGTTGTTCGACGAGACATCATCGAACGGCATCATGTAAAAAACGAAGAAGGACTAAAAGCAGTACTCAGACTTTTATTGAACGCACGATACTATTCCATTAGTCGATTATACAACACGTTAAAAAGCCTGCAGTATAAAATCGGAAAAACAACACTTCTTCATTACATCCAATATGTGGAAAACTCTTATTTTATCATTAGCGTACCAATTTTTTCGTATAAAATAAAGGACCAGCTCCATTATGCCAGAAAAATCTATTTTGTTGATAACGGGTTTATCACAAGTCTATCAACCCGACATTCAACGGATGTTGGACGTCTCTATGAAAATTGTGTCGCAATCGAGCTTCTTAGACGCCATCCGAACCTGGAAACCGAGCTGTACTATTGGAGCGATCGACGGGGAAAAGAAGTAGATTTTATAGTAAAACAAGGTCTTCAGATTACACAACTGATTCAAGTATGCTCAGATATTGACGATTATGAAACAAAAAAACGTGAGATCAGCGCGCTTCTTAAAGCAAGTGAAGAATTGCACTGTAAAAATTTATTAATAATTACAGGGGATTATGCAGGAACGGAGGAAATCAAACAGAAAAAAATACATTTCGTACCGCTATCGCAATGGCTACTTTCTCCATAGTTTTACCATAATTGAGGAATTATAACATGATTTTGTATTCATTATCAAAGAAAAAAAAGCTATTCGTCTTCATCCCACCGATAGGGCGGATCCCGACACGTATCAGATACCTCTTTGATCCTCAAGAGGGTTCCGTTTTTTAAGATTTTTACGAATGCAACCATCGTATCACCGTTTTAGGGAAGACAACCTCTTCACCATGACACCAACAAGGGGTCAAAAAACCATGACTGTACTTCCCTGCAATGTCCTTGGTTTCACCAAGTAATTATAATACCAAAACATAAAAAGAAAATGTACACGAGTCGAAACGAAATTCTTACGTAATAATCCTTTTAATCCATTCTGAAAAGAAGATATCGCTGATTTTTTCTTCCTCAATGATTCTCTTTTTTTCTAACGACTCATATGCTCGTTTGACATGGGCAGAAGATGCGAGAGCAAAGGTGTGGATAAATTCCTGTGAATAGATATTCATTTCTGGTTTTGTTGCAAGACCAACAAGTAATCTTTTTTGAAATAGGGTTAATGAATTCCATATTTGTTCATAGAAATCTGTTTCTGTTTGCGTGATCTTCTGGATGGCTATAGGAACCGCATGTGCATTGACGGTGGTTGATGAATCGTACCATATCTGTTGACAAATTTTTTGGGTGAAATAGGGATGTCCATCGGTAAAATTAAGGATCATATCTATCACTGAGGGGGTAATGTATTTCCCCGTTTGTTTAAATTTTTTCTGTATAAACGATTCAAAATCCTTTTTTGGAATCATACCAAGTCGCATTTCCTTTCCAAATCGATAAAATGCCTGTTTTGGATCATCAAAAAGTTCATTCATCAGCGTTGTTTTACTCCCTGCGAACAGATAGGATACATGTTTGTGGTGTTGAAATGTTGAACGCATGGTTTTTTCCAGATGTTCAGAACTGATTTCTGTGATTTCTTGAAATTCATCGAACATAACAATCAATTGTTTTCCTTTTCTCTGCGCGATTTTTTCAGGGAGATTGCAGATTTCTTCGAACTCTTCATCGGTGATTGTTTCGCCGGTTTGTAGTTCTAATTCTACCGTGTCTTTCACGAGGATGATTTTTACGGTAATTTTTTTCAGAAGTTTTTGTAGTTCATTTTTTAACATTGTGAATTTTGGATAGGCGGCTGTCAGCAGTTCATTCATCGTTTTTTTCAAGAGTATTTTTTTTGAAGTGATACCAAACAAATCGATATACACGGGTATTACTTGTTTTGGGAGCAGAGCCATGGTTTGTCTCATGAGTGATGTTTTTCCTAGTCGTCTTTTTGAATAGAGAATGATGTGTTGTCCTGCGGTCAGGTTTTTTGTAAGCGTATCTATTTCTTCTTTTCTATTAACGAAATCTTTTCCTGTGACGACCATGCCATATTTAAATGGATTCTGTGGTTGCATTGTTTACACCAATAATACATATATGTATAATTTTATTTATACTTTTTTGTTAGTAACATTTTTGTTATTAACGATTCTGTTATCGTCACCACACAGGTTTTTTTACCCATTTGACACCCCTAAAGTGTTTGTTGCTTAATTTACAGTCTACTTTCAAGTGCGCACTCTACGTCCGATACTGAAGAAACACTTACGAAAAAAACAAGCAAATCACCATTATTCCTTTTAGCAAATGGAGTCCTGGACCAACGTAAATATAAGAACGGACGTGACAGAAGCCGAACCAGGTATCATGAATGAGAAAAAGAGGATTTGTAATTCTTCAAAGGAAAAAAAGAAAAAACAGCTACTCGTCTTCATCCCAGCGATAGGACCGACCCTGATACCTATCAGACACTTCTTTAATCCTCACAAGAGTTCCTTTTTTTGAGATCTCCACGAACGCAACCATCTCAGGTGAGATATGTCTTCGGAGAACACCAGTGAGAAATCACACTGGTTCATAATTACGTTAACTACAAATAACGTATTTATTAATTTTACGTTAAACACAACCTTTATATATTGAAAAATAGGTTCAGGGTTTATGGACACCATCACCTGGATGATACGCTTCAACGAATGGTGGAAAACAAGCGAAGTAAGAAAAGAACTCAAAAAAGAAAAACACCGAAACCTCTTCGAAGAAATCCTACCATACCTCAACGACCACCAAATCATCTCGCTCATCGGTCTCAGACGAACAGGAAAAACCACCCTGATGTACCAACTCATCGACCACCTCATCAAAAATGGCGTACCACCAAAAAACATCCTCTACTTCTCCTTTGATGAAATACTAAGCGCAGACCCAAACATTCTCGAAGAAGTCATCGAAAACTACCAAAAAATGATATTGAAAACAGAAGAAAAAACATATCTCTTCCTCGACGAAATACAATATATCGAAAAATGGCAAGCAGTACTGAAACGATACTACGACCTTCATCCCACCATGAAATTCTTTATATCTGGATCCGCAAGCCTCAACATCAAAAAAGCAAAAGAAAGCCTTGCCGGAAGAATATACGAATTTGTACTCCACCCCCTCAGCTTCCGAGAATTCCTCGACATGAAAACATTCCCTCTCCCAAAAAAACAAACAACATACACCCTTGAAGAACTACAGCACATCTACCACCAACTTCTCCCTTACAAAGACGACATAGAAACCCATCTCAACGAATACATGCTCAAAGGAGGTTTCCCAGAACTTATTGAAGAAAAATCACTAGAAAAAATACAAAAATACCTCAGAACAAACATTGATAAAATCATTTTCCAAGACATCCCCAAAGTGTTCGACATAAAAGAACCAGCCCTCCTCTTAGAACTCCTAAAAATCACAGCGGCACAGAGTGGCACCATCCTTGAATACGAAGGAATCGGAAACGCACTGAAAACCACAAGACAATCAATCTCTAACTATATGCTCTATCTCCAAGAATCATTTCTCATCAGAAAAATAACGAACTACACAGGAAGCGCGTTAGCAAGTGCACGAAAAGCAAAAAAATTCTACATCCAAGACCATGGCATTACCAACACACTGCTTGAAAAACATGAAGAAGCATTCTCCGAACAAGACAGCGGTAAAATCATAGAAAATATCATAGTAAACACGCTTCAACCAACATATTTCTGGCGACAGAACTACGAAGTCGATGTCGTCCTAAAAACAAACGAAATAACACCAATCGAAATAAAATATAGAACAGATCCAACAGATATAAAAGGACTAGAAAAATTCATGGAACTCTATGGAACAAAAAAAGGTATCGTGATATCGAAGACACTACTGAAACAAACACAATTAGAGACGGGAGAAATTCTCTTTATTCCCGCATGGCTCTTTCTCTTATTATATTAACATGATATCGTCGTCAAAAGACTTTTCCCCAAAGTAAAAAAAAAGAAAAAAAGATTATTCGTCTTCATCCCAGCGATAGGGCCGACCCCGATAGGTATCAGGTACCTCTTTGATCCGTACGAGGGCACCGGTTTTCGAAATTTTCACGAACACAACCATGGTATTCACCTGTATGGAAGATCGTATTTTGACCAAGATTCCAAACAGAATCATGGAGAAAACAATCGCTTTCCTTACTTTCTATATACGCATAATAACTATTTAAATTTTTTCTAAAAAATAATAATAAGGACGTCTCTCAAGCGCCCATACGAGAAATTAGACGATGCTGGTCTCCCCACTCAACAAAAAGAGAAATTGAAACACCATCTCACGCAACCATCACGAGGTATGTTTCCCACGGGAAGGAACAGCCTTGCGTGAATACCCATCGGTCACGCCGACGGGCGGTTCAGCGCCAATGCCGACGACACTGACGTCCAGCACACCGGTCTGTCCCAGTTCTAAGATAAGCTGATCGAACGGATCATTCTTATTTAAAACCCTCTGGTACTTTACTCTCTTAGCGTGCAGATGCCTTTTTTCACCCACCACTCGTTATCTATCCCCTACAAGTTGATAACCCATTCCTCTTTATAAAGCTTATAGATAACATAAAAAAAAATACGGACCAGATGTCGGTTCACTTTTTGATTGTGGTCACCATCGCACGGTCAATCTTTTTTACCATAGTTTTAATAAAAAAAATCTTCCTCTAATTCATATAACTCTAATGTACAATAAAAAAACTGAGAGTAGATAAAAAGAAAAAAATAGGAAAGCAGGATGCTATTCTAAGAGATAGAACCCCAAAACGAGGCGAAGATATAGAAATTTCCGTAATACCCTTTCAGTGAATTCGGGATGATCATTGGCCGGAGTTTCATGACGCCAGATTTGTGTTCGCCGTTGAGACTCACGGTGGTATAATGGATGCGCAAGGCGAAGAAACGAAGGTTTTTTCCGCCATCAACGGATCGTTTTAATACCACAAATCCACGGACGTACGTATGGTCAAATATATTCGCTGGGTCTACCTTTGGGTCGGTGTTGATTGTCATTCCTGCAGCGATTGGTACAGCAGCCAGCAGCATCATACAACTCAATATACCTACTATTTTACTCTTCATGCTTTAAAACCCCTTTGAATTGTTATATATATAATAAACATATAACCTGTATATTAAATTTTCGCATTATTAATTATAACATATTATAAAAATAAAAAGGGCCAGGAGAACACCCGGAGAGGATTTCCACCGCCGGTTTTGACATATTCGTACCCCAATTTTAAATATCAAAACCATGAACATGTATCACAATGATAATGTACAAACCGGATGCTGGAGAAACGAATGAATAGATAAAAAAAAATGAACCAAAAAAAACCAGAAAAATACCGTCGTAAACCATGATGGTTTTTTTGATAGACGAGCACCAATAGTAAAGATAATTAATGCATCTCATTATCAAAGTGTTGCTATGAAGATTCAGCAGGAATGCGTGCCATGTCTTTTGAAACGGATTCTTTTCGAAGCAGCGCTGAGTACGTCCGATAAAAAACGCCAGACAAAGGTACTTCGCACAGCCTGTAAGATACTCTCTGAATTGTACGACCCGTCGCAGTGTAGCACAACCATTGCGACACAGGTGCACAAAACCGTCTACGAGGTACTCGAGGATATCGACCCGTACGCTTCGTTGAAACAGACAAGCACCGCTGTCGCCTCATCTCTGGTCCCAAAGGTTGAAGAACTCATCGCGCACTCACCGGATCCATTACGGACTAGTATGATCTGCGCAATCATCGGAAACATATTGGATTTCGGGATCGAAGGTTCCAGTATGCATCCGCGGATGCTTGAAGAGGTATTCGACCGGCTCTACACAGAGGGCCTTGGGCACGATGACTATCCAACGCTGAAACAACGACTCTCGCAGGCAGGACGTCTTGTTCTTTGTACTGATAACTGCGGGGAGATCGTCTTTGATAAGATTCTCTGCCGGGAGCTGAAAAAATTCAACCCACGCCTGCACATAACCGCGATTGTGAAAGGAGAACCGGTGCTCAGCGATGCGACCAAAAACGACGCAGACGCGATACGGTTCCCTGAGGCGGTTGATGAGATGTTCACGACCGGGTGCTTTTGCGTCGGCGTTGATTTTACGCGACTCCCTGCTGAAGCGCAAACCGCACTGTCGCAGGCAGATATCATCATGTGCAAAGGTATGGCGAACTACGAGTCGTTCTCTGAGGCCACGTACAAACCAGTGGTGTATCTCCTCAGGACAAAATGTGGTGCGATTGCGCAGGCGATGAAGCTTCCCAGAAACATCAGCGTCATTAAAATCTATGATTGAAAAAAGACGCATGTTTTCCTCGATGGTACATTCTTCGAGTGTTGTGAAAAGAACGAGTTCTGTGTTGAGCACCTCTTATTCTGGTTTTGTCGATAATTTTCATTATCGCTACGGCAGTAACATGTCCAAATACTGAAAGAAAATTTCTCCTGTTTTTTCTGTCTTTGTTCCGTCCATGGGAAAAACTATATAAAAAACCCTCGAAATAAAAGAAATATTTATATATTAAAAAGAATATATTTATATTAAGGCGAGACTATGCAAGAAGAAACTGACATTGAAAGACTCTATAAAGATGCCTGCATTTTTCATTTCATCAGACTGGGATTTTCTGAGTACCTCGCTGAAGTTGAAGCAAATCGAATACTCATGCAAAAAAACAAGCTGTAATCTCTTTTTCTTCTTTTTATCAGCATTACTTTTTATTGATGTTGTACGGAGAACCAGGAGAAGATGGGAGGTAGGAAGGATCTGGAAGGGGTTAGGAGAGATGGAAGGAAAAGGAAACAAGAAGCTCCAGATCCTCTTATGTTATACTTTGTCAAATGTACTATTTAAATATTCGTATCAAGAATAGCGGAGTGAAAAAATACCACCATGAGAATTTACACTGGACAAAGCCGAAACGCTTTCTCCACTGCATCCTCTGCGGAATGTGCAATCGTACACGACGTCTCAGTCTCACGCATCAGGTTCCCCTGAGCAAGCTCATCGACACACCCACCGGTACCCTGCACCAGCACCACTGGTTTTTGAAAAATCATGGCAAACGAAATCTCAGAAAGCGTCCCCCATCGACCACCAATCGCGATCACCACATCCGCGGCATACGCAACCAAGATATTCCGCCGCATCCCAAGCCCCGTCGGAAGCGGGATATCGATAAACTCATTTGCCTCCCCTTTCGCTTCTGGCAAAATCCCAACCGTGATCCCGTTTTCCGCCTTCGCACCTTTACACGCGGCACGCATGATCCCGCCACGACCACCACAGATAAGGATGCCGCCACGCTGGGCAATCCCTCGTCCGATCTTTTCCGCGATCTCGAGCGCCTCCACAGACAAATGCGTATCATCGACATCGCTTCCAACCACCGCAACGAGCGTTCGCATGGATGCAGGCTATCAAATCACTATTTTTAATTGTTTTCACCGCACGAACCAAAAAAAGAAAAGAGGGAGCCCACCTCCTGCTCCCTCTCAGGATGCGAGTATGATCACATCTCCGCACCACCCGCTGGTGCCACTGCCAGAACGAGAGGAGAGTTCATGGTATCCTAGCAGAAGCCCATGAGGCGTTTGTCTTCCATTTTTTTTACGAAGACCACGATGCAGTAAAAGGAATGTATGTGACATTATAAACCGCTTTTGGAGCAGCTTTTTGATTGATTTATAAAAAAATATGGTTGGTGCCTCGACCACCTTCAAAAAACACAGCGATTATTGGACAGAATCCCCGGAATCAGCGACAAGATAGCACGTTGTTTTTCGCCCTTTCTTCGCCACGTGGATGAGGCCAGCCTGGCCCAATACCTTGATATTGTAATGAATCGTCTGCGGCTTTTGACCAAGCAACCGCGCGATCTCCTTTTGCGAAAGCCCAGGGCGCTCCTTGATGTACGCGATGATCTGAATCTGCAGTTCCGTAAGCCTGAACCGCTCCTTTTTTGGAAACGTCATCCCTGTCGGGTAGAACGCCCGATACTTCAGCCCTTCCCTACGTGACTGGATCAACTGGGTTTTCTCAAGCACACCTAAATGGTACGACAACGTCCCGTTTTTCACCCCGACCTGTCGTAGTATCTGATTGTAATACACACCAGGGTTCGTTTTAATGAACCCGTAGATCTGTCCCCTGACAAACTGATCAAGCACATCCTCTTTTTGAATCCGAGTATACAGGGGCAGCATGAGCGTAAAAAGCATCAGAAGCTTGTACTTCCCCGACTCCGTGAATCCCAAGAGACCGACCAGTAAAAGGCCAACACCTGTTGTGGACGCCACGGCAACCGGTGCTTTATTCTTCTGTACCCAGAGGTACGAATGGGCGACAGTTCCTTCGTATTTCACCGTCAGTGCTTGTGACGTGACATACGTAAACCCGAGCTGATCGGAGACATTAATCTTTAAGGAATACTCGCCGCTTTTTTCATAGACATGCGACACGGTAATGTTGTTCGGGGTGTACGTCTCTTTACTCCCATCACCCCAATCGATCACATAGGACACCAGCGGATCTTCGGGGAAGTCCTGTGCCGACTCAAAAAAGCTCACCTGCACATTATACGCATCGAGTTCTTGAATCGACTGATACACCACGGTTTTTTTCGTAAAATTCCCAAGCGGAGACACCACGACTTTGGAAACACCGATCACAGAGGATTGCTGTGGCACCTGCACGACCGGCATATCCTGAATAAACGAGACGGTGCTGCCCGCTGGAAGAATGCTTGCTTCCTTGGACGGATACTTGAGTGCAAGACGATCATCAGGGAGTTTCACGACAACGCTTTCCTTCGGTAATTCAACCACTGTTTTCTGATTACCTTGATAGACTATCGTGGTACTCCTCAATGTGGGATCGGTCACAATCGTCGTATAATTCTTCACAATCAGGGTTGCATTAACTCGAAGGGAACTCATAGAATTTGAGAGCGGAATGGTTTCTGTCGAGGATTCGCTGATTGGCGCACAGGACACAAGGATTAACACTATCACTACAAAGAACAAGAAAAAGAGAACCAGCCTCTTCCGAATATCTGATGTTTTATCCTCAAATACCATACTTACAGTTATCCATCAGTATTATTTAATAAACGCCCTTTTAAATATGTTTTGAAACAAAATTTTGATTAAAATTCAAGAGAATAGCCAGCGTTCATCTATTAAAAACTCCAATAAACCTAAATAGATGTCGTGTATTACCCGCCACCTGCGCAGGAGCATCAACATATGGTGACGCAACTCGTGAAATGCCCGAAGTGTAAAACCAAGATCTCTGTGACGGGAAATCCAGGAGAAAAAATCTATATCACCTGTCCAAACTGCCAAGAAAAAGGCTTCTATGTCCTTCCGAGAGTACAACAAGAAGAGGGGAGATCAACCGAGCCGGCCGCGATTGTCGTGCGGGGTCTTACGAAATGCTACAACAACTTCAAAGCGGTCGATAATCTCTCATTCACAGTAAAGAAAGGGGAGATTTTTGGATTCCTCGGCCCCAATGGCGCAGGAAAAACAACCACCATCAAAGCAATACTTGATCTGATCCATGCCAACGAAGGGGAAATTACCATCAATGGAATTGATGTGAGAACCCATGGAAAAGAAGCAAGACAGCACGTGGGGTACATGCCTGAGCAAGTCGCGTTTTATGATAATTTGACAGCTTTGCAGAACCTACGTTTTTACGCAGAGATGAAACACGTTTCGAAAGATGAATGTTCACGGTTAATCGAGGAGGTTGGTTTGGGCGACGTTGGCGACAAGAAGGTCGGTGCGTTTTCGAAAGGCATGGTGCAGCGGCTTGGTATTGCACGTGCATCTCTCGGGAATCCTCCGATTATGCTCCTGGACGAACCGAGTGGCGGGCTCGACCCCCGGGGCGTCGTCCTCGTTCGGGATAAAATCCTTGACCTGAAAAAGAAAGGGGTCTCTATTTTTGTTTCATCCCATATTCTTAGTGAAATCCAGGAGATCTGCGACCGGGTTGGCATCATTAATAAAGGGAGACTCGTTGCGCAGGACACAGTCGATGCACTTGGGAAGAAGTTGAATTTGAAACCTCAAATAACGGTCACGGTCCAGAAAATGTCCCCTGAAATTGAAAAAGCGGTGAAAAAGATTCCGAAGGTGGACCACGTAACGGTGGTGGGAAACACCCTCGAGATTGTCTGTGATGCGACGACAAAAGCGACAGTGATCCTTGCGATTTCCTCTGCAGGCGGTACCATTGTGGATCTGCAGATGAAGGAACCCTCCCTTGAGGAGGTCTTTATGCGATATACGGAGGCGTGAACATGAAAACAGACACGGTCATAAGCATCGCGAAAAAAGAAATCATGGATAACATCAGGAATAAATGGATTATCCTTGTGTCTATCATGTTTGCCGTTCTCACCCTGGTCGTTTCCTATTTCGGTTCCATTATGAGCCATGGATGGCAAAACCTTGGGAATACAATCGGAGGTATGACGAGCTTTGCCAGCTTTTTAATCTCAATCATTGCGTTTATGCTTGGGTACGCGACGATTATCGGGGAAATTGAGCGTGGCTCGATGAGCGCACTGCTGTCATTGTCGGCGACTCGATTCGAAATTGTCATGGGGAAATTCCTCGGCCTTGGAAGCGTGCTTTGTTTCACGGTTCTTGTCGGTTTTGGCGCTGCAGGAATCGTCATCGGTGTCAATGTCTCCAATGTAGATTACCTCCAGTACTTAGCATTCATTGGGATAACGATGGTCTTCGGACTTGTGTTTTTAAGCGTGGCATTGTTTTTCTCCACGGTGTTTTCGAAACGATCAACGGCGCTTGGCGGAACGATTTTCCTCTGGTTTCTCTTCAATATCATCCTGCCGATTGTGTTTTTTGGGTTACTTTTAACAACCATTGATATCACAACAATTACCCCGGAATCAACCCTCACCGTCCCCCTGTGGTATTATATTCTGGAGCTGTTCAACCCCATCTCTGTTTATTCCGCGCTCATCGGCGTCACCATTGGTCCAGTTTCATCAAGTACTGGCGCAGGAATTATTCCGAATCCCTCATGGTACTCGCCTGGCCTGCTGTTAGGTGTGCTGATCATTTGGATCCTCGTGTTCTTCATCCTTGCGGCCTGGCGGTTCAATCGAAAGGATGTCTAACTTAAGCGCTCATGAACGACACAGAATGCACAAGAACGGGTGGATTACCCTGAAAATCATCAACATAAATCTTATAAAGTCCACTTTGTTTTCCACCATCCATTATCACCGGGGAAACAACCTATGGCAAAGCAAACAAAAAAGACAAACCCAATGTTAATAGCCCTTATCCAGGATCTTCGCATAAAGGCGTACGAGAACAAGGCGCCGATCTGGAAAGACATCGCGGAACGGCTCGAAAAACCGTCACGGAACTGGCCAGAGGTTACCCTTACCCGTATCAATACGTACATCAATGAAAAGGAAACAGCGCTTGTGCCAGGGAAGGTTCTTTCCACGGGAAAATTAACAAAAAAGGTTTCTATCGCTGCCTGGTCGTTCTCAGAGAAAGCCCATGAAAAGATCAAGAAAGCAGGCGGCAAGACACTGACGATTGAAGATCTTGTGAAACATAATCCAAAGGGAAAAGATGTGAGGATATTGGGATAGCTATGGTAGCAATTATCGACGCGGAAGGCGCAGTACTCGGGCGACTATGCACAGCGGTTGCAAAACGTCTCTTGAAAGGAGAGGAGATCGCGGTCGTAAACGCGGAGAAAGCCATCGTCACCGGGAAAAAAACAATGATCAAAGAACATTACAAGCAGGAACGGGAGGTTGGGACCTACCGAAAAGGGCCGTTCTATCCCCGGATGCCCCATCAAATCGTGAAACGGACGGTGCGGGGGATGATCCCGTACCAGGAGCCGCATGGGAGGGCAGCATTTAAAAAATTGAAATGCTATATTGGCGTCCCAAAAGAGTTCATAGGACAATCCTTCGAAAAAATCACGACTGCGCAGAAGCATCCTGCTAATTATATGACGATCCAAGAAATCGCGCAATTCCTAGGGGCGAAGGTGTAAATGTCGAAAAAAGTAGTCAATACCTCAGGGAAACGAAAAACCTCGATTGCAAAAGCGACCGTGATAAAAGGCGTTGGTCGCGTGCGTATCAATGAAAAACCAGTTGAGCTTTATGAGCCGGCGATCGCTCGCTGGAAGATCATGGAGCCACTCAAGCTTGCGGAACACCATGTCGCAAATGTTAACATCAATGTGACGGTGAGCGGTGGTGGATTTATGAGCCAGGCGAACGCGGTCCGAACCGCCATAGCAAAGGGACTGGTGGAGTACACCGGGGATCCTGCCCTGCGGCTCTCATTCCTCGGGTTTGACCGAGATTTACTCGTGAGTGACTCACGAATCAAAGAATCGAAAAAGCCTCTCGGGCGTGGCGCTCGAAAGAAGAGGCAGAAATCATATAGGTGATCAAACGTGATAATCCCAGTCAGATGTTTTACCTGCGGGACGGTTATTGCCCCCATGTTCGAGGAATACAAGAAACGCTGTGAAGAGTACCAGCGAGCGATTGACGCCGGGGAAAAACCAAAAGAAACCCCGCAGAAGATCCTTGATGATCTTAAGGTTGAACGGGACTGCTGCCGACGGATGATCGTGTCTCATGTTAATCTCTTAAAAGAAGCAGCCCCGTACGAATAATGAGGACACAACTCCAAACCTATTTTCTTTTTCTTTACAAAGGATGCATGTTACTTTTCTAAAATTTTTTTAAGTACTCATGACTTTGATGATATATTTGTAAAGGCTGATCACTGTCATCACAAATAATCCTGCCATGAAGCCTAACAATGCAAAGGCAATGGCAGGCATATTTATCGAGCCTCCACCGTCCCAAAAGAAAATGGTGTGTGTTGGTTTTTCGTGTTCATTCGCTGACACCTTTTCGTCAAATAGATTGATATATTATATCATGATATTATTTATCATTGCAAGTATTTATAGTTTTGGGGTAAAAATTTCACGATCAACGCAAAACATATAATTATCCTCTGCATATCATCACACGAGGGTGATGATGGATGCAAAAAACTCTACTCGATTTTTTCGAACTCGACGATGAAAAAAAGAAACGGACAAATACCGCGACAAAACAAGAAAGCCCCTTCGGGGAAATATAACGAACGTCATTTAAATCACATATAATTCCAATCAAGAATCTGAGCCCCAAACACATTCTTTGGCGGTGGTTCATTCTTCCAATACATCACAAATTCCATGACTTGACCACAAACAGGACACTTCACAATACGATTTCTAGGAAAATCATTCAATTTCGATTGTGTTATACTTCCCTGCAGATAAAAAGCAAACGATGCTTTCCATTTACGAGCATAGGCACCATAGTACCGAATCATCTTAAATTGACGATCTGGAATATGCTGAATCAGAGCTCCGATGAACTCAAACACATCCATGGTGACCACATGTTTTACTCCATCGTTATCCTTATACCAAAAGGTAACTGTTTTTCCATCATAACCACAGATCCTGGTGTTCGCGATAGCAGGATGTCGAACATACCTGGCGACATACTTCCCAATCATCCTCTTTGAAACAATCCTGCTCTTCTCAGGCAAATACACATAGAATCCCTCAGGATATTCCTTGAACATCCTATCAATGAACACTGCATACCCTGGAGTACGGGGAAGCACCTGTTTAAAACGGGTGAGAACTTGATACTGCCAGGTCATCCTCATCGCCCTAGCAGGAATATATCTCTTAGCGATAAATCTCCCATGCTTATCAAAACCACCTTCGGTGACCAAAATATGAATATGCGGTTTAAAGGAAAGATCCCGAGAAAACGGATGAAGCACAACAATAACCCCTGCCATCACATCCTCTCTCAGACAATAAGATAACGTATCATTAACCGCCTGGATAGCAACATCCATGAGAACCTTCAACAACTCCCTGTGTTCCCCTATCACCACCCATAACCTATCAGGAACACTCATTACTATATGACGATGAGGAACACCAAACATAGCTCGCTGTAAAGACTGTGCCCATCTCTCCGTATACCTCTTCCCACAACAGGAACACAACCTGCTGTTACAACCAAAATACACAATACGAGACTCATTACAACAAGGACAATAATACACAAAGAAACCCTTATCACCCTCCTTACAAGAGAGCATCTTCTCCACTTCAACACGCTCAACCTCACGAATGCGACCCCGATTCTGATGACAATAGACATCCCAATTATGATTATCTAAAAAGATATCCTTGACTGTAATCAAAGGAACATATTTATTATCCTGGGAAACAATCAGTTGTTGCATGTGTTAAATTCCAACATGCAAACAGTGCATGTCCTAATTAGGATGTGCACTGTTTAACAAAAAGGGAGAAGCATATACTTTCTATACAATAAAAAAAGAGAATCAACAAAAAAACAGATTTTTACCCGATGAATACGAAAACGTCAATACTTCCATGACTCTAAGATGTTATACATCATGGAATCATCATTTCTTTTGTTCAACAGCCTAACTTCTAGTAATCTAATATTCCAATAAACATATAAACCTCTTGAGATATTAATGGATTCATATGAAAAATAACGATAAATCCAAAGTAATCATTTTTTTTATAATGTTAGTAATGACAGCATCCTATTTTGCCCCTGTTTCATTGTCTAAGAACATTAGCCACAGCAGTCAACGAGATGGAAGAACGATAGATGGCCAGATCTTATTTGCCCCCCTCTATGGAACAACAACGTATTTAATCCATAACACTGGAGTAATAAATCATACATGGTCGAGCAGCTATACACCTGGTGCAGCTACGTATTGGTTAGGTGACGGCACTATTCTCCGTACGATAAAAGTGGGATTCTCTGGAAGCGGTGGATCAGGTGGCGGCGTTCAGAAAGTACAGTGGGATGGAACAATCGTTTGGGATTTTCGGTATAATACGAATGGTCATCTCAGTCATCATGATATTAAAACGTTACCCAATGGAAACGTGTTAATGATAGCTTGGGAAACAAAAACACGTGCAGAGGCTATTGCTGCCGGGCGAAATCCAATTTTAATCACGGGTAACACATTTATGCCTGATCATGTCATCGAAGTCGAACCCACTGGACCAACAAGTGGGACGATCGTCTGGGAATGGCATGTCTGGGATCATCTGATTCAGGACTATGACGCGTCCAAAGCGAATTATGGTGTGGTAGGAAATCACCCTGAATTGGTTGATTGTAATTTTGGCTCTTATTCTGCGGGTTCTACTGATTGGCTTCACACGAATTCAATTGATTACAACGAGGAATTTGACCAAATACTTCTCAGTGTTCATAATTTCAATGAAATTTGGGTCATTGATCACAGTACGACCACAGAGGAAGCAGCAGGCCATACTGGTGGTAACAGCGGGCATGGAGGCGACCTCCTCTATCGCTGGGGGAATCCACAAGCATACGACGCAGGAACCGTGAGTGATGAAAAGTTGTTTAGTCAACATGATTCCACATGGATAAAACCCGGATGTCCCGGAGAAGGGAACATACTTATTTTTAACAACGGGGTTAATCGTCCTGGTGGTTCGTATTCCTCTATTGACGAAATCACTCCTCCTGTAAATAGCGAAGGTCAATACTATCTCGAACAAGGGTCGTCCTATGGACCCCTGAATCTTATATGGAGGTATACGGCCAGTCCACCAACAAGTTTCTATTCGTACTATATTGGTGGAGCACAACGACTTCCAGACGGAGACACCCTCATTTGCAATGGGGCAACCGGAAAATTCTTTGAAGTGACCCCAGACAAAGTGACGGTATGGCAGTACACCAACCCGTATCCATCTCCAAATATGAACGACGTGTTTAAAATTGTCTATATACCACCTGAAAAGCCACCAGAACCTAATACCCCGGATTTAGATTGTTCTGGAAGTCTTTCGTGGACTAATGTCGAACCAGGTGCAACGGTGAATGGAAGTTTTCAGGTACAAAATATTGGAGATACTGGTTCATTGTTGAATTGGACAATTAATACCTCATCAATTACTTGGGGAACATGGACATTTAATCCTGAATCCGGTGAAAATCTTACTCCTGAGGATGGGCAAGTGACAGTACGCGTATCGGTTGTTGCACCAAATCAAGAAAATACCGAATTTCAAGGATACATACGAGTAGAGAACCGAGACAATTCCACAGATTTCGATGTCATTCCAGTATACCTAAAAACTCCAGTAAATTATTACGTTATTCAAATGCATATGTACCAATCTTTTTTAAGACGAACATCTTCACTTTATGAGAGAATATGTAATTTGTTTAAATGAATATCATAAAAAAAGCTTTTTTTCTTAAAATTTAGGTGTTCGGTTCTTCCACAGCCGCCAGAGCGCGATACATAAAACGACGGTGAAGAGAACAAAACAGCCCATCGCAATGTTCAGATACATCGGGTTTTGGTACACCGCCTGTAACAACCCCTGAGATTTATCAACGACAAATTCACCGCCTTCACCCGCAGTCAAATACCCGTGATTCCCAAGGCCGTCGACGACATTAATATTCCCGCTAAGAGGAATCCCGTGAGTAGTCGAAGGGAAATACGTCGGGACTTTCCCGTGTAAAAAAATATCGCGTAAGAACCCGGGGACATCAGGTGGCACATAGACAAATGAACCTTGACTTCCACCTAACAGAACCGAATCAGACAACGAGCCGCTCTTTGTTAAGAACGTTTCACGACCGACCGTATAAATATTGTACCCAAGATTGACCACGGTTCCTTTAATATACAAAATCAACTGAATGATACCGACCCACAATGCGACAAACGTCGTGGTAAATAAAACCACGATTTTGGTGTTCTCAGGGTGCAAGAGGCTCTCCCCTTTCCAGGTCAATTTATAGTACACCCATTTATGACCGTCGCGCTCGGTTCTCTTTATGAGCCCTGCCTCATGTAATTTCGCGAGGTGTTCATGCAGGGTTGCTTTATTCAGATTCGTCACTTTCGCGATCTCGTTCAGACCCATGTTTCGTCCATCGAGAGTCTTGAGAAGATCAAGTCGTGTATCAGACGCAAGCGCCTTGAATGTTTCTCGGTCCAACGTGATTTTTGTCATAGCCTTAACATCATTTATATCAGACAACCTTTAAATACTGTTTGTTTACGTTTGGTTTTTCCCAAATGGCCTAATTCTAGGAAAATCACTCCTTTTTTTGAACCAAATGTAAAATTATTTATGATACAGAACTATTACCGTCCCCTTGCATGAAGAACAACAACCTCATCCAGCAACTCAAGGTATGCGGCGCGATAAAATTCGGACGATTCGTACTTACCTCTGGAGCCATCAGTGATTACTACATTGACATCAAAAAAGCCAGCACCGACCCAAAAATCCTGAAATCAATCGCCGAACTAATGAGCGAATACGTGAAAGGGTACGACATGCTCGCAGGAATGGAACTTGGGGCAGTCCCCCTCGTCGTTGCGTTATCATTGGAAACTGGTATCCCATACGTGATTATCCGGAGGGAAAAACGAGATCATGGGACCGGAAAGCAAATAGAAGGCGGCGAGGTCAAAGGAAAAAGTGTCCTCGTCGTTGAAGACGTGACGACCAGCGGCGGTTCCGTTGTTAAAACAATTCAGGTGTTACGGGAAAATAACGCGGAAGTGGACCGAGTACTTGTGGTGGTGGACCGAGAAAGCGGGGCACGAGAGCTCCTTCAGAAACTCGAGGTTGAATTCATCCCGCTTGTTTCAGTCAGTGAAATCCTAAAAAACCGAGGATAAAAAATATCTATTCAGAAAGGAGAAGGGGGACGTCTATGAATGTGTTAGTGGTTGGTGGTGGGGCGCGAGAGCACGCTATCTGCGATGCGGTCGCGCGATCTGAAAATGCATCCCTATATGCGGTGATGAGCAATGTGAATCCTGGGATTGAACGACTCGCTCTCGATTACCTCCTCACCAAAGAAACGCAGACCGAACAAGTCGTCGCCTACGCGCAGAAAAAACATATTGATATCGCTCTTATTGGCCCTGAGGCACCGCTCGAAGTCGGACTTGCCAATGCGCTCACGAAGAGTAGGATTCGCGCGTGCGCGCCAACGAAAAACGCTGCACGAATCGAAACAGATAAAGAATGGATGAGAAACCTTCTCACCAAATACCATGTTCCCGGGCAGCTGCGCTATAAAAGTTTCACGGATCCAGCAGAGGCGAGAGAATTCATCGAAACGCTCAATGCACAAGTCGCCATCAAACCAATCGGGCTTACCGGTGGAAAAGGCGTGCATGTCGCTGGCGACCATTTCAACGGCACAAAAGAAGCAGCATTGTACGTAAATGAGGTGATTTCTCAGAAGATTGGCGGGGCTGCAAAGGTTCTCATTGAAGAAAAAGCGATCGGTGAAGAGTTCACGCTGCAGGGATTTACCGACGGATCGCACCTTGCGCCACTACCAGCTGTCCAAGACCACAAACGATTACTTCCGGATGACAAAGGCCCGAACACCGGTGGTATGGGATCGTACTCGTGCACGAACGGACTCCTTCCCTTCCTCACCCGACAAGAATACCATGAAGGGGCAGAAATCCTTAAGAACATTATTCGCGCACTCAAAAACGAAGGATGCACCTATGTCGGTCCTATCTACGGGCAGTTCATCCTGACCACGGACGGCGTGAAAGTCATCGAGGTGAATGCCAGGTTCGGCGACCCGGAGGCCATGAACGTACTGCCGCTATTACAAGCCGATTTCATGGATGTATGCGCGGCAATGCTTGAAGGAACGCTCTCGAAAAAAGACATTCACATGGAACAGAAATCAACAGTATGTAAATACGTCGTACCAGAAGGGTACAGTGTAAAAAGTATGACTGGAGAAAAAATCGAGGTGAACGAGCAAGCGATCAGACAGGAAGGTGCGATGCTGTTCTACGCGTCCGTGAATAAAAAAAACGGTCATATCGTGACTGGTTCTTCACGATCGCTTGCAGTTGTCGGTATCGCAGAGGAACTTGCAGAAGCAGAAAAGATATGTGAGCAGGTGTTAACCCATATCAAGGGAGATCATATCTTTATTCGCCATGACATCGGAACAAAAAAACTCCTGGACAAACGAGTGAACCATATGAAACAACTTCGTGGAATACTCTCATGAAAGAAGAAATATTTATCTATTTTATTGGGACAGCAGGTTCTGGAAAATCAACCTTAACCGCTACCGTGCAAAACTGGGTGAAACTGCGAGGATTCGATGCAATAATTGTGAACCTTGACCCGGGAGCAGAAAATCTCCCCTACACTCCTGACGTTGATATCAGGGATTGGATCTCTTTAAAGGAAGTCATGGAGACAAATGAGCTTGGGCCGAATGGTGCCCAGATCGCATGTGCAGATATGATTGCGCTCAATACCGATGAGGTTAAAAAAAGCATTGAGCAGTTCAAGTCGGATTATATCCTTATTGATACCCCAGGACAACTAGAGCTGTTTGTGTTTCGAGAATCCGGGAAATACACGGTGAGATTCTTAAGCCCGGAGAAGACAATCATCTGTTACCTGATCGACCCGATGCTCGCCCGAACAGCATCAGGGTTTGTGTCCCAATTACTCTTAGCGATTACAACAAACTTCCGCCTCAGCCAACCTCAAATCAACGTGCTCAGCAAAGCAGACATGCTCTCAACAAAGGATATGGAAATCATCCAGAAATGGTCGAGGGATCCTGAGGAGATCACGGAGGCTCTGATCAACGAGGAAGCATCAGTCTATCGCGAGATGAGTGAAGGCATCCTTCAATTAATCAAGGATTTCGGGGGTCATACGACGCTCATTCCGACCTCGAAAAAAAATAACTATGGTATTGATGACCTCTACACCTCTATCCAGCTGCAGTACATGGGCGGGGAAGATCTAACGAAAGATTGATTATGTTGATTTTAGCGTCCCTAAGACCGGTTCAAAGATAAACCCCTTGTCCATGAGTGAGGTGAGCACCTCTTCAATGGTGTTTTCATCCAACCCCTTTTTCTTGCATGTCTCTACAATAACATCCCAAGGGGCTCCATCGGTTCCCTCGCTGTCTTTGATTGTGTTTAACACCATGGTCTCCGGGTCTTCGACGGTCTCACCAGCAGGCGGTTCTTCATGCTGTTTTTTTGGTTTCTTTACTTCTTTCTTTGCTTCCTTTTTCCGTTCCTTGATCTCCAGTTTTTCATCCTTTTGAACCTCTTCAAATGTCGCCTCACCCGCAGGGACAATATACTGGAGCGACTCGCGAATAAGGGGAACATACTTCCCGACATCCACGGTCCCGTATCGTTTCAACGCAGCGACGATGCCTTCAGATAGCTCCCGGCTGTACCCAAGCTTCCGCAGGTCGTACACGTTCGGCTGCGTCATCTTCATCGCCTCATTCATTGCCAGGATGCGCTGCTTCGTCTGTTGGCAGGTTTCGATGATCCATCGATCCCGCGCCTCTGCATTGACCTCGCGCACCAGCTCCGGGCGTAACGACACATACAGCGTCCCCTCTTCAGGGACGTACGTCCGTACCTTCCCGATAACCGCGACAAACGCAGGCACCTCAATACTTTGCAGCCTCGCGGTCGCCTCCTGCTGATACTGACCAGAGTAGATGGTAAACACACCCGTGGGATCAGACAAATGCGCCCGGAGGTACTCCCCACCCTCGGAGACATTCTCCACATCGGTCAGCACCCCAGTGATAAACACACGATTCACCTTCCCGCCTAAGGGCGTGACGACATACGAAGGTACTTTATCGCCGCTCCCTTTAATCTCCATGGAGGCATCGTTGTACTCCGCGGCAAAAATACGCCAGGCCGGCTCCCGTTTCATAGCAAATCCTCCAGCTCCTGCGACAGCCGTTCTGCCTCCTCAGCAACATTAAAATCAGCGCGGTTCGCATCACGGGCAATGACCGTGACCCCAAACTGATCACCCAAGGCGTTCCCCTGCAGGCTCACCCGATGGCCGAACAGCAGGGTGTTCATTTCCTCGACAAGGCCGTCGTCACCGGAGGATTCATTCATTGTTTTCCCAAGGAGTTTTTCCGTAAGCTCCCTCCCAAGGATCGCGCTCACGGAGCCGGCCCCGTCATCAATCACAAGTTTCATGCGGACATCGGCTTTTCCTTGAACGGCCCCATGCACCGCACAGGTATCCCCCTGGAGCACCCGATTGCACTCGGGGCATCGCTGGACAAACCCTGAGCCTTTCCGAATTTCAATGATGGTTCCCTCAACCTCCACATCCAACCCGCCATTACGCTCCACCAGCTCAGAAATCGGAATCTTCTGCGTCTTTACATCTTTCTCTGGAATCTTGTTCGCATCCAGTTTCTCCACGGTCGCTTTCTGATCAAACGTAAACTGTGGAATACCCTTCCAGGCTTTCACGTACCCACTGGATATCTTAACCACCGCGCCTTCCTTCAGCTTAAAATCATGCCACGCGGTGAATTGCGCCTTCCCGGTCTCATCCCCGAGCACCCCCGAAAACACCTTTTTTTTCTGACCGTTGATCTCCACCTCTCGTTCCTTTATCTCAAGGATTCTTGCGCTTACTTCCACCGTGCTCAGGCCACCACGGAGATCCTTTATTTTGTACTCCCGCGGTTCCGCGCTCATTTCAGGGATTTGCGATTCTTCCATTTTTTTAATCTTAGTTCGATCACCGAAATTTACCTTCACGCTCCCCTGCCATTCTTTCGTGTACGCATTGACGATCTCGACCACGTTTCCTTTCTCAAGCTCAAAATCCTTCCATGCGGTAAATTGCACTGTCCCGCTCTCATCCCCCAGGATCCCATAAAATATCTTCCGCTCCTCCCCTTTCACTTGAATGGATCTGGGATTTACCGACACGACACGGCACAGTATATGCACGCTTTGCTGGCTTGGTTTTAGATCAACAACCAGGGTTCGTTCAGATGGCGTCTGTTGGGTTGCTTCCCCTCCGAACTTCTTCACGAGTGTCTGCTTCGCATGGTCCGCTGGGACACCGTACTCTAAAAACTTCCTCAGTTCTTTCTCGAGCTCCTCGCGGCTTACTTCTTTTCCCGATGTCTCTCGAAGAGCCTCAAGAATATCATCAATCTGCTGGTCAATAGAATCTTCGGTCATGATGGTTTCCTCGCCCAAAAATGATAATCATAATTTATTATATAAAGAGTACTGTAGTACCAATACCTTAAAAAAAATTCATGTTACAATCCGACGATGTTGCCATTTTTGTCAACATCCATGAACTCTGATTGGGGGTTCCCAGGTAGGCCGGGCATGGTCGTGATTTTCCCGGTCATCGGCACTAAAAAACCGGCACCCGCCGAGAATTTGATATCACGTACGGTAATCTTAAATCCGGTTGGTCGCCCGAGAAGCAAGGGATCATCAGACAGTGAGTATGGTGTTTTCGCAAGACAAATCGGAAGGTGGTCAAGCCCGATCTCCCCGCACAGTTTGATGTCGCTTTCCGCGTTGACGGTGTACACCACGCGATCCGCGCCGTACATCTTTTTTGCGATGATATCGATCTTGTCCTTGACGGGAAGATCAAGATCATAGAGGTAGGTAAAACGAGGCGTGGTATTATGAATGAGACTAATGAGTTTTCCTGCAAGCTCGATACCACCTTCGCCGCCGCTTTGATAGACCTCGACCATGGCGCACGGGACTTGTTTCGAAGTACAAAATGATTCGACGATATCGGTTTCCTCATCGGTGTCACTGGAGAAACGGTTGATTGCCACAATCACAGGGACTTGGAACCAGGAGAGATTCTCTAGGTGTTTTTCGAGATTTCCTAATCCTTTTCTTAACGCGATGATGTCGGCCCCGCTGCCATGCCGTTTTAGTGCTTTTATACTGACGACTAAGACCACGGCATCAGGAATCATGTTTCCTGTTCTGCAGACGATGTCGAAGAATTTTTCTGCGCCAAGTTCAGAGCCAAACCCCGCCTCGGTCACGAAATAATCAACGAGTTTCAATCCCATGATATCCGCTATCAGGCTATTTGTCCCATGGGCGATATTGGCAAAAGGTCCCCCGTGGACAAACGCGGGCACACCTTCGATAGTCTGCACAAGATTTGGCATGATTGCATCTTTTAACAGAACGGTCATGGCACCCACTGCTTTCACGTCGGCGGCGGTCACGGGTTTATTATTATAGGTGTATGCGACAATGATTCGTTCCAATCGTTTTTTTAAATCAAGTAAATCCTTCGAAAGACATAAAATCGCCATGACCTCAGAAGCCGGGGTAATGGCAAACTCATTTTCATGGGGAACACCGTCTGAAGGACCACCAAGCCCGACAACCACATGACGGAGTGCCCGGTCACTGATATCAAGGACCCGTGGCCAGACGATGTACCGTGGATCGATATGGAAGAGATCACCGTGATGGATTTGGTTATCAAGTAAGCTTGCGAGGAGGTTGTGCGCGCTGGTGATTGCATGCATATCACCGGTAAAATGGAGGTTTATGTCTTCCATTGGGAGCACTTGAGAGTACCCGCCGCCGGTGGCGCCACCTTTTTTCCCCATAATCGGACCAAGTGATGGTTCTCTAATCGCAAGCATTGTTTTTTTCCCAAGCTTTGCAAGCGCTTGCGCAAGTCCAATGGTCACTGTGGTTTTCCCTTCCCCGGTGGCGGTCGGATTTATCGTGGTGACAAGAATTAGTTTCCCGTTTTTACGCTGCTTCAGGTGCTGTAAAACATCAAGCGAGATTTTTGCTTTTGAGTTTCCCCACAAGATACAATAGTTATCCTTGATCCCTATTTTTGCCGCGATGTCCTCAATGGGCTGCATATGAGCTGATCGTGCAATTTCACTGTCCGATTTCATAGCATGACAGACAGATATCAAAGTTCTCCTTTAAAAACGTGCATGCTAGGTTTTTTTAATGGAGAGAAGAGGAACCATCAGAGTGGGGATATTCATACGGTAAAAGTCTTTCTGGTAACCCATGCCTCTTCTGGAAGTGAAGAATAGATGGTACTTTGAGGGCTCGCCAAGGGAGTATCTCTATTCTTCTTTCTGATGCGTTTCCTATTCTTCTCCATTTCAGGATTAAAAATCATCGCTTTTTGAAGAATCCAATAATGAATCCGCCAGTTCCTCCCGTCATCCAGGATCATCTCTTCTCGTCTCGTGTTAAGGATTCCTTCTGATTCAAGTCGATAAAACAAGCATCGCTCTTTATGCTCAAGGATATTATCAATGATACAATCGTCATAGCCGAAGAGGTCGAGGACGATTTCTGCGTACCGTTTTGCTTCGGTTTCGTCTATATCAAATTTCATTTGTATTGCTTTTGTGAGAACAGTTAAAGTGACTAATCGCATTGTGGGCCTCCCAACTTCTATATAATCTTATTAATTTTATATTTAATAGTATATATATTTTTCTCTTTTTTGGCTCTTTTTATGGCATTCTCACCCTCCGTCCATGATTATTCAGCAATAACTCTTATATGACAAAAATGCCATACGGCAAGTGAGGCGCTCAATGAAACTTGCATTGATTTCCGCACGGCCAAACATAGCAGACAAAACAAAAAACCTGACCATCATGGAGAACTACATCAAAAAAACAAAAGCAGATTTCTACATCTTCGGAGAATTCTTCCTTCAGGGAGACCGTTGCAGAGACGAGATACGGGACGTTGCAGAGCCAGTCAATGGACCCTCTATCACTTATATGAAAAACATCGCGAAACAAAAGCACTGCTACATCGTCTTCGGCATGCCATTAAAAGATGAAATCGTAGAGGGACTTATCTACAACACCGCTGTGTTAATCCACCCAGATGGAACCACTGATTTCTATAAAAAATGGTTCCTCCCGAACGCGGGACCGTTTGAGGAAAAAATCTTCTTTGACCAAGGCGAACATCTCCCTGTCTTTCAAACAGACCATGGAAAAATAGGTCTTCTCATCTGCTATGATCTGAATTTCCCAGAACTCACCAGAGCACTTGCCCTACAGGGGGCGGAACTTCTCATCTGCATCTCCGCATCACCGTCAACGACAAGGAAATATTTTGAAACATTGCTCCCAGCTCGGGCACTGGAAAATACGGTGTTCCTCGCCTTTATCAACATCGTAGGAAACCAAGATGATCTCGTCTATTGGGGCGGTTCACAAGCCTATGATCCGCTTGGTAACCTCCTTGTAAAAGCACCATATTTTAAAGAGAGCATCGTCACCTGCGATATCAACCTCAAAGACCTTGAACCGGCACGTGCACGTCGACCAGTGCTTCGAGATATCAGACCAGAAATCTATCAAGACCTCTATGAGTTTTCACGGTTTCATGCAAAGAAGAATTAAAAGAAATAATAAGATCATCCGCTCATCATTTGTTCTGCCATGCTCGTGTTTTTTTTTTACAAAAAGTATATACATGAAAAAAACATTCAGGGGACCTGTTTCAATTCCGATTTACTGGGGCGGGGCGTAGACCTTTGAAGCAGCACGATGAAGAATATATCAGAAAAATGGACCTTATTGCCGTAAAAATACGAAAGCATATTATCGAAATGCTCTACCGAGCAAAATCAGGTCATCCAGGAGGTTCACTCTCTGCGGTCGAGGCAATCGTTGCCCTGTATTTTCACCATATGAGGCATAACCCGAAAAACCCGAAAGATCCGAATAGAGATCGTTTTGTCCTTAGCAAGGGACATGCGGCTCCAACGCTGTATGCGGTGCTTGCCGAATGCGGATACTTTGACGTGAAAGAATTACTCCACCTCAGAGAAATAAACCAAATGCTCCAGGGTCACCCGGTGTGCATGCACATCCCAGGTGTCGAAGCATCAACCGGGTCTCTTGGCCATGGACTGTCGTTTGCGAACGGCATCGCGCTTGCTGGAAAACTTGATAAAAAGGATTATCGCGTGTACGTTATGGTCGGTGACGGTGAGACAGACGAAGGGCAGATCTGGGAGGCTGCAGCAGCAGCATCACATTACAAACTTGACAATCTGACCGCGCTTCTGGATCGAAATTTTCTGCAGATCGATGGGAAAACCGAAGATGTTCTCCGGCTCGAATCTGTGCGGGAACGCTGGAGCTCATTTGGGTGGAATGTTCTTGAGGTCGATGGTCATGACATCGAAGAGATCATCGATGCCCTCCTTGCGGCAGGTGACCAGAAAAACCAACCAACCATGATTATTCTAAACACCGTGAAGGGAAAAGGCGTGTCCTTTATGGAAAATAACGTTGATTTCCATGGAGTGCCACCCAACGAGATGGAATATAACCTGGCGATGAAAGAGCTTGATCTTGCACAACGAGCGTTGGAGGCTACCCTGTGAGTAAGAAGGAGATGGCCAACCCCCGTGACGCATACGGGGAAACACTCCTGGAGCTTGGGGGAAAGAATCAAAATATCGTTGTCCTAGACGCGGATCTTTCAAAGTCAACAAAAACGATTTTATTTGCGAAGAATTACCCGGACCGGTTCTTCGAGATGGGGATCGCTGAGGCAAACATGATTTCGACGGCAGCGGGGTTAGCCTCGTGCGGGAAAATCCCTTTTGCGAGCAGCTTTGCAGTGTTTGCAACCGGCCGTGTATACGATCAGATCCGCATTGATGTCGCATATTCTGAGGCGAACGTGAAAATATTCGCTACCCATGGCGGCATCAGCGTTGGTAAGGACGGTGCGAGTCATCAGATGATTGAGGATCTTGCACTGATGCGTGTCTTGCCGAATATGACGGTATTTGCCCCAAGTGATGCGCCGCAGACACGACGGATTGTTGAACTTATGGCGACCACGAAAGGGCCGATGTATGCGCGTGTCGGGCGTGCGAATGCACCAGTTCTCTATAAGAAGGAGGATCTGAAAGGCATCCAGATTGGGAAAGGAATTATTCTTCGGGATGGATCCGATATCACGATTATTGCCTGCGGGACCATGGTGGACCAAGCGATCGAAGCGCATGAGAAATTAGCATCTGAAGGCGTTTCCGCACGAGTCGTTGATATGCATACCATTAAACCGCTCGATGAAAAGCTGGTGCTAAAATGTGCAAAAGAGACCAACGGGATTATTGCCGTTGAAGAGCATTCTATTATTGGTGGACTTGGCAGTGCGGTGAGCGAAGTGCTCGCGGAAAATAACATGCACGTCCGTTTTAAACGCATAGGTGTGCAAGATGTGTTCTGTGAATCTGGTGAGCCTGATGAATTGTTTGAAAAATATGGATTAAGCACACCGCATATTGTTCGTACCGTCAAAGCCTTGATGAAAAGAAAAAAATGAGTTGAATTTTCTATTGTATTGAGTTGTATCTCTTTACCTTTTTTTGTTTATTAAACGAAAAGGGTCTGCTATAGGTTCTTGATGTGATACTGTAACTTATTTGCTTGCATCGTAGCTTGGATTTTGCTTTTTTGATACTTTGTAATCCCGGAATAATTGCGCAATATATTTAAATACAATAAATTAGAGAGTATATCAATATAATTTAAATAATAAAAAATGAAGAGTATAACAAAAGAAGGTGAACGGAGAGATGAAGACCCACTTATCACGAGCCATCCTTATCTGCTTAGCTTTTCTTCTTATAGGCCAGCTTCCGCTTTACTCCATACCAGCCCAAGACATGATTACAAAGGCAGCTATCACTCTAGAAACCGCAATACGAAACATACAACTCCTCATCCTGGTCTCACCTCAGTACGCCTACGATCCAGAAATAGCTACTGCACTCCAATCATATACAGCCGCAGTGAAAAACGATCTTGATTGGAGCAGTAACATAATCCCGATAGCAGCAAAAGAAAATGATTACCGAATCATCGACACTATCATAGAACAGTACTACATGACCGATGACATCAAAGCCTGCCTGCTGGTCGGTGAAGACATGAACACTGCACTTGGTGGGGATAGCGATTATCTCGAACAGCCAAGCATTATCCCCTGGGCAACAACCGGGGGACCATCATCCTACGGAATTACGAACACTGGCATTATCTGCCAACCCTACACCATAAACATCTGCATCTCCCTGTTGTACCCAACCTCAGCGCTCCCATATGAGACAAAAAAAGCAGACCTGGTCAACGCATTGACAAAATTTGCGACACAACGACATGCAAGCTATCCTGATACTATACGTGTCTTCGAAAGCTCTGACCTCAGCGCATCCTCAGGACCCATCTACCAGCACCTGTCACAACTCGGACAAATCATGTACCAAGAGGATCCAACTGACGAAGAACTACAGCAATCACTTTCACAATCATACATAATCTATATGGTTCATGGACATTCCACACCAGCCGGGACAGACGTAAGCAGCCGGAACCACACAGGATGGTTCTCCGCTGACAACCTCGATCGCCTCCAGACGTCCATGTTCTGCGCAGACGGATGCTATACGAGCGGTTGGTGGTCAAATCAATCCGACAACGACAAGCTTGACCCCAGCTGTGATGCCACCTGGTACGGCTCAAAAATCTTCACGAGCCCCTACATCAAAGTCATGGCGCTCGGACTACTTTCACAAAACGGGTTTCGCACACCAGTGAACTTCATTGAGAATGCCCTTCCAAAACTCTTAAGTGGAAAGACGCTCGCGGAATCGATGATCGGAGACTGCTCCATAGGTGATACCATCATCGTTGGAGATCCGACTTTCCATATCACCGAATAGAGGAAAACAGCCTCTATCAATCACTTTTTATACCCAGAAATCAATAATTATACAGAAGCTGAACGCACAATGGACCGAGAAAACTTCCCTTCATTTATTCCCGCGGAAAAGGTAATTCCAGAATTAACGCTCAAAGCAATCCTTGTCGGTATTTTCCTCGCGGTAGTCCTGGGAGCAGCAAACGCATACCTCGGACTGTACGCAGGGATGACGGTCTCCGCCATCATCCCAGGGGCGGTCATGGCACTCGCGATGATGAAGCCATTCAAGCCAACGATCCTTGAGATAAACATCGCGACCATGGGCGCATCCGCGGGAGAATGCATCGCCGCAGGCGTAATCTTCACCATCCCGGCGCTTATTTTGCTGAACGTCTGGACCGAGATAAACTACCTACAAACAACCCTAATCTCCTTGATCGGGGGAGTCCTTGGTGTACTATGGATGGTCCCACTCCGACGGGCGCTGGTCGTAAAAACAGACCTTCCTTTTCCCGAGGGTATCGCAGTCGCTGCAGTCCTTACGACAACGGTAGGGGGACAAAAAAAGATCAAGAAAACGCAAACGATCAGCGGGATTTGGCTCGTCGTCGGTGCATTAACCGCCGCAGTCTTCAAGTTCACACAACTCTCCCTTAACCTCTTCCGTGAAACCATCGACGGCATGGTCAGTATAGGGAAATATACTATATTTGGAACAAAACACGAAGGATGGTTCTACGGCGGAACAACTACCTCTCCTGCATTGCTTGCGGTTGGATGGATCATCGGACCGCAGATTTCATCGTACGTTTTCGTCGGCGGATTAATCGGCTGGGTCATCATCGCACCACTGCTCGTTTTAATGAACGGCCTTCCTGTCGCTCTCCCCGAGTACGCCGGTCTCGGACCTCTCATCGGGGGATTCTACACGCTCTGGGGTGAACAGGTCCGGTACATCGGCGTGGGGGCAATGCTTGTCGGAGGCCTCTGGGCGGTCTACTCCATACGCAAAAACCTTGTGGACAGCGTGAAGGAAGCGGTCATCGGAATCCGGGGGAAGGGACCAAAAACACAGAAACGCACCGAGCAGGACTTGAACTATAAACTTGTCTTCATCGCGATCGTTCTGATGATCATCCCCGTGTTCCTGCTGTACCAATGGCTTTCGAATCTCACCGGCATCTCCCTTATCATGGCGGTCATCACGATATTTTTGGCGTTCATCGCAAGCGCGCTTGCCGGCTACCTCACCGGCCTTGTTGGGTCATCCAACTGTCCGATTTCAGGCGTCACCGTCACGGTTCTCCTCGTCGTAAGCCTCCTCATGCTTGGGCTTGGCGCGACTGGGCTGAACGGCATGGCGATCGTCATCTTCATCTCCGCGGTCGTCTGCATCGGAGGATCAATCTCAGGGGATCTTCTGCAGACCATGGCGTCAGGGCAAATGATCGGGGCGACGCCAAAGAAACTTCAGATCTCCATGATTTTCGGCGTCGTCGCAATCTCCGCGGTGATTGGCGTCATCGTCGGGGTGCTCCATCAGGCGTTCACCATCGGCAGCCAGAACCTGCCCGCGCCACAGGCGTTCCTCATGAAAGGCATCGTCCAGGGGATCCTCGGGGGACACATGCTATGGCCGTACGTCATCGTCGGCGCGGTGCTCGCGATCGTTCTCATCTTAATTAATCTCCCAGTACTGCCTGTCGCAATCGGAATCTACCTGCCATTCACCCTTTCCGTGCCGATCTTCATCGGAGGCGGGATACGGCATCTCACCGATTCGGTCCTGAAGAAAAAATATGGGAGCGCCACCGAGGAAGAACTCAGCGACTGGGAGCTAGCGATCAAACAAACCGGGGTCACCCCGAAAGAAAAAGCTATACGTACCGGGCTTCTCTTTACAGCCGGGCTCGTCGCTGGCGAAGCGCTCATGGGCGTCGTCGTCGCGGTCCTTATTGTTCTCGGCATCAATCTTACGCTGTATCAAAACCCGCCGCTCTGGCCTGGACTTATCGTTTTCATCTACATCGCTGCACTCCTCGCCTACATCCCTATACGAGAAGTCATCACGAAGAAAACCAGAAAAAGGAGATAATTTCTTCTATTGTATTTCAAAGAGGTTCCCGGAAAAATCCCTCACAAAAAGCAACTTCTTTCCGTCTTTCTGGATAAAAAATGGTTTCAGCCCATGCTTCTTGCATCGAACAACAAATTCGTCTTTATCTGGAACCTTGAGACCGATATGGTCAAAGCTACGCACCTTCCTTTTTGAATGTATAAACACCTCGAATCGGGAGTCCTCATTCGCGTACACGACCATATCAACGATATCATCGATCCCAAAAATAGATACAGATAGTTCCCGTGGAAGAGTTGTAGTTTTTATCTTCGGCATCCCCAGAATCGCTGAGAAAAAAAGGTCGGCGGTCTCCTTTTGTGAACATTCCACAGCCACATGCTGAATGATCGTCTCCTCAGACATATGAATCCCACAAGCACAATCAATGTAAGGAATTTAAAATAAACGGATAAAAATCAATGGCGATAAGAATTTAATTTCGTACCAAAATGCTATAAAACAACAGACCGTTTGCGTCTTGCATGAACAAGGTGGAATGGTTTCAAAACACTGTTATCTACCACATCTTCATTGACCGGTTCGCAGGGTTTCAATCCACAGAAAACTGGGAACAACCAATTTTTTTAGGAGGAAACATCCGAGGCATCATCGACAAACTCCCCTATTTCGTGGACCTTGGGATCAACACCTTGTGGATCTCCCCGTTTTATAAAACCTCTGCGTACCATGGGTACCATATCACCAACTTCTATGAAGTCGACCCCCACTTCGGCACAGTTGAAGACATCAAAGACCTTATTCATGCAGCGCACCAAAATCGTATGCATGTCCTTGCGGATTTCGTCCCAAACCACTGTTCAAAAGATCATCCTTTTTTCAGGGATGCGCAGCATGATGAACACAGCCACTACAAGGATTGGTTCTATTTCATGAAATGGCCAGAGGAGTACCTTTGTTTTCTCAGTATAAGAGAACTCCCAAAACTGAATCTGGAAAACCCTGCGACGCGGGACCATATTGTGAACGCTGCGAACTACTGGCTCAGCCTGGGGTTTGACGGGTTTCGCCTTGACCACGTTATCGGATCGTCACACTCATTCTGGGAATATTTTCGATCAGAAATAAAAAAAGAATACCCGCATGCCGTACTGATCGGCGAGGCATGGATGAAAGGCATCAAACGACATGAGCTGCGAACAATTCAGATACATAATAAACTCTTCAAATGGCTCGCGGGGGCAGCCTCCAAAAGCCTGTGTAAGGAATACATCGGGGAGCTTGACGGCGTCCTTGACTTTAAGGTCCAGGAATTGATAAAAAAATATTGCACTGTCCCTTCTGTTTCTGAACAGCGTCTCATTAATCAGTTGAATCGTCATTATTCGAATTTCCCACCGTCCTATTTCCTACCAACGTTTCTTGATAATCACGATATGGACCGTTTTCTCTTTCAATGCGGGAACGATATCGAAAAACTCAAAGCAGCCGCAACGATACAATTCTCACTTGACCAACCAGCGATCATCTACTATGGAACCGAAGTGGGTATGACCCAAACAAAATCGCTCTGGAGCATCCCTTCAAATGGCGATCTCCTCGCACGACAGCCCATGAACTGGATACAGCAAAACAACGAGTTGCTCCTCTTTTATAAAAAACTCATACAAAAAAAGTTGAAAGAATAAAAAAGTAGTTTTTTCTTCTTCAGGTAAGAAAAAGAAAAAACCACGTTCGAACGATTTCTTAGATATATCTACTTAAAATCTCTTTGGCCGATGTTTTTGATAGCAGTCCCTACAGTAGACGGGCCTGTTACCATCGGGTTTGAAGGGAACTTGGGTTTCTTTTCCGCAATCTGCACAGGTAACATCGTGCATTTCACGGGGTGCACCATAATCCCGACCACCACGATCGGATCTATCTCTTTTTTCCATTATTATATACTTCCTTTATTTTATCTTCGGCTCCTTGTTTCCTCGGAACCGCAGGACTGGCATATACAAAACAAGTATTTAACCTTATGTATATCATTCTCACCGGATGAATCAAAAGCTATTTATAACATAACGGCGTTAAATAATCATAGATAGGGGAGTCTCATACGAAGAAAAAAGAATTCATGCCCATTATCGCTGTTCTCGCAACACTTCTCATGATTGCAGGCAGCATCCAGGCAGGACCTATTACCACGATTGACCACGTGAAATCGACACAGGCGACAACGAAGATTTCGTATCAATTTTCTCTTCCAGGGATCGAGGACAATAACGGATTTACATCGGTGCAGCTCAAAGAAGCAACAAGCTCACGAAATATCCCTGGTGAACCAATACTTCCGATCATCATGAGGACATTGGAGTTCCCCTTGGGAACCCGCATCACGGGCATCCAATGTGCCTTTGGAGAGATAAACGACCTTCATCTCGCGCAGAAAATCACTGCAGCGGTAAAACCAGTCACAGAACAAACCGATAATCAACCGATGCAACAGCCCGTACAAGACGAGAAGATTTACTCAACCGACCAATTGTTCCCCGCTAACTGGTATTCATGTCGACTGACCGGAGGCCTTAACACCGATAACATACTGACTACTTTCCTCACTATTCAAATAAACCCAGTCCGGTACAACCCGGTCAAAGATTTATTGGAATCGGCCAGCGACATCACGTTAACAATTACGTATGAACAGCCAACACATCCTTTTACTCCTCTCACCGATGCCTATGACATGATCATTATCGCCTATGACCCGTACGCATCGCTTTTACAACCGTTAGTGACCCATAAAAATAACCATGGTGTGCAGACAAAACTCGTGAATATTTCAGATATTACAAAAGGAACATACTTCCCAGTAGAAGGAAATACTATTCAGGAGAACATCAAATACTTTATTAAGAATGCCAAGGAATCATGGAACGTCACATATGTGATGTTGGTTGGTAACTATAAACAAGTGCCAGTGCAATATAGTTACCTCGAGACCGATACCGGCGGTAGATACCAGGAACTCAAATTCGCAACCGATCTCTACTATGCAGACCTTTATGATGCGACAGGAAACTTCTCAAGCTGGGATACTAACAACAATGATAAGGTTGCTGAATGGCCTTATCCAGAAGGGCATGCTCAGGTAGATATCGTCGATTTGGTGCCAGATGTCCATGTCAGTCGGCTCGCCTGTATGTTCAAGGCTGAAGTAAAAACAATGGTTCAAAAAATCATTACCTATGAGACAACAGCCGCGGGAAAAGCCTGGTTCAACACCCTTATCGGCATCGGCGGTGACACCTTTGATAAAAGCATGGAAGGGGGCACCGACTATAACGAAGGGGAAGTTTGTACGGAAAAAGCAATGGAGCTCATGCCTGAATTCACGCCAATAAAATTATGGATGTCACTCGGGAATCTTACCACAGATACAATGAAAACACAAGTCAGCAACGGCTGCGGATTTCTCTACTTCAGCGGCCATGGAAACCCCCGGTCATGGGGAACCCATAACAATGGAGACTACGTGAATTGGACAGGAAGGTTTGAAAACAAAAATTTTTACCAGCTTCAAAATAAGAACATGTATCCGATTCTCTTCGTCGGCGGGTGTCATAACAGCGAAGTGGACGTGACACCAATGAATTTCATCAAGGGTCTACTTACGGAAAAGCTCCGTTATTTCGCAATTAATGAAACCTACTTTGGATCGTACTATTTATATAACTGGGTGCCGCAGTGTTGGAGTTGGGTGTCGGTGAGTGTGCCTAATGGCGCGATCGCATCCATTGGCAGTGCCGGGTTTGGCTGTGTCAGCATCGGAGACTTTAACCACAATGGAATTCCTGATTGTCTTGAAGGGTATGACGGCTGGTTTGAGACACAATTCTTCAGAATCTATCATGACGAACACGTCAACGTTCTCGGCCAAACATACGATCAAGTGGTAACGAACTATGTCCACACCTTCCCGGTGGATACAAACCGATATGATGCGAAAGTCCTCGAAACCCATATTTTATTCGGAGACCCCAGTCTTGTAATCGGTGGTTACGCATAAAAAAGGATAAAAAGAGAAAAAACCTAGAAAAATCTCTAGGTGTTCTCTGAACGGATAAGCCATGCGTTGCGCGGGATCTTCGCGTAAATCTCATAGGATGACTCAGCAAGAGGTTTACGGTACGCCTCGGCTTTAATCCCGTCGTTGTTAAATGACCAGTAGTACTTCCGAATAAATTTACCATTTTCTTTGGTTTCCTCGCGTCGCTGAATCAAAAGGTTTTTTTGATGGAGGTCGTAGAAAATCGAGCGGATATCCTTATCAAGGGACATGTCTTCGATTTCCTTGCGTCCCTTGAAAACTTTTTGTATCGTGCGGGCTAGGGCGGTTGCGTCCTCGTTGGTCATGTCGAATCCTTTTTTCAATGCCTTCACAAACAAGGTGTTCATCCTTTTTCACCACAAGGATTGTTCTCTAGCTTATCATATAAACGGATTATTGTACAATCGATACCCAAGGTCTGTACACCTGTTATCGAAATGGCTCATCCATATATCTTTAAAAAAAAGAAAGAATGGCAGACTGTTCGTGACGAGGTCAATCTCGTTTGACGATACCTACAACAGTGATAATGAACGCGGCGATTTCTATGATATTTAAAAATAAGTTTGGGTTAGCGCCAATGTCCGTTGGTAAAACAAAACGTAACAGCAGCATCACGCCCCAAATCCCAACCCCAAGAACGATCAAGGTTTTATTCATTGTCTGCTCTCCTCATCTCACTATTTTTTTCTATGGGTGTTGTAATCAAGAAATATGGTTATAATACTTCTCCTTTTGTTCGTACTGTTTTGATAAACATATCTCACAAAACGTATAAACCATGATGCGTATTTTGTGTTGATATGAAATTCTACCATTTTCAGGATTCCCGGAAACATCTCCGTATCGGGAAAATCATTTGTCTTGCACGCACATACCAGGAACATGCGAAAGAGATGAATGAGCTTACCTCAGAGACTCCAGTCCTGTTCTTAAAACCGGATAGTGCTGTGATTTTTTCCCATGACACCATTCTCATACCTCGCATGTCCCAGTGCTTGCATCATGAGGTCGAGCTCGGTGTCGTAATCGGAAAAAAGGGAAAATATATCCATGAAGAAAATGCCCTGGAGTACGTTCTAGGGTATCTCGTAGGGTTGGATATCACCGCGCGTGATATCCAGTCGGTCGCGAAAAAGAACGGGTGGCCCTGGGGGATCGCGAAAGGATTTGATACCTTTGCTCCCCTGAGTGATGTGGTGTTGAAAGAGAAGGTACCTGATCCGCAAAATTTAGAGTTGGAATTAAAAGTACATGGTGTAGTGAAGCAGAAAGGAAACACAAGTCAAATGATATATTCTCTGGAGCGAATCATTTCATTTATCTCTGAGGTGATGACGCTGGAACCCGGTGATTTGATCCTCACAGGGACACCGGAGGGTGTTGGGGAAATCAAGGAAGGAGATGTTCTTGAAGCGCTGTTAGGGACGCTGTGTTCATTGACGGTAGATGTAAAAAAAGAGGCGTAATCAGCCCATGATTTTTTTCTTCAGCACGCAGGTTTTACACATCTTCTGTGAAGTGGGTTCACCACAGGACGGGCATGTGTTCAACTGAACAGGTGGGTATTGTTGTTGAAGCAGATCCTTGATGCTTTCGTAACTATTAAGGATGCTATGTCGTGTGCCTGGTGTGGAATCTTCTAGTGAATCGATAATTGTTCTGAATGTTCCGCGTAACGCGCGAGTCGAATACGGACATTCAGCATTATGAAACTCAATGTTTTTCACCAGTGCATACAGCATTGATTCTTTTTCAGGGATCATCCGAAGCGGGAGGAGCCGGGGAATCAGGCCAGGTTGTATTCTGGAATGCGGACCGAGCCTCGCGAGTTTTTGCATATCTCCGTTCGTAAAATTCATAAGGATTGATTGTGCCATGTCGTCAAGGTTATGCCCGGTGACCAAAAGGTGTACTCCAAGGTCCTTTGTTTTGGTGTTCAAACAAAATCGTCTGAAAACACCGCAGTAACTACATTCACCGATGTCGTCATGCAAGGAAGCGATCTCATCCATGGTTTTTCCGATTGCATTTTTAAACGAGATAATGTGGTGTTCAATCCCGAGACTTTTACAATTTTTCTGAGCGATAGGAATACTCGTATCACGATATCCGACGATGCCTTCGTCAACGGTGATACCATGGAGAGTGATAGAGGGTCGTTTTGAGTAGATTTCATGCATAAGATGCAAGGCAACGGTGCTGTCCTTTCCCCCAGACAGAGCGATACCAATGGTAGCGTCGTCAGGGATCGGTCCTTGTTTTTTCATATCCTTCTTGACGCGCCGTTCGACAAATTCAATGAAATGATTTTTACAGAGATGTGCACCGCTGTATCTGATGTAGGTAATTGCCGGTTTCTTGCATTTCATGCATTGAATGGTCATAAACCTCCGAATACTCCGAGGACAATTTGATATACAATAGTGCTCCGTTTTAGTACTTTCCCATGAAGAAGAATAAGAATAAACCTTAAGTTTTATATTGTACCAACGTATATCAACATTGGAAGAGATTCACTCTACGATTGGATTAAGGTTGAGGAGAAAGCACTATGCCAATAAAGAAAGAAGTGTGTAGCACGGGCATTGAAGAGCTTGATTTGAAAATGTCAGGCGGGATCCCCCTCGGAAGCACTGTTCTTATCACCGGGTGTAGCGGATCAGGAAAAACCACGTTGTGCATGCAGTTTTTATTTAACGGGGCGCGAAAGGGCGAGCGTGGTGTGTTTTTTACGATTACAGAGCCGTTGTTTAAGCTGACAAAAAACCTTGAAGGTTTTGCATTTTATGATAAAAAACTCATCGAATCAGGGATGGTGAATATCATTGATTTGCGGATCATCAGTGAGCGGCTTGGCCTTGAGGCGGAAAAATACACAGTTGAGGATGCTGGGGCGCTGCTTGACATCCTGAAAGACATCGCTGATGAACTTGATGTCAAACGTCTCGTCATGGATTCAATCACCGCTTTATGTTATCGATTGCAGACACGGGAGATGATCAGAGACTTTATTTTCAAACTTGGGACGTCACTTGCGGTCATGAGCTGTACTACGCTACTGACCTCGGAGGTTCCACCGCAGACATTCAAGTTTTCCCAGAACGAGATCGAGGAGTTCATCTCCGATGGTATTATTTTCCTTGGGGATATAGAACGGAAAGGGGATCTTATCCGGACACTGCAGGTCATTAAAATGAGAGGGATACCACATTCCAGGACCAAGTTTGCGATGAATATCTCAACGCAACGAGGCATCGAGCTTATTCCCCTTTTAAAATCCACTGAATTTGAATCACTGTTAAAGAGATGAGGGAAAGATAGGTATGGCAGATGCAATAATAGAAGGGATAAGGGAGCGGGTCGCCGCAGCGATACGGGTCAACCAATCGGTTGGTATCCAGGTTCCAGAAAACAGACACGAGGACCTGCTAGGGGCAGTTTTCACCTCTATGTTCAGTAATAACCATGACGTTTGGACGTTTGTCGCGGTGAGCAAAACCTTTGATTATATGGCAAAAACATTCAAAGAAATCGACCAATTTGACAATATCAAATTCATTGACTGTGTCTCCCGGGCTGCTGGCATCTCAACTCTTCACAATAACTGCACGTACATCGAAAGCCCAGTGATGCTTGAAAAACTGATCCTGGAGATCCTGAATAACTTCAAAGGAATCAAACACGAGGTCGATAAATATGTCGTCATCGACTCGCTCAGCGCTCTCATGATCTATAACGATCCTGAAATTATCCGGGAGTTCATCGCGTTGCTCATGAACCGAAGCAGATCAGAAAATATCCATGTGATCTCCATTCTTGTTGAAGAAGAATTGGACTCAAACAGACTCATTCAGTTAAATGACAAAATCATTGTTTTACGTGATTCATTTATTGACTAAAAAGAAGGTACTATGGAACAACCGAGAAAAGAAAAAAAGCCGGTGACAGAGTGCTCCTGGGAGGAAGAATTCTCTGATACCGAGCAGATTATAAAATGGCGTGACAGCGCGTTTCAAGTGGCACTTGAAAAATTCCGCGACAGTCATGGCAACGCTGAGACAGTGATGCGAACAGGAGAAGCATTTGGGAGAGGGCTTTTTGTACAGAAAATTCAGGAGAAGACACCGGACTGGACCATTGGAGAATGGCTTCAGAAGGCAGAGGAAGATGTGTTAAAACCACTCGGAACTGAGTTTACATTCACCAAGATTTCACAGGATGCCGCAACAATATTCATGAATCGAGACCCACTGAACCACGTATCAAAAGAGAGCACGGTCGCATCCCTTTTCATGTACGGTGTCATGCGCGGTCTGTTTCAGAGCGCGTTTCCCAAAGGAGAGCTTTTACTTAATGAGACACGCAAAGGTGATTCCTCGGAATTCATCTTCAAAGCCCATGCGTCTCTGAAAGATCAGTGGGAACGTGAGCGAGTCAAGCGCGTATTTACTGTTTTGAAAAAGGATTATGGCACCTGAGATAATGGCACGAGAATCATTCATTGACACCAGTAATGAAAAAAAACAAGGATTCGTTAGTACAGGAATCGATAAATTGGACCGATTGCTGGAGGGAGGTATCCCTGGTGGTTTTACTGTCGTCCTTCTCGGAAGCCCTGGGAGTAGCATCGAGATTCTCGTAAAACAGATTGCGACATCAGGAAATGTCACGTATATCACTACCGAAGAAACAAAAGAGGAAATCCTGGATACGATGCGACGATTCAAATGGCCGATACCAGACATAGATTTCGTTGACATTTCAGAAAAATATTATTCAAGTGTCCTGAAAGGCGAGCTGAAACGTGTCAGTATCTATGAACAGCGATCGAAACTGAAGTTAAAGGAGCTCATCGAAATTGGATCAACCGCGATGCCGACGACAGCAACAAGCGATGAAGATTTTTTAGCAGTACTATCGAATAGGACAAAAAACATCGCTCAAAATGGAATGATCATCATCAACTCCCTTGATTTTTTCCTGAGTCAATATGTTCAGGAAGACGTGTTGAAAACCGTGTACGCTGCGAAGGTCAATAACCTCAAAAACAGGGGTGCGCTTCTTATCGTGATGACAAAAGGAGTCCACGGGGAATTGTTTGAGCGGAAAATGGAAGGGATCGCAGATGCGGTCTTAGAGCTGGATGTTATTCAGAAAGGGTCCTCGTTCGAGCGGTACCTCTCCGTAAAAAAAATGCGGAATTATGCGAAAAAGATAGGTATTGCCCGCTATGTCATCGACGATAGCGGATTTGTCCTTGAGATGATTGAACGAATCATGTAAAAATGATTTGTTTTTTGTAATCGCCTCTATACGCTATAAGAAAAAATAAAACGAGTTTGGGGAATACTATTGCTTTTTTGATCATAGATAATATGATGATATGTTATGATATATCTTTCATGAAATGACATAGGGAACAAAGAGTATTATCGAGACAAAGCCGACCCATACTTTCAGCTTCCCCGACCACATGTTTATAAACATCTATTCTTTTCTACTTACAGAAGGGAATTCTTATGGGAAAAGATAAGGTGAATGAGTCACCACTTAGTGATTTACCTGGCGTCGGCCCTGCAATTGCTGATAAATTACTCGAAGCAGGATATGCAGATATGATGAGTATCGCAGTTTCATCACCTAAGGAACTGTCAGAAGTTGCGGAAATCGGTGAACCAACAGCAGCAAAAATTATTCAAGCAGCACGAAAAAAAGCGGATGTCGGCAGTTTTGAAACAGGCACCGCACTTCTTGAGCGCAGATCCAGAGTAGGCTCTATCACCACGGGATCAAAAACCTTTGACGAACTCATGGGCGGAAAAGGGTTTGAAAGCCAGGCGATTACCGAGATGTTCGGCGAGTTTGGCTCAGGAAAAACCCAGATAGTGCATCAATTATGTGTCAATGTACAACTCCCCCTTGAAAAAGGTGGGTTGGACAGCCATGTGTTTTACATCGACACCGAAAATACCTTCAGACCCGACCGCATCAAACAGATGGCAGAAGGTTATGATCTCGACTATAACGAAGTATTAAACAAAATTCATGTCGCACGAGCATACAACTCGAGTCATCAGATGCTGCTCGTCGATAAAGTCATTGAGCTTTCCAAGGAGTACCCCGCGCGGCTCTTGATTGTTGATTCCCTCACCGCACAATTCCGGGCAGAGTACGTAGGACGAGGCGCGCTTGCCGATCGACAACAGAAACTCAATAAGCATATGCACGACCTTCTCCGTTGGAGTGACTTGTATAACGGTGTTGTTGCCGTGACCAACCAGGTCGCTGCAAAACCTGACGCGTTTTTTGGCGATCCCACCCGACCCATCGGCGGACATATCGTTGGACACACCGCAACGTTCCGGCTGTACCTTCGAAAAAGCAAAGGCGGGAAACGGATCGCTCGCCTCATCGATTCCCCGCACCTCCCTGAGGGCGAGGCAGTATTTTCCGTCAGCGAAATAGGCATCCGAGATTAACGAAAAACCCTGGGCGTTAGCTGTCATCTCCACTGGATTTTACCGATGCGGGATGCGAAGCAGATGACTCAAATGGTACCGAATACACTGGATCAGACGTAGCCCTTGACCGCATCCGAATCATTTTCACCATCGCAGACCCAATGAGAAGAATCCCAACAGCAGTGAGAAATACAGGGGAGAGGAGCACGGTTTTTTGATTCATTGCCACAAGAATCGCGATCGTAAACGCTAACAAGCCACCGATGATACCAGTCACCTCAATGGGGATCTCCATTGCCCCAAGTTTCATCACCAACGGTTTACGTTGTTCAAGAAGCTGCATTTTCGTCTCCATCTGCGCGGTCATGGCATGAACCGATCGAAGGTTATCCCGCACCGTAGGGATCAGCTGTTCCATCTCGGTCATGTGATCTTTGAGCGACTGGAATTCCTGCTCCCGCTTCTGAAGCGAGGTATATAGGAAATGCAATTCATGATCGATAACCTTCGCTTGTTCATCCATGGTTCTTTTTTTCCTATTTTTTACACTGGTAACCATCGTTTCCACAGGTCCTTCCATCACCGTCACAAGACCCTCATCAGATGATACAAATCCCCCTGAGAGCCGCGTTTCAACCGCAGCCAGCCGTGAACTGACACTATTGGTCGATTGTTCTATTTTCTGTATCCAGCTTCGTAACGACTGAACGGTATCCTCTGATGAACGATCCGTTGCACTCGTTTTTTTATTATGAATACTCTCCCTCTTTTTTCCTACCAACATATGTATCTCCCCACTATATGGGATTGAGCCCCTGTTCTGTTCTAAAGATCCAGGAGCCCATCCCTCCATGTGATACTTCATTTTTATGAATGGAGTATCTCCATGACCTCGTTTCACAAACTTTATTCTACAATTCCGCGATGAATCTTTTCTCTAGCTCAGCCGCATGATAGTCACAGCTGTATCATCAACGAAATCCTCGTACCCCGCAACCTTCACGGTAAGCGTCATGTAAGCCTCGTTGACATTGGCATCTAAGATCGGTTTAATACCAGTGATTTTCGCGGAACCATTATCAAGTGTTTTCCCTTGCCCTGCAACTCCAGCACCAACGAGCGTGACTGTGGCACCTGCGATAGGATCTGCACGTTGGTCGTTTGTTCTGACATTCACCCATATCGTGTACGTCTTGGAGAAGGTAAATGATCCTCCTCCAGTATTCCCAGGGTTTTCAGCGAGAAGAGCGTTTGATGTCACCTGTGCATTCATCGCACGTGTTCCCTTTGGTATCATCACAACAACCGCCGCGATCACGGCGACCGCGACAATCATTATGATGATCAAATACATGGGTATTCCTAACACGTCTCCTTCTACATTTCCTCTAAAACATCTTCTACTCATATTTTTTTACCTCCCGACTTATAATTACGTATTGGATATTATGAATTATATACATATATCTTTCTAAATTTTTTACAATAAAATTTTTATATGATAGAATGACAACGTGTAGCAAAGCTATGGATTCTAATCAAAAAAGGGAAAAAAATCGTGACTCTTACAGCATCTTTTATTTGAGTTTTTTCAATATCAATTCCGCTGCTTTCTTCCCGGAAAGAAGCATGCCCCCAAAAATAGGGCCCATCCGAGGCGCACCGTACACCGCATTCGCACCCATGCCAGCAATAAAGAGACCGGGATACACCTCTTTGGTGTTTTCCACGACTGTTTTTTCACCAATCTCGGCGCACATCGACCGTTCCTTTTCAAGGTCCCCGCTTGGGGTGTTCAAACGCCCGACTTTTTTTCGCACGATTTGACAGATCTCAGCGGCATGACCAGTCGCATCGATGCAATACCGCGCACGTATCGAGAGCGGATCGACATGCAACCCGGCGATCTCCACCGCACTCCAGTTGATGACAAAGCCATTGACTTTCTTTTTATCAAGTAACACATCCTCAACAGAAATAGCGTTGAATATCCGCACACCAGCATCAATCGCAGCAGCACACAGCTTCGTCGTCACCTCAATGGAATCAGCGCTGTAGTACCCGTCCCCTTCATCAGTTATTTTCACGCCAGCATCCTCAAGGATGAACTTGGATTCTTTCTGCACGACAACCACGGGGAACGTCATCCCACCACCCCACATGCCCCCACCAACAGAAAGCTTCCGTTCAAACAAGACGACCTTTTTTCCTGCTTTCGTTAAATACGTCGCAGCGGTCAGTCCTGCTGGACCACCGCCAGCGATTGCGACATCGACCTCAAGATTATGACTGAATTCCTTAGAAAACCGTTCGAAGATAATCCGCGTGACCGTAACATCATCAATCCCGATAGGAAACACCTCGCATCCACTGATAATTTCCATGTCTTCTTAAACATACCGCTAACCCTTTATATTTCAGGATGGGTTCACCCCTCGTGCTTGAAATCAGACAGGTTCAACCCGAAGATATTTTTTCAGTCATCACCCTTGCCTATGACACACTCCCTGAGCGGTACAACCCAGCGATCTTCAACCATTTCTACGAATCATTTCCTGAGGGGTTCCTCGTCGCTGAACTACGCCATGTACTCATCGGGTTTCTAGTGGGCATCAGGATAGCCCCACACAAGGCACGGATCCTTATGCTTGCGGTGAAGAAACAGCAGCGACGACACTATATCGGCTCCATGTTTCTCATCCGATTTCTCAACGACATGAGGCATTACGATATAACCGAAGTTGAGCTCGAGGTGAGAACCACGAATCACATCGCGATCGAATTTTATAAAAAACATGGATTCACCATACAAGAAACGTTACCAAGATTTTATCAAAATGGCGATGACGCGTACGTCATGAGCAGAGACCTATGACCGCAGATGCTCTTTTTCTTTCTCGGTCATGAACCTGATAGCCATTTGATCAAGACGATTCGCGATTTTCTCAAGGCCAGGGTCACCATTGTTGGTTGAGAGAATCCCCGCGATATCCTTACTGAGGGTGAACACCGCGAGTTTATGCTCCCGTTTTGACTTATGAATCTGATACGGCGTGATCTCCAGTTTCTCGTAGGTACTGCGGTCGCAGCCGTTGTGTTCGCATATCTGTTCGAGTTGATTGCGAATCTGATATAAAAACGTGTGGAGTTGAATGAGTTCATCTTTCTGCATTGTACTTGCCCCTTCCATAACGTGATACTTTAAGCAGTTTTTATATTTTTTCACGACGATTTCGTCTGCAACAGTTCATCGAATGAGCGTTCAACCCTGTAATCACTGAAAATCATTTTTTGTAAGCACTTTCACTGCTTTTGGCATTTTGACGACATTGCCGAGTTTGATGCCGACAATTTCTTTGACGTTTTTGTTGTTCGCGATATCCAACAGTCGCTGCGTGATGATACCGTCAAAAACAATCGCGGAGACGTTCTCGCCTTTCTTGATCTCATCGGTCAATTCTCGGACAGGTATTGTACGAATCTCCTTTCCATTTTCATCGAGAAGCACTGCCTTCAAAGAACCGGAGATCTCATTCAGGACCGCCTCATAGTTTTTCTGTTTCTCCGTGGTGATCACCGGTTCGGTGACCTCCTCGGCTTCTTCTTCCTTCCGCTGTTGCTGCTGCTCTTTTTTCTTCGCGAAAAACTCCTTTTTCATCCTCTGAGGTGGTTTTTCGCCGCCCTCTGCGCGTTTTTCCTCCCCGTTTTTACTTTCAATCTTGATATTGTACATATCCATGTACTGCTCGCGTGGGATCTTGTTCTTCAATGATTTTATGATGAGTTTCTGCGGGATTTCTTCAACCTCCCGTGTTTGAGGGGCGCGTGCGATGAAGTCAACATCTGCGACCTGCAATAATTCTCGCAGGATCAGTTCCCCACCGCGATCGCCATCGACAAAGACGGTGGTGATTTTCTCCCGTGATAGGTCAATAACGGTCCGGGGAACATTGGTGCCGCCGACCGCAATCACGTTCTTAATTCCGTATTTTAATAGGTTTAAGACATCACGTCTGCCTTCCACGATGACGACTGCGTCACTATCGCTGATATTCGGTCCTGCAGGGCAGTGATCCGGGCCGTAACTGGTGATTTCCTCGACCTGCACTGCCTGACGAACGTTTTCCGCGATGCTTTCGCTGTCGGTCTTGCTTTTCTCCATGACATCATTCAGCAGTGCCTTCGCCCGCTCGATGACCTGTTTTCGTCGTGAGACACGGACATCTTCGACTTCCTCGACGTTAATGGTTGCTTTGCAGGGGCCGACACGGTCAATGCTTTCAAATGCGGCCGCAAGGATAACCGTCTCTACTTTATCTAGAGACGTCGGGAGCGTGAGGATTCCTTCGCTTTTCCCGTTCTTTGAGTCAAGCTCCACCTCGATTCTTCCGACTCGTGCTGATCGTTGCAGCTCGCGAAGATCAAGTTCATCTCCAAGGAGCCCTTCGGTTTGCCCGAAGATCGCTCCGACGACATCTGATTTTTCGATGATTCCGTCTGCCTTAATTTTAGCCTTAATCAGGTATTTTGTAGTTGATGGATCGATAACCATTACTTTCACCTCGTATGCATCAACTCTTTGAAAAATAGCACTTGGTTCTGCGCGTAGTGGCAGAGGTCTTAGATTTCTTCTCCCAATATTATAACTCTTTTTGCATATCTCTTGAGAGGAATTAAATCGGTAATCTTAAGGTGATGAAGTACCATTTTTCATTACGTTGATACTTAATATGAAAGTATAGAACTTATTTCGTATATAAATGTTATGCTAAAATTGGCTTTGTCCGTAAAGTAGGGAGATGAACCGACTTTACAGGCAAGTTGTTGATTTTACGGGCAAAATAGATGTTACTGAATATAAAAAAGCTGAATTTTTTCTTTTATTTCTTCTCTTTTGATTTCT